>WNFZ01001814.1_pt1 | contig 26999 bp, 28 predicted proteins | sample 5400081 | NCBI WGS metagenome assembly WNFZ01 (sample SAMN13153365, study PRJNA577476) | soil metagenome | isolation source: 80 cm soil or saprolite under grassland replicate 1 | place: USA:California | collected 2016-06-15 | reverse complement strand
CGGATGGCAGGGCTGGAGGAATTGTTATTGAGAACAATCTTTACTTTATCCAAGGCGATTCCCAGACGATCATAGATTTCCAACGCACTTAACGTTGTGCGCAGGGATGCCATCTCGGGAGCCATGACCAGTAAAATCAAATTGGACATATTCAGCATCTGGATGGTCATGTCTGCGAAATCATGCGATGTATCGATAATCACGAATTCATTCTGGGCCTTGATTTTCTCCATCAAGAGATGCAATACTTCGCTGGAGAACGTATCGGCAGCAATGGGATACGGCGGCGAAGCAATATAGCGAAGGGCGCTCTTATGAGAGACCATCATCTCACCGGCAACGGCATCATCTAAATTTTCAGTATCGACGCCCACCAGATTCTTCCATGTGGCGCTGGGTTTGCCGTCCAGCATGAGCGAAATCTGGCCCGCTGTGAGAACGCCGTCAATGAGCAACGTGGGTTGTCCCCACAGTTTCTGAAAGGCAAGCCCCAAATTGATGACAATGCTGGAACATCCCACACCGCCGCGCAGACTGTGCACCGTGATTACATTCGTGGTGGATTTACTCGTTTCCATCTCGCGGACGATTTGCATCGCCTTGCCACGCCGCGCCAAAATCCCCATACGGGCAACGAGTTCTTCCGGTTGAAACGGCTTGACCAGGTAATCATCCGCGCCAAGCTCGAACGCTTTGAGCTTTTCGCTGAGTTCATCCTTTGCCGTAATCACAATCACGGGCATGTGACCGTATTTTGGATCGCGACGTAATCGTTCCAGAATTTGAAACCCATCCATTTCTGGCAGCTTTAGATCGACGATTAACATCTCTGGTTCAAACACAGGGATTTTTGCAAGTCCCTCGCTGCCAGATTTTGCATATTCAAGGTTATATTCCGCCTCTGTGAGCGTTTTACGGATTAATTTGAAGTAGAACTGCTCATCATCTATAAGTAAAACCCTCATTAAGCATCCTCCGGGCTCATAAAGTTCTATGTCTGCTCAACAATTCTGCCCTGCCTCGCCAAAAAGTCGTTCGCAGTTCTGAGCAAATTTTCTTCTGCTTTTCTTAATTCCAAGAACGACCCCTCAATCAGAGGAGTATAACCCTCATTACCTTGCTTATCAAGCGTATCCGCACAGTCAGCCAATTGCATCGCACCTAAATTGGAAGAAACACCTTTTAGGTTGTGTGCCTCGCGGGAGAATGCATCCATGTTGCGCTCCAGCAGATACGCTTCCAATGACTCCATCCTTTTCGGAAATCCTCGAACGAAATCGCTCAACAAATCCTTATAGGTTTCCAATTCTCCACCAACACGATGTATCCCTGTTTCCACATCCAGGATACTTGTGTCCGCCGGTTGAACCACCGACACAGGAGCAGGATGAGCAAGTATAGGATCGAGCGGTTTATTTTTGGAGATCAGAGTGAGCATGCGTTGAATGTGCTCAATCTCAAAAGGCTTGGAAATATAGTTGTCGACGCCGGCTTCAAATAACCTTTGTCCTTCCTCGGGCATGTAGCTGGCTGTCAGAGCAACGATGAAGGTATGCATACCGCCATTTTCCCATTCCCGAATGCGACGACTCGATTCGATACCGTCTATGGTTGGCATTTGTAAATCCATAAACACGATATCGAACCTCTGGTATTTCACTGCATCCAGAGCTTCCATCCCATTGGCAGCCAAATCCACATGATGACCCTCGCGTGTGAGCAGGATCTTCATCATGCGCCTGTTCAATTCATCGTCATCCACAACCAGGATTTTGAGATGGGGAATTTCAGGATCGTCAAGCTTAGCGGTCTTGCCCAGAGCCATAGTGCAGCGTTTACTCCTAGTTCATGCAACCAAGGCACTTTCTTGTCTTCATACACTCTACTCCCTTTCATACAATGTCTAGTAGTGATGAATTCTACTTATTGCATAGGAAATAGTACATTTAAGTGCTGAAGGCGCCCACTGGCTGCCAAATCCAAGACGACAAACTTAAGTAAAGGTTACCTTGTGGAGAGTTGCGCAGGCTTATGCAATGATTCCTCAATACTACCGTTCATCACCGGTTTCACCGGGATTTCTTCAATTAAGATATAAAACAAAACGCCCGCTTTCGCGAGCGTTTGGGATACATGATGGATGCTATATTTCTGATGGTCTCATAAAAAGGAAATAAGCATAACCGAGCGTGAAGAGTAAGAAGAGCGCCACAATTACCCAACCCGGCGCCGTCATGACCTTGGGAAGCATTCCGACAAAAAAGGAAACACCAAAGCCAACGAGATCGAAAATTAGCAAGGATACTGCTACGGATCTTCGTGCTCCGCTATCCTGCATACTTCCGGCAAACCAACCCAATAAGCCAGGAACTATAAGAGCCGCGCCCAGCAACTGTGCCACAAGGTTTATCACAGCATTCGATCTAACCGTAGCTCCAACACTCAAGCCAAAAATGCCGAGCATTGTCTTGGGTGCCAGCAACAATCCGGCTGCAAAAATCAGGGTAACGACCGCACCGACGAGGAATAAGTTTCGCAATTTCATAAGAAAGCTCCTGTCTTTCATGGATTTGACCGACAACTCAAGAATATATCTTTTTAAAATGCATTTCAAGTTTGGGAGGATGAATTGAGTTTTCAAAATTGATAGTTATTGCAGCGAATTGTGCTATAATGCCGCCAACATGAAATACCAGTTCTGCTTCGCCAATAATAATAACGATAATGACGATAATCCTCATGTCGTTGGGCGAAGCCTTGCTGGATAAAAAGTAAGTTCTCGAAGGAAACGGATCGCCCGACGCAATAGCGAAGGGCGATTTATTTTGTCTATAAGGCATCATTGGAGGCGCATCATGTACAAAACTCATAACTGTGGCGAACTAAGAGCTACCAACATTAACCAGAAAGTGACCATCGCGGGCTGGGTGCATCGCCGCCGCGATCATGGCGGAGTGATCTTCCTCGATTTGCGCGATCGCTACGGGATCATTCAAGTGACCGTAAACCCGAATGCGTCCAAGGAAACTCTGGAGCATGTTGCCAATGTGCGTATGGAGTGGGTGCTGCAAGTCACGGGCACTGTCCAAAAGCGACCGGAGGGAATGGCGAATCCGAAAATGGCAACTGGTGAAGTGGAAATTATCGTCGAGTCTGTTGATGTGCTGAACCCGGCAAAGACGTTGCCGTTCCTGGTCAGTGGTGAAAACGATCTGCCCGATGAGAATACGCGCCTCAAATATCGGTATCTCGATCTGCGCCGCGAACGCATGACCCGCAACCTGGTGTTGCGACATAAGGTGATCAAGTTCATGCGTGACTTTCTGGATACGAAAGGTTTCATCGAAATCGAGACTCCGATCCTCTTCAAAGCAACCCCTGAAGGCGCGCGCGACTACCTTGTCCCCTCCCGTATTTATCCGGGACAGTTCTACGCGCTTCCGCAATCACCACAGCAGTTGAAGCAATTGCTCATGGTCGCCGGTATGGATCGTTACTTCCAGATCGCGCGTTGTTTCCGCGATGAAGATCTGCGCGGCGATCGTCAGCCGGAGTTTACGCAACTGGATTTGGAAATGTCGTTCGTTCAACGCGAGGATGTCCTGACGCTGGTCGAACAGCTTTACACAGAAATGCTTCCTGCCGTTGCGCCACATAAGAAGCTACTCTCTTCGCCATGGCCTAAACTCTCGTATCGCGAGGCCGTTGAGAAATATGGCTCCGATAAACCTGATCTGCGTTTTGGCATGGAACTGCTCGATGTCGGTGGTGTCTTTGCCAAGAGTGAGTTCAAAGTTTTCCAATCGGCGCTGGAAACAGGCGGTGTTGTGAAATGTATCGTCGCACCAGGCTGCGCTGACTATTCGCGCAAGGAAGTAGATGCGCTGACCGAATCCGCGAAGTCGTTTGGAGCGAAGGGACTTGCCACTTTAGCGGTGACAAGTGAAGGCTTGAAAGGAACCGCCGCGAAATTCGTCAAGCCCGAAGAAGTGGAAGCGCTTAAGTCCAAAGTCGCTGCAAAAGACGGCGATCTCATCCTGTTCGCCGCCGACCAGCGGGCGGTTGTCAATAAAGTACTGGGTGGTTTGCTTTTGATCTTCCGCGACAAATTGAATCTGGTCGATCCAAATGTGATGGCGTTCGCCTTTGTGGTGGACTTCCCCATGTTTGCCTGGAACGAAGAGGACCAGAAATGGGATGCGGAACATCATCCCTTCACAATGCCACAACTGAGCGACCTGCAGAAGTTCGAGACCAATCCCTATTCATCGCAGCGATATTCAGTTGAGCGTTTTTCAACTACTCGGCTTGAGCGGTGATCAGATCGAGCAAAAGTTTGGTCACATGCTCGAAGCCTTCGAATATGGCGCGCCTCCCCATGGTGGCATGGCTCCCGGCATCGACCGTTTGATTATGTTACTTGCCGACGAACCCAATATCCGCGAAGTGATTGCGTTCCCGAAGAATCAAACCGGACGCGATGTGATGGCGGACGCACCTTCGGAAGTGGAACCGAAACAACTGAAAGAGTTGCATATTAAGGTTGAGTAAAGCAGCTCTGGCTACTCTCAACAGAAAGAGATTTATAGAGATGAATATAAAAGAATTGATAATAAACAAAACCGCAAAATTCGTATACTGCACGGATGGAGCGTTGTGGTATGAAGTCGATGGCTTTCGTTTTCCTGTTCCATTCGAGGACACAGTTGGAGCATACTTCGAACCTGAACACAAAGCGATCAACCTTATGCGCTGGATCAGAAAACAATTGGAAGAAAACGAAGCACAAAGAAATGCCCAGGCAACAAAATAGGCAAAGGCTGAATGAACATCGAACCAGGCGAACTATTTTGGATTTCGCCAAACGAATCGAACGGGATTGCCTCTAATCACACGCGCCCATACCTTGCTATCCGAAGTGATACGTCAAACACAGTGACGGTTTGTGCATTGACATCAAATCTGAAGCGCGCAACAGGACCTGGTAACGTGTTACTCGATAAAGGGGAAGCAAATCTTTCCCGCCAAAGTGTTATCGTGGTTTCGAAAGTGTTCACAGTAGATAAAATGCAGCTAGGTGAATACATCGGAACACTGACAGAACAAAGGATGCATCAGGTGCTGGCTGGCATACGTTTTCTGCGATCCATGATCCGGCACTACGAATAAGTACAACGAGGAAAGATTATGTAGAGGAAAGTTGGTCTCTATAGGGGCGGGAATCTTCCTGTCCTACTCGACCACCGGAGGACACAATGAGCGCCAAAATCCAAGTTGATGAGAAACTCGTGAAAGAGATCGCAACTCTAGCGCGGCTAGATTTATCGCAGGAAGAGACAGAGATGTTCGTGGCTCAGTTCAAGGACATTCTTGATTATGTGAGCATCTTGAATGAAGTGGATACAGATAATGTTCCGCCTGCGTATTTATCTTCGACGGACAAGAATCAACCGCGCGAAGATATGATCGAAGCATCGGTACCAACTGAAGAGTTCCTTTCGAACGCGCCCCAAGCAAAGGATGATTATGTTGTCATTCCGCGCGTTCACATCGAGCAATAACAATGGAACTCCATGAGCTAAGCATACAGCAGGCACACGAACTTCTTTCGAGCCGAGAGATTTCTTCAGAGGAAATTACAGGCGCGTATCTCAAACGCATTCATAAAATCGATTCAAGAGTTAAGTCTTATGTGACCGTTTCTGAAAAGGTTGCACTCAATCAAGCAAAGGATGCCGATCAGCGGCTCCAAGCGAGCGAGGGTCTGTCTCCATTAATAGGTATCCCCTACTCTGCGAAAGATTCCCTGTCGACGCGCGGCATCCCAACAACCTGTTCCTCGAAAATCCTGGAAAATTACAAACCATTCTATGACTGTACTGCGATCCATAAATTGAAATCAACCAGTGCAGTCCTGCTCGGCAAGACCAACATGGATGAATTCGGCATGGGTTCATCCACTGAAAATTCGGGCTTCTTCACAACGCGCAACCCATGGAATCTGGATTATGTTCCCGGCGGCTCGAGTGGCGGATCTGCGGCGGCGGTCGCGGCAGGATTGGCAGTTTTCACACTCGGTGAGGATACCGGTGGATCGGTTCGCATGCCGGCCGGGTTTTGCGGTGTCACCGGGCTCAAAACAACCTATGGTCGTGTTTCGCGCTATGGATTGATACCGCTCGTTTCTTCTTTTGACACAATCGGTCCGATGGCAAGAAGTGCCTATGATGTGGCATTGGTTCTTGAAGCAATTGCTGGACATGATTCGAAGGACAGCACATCGCGCCTGGAACCGACCGGTCAATATACAGAAGTTCTCAAGAGAGCTAAAAACTTGCGTGGGCTCCGCGTCGGTATTCCTAAAGAGTACTTTGCCGAAGGGCTTAATATAGAAGTAGACGCTGCTTTGAAAACAGCCATCAAGCAAATTGAATCCCTTGGCGCAGAGGCTGTGGAAGTCTCTTTGCCATACACGCAATATGCGATCCCAGTCTACTATTTGATTCTATTCGCCGAAGCAAGCTCCAATCTCGCCAAATATGATGGCGTCCGTTTTGGATTATCGGAACGGAATGGCAAAGACTTGATGGATGTTTATTTGAAGTCCCGCGAAGCCGGATTTGGTGCCGAAACAAAACGCCGCATTATGCTCGGTACATTTGCCCTCTCCGCTGGATACTATGATGCTTACTATTTAAAAGCACAAAAGGTACGCACGCTGATTCGCCAGGATTTTCAAAAAGCATTTGAACAAGTCGATGCGCTGATCACACCCGTCGCCCCAACGACTGCTTTTCGTATCGGCGAAAAGATCACCAATCCGCTGGATATGTACTTATCAGATGCGCATGTCGTTGCAGTGAATCTTGCAGGCATTCCTGCATTGTCTGTCCCTTGCGGATTCTCCTCGGCGGGACTGCCGATTGGTATGCAGATCATGGGTCCGCATCTTTCCGAAGAAATGCTGCTGAAAATTGGACACCTGTATCAAAGCCAGACGGATTGGCACACGAAGCATCCGCCTTGCTGGTAGCTTATTCCATCCTGAGCGGAAAGGGTGAGTGATTGCCGAAGCCTTGTAGTCGAAGGACGAGTTATTAGGAAATGCACACTTCGACTACGCTCGCAAAATGCGCTCGCTCCGCTCAGCGAGGAGGACATCATAAATGAAATATGAACCCGTCATTGGACTCGAAGTCCATGCTGAACTGCTCACCAAATCCAAAATGTTCTGTGGATGTGAAGTTGTCGACTCTATCACCGCGAAACCAAATCGTTATGTTTGTCCCGTTTGTACTGGTCAGCCCGGCGCGCTCCCAGTGTTGAATAAGAAAGCGGTGGAGTTGGCAGTGCGCGTCGGACTCGCTCTCGGATGTGAAATCCACACCGAAAGCATTTTCGCTCGTAAAAATTATTTCTATCCTGATCTGCCCAAGGGATATCAAATTTCACAATATGATCAGCCTCTTGCTACAGATGGGAAAATCCAAATCGAAACAGAAGCAGGCATCAAGAACATCCGGATTCGCCGCGTCCATTTGGAAGAAGACACAGGCAAGCTGTCTCATGCGGATGGCAGCTCGTTCATTGACTACAATCGCAGCGGCGTCCCGTTACTGGAAATTGTCACCGAGCCCGACATGCGCTCCGCCGAAGAAGCACGCGTCTACGCGACCAAGTTGCATGCCATCCTTCGCTATCTCGGCGTGAACTCCGGCGACATGGAAAAAGGTGTGATACGTTTTGAAGCAAACGTCTCAGTACGCGAGGCAGGCAGTGATGTTCTGAACACGCGGACCGAGATCAAGAATCTAAATTCGTTTCGCGCCCTGGTACAGGGAACGGAATATGAGATCAAACGACAAACCGAGATTTATGAAAAAGGCGGTGTGGTCGAACAGGAAACCGTCGGATTCAACGAAGCGACTGGAAAAACATATTCGCAGCGCGGCAAGGAAGAGGCGCATGATTATCGCTACTTCCCTGAACCTGATTTGCCACCGCTGGTTTTAGATGAAGCATGGATAGAAGCAATTCGCGCCTCTCTGCCCGAATTACCTGAATCAAAGACCAATCGCTTCATCCAACAATATGAATTGAAACCCCAGGAAGCACGTTTATTGACTTCTGAAAAAGCATTGGCAGATTATTTCGAAGCAGCAGTTTCCAAATCAAATAGTTCGGCAAAAACAGTTAGTTCGTGGATCGCGGGTGAGTTCATGCGTTACATGAACGACCTCAACATCAATGTGACAAATATTCCTGTCCACGCAGAAGATCTCGCAAAACTAATCGATATGGTCACAGACAAATCGATCAGCGGCAATTCGGGGAAAGTTGTGCTTGGCGAATTATTCAAGAGTGGCGGCAAGCCGGAAGAGATCGTCAAAGAAAAAGGACTCGCTCAGGTTTCCGATGAAAGCTTCATCCAGGAATCTGTGATGAAAGTGCTGAACGATAATCCATCTGAGGTGGAAAAATATCTCACTGGAAAAGAAACCCTCCTGCAATGGTTCATAGGGCAAGTTGCCCGCGCTACCAAAGGGAAAGCTGACCCCACAATTACCAAAGAACTGATGCTCAAAGAATTGGAAGAGAGAAGGAAATAATCTCACCGTTCGCTTCCCGAATGAAAAAACCATGACTTCACTCACGGAACGCCGCAAGGCGACTCTGTTTCTCATTCTTGCCGCGCTGCTCTGGAGCACCAGCGGAGTTTTCATCAAAGCACTCAACTGGCAGCCTCTATCCATTCTCGCAGGGCGTGGCATTTTCACCAGCGTTTTGTTTCTCCTCTATATGCGCCGCCTGCCGAAAAAGATCACGCGCTGGACATTACTCGCGGCAGGTGGTTCGATTGCGACTCAATTCCTATTTGTTGTATCCACCAAGCTGACCACTGCTGCCAATTCCATCTTTCTGCAATACACCGCACCGATTTATGTGGTTCTACTGGGGTATTGGTTCCTGCATGAGAAACCTTCACGCAGTGACTGGACTGCCATGGGTCTCATCTTCCTGGGACTGCTCCTATTCTTCGGAGATCAACTCACCTCCACCGGCTTCTACGGCAACATTCTCGCGGTGCTCAGCGGTGTGACATCCGCAATCATGATGGTTTCCTTTCGGGCGCAAAAAAATAGCTCGCCAGAAGATAGTGTTCTCATTGCTAGCATGGTCTTTGTCGTCCTAGGATTTCCATCTATTTTGAAGGAAAGCCATACAGTCAATAACTGGTTGTCCATTGCGTATCTTGGCATTTTTCAGATCGGGTTGGCGTTCATCCTCTTCACCAAGGGCATCCGGCACATTCCAGCATTGGAAGCGAATCTCATTGGTACTTTGGAGCCCATCTTGAATCCTGTCTGGGTATTTTTATTCATCGGCGAAAGCATGGGAAGATTCGCTCTGCTGGGAGGCTTGGTGGTACTGGTTGGCGTCATCGTCAGCGCGGTCGCCTCCGCACGAACAGAGAAGGAACCTGAATCATCGCCTTCGCCTGTTACCGAATAGGCGAATTTTGAAAATCTGCTTCTGCTATAATTGATTCAACTACCGATCAAAAGGATTTTCCTCATGGCTGAAAACATCAGCGTTTCAAATATCTCGAAATATGTTGGGCAGGAAGTAACGATCAAAGGCTGGGTCTACAACCGCACAGATAAAGGTAAATTGTGCTTTTTACTCATCCGGGATGGGACCGGCTTTGTACAATGTGTCGCCTTCAAGGGCGATCTCGAACCAGAAGTTTTCGATCGCGTGATGCGTCTGCCACAGGAATCGGCGGTCATCATCACCGGATCGGTTCGCGAGGATAAGCGCGCGCCCGGCATCCCCGGCGGATATGAACTTGGTGTCAAGCAAATTGAGATCGTGCAGGAAGCAAATCTCGATTATCCAATGTCCCTCAAAGATCACGGCGTGGATTTTGCACTCGATCACCGTCATCTGTGGATTCGGATGCAGAGTCAATGGGCAATCCTGCGCGTGCGCGTGCGGGTCATGTCGGCGGTGCGTGAGTATTTAGATAGTCACGGTTTCTTCAATCTGGATACTCCCATCCTCACTCCCGCCGCCGCCGAAGGGACAACGACTCTCTTCGAGACGCCTTACTTCGATGAGGGCTTTGCCTATCTTGCCCAAACGGGACAACTCTACAACGAAGCCAACATTTTCGCATTCGGAAAAGTTTACTGCTTCGGTCCCACGTTCCGCGCCGAGAAATCGAAAACGCGTCGCCATCTCACCGAGTTCTGGATGCTTGAACCTGAGATCGCCTTCTGTGACTTAGATGGCTTGATGGAAGTGGAAGAACGTTTGATCACTTATATCGTTCAAAGTGTCCTGCGCGACTGTGCAGCTGAATTGAAATTCCTTGGACGCGATGCTTCCAAGCTCGAGAATATCAAAGAACCGTTCCCGCGCATGTCCTATGATGATGCGGCAAAGTATCTGGTCGACCTCTATGAAAAAGAGACTGATTCAGAGAAAAAGGAATTGCTCAAATTCGAATGGGGCATGGACTTTGGCGCGCCGCATGAAACGGAAATCACAAAACTGTACGATAAGCCTGTCTTTGTGTACGGTTATCCCAGCGCAGTCAAAGCGTTTTATATGGAGCCGTGGCCGGGTCGCCCGGAAGTTTGTAAGTCAGTTGACCTTCTCGCACCCGAAGGATACGGCGAAATCTGTGGCGGCTCTGAGCGAATGTCTGACCATGATATGCTACTGGCACGCATCCGCAAAGAGGGATTACCCGAAGAAGCGTTCCAATGGTATTTGGAATTGCGCAAATATGGTTCCGTTCCTCACTCCGGGTTCGGCATGGGCGTGGAACGCGTCACAGCCTGGTTGTGTGGCATCGAACATATTCGCGAGGCGATTCCCTTCCCGCGCACAATCAAGAGAGTGTATCCATAATCGAATTGAACCTTCGCAAGGTTTGCCTGGGTAAACACAAAGTAAACAGGTTCACAGGAAATCAAAGGGTCTTCAAGATGCAATCATCTTGAAGACCCTTCTGCAATCTACATGTTTCCCCGTCTACTTGTTTACATATCCCGAGGTCTACGCCTGCGGAATGTTCAGCGTTTCTCCGACGAAGATCAAGTTTGGATTTGTAACGTGCGGGTTTGCGCTTACGATTGCATCGACTGTGGTGTGATGGGCAAGTGCAATCGCAAAGAGTGTATCACCTGGCCTGATTACATAGATTAGCGAGCCCATCGAATTTGTGGTTTTCGTCGCATCAACCGGAGCACCGCCGGTAGGCTGAGTTACAACGTTCACATCTGAACTGTTAACTACGGCACCAACAGGCACGGTTGCACCTGCCAGTGTATAAAGTTCCTCCAGAGTTCCACGGAAGAAATTCAGATCGACGCCCGTCAGGGAACCATCATCCGCCATTACGCCAGGGATGTTGCCACGGTCGGAATACTGCCAGAACTTCCATGCGGACCAGCCATTAGGCTGCCAGGGCAGATCAAAATCTTCATTGATGGGATGGTTAAGATAATTCGCCAGCCAGAGCGTGTACTTCATAGCCCAGGCAGGAGGTCTCCCATTTGGGCTGCTCATGCGTGATTGCAGGAACGCAGGACCGGAATAGACGATGGGTGTATGCCCGGTCGCATCTTGCACTCGTTGCAGCCAATCCTGGGCGCACGCAATAAACTGGGCATTGGGGACATTGACTGTGCCAGTGTCACCGGAACTCGCCTTGGCGCCTTTTGACCCTTGGGCATTTTGATTTTTGCCGCCTTTCGAACCTTTCGCTGGAGCGGGTGGTGGAGTCTTCGGCTTCAATTCCTCCAGGTCAAGCACGGGAGGCAGATCCCCAGGTTCCAATTTGACTTTGTTCAAGAAGGTCTGTGCCTGAACACGCGAATCAACTCTCGGGTCAAGGAAATGATAGGCTCCCCGTAAAACGCCGGCTTGCTTTGATCCTGCCCAATGAGAATCAAATTTTGGATCTGTAAAATCTGCCTGGGACGCTTTGATGAATGCAAAATGGATTCCCTGGGCGCATACTTTTTCCCAGTTAATATTTGGTTCCCAAGAAGCAACATCAATCCCTCTAATATATTTCGCCATTTTTACCTCCATTGGAAACTGGCTTGTACTCTAAATTAGCACAATTCTTATCCAAATTCAATAGGCAATATGCAAAATAAAAAAGCCCGGCACCAAACGATGTTGGGCAGCCTCTTACATTAGTTTATGGAATGATCAATACTTGCCCCACGCTGATTTGATTCGGATTGGCAATGTTATTTGCAGAAGCGATTGCCGCAACAGTCGTTCCGAATTTGATGGCAATGGAATAGAGCGTATCCCCTGCTTTCACTGTATACGTTCTTGGAGAAGGCGCTCCATCGCCGCCGGATCCATTTCCGTTTGCCGCTGGAATCGTCAACTGATCGCCGATCTTCAACAACTGCGGATTGGCGTTGAGCAGGTCCCTTAACGTTACACCAAATTGATTGGCAACTGAGTCAAACGAATCACCGGCAACGACCGTATATTTTTGGGGTTTGCCCGTACTCGTATCAATACCGGCAAATCGATACAGGTCATCGAGCGAACCATTGAATACATTCAAATCCACTTTGGCGTTGATGCCATTGACCCGCCCGGTCTGACTATATTGCCAGAATGTCCATCGGAACCAGCCGCGTGGCATAAGAGGCTGGGATCCTTCGACATACACATTTGGATAATATGCTACCCAAAATGGATAATCTTTCGCCCACATGGGAGGTCCACCGCCAGCCTCAGAGAAGTGATCCTGCAGAAAGAGAGGCCGTGAGTAAATCATCGGTTTTCTGCCAAATGCAGCTTCCACTTGATCAAGCCATGTCTTCACGCGGGCGATTACTTTGTCTTTTGTCTGTCCATCGTTGGTTTCCAGATCAAGAATCGCAGGAAGTTCCCCGTTGTCATTCATCGACTTTACATAATCAATGAATTTGTTCGCCTGCTTCTTTGCGTCCACATTACAGCGGAAGAAGTGATACGCGCCTCGCAGGAGTCCCGCTGCTTTCGCGCCGCGCCAGTTATCGTCAAAGGTGGGGTCGGCATATGAATCTCCCTCGGTCGCTTTTGCAAACACGAAGCGCTCACCGGCGGCACGCACTTTGGGCCAATCAATTCCTGCATTCCAATACGAGACATCAATTCCTGGCACTGTTGCCATGATCATCTCCTTGATTATTTTTGGAATAAGAGTAGCACAAATTTTTTATAAAGGCAAACAGAGATTCTTACCAAAGTATTATTTACACCTAACTTAAATGATTAATTTTTCTCTACCATTGCACCATTGTTTATGGTATAAGAATCATCGTCCCTGCTGTGTTCGTGATGCTGCACCTTCCGTTTTGAGCCAACACCTACTTTCAGGGTCTCTAACTCCAATAGAAATAACGCGATAGGCCTGAGCCAAGGCGGCGTTTCTGGGTAGGGACCCACCTGCGAGAGCAGGTTCAAAACTCCGCAGCACACGGCATGGGCGGGGGCTCTGATTATATGGATCCTAAGGGTTTTTGAAATCCTTAGGATCTTTGTTAAAAGTTATGGGGATTGATGAATCGCAATCGCAGCGCGCAGACCCGATTCGAATGCGCCTTGAATCCAGGCGTGATACAGCGATGCATGTTCGCCCGCAAAATGGATTCTTCCCTCAGGCTTGATGATATCTTCGTGCAAAAGCGTTTGCTGCTCTGGGTCAAATAATGCGAACGCGCCGCCGGCAAATGGATCATCATGCCACATGTGCGATGCACCCGTTTCAAATTCATCCTGGATCTGAGGATGAATGACCGCCACGTTTTCCAAAGCCTGTTCGATGCGTTCATGCGGGAGCAGCGATCCCCAGCGCTGCGCATCTTCCGACCATGTATAACTCACGAGCAAAATGCCACGCCCGGTTTCTTTGCCGTAATCGGTGTAATACAAATTGCGGATGGCAAGATCTGTCACGCTACCCCCGCCGAAGATGCCTTCATCCTCTTCCCAAAAGCGACGACGTGTCTGGAAAAAGATTTTCGCGGAAGCATCATAGTGCAATTGACGGATAGCGCGCTGTTTATGGCGTGAGAATGGCTTCAGCACCTCCACATGTCGCAACACCGGAAACGGAACCGTGATAATGGCATAATCCCCGCGTGCTTCGAAACGGCCCGAACGCGTCTGATAGTGGATGATCACCTCCTCGGGAGTCTGATCGATGGCGATCATCTTCGCGCCAAAGCGGATTCGCTTTCCTAATTCCGGCAGAAACGCATGCGGAAGATGATCCAATCCGCCGACGACCTGACACATGTTGGTGTAATAATTGCCACCATCTTCGCGGAACAACTCGAGGAACGATGAATTCATCATGGCTTCCTGGTTGTTAAGCAAGCCGAACATTTCGATCATGCCTTCGGACCAGCCTTTGAGTTCAAGAAACTCGCGTACGGAATACTGGTCGTATTCGGTGTTGATTTTTTCCCAACCCGTTTCACCTTCGTTCTCTACGATTTCAACCAGCGGACGGATCGTTTCTTCCCAATATCTCCCGGCAAGTTTTCCCTTTTCAACATCCGAAACTTCAAAGCCCATGCAATCGGGATCATTCATCACATCTGCCAGACGACGTTTGATTCCGCCAACGCAAACGTAGGCCTGCGGGTTTCCCATCATGAAGTCAGTCGTCTGCAATCCAAACTTGTGGATGTATGCCATCGTGAGTTCGTGCGCACGCGGGATACGCATCGCGCCAGCTTCGCCGTACAAACCGCGCGTGAATGGCTCGCGCATTGTGTAAATGCGCCCGCCGACGCGTTGTTGCGCCTCCAAAATCATGGGATCATGTCCCGCTCGATACAATTCATAAGCTGCAGAGAGTCCCGCCAACCCGGCACCGATGATGATCACTTTTTTCTTTTGTCCCACGCCTTCGAAGTGCTTTGGAATACCGCCATGTACAACGTCTATATAATCTTTGATGGAATGTCTTGTCTGCATGATGCCTCCATGAAAAGAAGAAACGTGGACTTATCTTATCTAAAATTTCCCTAAAATTCAATCACTTTTGGGTACTTGACGAAGGCTATTGCGGTGTGTAGAATTGCCGCCGTTAAGAAAACTGATCACCTTTCTGAAGAAGCACAAGGAGTTAAAAAACTCTGCTGCTCAGGTGGAAGCCCTAAGCATGCCCAAAGCGTGCTTTTTTGTTTAACGCCGCTTCGACTACGACCGGGACAACCACCCGCTCTCCGCCCACATTGTCCCGATGCTCTTTCGGGAGCGCGAGAAATAGAAACATAGCAAGAATCGGGTCGGCAGGGGAAAGAGATGTTCATAGAATATAGTCTAAAGGAGAGATTATGGACACTCAAGCGAATTACAAACAGAGTTCTGAAGATTACCAGCGAATTGAGCAGGCAATCCTGTACATTGAAAATCATTACAAAGAGCAGCCAAGCCTGGAACAGGTGGCGGCCAATATTGGTTTGAGCGATTATCATTTTCAGCGAGTATTCACGAGATGGGCAGGCGTCAGTCCTAAGCGCTTCCTGCAATTTCTCACCAAGGAAGGCGCGAAGGATTTGCTGAGCCGCTCGGAAAATCTACTGGATACTACTCATCAAGTCGGACTTTCGAGCCTTGGGCGTTTGCATGATTTGTTCATTACGACTGAGGCAGTGACACCCGGCGAGTACAAATCACGCGGCGAAGGCGTCACCATTCGATATGGAATCCATCTGACGCCCTTCGGCAAATGTCTGATTGGACTCACTGAGCACGGCATTTGCCATCTAAGTTTTGTCCAAACCAGCGAAGGTGACGCAATTGATGATCTGGTTGCCGACTGGAAAGAAGCTGAAATGATCGAAGATTACAGAGCTACAGCAGCCTTGGTAGAACCGATCTTTGATCTGCGCTTCAGCACCCGCATCAAACCTTTAACGCTGCACTTGCACGGCACAAATTTCCAAATCAAAGTCTGGGAGGCGCTGTTGCAGATCCCGGCTGGTCAGGTCACCACTTACGAAGGGATCGCGCAACGAATTGGACAACCCAGTGCGTCGAGAGCGGTCGGTTCGGCGGTTGGGCATAATCCGATTGCAGTACTGATTCCATGTCACCGCGTGATTCGCAAAATTGGTGATTTCGGAAATTATCGCTATGGCGCGCAGAGAAAGAAAGCGCTGCTGGCGAGAGAGTTTATTAATATCGATGCCGCTGGTTGAGACGCAAGCAGTCGAAACCAGCAATTGCAAATATGCGTAAAATTGTTGGTTTCGATACGCCCCGCAGAAACCGTGCAGGCTACTCAACCAACTGATCATGAACAAAAGGAGACGAATGAAAACAAAGGTCTGGCTTGCTTTAGTGGCACTATATATCGTATGGGGTTCAACATATCTGGCGATTCGGTTTGCAGTGGAGACGATCCCCCCGTTTTTCCACGCTGGTCTCCGGTTCTTAATCTCGGGCGCGATACTCTACATCTGGCGACGCATGGCTGGTGATGAAGCACCAACCTGGAGCAACTGGAGATCCGCGGCGATTGTCGGCGCCGCGCTGTTGCTCGGCGGCAATGGATTTGTCGCCTGGGCAGAACAAACCGTTCCCTCAGGAATTGCAGCGCTGATGATTTCCACCTCTCCGTTCTGGCTCGTCCTGTTCGAAGCCTTTCGAGCAGGAGGAGCAAAACCGACCTGGCAATCCATTGCCGGGTTGATCATGGGATTTGGTGGCGTCTTCCTGCTTATCGGTCCTGCCGAGATTTTAGGGACAACGCACAGCTTCAACACATTTGGAATCGTTCTATTGCTGCTTGCCCCAATCTTCTGGTCGATGGGATCCATCTACGCTCGCGGCGCAGATATGCCAAAATCCACCTTGCTTGGCACCGGTATGGAAATGTTGGCAGGTTCCGTTGCGTTATTTATTGTCAGCCTGGCTAGAGGCGAATTGAGCGGATTTAGCTTTGCTGCCGTCACGATGCGCTCGTGGTTGGGTCTGGCATATTTGATCACATTCGGATCACTGGTTGGTTTTGTATCGTATGGCTATTTACTGCATAACGCGCCGGTGTCTTTGCTGTCCACATACGCCTATGTGAATCCTGTTGTAGCGGTCTTTCTGGGATGGCTGCTCGCGAATGAAGAATTGAACGCCCGAATTGGAATAGCATCCGCGATCATTATCGGATCGGTGATTCTCATCAATAGCGCACGGCAGGCAAAGGTCAAGACAAAGACAAATGCGGACGTGTTACAAACTGTTCCTGAAGGAGATGATTAGTAAAGATGAAAGAGAGCAGAGACTAGAGATTAGAAATTGGCCTCCGAGTGACAATATTCCTCGGAGGTCTTGCTTTTGTATTTCATCTGTGAAGATAAGCAATTACAGTTCTGTTCTTAGAGTCTTCTCAACAAATCTTCTAAGTTTCGCAGGCTGTATCGGTTCAGCTTTAGCTTTCCTTGCCCCGATAAACTTTGCAAAGCGCACCAAACCTTTTGCAAACGCGTTCGCAAAATCCCCATCATTCAGTGTCGAATCTTCTTCGTGCCAGAAACCTTTGATCTCCAGCGTTTCGGTGCTGCGGTCAAGTTTTAGATCAATACGCGCCACCAAATCGTCGCCATAAAGGATCGGCAGGACGTAATATCCCCAACGGCGCAAGTGTAGTGGTGTATACACTTCCCACTTATAGTCAAAGTCAAATAACTTTTTCGCCCGACCACGCGCGCTGACGATATCCAACGGCGAGAGGAATGTGACTTCTTCCAACGTTGTCATCCATTTGGGATTCCATCCCTTGGGGACTTTTCCTTTTTCGAGCAGATCCAACGCAGACACATCTTCCTCTAAAACGAGATGGACATCGCGTCTTCCTTCGACCTGAACTTCGCATGCCTTTCCAGACTGGACCCACCTCTCGATCATTTGACTCGCATCTAGGCGCGAATACCCTTGTTGCATATCGCCCTGCATGGCAGATCTCAGAACCGCCTCTCGGAATAGACCCAGGAAGGAAATATTCTTTCGAATAAAAAAATCCTCCGCTTCCGTTTCGCTGACCATATAGTCAAATTCTTTAGGCGCAATGTTCTCGCGAAAATCGTAAACCCGCTCAAAGCCTTCGCGATGGTGGATCATCAGTTCGCCAGAGAGCCACATATCAAATAGCGCCAGGGAAGTATCCTTGCGCCCGCGATAATTATTCGCAACGGCATTCCCATTGAAATGACGATTGCCGAGCGGACCGCGTGTCCTTAACACTGCTCGCACGCTCTCGAATAATTCAGGATTCGTGAGCATGAAACCCTCGATGCGCTTATGATGTTTTCTTCGTTCCATGTGGACGCGCCAATATGGCAACTCGGTCATGGGATACATTGCCAGCCAGCCGCCATAATCAAAGAACTCGCGATCCCTATAAGCAACCTGATAAAGATAATCGGGCTTGTAATCCAGGACACGGCTATGCAAAACGATATCCTGACTGCGAGCGAAAATATTCAGCGGATCAAGCTGCACAGCTTCACAATCTCGAATCGCTTGTGATGTTCCCTTTTTGCCCTTCCAGCGGCGACCGGGCCATAATCCCTGTTTGCCTAAGACGAATCGACGAGCGGTTTGAGCAGAAATCGTGATCATAGAATTTCACACCACAAATGGATTAAAGTTTGTATTCCGATCATAGTAGTCTTCACTCTCGGCGCGCTTGAGCGCGTTGACCACAATATAAGTAACCGGAGTCATGAGAGCTTCGACTCCACATTTGAAAATGTAATTGGTCAGAGTCAGAGTGAGGAACAGACTCCATGGAAAGACACCAAACGCAGAAGCGACGATCACAAACATAACGGTGTCAACCAGTTCTCCAAATATCGTGCTGCCAATTGTTCGCATCCACAACCAGCGACCATCCGTTAACACTTTCATTTTTGCCAGAATGAATGAATTGGTAAATTCTCCGGTCCAATAGCCAGCAAGGCTTGCGAATACAATTCCACCTGTGCTCATGCCACCGAGAATAGCGTTGTAAGCCGCGTCACCAGCATATCCCTGCCAGGTCGCTTCACCCGGCATCCAACGGACAATCCAAAAGATGACGGCGCTCAGTGCCAGGCAGAAAAATCCCATCCAGATCACGTGCCGCGACTGTTTATAACCGTACACTTCTGTGAGAATATCTCCAAAGATATAACTCACAGGAAATAAGATCGTCCCCACGTCGAATGCCATCCGCACGCCCACAAGGCTGAATCCCCAATCCACGATTTTTGCAGACGAGGCAATATTGCTGACAACAAGCACTGTCACAAAGACAGCCATGATCAGGTTAAAGAAGCGGTATTGTTTCATTGCTTATCCTGCTCTAGGCGGCGTCTCGCCGCCGGGGACGGCGGCTTGAGCAACATTTATGCGATCCCCACGCGTGGACGGCATTGAAACCACAAGAAAATGTACATCTGCATCCGATTGATTTCTAAATTGGTGTTGGACTTCAGGAGGGATCTCTATGCTCTGCCCCTTTTTCAGAACAATCAGTTCATTTTCAAATAGCATAATCCCTTGTCCCTCAAGAATATAAAAGAACTGTCTCGACTTTGTGTGATAATGCATCACTTCACTGGCACCCGCTGGAACGCGCTCCTGGATCACACTCATATCGTCGCGCTTGAGCAGATGCCAACCGTCACAAATCTCGCCCCAGACATAATGTTCAGCATTATCGATAGAAACCACCATTGGATCTCGCCTCTTATGGATATAGTGAACTACAGGAATTTTCCGATTTTAGCACAGATATTCTAAGAAAGACATTTTGAATTTCCCCGCTGTACGTCACCATTAGGATGTTGAGGTTGTAGAACTCACTTTTTCCATCATCCTGCAAAACGAGCAAAGATCATCTGTGGTTGTAGGTTGTCCGCATTTCGGGCACGAATGCAAATGTACGCGAGCAGCGTTTTGCTCAATGAACAGTTCTCCGCTTTTTCTCGCTTCGAGGAAACGCAGATAAAACGTCAGCTTGGCGCCAGGGCGAGTTGTCTCGAGTTGATTGAGCAGTTCTTTATAATAGATAGACTGCGCTCCCTCAGCAAACGGACATTCTTCATAAATATATTCGATACCGCGCAATAGACAGTAAGCGGTCATCTCACGCTCGTAGAAACGACACAACGGCTTGACCTTACGCGCCAACCCGTCCGAGGCGGCCAGGACGGGTCCCTGCCGCAACAGATATTCACTCGACCACGAGAGTGTATTTCCAAATAGTACAGCAGCCTCATCGTCGAGATTATGACCCGTCGCAAGCACATCGTACCCCAGGTCGCGTGCGACACGGTTCATCTCATGGCGTTTTGCCAATCCACACACCGCACATGGTTTGCCAAATCCACGATGAGAAATTTCCGCCAGCACCGGGATTGGCTGTCCATATTCTTTTTCAATGTCCACTACATGAAGTTTGAGATTATGTTCATCGGCAAATTTTTGGGCGAGGCGCTGCGACTCGTGAGAATAATTAATGCCGCCGTCGATGCCCAAGCCAAGATAAAGTCCATCCGCCTGATAGCCGAGCCGCACGAGGATATCCCACAACGAAAGCGAATCCTTGCCGCCCGAAACCGCGACGAGAATTTTTTCGCGGTGCGTGAACATCTCATATTTCTTAATAAAGCGTTCGGTCTGCTCAGGAACCCACTCCAGATAATGTTCCTTGCATAGCGCCAGTTTGTGCTGGCGCATATTGACCGAGGCCTTTGCTCCACATTTTTTACATTTCATGGTTTACACCCTCGAAATTCGATATTCGAGAATCGATTATCGAATTTCCAATATCGGCAATCGATCCCCCCGAAATCACTGCGATCAACTTGACCACATCGCCATCTTTCAAAATCTCATCGTCCAGAATCATCTCGCCGTCCCGCGTTGCGATGACGGATTCCGAAATCACGTTAATCTTTTCCAAAGCCGAAAGCAGAGTCATGCCCGGCTTCACTTCATATTCTTTATTGCGCAAAATTAACTTGACCAAAGATACTCCTTGAGAAAGTGATTCTACCATTGTACGTAGGGGCGACCCGCCATGTTAACGGTTGTTTTCTTGACTTTGAATCAAGCTTGAAGGCGGCGATTATCCGACCAAGATGGGTTGCCCCTACCCGGCAAACAAGAAATTTGCCTTGACGCCTCGCCCGCTTCCCTGTACGATTGACTCATGCGCATTGGAATGATGGTGGACACCTACAAGCCGTATGTCAGCGGTATTACCAACTATATTGACTTGAATAAACGCGCCCTCGAAAACGAAGGGCATGAAGTGTATGTATTTACTTTTGGCGATCTCGATTACGAGGATGACGAGCCCCGTGTCGTTCGCAGCCCGGGCTTAGCGCTGGGTGACACAGGCTATTACTTATCCCTTCGCTATAAGACAGCGCATAAGAAGCTGCTCCAAACCATGGATGTGGTGCATGTTCATCATCCGTTTCTGAGTGGGCGCCTGGCGCTCAATTACTGTCGCCGTGTTCAGATCCCAATCATCTTCACGAATCATGCTCGTTATGATCTGTATGCCCAGGCGCGCCTGCCCCTTATGCCGAAGGAAGTTTCACTCAGCATGCTGCAGGCATATATGCCCGATTTTTGTGATGCTGTCGATCTTGTGGTTTCTCCCTCGAACGGCATGAAGAATATTTTGCGACAATACGGCGTCCAAAGCCAGGTGGAGGTCGTTCCCAACGGCGTAGATTTGCGGCTCTTTCACGAGGCGCAGCCTCTTCCCCGCGCGGATTTCGGATTTACCGATCAGGATATCCTGTTGATCTATGCCGGTCGCATCGCGCCGGAAAAGAATCTTGAATTTCTGATTCGCTCATTTGCCGGTGTATCTCAAGTTTTTTCGAATGTTCATTTGCTCATCGTCGGCGGTGGGCAAAAACAATTCGAAGAGGAGATCAAGTCTTTACCTTCAGAATTGAACATTCCTGACCGCGTCCATTTTGTGGGGATGATTCCTTATGATCGCCTTCCCGCTTATCTGGCAATGTGCGACGCTTTTATGACCGCCTCCGTGACTGAAGTTCATCCCCTGTCCGTGATCGAAGCGATGGCGGCGGGACTTCCTGTTGTGGGGATCCATTCTCCCGGAGTGAGCGATTCCATCACGGATTGTGAGACGGGTCTGCTTGCGACTGAGGATATGGCGTCCTTTACCGCCAAGCTGACTTATCTCTGCATGGACGGCAGCCTCCGCAAACAAATGGGACGCGCCGCCCGTGAAGCTTCGTCACAATACAGCATCGAGCGCACCACAAAGATCATGCTTGGACACTACATACGCCTCACTCAGAGCACGAAACCACTCAAACAAAGCTTCGATGAACGCCTGCGCGAGATCCTGGAAGAATTTCTGCGATGAAGCACAATCAAACGGTTGGTCAATGGGGAGAAGAAACAGCCACCAAATATTTAGATGTACGCGGCTATGAGATTATTGCTCACAACGTGCGAACTCCTTATGGGGAAATTGATATTGTTGTCAAGCAAGGCGACATGACGATTTTTGTGGAAGTGAAGACATTGACAATAAGCAAAAACTTCTTTCCTGAACAAAATGTTACCGCGCGGAAACGTGAACACATGCTCGCCTGTGCGGAACATTACGCCGCAGAGAATAGTATTGATCACTGGCAAATCGATGTAATTGCTGTAGAGGGAAAGCAAGGGGTTGAACCAAAGATCACGCATTTTGAGAATGCGATGTAGCCCTGGTTCATTGAAATTTTGCATTCTCTGCGTGCATTATAATTAATGTATGGCTTCCTCTCAACCACTTCCCAAAAGCCTAAAACCTTATTTCTGGGATTACTCTTTTTCCAAACTATCCCTCAAAAATGATCGTGATTTGATCATTCGTCGTGTTCTTACCAACGGATCGTGGGATGCTATACTTTGGTTGAAGAAAAAAATCGGTGACGAGAATCTAAAACAATGGCTGATTGCCCACCAGGGACGCGGTCTTAGCCCACGTCAATTGCGGTATTGGGGATTAGTTCTCGATCTGCCAAATCGTCAAATAAACACTTGGGTTAAGGCTGCTAAAGAATTGGAATGGAATAAAAGATAAGTTACTCTAACTTTACAGGGCGGTAAAATATAGCAATGTACCACGAGGTCTTGAAAATCTACTTTTGATACCGCTGGTACAATATGGTTTCGACATCCGATAAGCAAGTTGCTTTTACTATTTGTTTTGCGTAATTCGAATGGTCACTTCAACTACAACACGAACCAAAGTCAGAGTTTCCATCCCCAGAAGAAAACTGGCGGAGTTCTGTAAGCGCTGGAAGATTACAGAGCTAGCTTTCTTTGGTTCGGTTTTGCGCGATGATTTTCGTCCCAGCAGTGATATTGATCTTCTGGTTTCTTTTAGCCCAAGGGCAAAAATCAGTCTTTTTGATCTCATCCGAATGCAAAATGAGCTTAAGGAAATCTTCGGTCGTGAAGTAGACTTAGTTGAACGCCGCGCGATTGAGAAAAGCGAAAATTATATCCGTCGCAAGAGCATTTTGAGCAACTCAAAGGTTATTTATGCGGCGGGATGAAACGTACCTTTTGGATATTCTAATAGCTGCTAACAAAGCGCTCAAATTCGTAGAGGGAATTGACCGAAACAAATTTGAAGAGAACGAAATTGTTCAGAATGCTGTGATGCGTCCTTTGGAAATTATCGGTGAAGCTGCAGGCAGAATTTCAAAGGAATTCCGCAAAGCACATCCTGAAATTCCATGGAGAGAAATGGTTGGATTGCGTAATCGCTTGATCCACGAATACTTTCGCATTGATTTCGGCGCAGTCTGGGGTACTATTCACAAAGATCTTCCGAAATTGATTGAAATCATAGAGCCACTTGTGCCAAAAGAAGATGAAACATAAGAACCCGTTTTCAATCAAAACGGGTTCTTCGCTTATTGAACAATGTCAAAACCACCTCTTATCCTCATTGTTGGACCCACCGCCGTTGGTAAAACCGAACTTGGCATTCAACTTGCTGAACGGTTGAACGGTGAGATCGTCTCTGCTGATTCGCGTCTCTTTTATCGGGGCATGGATATTGGTACCGCCAAACCAGCGCCTGAGGAGATGAGAGGCATTCCCCATCATTTGATTGATATTGCTGATCCTGATGAAATTTTGAGTCTGGCGGTCTTCCAGCAGAAGGCAACGGGAATCATCGCCGATATTCATAAACGAAACAAACTTCCCTTCCTCGTTGGAGGTACGGGGCAATATGTCCGTGCAGTGACACAAGGATGGACTCCACCGGAAGTGGAACCAGACGTGAAATTGAGAAACGAACTGGAAAAGCAGAAGGAAGAAAAAGGTATTTATTGGCTATACGACAGACTTAAATACCTTGATATCCAAGCCGCGGAGAAGATCGATGCTCGAAATTATCGCAGGACCATTCGACTGGATTCTTAGAAGAGGTCCGAGGCTTATTGGCGAAAGGTTACTCTCCTACTCTACCGACGATGTCCGCCATTGGTTATCGGGAATGCATACGGGTAATCCACGGTGAGATAACGGAGGAGCAGGCTAAGACCGAGATCCGACGCGCAACGCGGGTCTTTGTCCGCAGGCAGGCAAACTGGTTTAAAGAGGTCGATCCCAATATCAAGTGGTTTCGAATCGAAGAGGGAATTGTGGAAGAGATTGAAACTTATATTCGTGATTCCTTATAAGACATTCCGCTCCCCGGGCACCGAACCGCCGGGGCGGTGTCGACTTCATTCGGCCGACCTACAGGTCTCATTCCGCGTGGCAGCGTACGCCCATTTTGTTCACACCGTCCCGAAGCGGTGTCCTTCGGGAGCACGAGCGATTTTATTTGACTTTTGATTCTGCATTGTATATACTGGAAGTACTAGTGTAAAGGAGGATGCACCATGAATGACCGTCCGTGGCTTGCTCATTACGATAAGGGGGTTCCACATACGATCGAATATCCGAAAGCGCCGTTGTTCTATTTTCTGGAAGAGGCGGCGAAAAAATATCCTGACCGCGCCTGCACGATCTTCAAGGGTGCGGTCATTTCATACAAGGAGATGAATGGGCTCACCGATCACATGGCAGCTGCGTTGTGTGACCTGGGCGTGAAGAAGGGTGACCGGGTGGGAATCTTCATGCCGAACGTTCCGCAGTTCGTGATCGCGTATTTCGGCATTCTCAAAGCAGGCGGGGTTGTCGTCGCAGTAAACCCAACCTATCCACCAGATGAAGTGATCACGCCGGTCAACGACGCGAACATTGAGATTATCTTCACGTTGACACGTTTCTATAACACCCTGAAGAACGTGCGTGAACGATCAAAGCTGAAGAAGATCATTGTCTCCAACATTAAAGAGGCGCTGCCACCCATCACAAGTTTGTTGTTCACGCTGGCAAAGGAGAAAAAGGAAGGTCATTACGTCGATGCTCTGGATGAGCGCGATCTATGGATGAAGGATTTGCTAAGGAAATATGAGAAGGCACCGAAACCAAATATTGAAATTACGCCAGAAGACACTGCACTCTTCCAATACTCTGGCGGGACAACGGGCGTTCCCAAAGGTGCGGTTGCCATGCACAAAAATGTCGTGGCAAACACAATGCAGGTCCGGTCGTGGTTTGTGAATTCCGTCGATGGACAGGAAACATATTTGATGGCAATTCCACTCTTCCATGTTTATGGCATGGTAGCTGGGATGGGCGTGGCAATGGCAAGTGCTGCCAGTATGGCGATGGTTCCAAACGCGCGCGATCTGAAAGATGTGCTCGAAAATATCAGCAAATACAAAACGACACTTTTCCCCGGTGTACCTACGTTATATAACGCGATTAATAATCACCCCGATGTGAAGGCGGGTAAATATAACCTGTCTTCCATCAAGGCTTGTCTCTCCGGCTCCGCTCCGCTCATGCGTGAGACGAAGGAGGAGTTTGAGAGGCTCACAGGCGGCAAAGTGTTTGAAGGTTATGGTCTTTCTGAAGCACCAACCGCCACACACATCAATCCCTTACTCGGTGTGAACAAGACCGGTTCGATTGGATTGCCCCTCCCGGACGTGGATGTGAAGATCATCAGTCTGGATGATGGCGAAACCGAGTTACCGCAAGGCGAGATCGGTGAGATTGCGATCCACGGTCCGCAGGTGATGAAGGGCTATCACAACATGCCAACTGAGACAGCCAATTCGTTGCGCCAACTGAAAGACGGCAAGATATGGCTGTTCACCGGCGATATTGCCCGCATGGATGAGGATGGATATTTTTATATCGTCGACCGTAAGAAAGAACTCATCAAACCCGGCGGATTCCAAGTGTGGCCCCGTGAAGTGGAAGAGGCAATCGCCTCACATCCAAAAGTGTTGGAGGTCGGCGTGGGAGGCATCCCAGACCCGAACCGCGGCGAAACGGTCAAAGCGTGGATTGTCGTCAAACCAGGCGAGACTCTAACGGTTGAAGAACTCAAGGCATATTGCAAAGAACATCTTGCGCCGTACAAAGTTCCAACCCACTACGAGTTCAGAACGGAATTACCCAAAACCACGGTTGGAAAGATTTTGCGCCGTGAGCTGGTGAGGCAGCATAAAGAAAGTCAGCCGCAATAATTGTGGCAAGAAGTCCAGGGTGAACGTGAGAAGTAAAAGAGCCCCGCAAGAATGCGGGGCTCTTTTGATTTTAAGTTGGTTTAGGATGACGATAAGGCGCCCATGCCAATGACCTGGGGGGTGCCGCTCTTCTTGGGGTATGGCGGCGGGAAGATCGCTTCAAATTCTTCGCGGGTCAGCGTTTCCACTTCGAGCAGTTTCTGGGCTACCGCATCCAGGCGATCACGATACTTCGTGAGCAGTTTGCTTGTCAGCTTATATGCATCGTCCACAAGCCTGCGAACTTCGCCGTCGATGCGCTCGGCAACGGCTTCGGAATAATCT
>WNFZ01001084.1_pt1 | contig 27040 bp, 20 predicted proteins | sample 5400081 | NCBI WGS metagenome assembly WNFZ01 (sample SAMN13153365, study PRJNA577476) | soil metagenome | isolation source: 80 cm soil or saprolite under grassland replicate 1 | place: USA:California | collected 2016-06-15 | reverse complement strand
GCATTTCTACGGTTTCAAAGCGACTCCATCCAGACTCCCCGTCCTCGCATTCTCCCTTATCCTTCAGACCGCCAAATCAAAAGTACGCGAACACAAGCGTGCGATGGGCCATTCTCGATCTGCTTGCGGACAGCGAAGCAATGACGACCGCGCAGATTGCTGAAACCATCAAGGCGGGCGGAGTGCCCACAAGGGCCAGCAACTTTGTCAATAACGTTTCTGCGGTTCTGACCACGACCATGAAAGAAAAACACAAGGAAGTTCAGCAACTACCTGACGGAAGATGGGAGCTTACCGACAATGGCAGGAATGCTATCGCTCACATCCGAACGAATCCGAAATTCCGCAGAGGGCTTTCTTGGTCGTAGTTGTTCGCCGCGCAAAGTTGTGAAGGGAGAACAAGAATGAAAATACCCTGATTAGCCGACGCTAAACGCTCATCCGTAGCGAAGGCCTTAACAGGCCTACTCCGACGTGTCTTTGCTGGGCGCAGCGGAGTAGGCCGTGGTGGGCACTCTTTCAACCCCTACGGAGGCGTGGCAGAGCTGCTTTATTGCAGCGGATTTATAATCCGCCGGTCGGGCCTCACCTTTGCCGGAAAAACCCGACCCACAGGTTGGAATCCTGTCGCCTCCGCCATTTTAACGAATTATGAGCTGTTGCCTAGTGGCAACCATTTAGGAGCAACAAAATGACGTTAGTTCCAGCGTTTTTCTCAGTTAATGAAAACCAAAAACCCGCAAACCAACGGGTACACCACAACAACGGCGCTTGCCCTCCCGGCCGCGATATTCCTTCTTGGGAGCGTAAACCTGGCACAGGCGGATATTTCCCACCACGGCCCGTGCATCGTGCCGTCAATGACTCCCCACACTCGCCTTAGTCTCAGGACGGGTAATCCGTTAGCCAACGCTACTGACATTGCACGCAAGCCCTCGGATGATCCGCCCTCAAATCTGACAGTCGGCTCTGGAAAGCTGTGGCCTTTACCGCCTTCGCAGGACTCGAAAGTCTCAATTCCGCCTGAGGCCAACGCAACCACGGCATCGCGGATGCCGGGATCGAGTGGAGGATGGAACTGCAATTCCTGCCCCGTCTGAATTGTTTCAGGGTCGGGCCTGAACGGAGTTTTATTCTCTTGACAAACAGCAACCGCTTGCTGTAGTTTGTTACTCATGAATTGCCCCCAGTGCAAACTCAGATGTAGGAAATTCGGGAAGCACCGCAATGGACTTCGAAGGTTTCGTTGCCCGCAGTGTGGTAAGTCCTACACGGAAGAACATACGCGGCTGTTTGGTGCGATGACAGTTCCCGAAGGTCAGGCACTTTTGGCGATTCAGCTGTTGATTGAAGGCACGAGCATTCGCAGCGCAGAGAGAATTACTGGCCTGCACCGCGATACGATCATGCGACTGCTTGTGCTTGCGGGAGAACGCTGCATACGACTGCTCGAATGCACAATGCAGAATCTCAAATGCAAGCGGATTCAAAGTGATGAACTGTGGAGCTTCGTGCAAAAGAAACAGCGTCACGTAAAAGCAGAGGATTCGCCGGAAGTCGGAGACGCTTGGGTTTTCGTTGCAATTGATGCCGAAACGAAGTTGATCCCTGCATACACCGTGGGCAAACGAAACCGCGAAACCACGTACCAGTTTCTTACCAGTTTGCGAAACCGAATCGCGCCAGAACACCGTTTCCAGATCACGACTGACGGATTCCATTTCTACCGGAAAGGCGTCGAGGACGTGTTCGCTGGTCAGGCCGACTTCGCGCAAATGATAAAGCTGTACGGCGATTATGGGCAGCACGACGCGGCTGGAAGGTACTCGCCTTCGCCGATGATAGAGACGATAGTCAAGATATGCGATGGAAGGCCCGACCCGCGCCACATCTCTACTAGTTTCGTCGAGAGAAGCAACCTCACCCTCAGAATGGCAGTCAGGCGTTTTACGCGACTGACGAATGCCTTTTCGAAGAAACTCGATAATTTGAAAGCTGCTTGCGCTTTGCATTTTGCCTACTACGATTTCTGTCGCATACATCAGAGCTTGCGGGTTACGCCAGCTATGGAAGCTGGGATTACCGATCACATCTGGACACTGCGGGAATTATTGAGTCATCACATTTAAGGAAAATGGAGTCTCCCGAATCTCTTAAATGACAATTGCTCGAAATTGGGGAATGCACTACTATGTCGCCCGTATGTGGGTAATTGGCCTGGTCTTCATCATAAGTGCTTCGTGTTTTCTGAATGCCCAAACTGACGGGTTTCCCGAGTCGGTAAAACGGGCTAAAGAATCTATTGTTCCTGTCGCCTGCGCCACTTGGCCGGATGAAAGCCACGCCATTACCATCAAGGAGATTGAGGGAACCGGATTCTTTGTCAATTACGGAGGCAACTTCATCACCGCTGCCCACGTGATTAATGACCATTTTAGGTGGTACACCAAAGACCGACCGAGCGCAGACTGCTTCCCGGTTATCTACCTCGCGAATCCCACATGGTTGAAAGCCCGTTGGTTCCAATTTCATGCCTGCATCTCGGACACTAACATCGATGTTGCTGTCTGTAAAACAGTTGAAGACCCTGTGCTTTATCCCGAGTTGCATGTCGGAAGCCTTCGCCTCAGCAGCAAAACGACTTTCGATGATGGCACTCCCGTCGCTTTCACTGGCTTTCCTCAAAACATTCTCGTCCCTATCACCTCCAAAGCCAATATTGCCGCAGTTGGAGAGTTCTTCGTTCTTGGTCGCATCGATATCGTTATAGATAAGACGAATTGGCACGGGATAAGCGGAGCTCCGCTTTATCTGTCGGATGGAACCGTCATTGGAATGATGCGACAAAGGGGCGAGGGTTTGTGGGATGGTCTTGCCTTCGCCAGGGATATGGCCGCGATTCTTAAGTTCCTTAAAGAGCACAACATTACCGTTGCTGACGATTTGCCAGCAGAAAAGAAACGTAAATAAGATTGTGGCGAAAATTTTATTCAACGCAGTTTTAGGACAGCACCGAATCCGCTGCCATTTGACTCGCCGTAAGTCTGTGGGCTAGCCTCAGAAGTCCCGGTTTGCAGGCGAGGAATGGGGCAGCCGCGAAACAAAGATAATGCTCAGAGCGATCTCCACTTACATCTACGTCAAAGAGCGGCTACACCCAGGGCTGCTGGATAAGCTTGTCAGTGGAGGAGCGCAGGCCATCGAGATTTTCGGCGCGCGGCAGCACCTTGACTATGCCAATCGCAAGCAGCATGTCCGCGAGATCGCGGATTGGTTTCGCACCAGCGGGGTGCCATTGCACTCGGTGCACGCCCCCTTGTATGCCGACTACGAGTGGGGCCGTACCGGCGCTGCGCCGATTAATGTGGCTTCAACCGACCGGGGCGCCCGCATTGAAGCCATGGATGAAATCAAACGCGCCATCGAATTGGCGGAGCAGATTCCATTTCGATTTCTGATTCAGCATATCGGCGTCCCCAATGAGTCCTACAACGAGCGCAAGTTTGAAGCAGCCATGACTTCGGTTGAGCATTTGCGCGCTTTTGCCAAGCCTCTGGGCGTTCGATTGCTGATCGAGAACATACCGAACGAACTGTCTGCGCCCGAACGCCTGGTGGAGTTTATTCGTACCTCGCACTTCGATGATGTCGGGGTGTGTTTCGATACCGGACACGCGCATATCATGAGCGACGTGGCATCGGCGTTCGAAACGGTGAAGAATCATATTCACTCCACACATGTTCATGACAATGCCAAAGACCGTGACTCCCATCTTTGGCCGGGTGCGGGAACTATTGATTGGAAGCAGACACTAGGGTTATTGAGTGAAGCGCCGCACAAGCCACCACTCTTGCTGGAGATCGAAGAGAACGAAAAGGTCAATCCGGTTGAGAAAATGGGCGAAATCTTTGGGAACCTGATACCCGCATAGCTACAACCGTTGAGCGCGCTAAAGATCCATTTTGATTATGTAGCCCGGACGCCCTCGTCCGGGGTGGCTTGCGGCCACGCGGTTTTACGGTGCCAGAATAACGCGAGACAGACTCGGAAATGAATCCTGTAACTACAATCTCGGAAATCGGAAAGCACGACGGCCAGGCAGTCACGATCCGCGGCTGGTTGTACAACCTGCGTGAAAGCGGAAAGTTACTGTTCCCGATTTTTCGCGACGGGAGCGGAATCATCCAGGGAGTTGTTCCCAAAAATGCAGTACCGCCGGAAGTTTTCGACGCAGTCAAGAGTTTGACCCAGGAATCGAGTGTGATTGTCGAAGGGAAAGTGAGAGCCGACAAACGAGCGCCCGGGGGATACGAACTCGACGTTTCAAACGTGCAGGTGCTGCAGCGAGTTTCGGAGAGCGAGCCATTTCCCATATCGCTCAAGGAGCACGGCGTTGATTTCTTGATGGACCACCGCCATCTCTGGATACGAACTCCGCGACAGGCTGCCATCCTGCGGGCGCGCGCGGAGATCATCAAAGCGGCGCGCGACTTCTTTGACGACCGTGGCTTCACACTTACTGATCCGCCGATTCTCACGCCCGCGGCTTGCGAAGGAACATCGACGCTATTTCCCGTTGACTACTTCGATGAGCAAGCATATTTGACGCAATCCGGGCAACTCTACATCGAAGCGACAGCCATGGCCCTGGGGAAGGTGTACTCGTTCGGGCCGACATTCCGTGCGGAAAAATCCAAGACTCGACGTCACTTGACGGAGTTTTGGATGGTTGAACCAGAGGTCGCGTACGCGAATCTCGATGATCTGATGGATCTGGCCGAAGGCCTGATTAGCTTTCTCGTAAAGAGATGCCTGGAGAAGCGCCGTGCCGATCTCGTGACTATTGGACGGGATATTTCGAAGCTGGAGAACATTGCAACCCCGTTTCCGCGTATCGCCTACGATGAGGCGGTAAAGATGCTGCAGGAAGGGCATGCGAAAGGCACGCTGGAAAGCAAGTTCGAATGGGGAGGCGATCTCGGATCCCCGGACGAGACTTATCTTTCCGCACAGTTTGATAAGCCGGTAATGATTCATCGCTATCCCGCGCAAGTGAAGGCGTTCTATATGGAGCCCGATCCGCAGCGCTCGGAATTGGCACTGTGCGTGGACGTGCTGGCGCCGGAAGGATATGGCGAGATCATCGGCGGGTCACAGCGCATGGCTTCTTACGATCTGTTGCTGCAGCGTATCCGGGAGCATGGCCTGCCTGAAGAGTCGTTCAAATGGTACTTGGATCTGCGCAAGTATGGCGGAGTTCCACATGGCGGCTTCGGCATGGGAATTGAGCGCGCGGTGGCGTGGATTTGCGGACTGGAGCATGTGCGGGAGACCATCCCGTTTGCCAGAACGCTGCACCGGCTGTACCCGTGAGGAATTGAATCATTGAAATCATCGGGGGATTGAATCGTTTACATCCGATAGGAGTTTTCAGTGATTCAAATGATTCAATGGTCCGATGATTCAATGATTCAATTTTCAAGATGACAGCGCACATTACCTCCGACACAAGTATCACCCCGAAGAAGATTCGCGTCATTGGTGTGCCTCTCGATCTTGGGCAATCTCGACGCGGCGTGGACATGGGGCCTTCGGCGGTGCGGGTGGCGGGGCTGGAAGCCAGGTTGGAAGAGCTTGGACACGTGGTCGAAGACGCGGGAAATATTTCTGTCGCGATAGCGGAACAAAAGAAGGAAGGTGATCCGCATGCAAAGTATTTGAAAGAAATCACCGCGACGTGTACCAAGCATGCCGACCTTGTGCTCAAGACGTTGGAATCTGGGAAAGTGCCATTGGTTTTGGGCGGGGACCACTCGGTTGGGGCAGGGACGGTTGCTGGGGTTGCGGAATTCTATCGCCGACAGAGCCAAAAGATAGGGCTGATCTGGATTGATGCGCACACCGATATCAATACTCCGGAGAGTTCTCCCAGCGGAAACGTGCATGGCATGCCACTCGCCGCGACGATGGGATTAGGGCCTGCGGAGCTGGCTAACATTTTCAATTTTTCGCCGAAAGTGGCGCCGGAAAACTGCGTGCTCGTGGGGGTGCGCGACATTGACGCTATCGAGAAAGAAAATGTCCGCAAGGCGGGCATTGACGTATTCACCATGCGCGACATTGACGAGCGTGGCATGCGCACAGTAATGGAAGAAGCGCTGCGTATCGCTGGACGCGGCACTGCCGGCTATCACGTATCACTCGATATGGACTGGGTTGATCCGGAGGACGCGCCGGGTGTGGGAACTCCGGTGCGCGGCGGTGCGACCTACCGCGAGGCACACTTGGCGATGGAAATTATCGCCGATCACGGGCGAATGGTGAGCTTCGAAATTGTGGAAGTGAATCCGGTGATAGACGAACACAACCGCACCGCCGACCTTGCGGTGGAGCTAGCGCTCTCAGCGTTCGGCAAGAAAATCCTGTAGTCTCCTTGTGTTATTTTGATCTCCACCAGTTGAAAAGCCTTTAACCGCCAATTTCGCCCAGCTCGCCAAGAAGCAGTTCTTTGCGCACTCTGCGCGACCTCTGCGACCCTTTGCGGTTAAAAGCTTTTGACGGTGAACTTTTCCGATGATCCGGCCCGATTACAAAGAATTTTCCCGGCTAGCGCGAGATGCAACGCTCGTGCCGGTCGTGAAGTCCGTCATGGCGGACTTGCTTACGCCGGTCTCCGCTTTCCTGGCGATTTCGCGTGGAGAAAACCATGCGTTTCTTTTGGAATCAGTGGAACGTGGGGAGCAGATTGGGCGATATACATTTTTGGGCGCACGTCCGTACATGCAGTTGCGCACGCGGGGTGAAGAAGTCGCGGTGGAAAGAGGGAAGAAGCGAGAAGTGCTGCAAGGCAGCCTGTTCCAGATCGCAAAAGAACTATTGCAGCAGCATCGGGCCGCCGTTGTCCCCGGATTGCCTCCGTTTACCGCCGGTGCGGTGGGATTTTGCTCGTACGACATTGTTCGGAGACTGGAGAACATTGGCGACCGGACGAAAGACGATCTCCAGCTTCCTGATTGCGTGCTGATGTTTTTTGACCGGCTGCTGGCGTTCGACCATCTGCGGCACCAAATTCACATCATTGCCGCCGCGGATGTGCGCAATGAAACTCCGCGCAAAGCTTACGATCGCGCACTTGCTGATATTGCGGTCTTGGAAAAGAAATTGACAGCGGGGTTGCGCCCGGGACAATCGAGGCAGGTCCTTGGCAAGGAACGCGGCAAGCTCAGAGTTCGTCCTGCGACTAGTCGCAAAGAATTTGAAAACTCTGTCAAGCAGGCAAAAGAGTACATTGCCGCGGGAGACATTTTTCAAGTCGTGCTCTCGCAACGCCTGGATTTCACGCCAGAAGTGCCGCCGTTTGACGTGTATCGTGCCTTGCGAGCGGTGAATCCTTCGCCTTATATGTATTTCCTGCAAATGGATGACACTCATGTACTGGGCTCGTCGCCGGAGATGCTGGTGCGTGTGACGAGGCGTAAGCTCGAGTATCGTCCGATTGCCGGCACGCATCCGCGAGGGCGAGATGAGGCTGAAGACCAGCGCCTGCAAGAGAAGATGTTGAGCGACGAGAAAGAACGCGCTGAGCACGTCATGCTCGTGGATCTAGGCCGCAACGACCTCGGGCGGGTCAGCGAGTACGGGACTGTGAAAGTGAAGGACCTGATGTACGTAGAGCGCTACTCGCACGTGATGCACATCGTGTCGGCGCTCGAAGGTAAGCTGCGCCCCGAACTTCACGCGCTGGATGCCTTTGCGGCATGTTTCCCGGCGGGCACACTGACCGGTGCACCCAAAGTCCGAGCTATGCAAATCATCGAAGAACTTGAATCCACGCGACGGGCAATTTATGGAGGCTCAGTGCTCTACGCAGATTTTGCCGGGAACCTTGATTCCTGCATCGCCATTCGGACCATGCTGACGAAAGGGAAAAAGGCATACCTGCAGGCAGGGGCGGGAATTGTGGCAGACTCCGATCCGGCAACCGAATATGAGGAGTCTATGAACAAGGCGCAGGCGGTGCTCAGAGCAGTGGAGACGGCAAGAGCCAGTGGCCGGTGATCAGGTCACCCGTGGTCAGTGGTCCTCGCGTAGCTGCCCTCTGAGCGCGAATGTCGAACTGTCGGTGGTTAAAATCCCTCATTGATTCAATTCTTCACCACTGTCCCGCTTTCATCAGCTTCCTTATTTTCCTCTTCATCAAGTCGCGCTTCAGCGCGCTCAAATGGCTGATGTAGAGCTTTCCATTCAAATGATCGGTTTCATGCAGAAAAGCTCGCGCCAGCAATTCTTCCCCGGTCCTCTCGTACCATTTGCCATTCACATCCTGAGCGCGAATTGTGACTTTGTTAGCGCGGGTTAGTTCCTCGCGAAATTCGGGAATACTCAGGCATCCCTCGCTCTGGGTTTGCTTGCCTTCTTTGTGAATGATTTCTGGGTTCGCCAATATCAGCCTTGCCGCTGGGTCTTCCTTGAAAGTCACGTCAATCACTGCCAGCCGCTTCGAAATACCGATCTGCGGCGCCGCGAGTCCGACGCCTCTGGCCGCATACATGGATTCAAACATGTCCTCGACCAGCTTCTTAAGATCATCGCCGAATTCCGTGACCGGCTCGGAGGGCCTTTCCAGAACAGGATTTCCAAACTTTACGATGGGATAGATCATGATTGGTCGTTCGTCGTTGGTCGTTCGTCGTTCGGCGTTGGCTGTCGCCTTCAGTCAGTCGGCTGTCACCTTTGGTGATCGGCCGTTCGGGAGGGCATGGCTTCAGCCGTGCCGCCTCAATCCCAAAAAAATTGGGCGTTAGCCCCAGCTTTCGAACTTTCTCAATAGCGCTTCAACTGCTCCGAATACCCTTCAAAATTTCGACACGTCTCCGTCATCGAATCTCCGCCAAACTTCTCCAACGCACACCGTGCAAGCGTAAGCGCGACCATAGCTTCGCCAGCCACCCCGGCTGCCGGCACAACACACACATCGGAACGCTCATACGCGGCCTTCACCGGCTCGCGAGTCGCGAAGTCCACTGATTGTAATGGACGGCGCAGCGTCGAAATAGGTTTCAAGTACCCGCGAACCCGAATCTCCTGGCCGTTCGAAACCCCACCTTCGATTCCACCGGCATTGTTTCGGGTCCGCGAAAACTTCGTGAAAGACTCTCCCGTATATCCGATCTCGTCGTGCACCGTAGACCCCGGAGAATAGGCCGCAGTCACTCCCGCCCCGATTTCGACCGCCTTCACCGCCTGCAACGACATAATTGCTGCCGCAAGTTGTGCATCCAGCCGCTGGTCCCACTGTATATAAGTGCCCAGTCCTGGCGGAACATTGTGCGCCACAACCTCGAAAACCCCGCCCACGGAATCCCCGGTGCGCAAGACCTTATCTACTTCTTCCTTCATGTGCGGCTCGACTTCGGGATCGGCGCAGTTGAGCAATATCTCCTCCCGGCTGCAAATTGCCTGAATCTCCTGCCACGGGATTTCCCGTTTCACCTGCGCTGCCCCGACCGCAACAACATGGCTCAACACGTCAATCCCTAACTCTTTGAGGAACAGCTTCGCCAGGGCCCCAATCGCCACCCTCGCTGCCGATTCCCGCGCCGAGGCGCGTTCCAGCACATATCTTGCCTCAGGGAAGTTGTATTTCAAGGCGCCTGCTAGATCGGCATGTCCAGGCCGCGGGGAAGCGACACGTTTGTGCAGGGTCGGATCACCTTTTTCCACCGGAAGCTGTTCCTGCCAGTTCTTCCAATCACGGTTTTGCAGAACCACCGCGATTGGCGATGCGATCGTCTTGCCGTGCCGCACCCCGGAGAGAATGTGGGCCGTGTCCCGCTCAATCTTCATTCTCCCGCCCCGCCCGTAACCCTGCTGCCGCCGCCAAAGCTCCTGGTTGACGAACTCTAGGTCCACCTCCACGCCGGCCGGTAAACCCGAAAGGAAGGCCACCAGGGCCTCCCCATGCGACTCTCCAGACGTGAAGTATTGCAGCACCGTCCTTGGATTGTAGCCGATTGACCGGGCAAACCCGGAACTCCGGTCTTCATCAAACAACCTGCCGATGCGCTCTCGTGGTCAGGGTGTGCGCACTTTAGGATGGATCCAGGTCTTAGCTATGAAATCTCACTTCGTCTGCTTTTCACGTCCCGGCTACCCATGGAGTGAGTAGTGCCCGCTAGAGCAACGAAGACCGAGGTAATTGATTCGACTCTTTCGCACGCCGCGGAGCTTTCACGGCAACTGCTGAAGGCCCAAGAGGAAGAACGAAGCCGCATCAGCCGCGAACTGCACGACGAAACCGGGCAGGCTCTCATGGTCTTGCGTTTTCATTTGGAAATGCTGGCAGGGGACGCTTCGAGCAAGGAACATCGGTCGAAGATTCAGGAAGCTCTCGAAGTGCTCGATCGCTCGATCGAAGGTCTGCGGCGGATCATCGCAAGACTCTCTCCGCGCGTTCTTGAAGAACTGGGCCTGGTTGCGGCAATCAGGCGGCAGGCGGAACTTCTGGTACGGCAAACCTCTATCAAACCTCATCTCGACTTGCCGGAGGATTTCGAGCCACTGGACCACGATATCGAGGTGGTCCTCTATCGTTCGGCGCAGGAGGCCCTACATAATCTGGCCAAGCATGCCCATGCCAGAAACTTCACAGTGCGCCTTGCGCCTGCCGGCAATAAGGTGTGCCTGGAAATCGAAGATGATGGAATCGGGTTCTCGACCCGGAACGTCCGCGAAAGAGGATTCGGACTCACCGGAATGCGCGAACGGGCCGCCGCTCTGGGCGGCTCAGTGAAAGTCCACTCAGAAAAAGGAAAGGGTACTCACATTCGGATTCTGCTTCCCTGGATCACGGATAGCGCACCAAGGCGCGAACAGTCTGCTGTCCGTGGGCTTAGGCACGCGAGTTAGTTGAGAACCACACGCAATGCCGATTCGATGCCTTATCGTTGACGACCACACACTCTTCCGCGAGGGCCTTCGCCGAGTGCTGGAGAGTGAGCCCGATCTGCAAGTTGTGGGCGAAGCCCGGGATGGGGCAGAGGCCATTGACCAGGCCCGCATGCTGCGGCCCGATGTCGTCCTGATGGACATCGGCATGCCTGGCCTTTCCAGCTTCGAAGCCTCGCGCCGGATTACCCGCGAACTCCCCGGCAGACGTGTGATCTTCCTCACCATGTATGAGGACGAGGAGTACCTGCTGCAGTGTCTCGACGCAGGCGCGTCTGGCTACATTCTGAAAGACGCCCCCGCCCCGCGCCTGATCGGCGCCGTGCGCGACGTGAACGCCGGGCGAAAATATCTCAGCCCGCAAGTGCTCGGAAAACTGGTGGACGATTTCCGCTCAAGATCAACCTCCGGCATGGCCCGAGGCTCAACTCTAACTCCGCGCGAGCGGGAAGTCGTCAAAATGCTGGCCGAAGGAAATTCCGTCCGCCAAATTGCGGGGATTCTTGGCTTGAGCGTGAAGACTGTCGAAGCCCACAAGTTCAATCTGATGCGCAAGCTGAACATCCACAACAAGGCTCAGTTAGTTACCTACGCGATCCAGAAAAAAATTGTGAAGATGCCGGCAGGTGCGTGAGCGGATCGGATGATCCGAGCATCCGGCCATCGGGTGATCGCTCAAAATTGGGATTCGAGATCATCCGATGCCCGATCACCCGCTGGTCAGATCACCTTGTGCCGTTGGGATAAACCAGAATCTTGCTAGCTTCGCCAGTTTTCAGCCTCTCCATCCCGTTAGAAAAATCTTTCATCGCGATGCGATCAGTGATTGCCGGGTGCAATTCCAACTTTTTTGCTTTCAGAAGCGCAGTCATCTGATACCAGGTTTGATACATCTTGCGACCGTTGATGCCCTGAACCGTTATCCCTTTGAAAATGATGTCTTCAGAGAAATTCAGAGAAATGGGCCTAGAAGTCAGCCCCAGAAGGGAAATGCGCCCGCCACGCCGCACGATATCGAATGCAGTACGAATTGCCGTCGGATGACCAGCCATCTCAAGCACGACGTCTGCGCCTAGACCTCCGGTTTCTTCCAAAACGGCGGCACGCACGTCCCGCGAAGATGGATCGAGTACCAGGTCGGCCTTCATCTCCGCCGCAATTTTTCGGCGATGCTGGTTGACTTCAATTGCGAATACCCGCGCTGCACCCACCGCGCGCGCCACGGCAATGGCGAAGAGCCCTATGGGACCACAACCTGTAATCGCCACTGTCTTCGCTGCAATCTCCCCTGCCAGCACCGAGTGCACGGCATTCCCTAGCGGGTCGAGAATCGACGCGTATTCTTGAGGGATCGCCGGGTCAAGCTTCCAGATATTTGATTCCGGAATGACTACATATTCGGCAAATGCTCCGTCGGTATCGACGCCGATTATTTTGACGTTCTGACAGATATGGGCTTCGCCGGTGCGGCACTGCAGGCACTTGCCGCAGGCTACGTGCATTTCGGCTGAAACGAAGTCGCCTTCTCTCAGACTGGTAACTTCGTCACCGCAGGCAACTACTTCACCGCAAAACTCATGCCCTGGAACCAACGGAGGATGAATGCGCCCCTGCGCCCAACGGTCCCATTCATAAATGTGCAGATCGGTTCCGCAGATGGATGCGATCTTTACTTTAACCAGAACTTCCGTACGGCCGAATTCCGGTACTCTGATCTCACGAATTTCTGCCCCGGGGGCGGCGGCTGGCTTCACTACTGCGAGCATGGTCTTCTGCATACGCCGGCCTCCGGTCAAAAACAACAGATTCTAGCATCATGCTTGTGGTTGCGCGGACTGGCCCAGTTTCGCGCTATCAGGCGTCAGCGAGCCAGATTCCCCAAAAGTGTGTTCGGATGTCCGCGCGGTCAATGCCAGAATTCAATGAAACGAGCTGTGCGTCGGTCGTCCGTTTTCTCCGCCGCGTCATGCCACGAACAAATTCGTTAAAGATTTCTGTTGACAACAACATAAAGAGACCGCAATATCTTGAGGTAGTGATGATACCGATGCTAAATATTGGTAGTCATCTGTAGCAATGGGCCCTGAGTAACGATGTCGAGGGAAAATCGTCCAGGAGGAAATAGATGCCAGCAAAGAAAAAGGCAGCAAAAAAGAAGAAGCACTAAGAGTACGCGAGAAGTTTTCGCAATTAGGTTTTGAAAGGCCTCTCGAAGAAACAAAGTCGAGAGGTTTTTTACTTGCACCAGAAGATGTTGCCGCGCACGCCAGATCATGCTAGAAACGGTGGAGCGAATCTGGCGACCACCAGGCCAGCTCTGAAGTTTGATGAGCACTCACACCAAGTCGAAGACCAAGCCAACGCCCGAGATCATCGTTCCGGAAAAACTCTACTTTCGCATCGGGGAGGTCTCGCGTCTCTGCCGGCTTCCTGCCTACGTCCTTCGCTTCTGGGAAACAGAATTCCCCCAGCTCAAACCGGTCAAAAGCAGCACCGGGCAACGGATGTATCGTCGCAAGGACGTAGAAGCTGTGCTGCGCATAAAGAAGCTTCTATACGAAGAGGGATTCACCATCGCCGGCGCGCGCCAGCAACTCCGCTTCGACGTGAAGACCGAGAAGAACCAGGTGCCACTGCCTTTTCCCGCTCATTCTGCGAGTGACCTCAAGCGGCTCCGTCACGGCCTGCAAGAGATCCTAGGCATGCTTTCAGCTCGCCGTTAACTCTGCCCGCCGCGACGCCACGGCATCGAACAAGTGAAAGCGGGCTGATTAGCCCCGTAACTTCGCAACGATCTCTGTGATATCACCGTTTTGAAATAGACGGATTCCCGCTACTCCCGCCGCGCCCGCTTCCGTGCATAACTGAGCATTTTCGACGGTAACTCCTCCCAAGGCGAGAACCGGGACCCTGTGACCGCAAGCCGTTCGCAGCATATCCACACCTGCGGGCGTTTGCGGCGGGCCTTCCTTCCCGAACACCGGAGCGAATACAACAAAGTCCGCTCTCCCTTCCTCGCAGGCGAGCACCTCAGCAGGCCTATGACATGAAACCGAAATCAATGGTTCGCCAGGACCATTCGCAGTTCGCCAGATTGTTCGCACCTCTGCCGCCGAAATGTCCTTTGATCTCAGATGCACACCATCAGCGCCCGCCGCGAGCGCAACGTCGGTCCGGGAATTGACCAAAAGGCGAGTCTTCCGGCTGAAATCGCGGACTCGAGTCACTGCTTCGCGCGCCATTAACTCCAGATCCCGCGCACCCAAGTCCTTCTCCCGTAACTGCACGAGGTCAACTCCCGCGCGGGCGGCTTCTGCAATCTTCTCAAGCAGGCGTTCGCGGCGCTCATCTTCGTTTCCCGAAAGTTGCGCTCGATCTGTGATGTAGTAAAGAAGCAAGGGAGAAAGAAGTGGCCAATAGCCAGTGGTAAGTCGTTGTGGCCAGTTGCAGTCGGGAAATGCTCTCGAATCGCTAACTGACCGCTAGCAACTGACCACTGACTACTGCTCTATGGATTCGTCTTCGCGATCTCGGGTGCAACTCCCCCCGCCCGCCGCGGCCGCTCCGTCTCAAGATGGTATCGAGTCAGGCCCTCGCGCAGGAATTCAAAGCCTTCTTCCGGGCTGTCCACTATCCGGAACAGCTCCAGGTCTTCCGCAGAAATCGTCGCCGCATCCACCATGGTCTGGAAATTAATGAGCCGGTCCCAGTACTCGCGGCCATAAATCACAACCAGAATTTTCTTTGCCAGCTTCTGGGTTTGCGCCAGCGTCAAGATTTCGAACAATTCATCCAGAGTTCCAAACCCCCCTGGAAAAATGACCAACGCCTTCGCCAAATACGCGAACCAAAACTTACGCATGAAGAAGTAGTGGAATTCGAAATTCAGAGCCGGAGTTATGTATGGATTGGGGTACTGCTCAAACGGCAAACGAATGTTCAGTCCGATAGTTTTCGATCCCGCTTCCCGGGCCCCGCGATTTGCCGCCTCCATAATTCCCGGTCCGCCGCCGGTGGTGACCACAAACCGTCGCCGCCGGGCCGGAATTTGGGCCGCCCACTCACTCAGCAGAAGGGCCATCCGGCGCGCGTCTTCGTAGTACCGCGCCATATCTATCCCGGCTTGCGCGAGTTTGCGCTTTCCGTCATCGGCACCCGAACCAATATCCTCCATGTGCCGGTTCGCGTCCACCAGACTCTGGAAACGTGCCGAGCCAAAGAACACCACAGTATCCTGAATTTGCTCGCGTCTGAATCGCGCCAACGGTTCCACGTATTCCGACATGATCCGCAAGATCCGGCCATCGGGACTGTTCAGAAATTGAGGGTTCTCGTACGCTAGCGGCGCGATCTTCCCGTCGTCCGGATTCTTGTCGTCTTTTTTCAGCAAGTCTTCACCATTTCCGCGCCCATTCAGCAAAGAGACAGCGTGAAGGAACTAAATCGAACTTTCGTGATAATGGATCGCTTCCCAGAACCCCAGCCAAAGGTCGAGCAGCCCCAAGCCGCTGGACAATCCTCTTACGAATCCGCTGGCAACAAGCTGGCGCAACGATGGGAAACTCAACAGGAGGGGATTGTCGGTCCATCGCGGAGTCCAGGGCAAAATCAGAAGAAGCACTCCGCACGTCGCGCAGACGGTAACGAACAGCAAGGCGCGCAGCCGCCATAACCAGATATGCCAGCCCCCTACCCTGTTGCGTCCGGGGGTAGAGTTCGCAAAATGATCACCCGGCATGGCAGTGGGCGGATGGTCCGGTGAGTTCTCGATTGGGATGGTCTTCGGGTCGGCGGTCACAACACGCTCCGGTGACGGAGCCGGAAAATACAGCCCGCAGGATTCAATCCCATTCGGCTATTTTACCTGAGGGCCTTGATTCGCTCGGCAACATCCCGGTAGTCGATGTTGTTGCCGTACACTTCCATAAAATTGCTCAGCGCAGCCGGATTGTTTCCAGCGCTTTCAAGAGAAGAACCAAGTTCATAGTGTAATGCGGTTCTGGTTTCCTGATCTAGACTGGGAAACTTCAGCGCCTTTTCATACCACCGAACCGCTACCTCCGGGACACCCTTATCCAGGAAGCATTGTGCCAGCCAGGTATAAGTCTGCATGAGCTGCGGAAACGCGTGTCCGTGGTCAACTGCTTGACAAACTTTTTGCAGCTCGCCAATTGCTTCATCGAGCAAACCCATCTCCCGGAACGCTACACCCAGGTTGTAGTGGGTCTCTGGATCTTCATCGGCAGTCCCGCCGGCACCCTCTTCGAGTTCGTGCTTCAGCTCGCCAAACATGTCTGAAAGATCAATTCCCGGCCCGGAATCGAATGTTGGCGTCTGGGTAGATTGCTCTGTGGGTGTCAAGCTTTGGCTATGGGGAGCGGACAGGGTTGCCCCAGTTGTCATTGAGGCGGCGGCCGCCTTAGCCGTTGGCATTTTGCCAGTGCTCACTGCCGGAACATTGCGAGGGCTCTCGACTACAGTATCGCTGCCCAGCGAAGCTTCCAGATCGGAAACAAAATCATCGAGGGTTCCTGAGCGGAACTCGCTTGCTTGAGCGCTGGCGTTCTCCGAGACGGGCTCAGACGCGGACGCTTGCGCGGATGATGCCTTTCCGAGGAAACCCTCGCCCAGCGAAGCCTCTAGGTCGGCGACAATGTCTTGGAGTACAGGGCGCTCACTCGGCCACGGTTGCGCATTGACCGTCGCCGGAGCTGCCTCATGTTCTACCGCGGCAGGCTCAACAGAAACATCCTCTTTAGGAGCGGCAGAATGCTGTCTCGCAGACTCGATTCCCAGGCGCAAGACCGCGAGTTCGGGAGAGCCTTGTGAGATCGCTTCCAGCTTGATAAGTACTTGCTCCGCCTGGTCCGTCATCCCCTGTCCGAGATAGAATCGAACCTCCTCGATAGACTCATCGAGGTTCGGTGACCCTGGCGGGGTGCTCTCGAGTTGCTCCGCAGAATTCGATACTTCCGGTATGACTGGCGGTTCGATCTCCGCGGCAGACAGTGGAACTTCGACGGAGAAATCTTGCTCCCACTCCGATGAGAGGTCAATTTCCGCAGCCGGAGCCGGCGTGATTTCCGCCTGCGGCGCTTCCACGCTTGCAGAAGGCGCCGTGGTGGCGTGAAAAAATAGTCCTGAAGCAGAAGCGGCGGCTATCTTGCCCCCGGCAGGCGCAGGAACTTCTTGAGCATCCTCTCCAGGAACTTCATCCAGCGGAATCGAGACTTCGAATTCTTGCGCTGCATGGCCCTTCTCAGTTCCCGCATCCGTACCAGCCGTCTCCTGCGCCTTGGCGAGACTGGCGCCACCGCGCTCTTCATACTTGGCGGAGAGATCGCCGTAGCGCGATGCCTCCTGTGAATGCCCGGCGTCGTGGTAAATGCTCTCCAGCGTGCGGCAACATGCACCCGCCTCCGCGAACCTTCCTGCGCGCGTGTGCAGCGCTACCAGCTTTTGATTGAGACGCAAGTCCCGGGGCGCCCGAAGTAGTGCTGTGACCAACGGCCCAAGCGCCTTGGCCGGCATATTGTAGGAGATGAATAGTTCCGCATCGGTCAGTGCGGCCCGCACCGCCAGTGCAACCTCATCGTCATAGCGTTGATCAATGAACGGAGCCGCAGCCTCAAGTTCGTCCACCAGCGCCGCGCCCTCTTCTGCGGTGATCAGGTGCTCCGCGTTTGAGGTACCGACCTTCTCCATTACCTGCTGATAGTTGCGCGCGTGCATCTGGTTTGCAGGCTCCAGTTGCATCAACTTCAGGTAGTACTCCCGCGCTTTCTCCAAATCGCCCGATTGGACATATCCGTGCGCCAGCAATTCATAAATTTCTGTCTGATGAGTGTTTTCACCCGTCTTCTGGAATAAAGTGAGCACAGTCTCAAGCGCCTGGGGATCGTCCTGCACATGCCGAATTACTGACCGCAAGGCCTCGAGCAGCTTGCCGGAATCGGCGCGGAGCAGGCGATCTGAATACTGCTCATAGACCTGTAAGACTTCCCGGTACTGTTGCGCTTCGAGCAGCGCTTCGCTGTATTCGGTCACCGCTGTAACGTCATCGTGAACGTTGGCAAGCTTGCCCGCCAGCGTGGCCGCATCTTCGAAGCGCTTGCTGCGCAGATAAGCGTGGAACAGGGCGCGGAGCCCATCAGGATTACTGTCCAGATCTGAAACTTTGCTTAAGCACTCGATGGCAGCAGCGAAGTCACCGGCTTCGAGCAGCGCGCGGCCGCGTAGCACCAGCGCATAGCTGTTCCCCGGTTCGAGCTTCAACATGCGCTGCAGAATTTCTTCAGCCGCGGCGAGATGTCCTTTTGCTCGCAGGCTTTCGGCGGCAGATGTCAGAATCTTCCAAGCTTCTTCTTTCTTCCCCAGCCGTATATAGACTTCCGCGAGCTTGGTGCGCATGGAAACGTTGTCAGGGTCCATTTCCAGGGTCTTCTGAAAAATTCTTACCGCCTGGTCCAGTTGTCCGGATCGTAAAAAGTCTTCGGCAACTTGCAGATATTGCGCACGCGCATCATTGAACAGGCCTTGCTGGGTATAGAGTTCGGCCAGCCGCAGCACGCATTCCATGGAAGCCTTGAGCTTGCCGAGCTTCTTGTACATCGCGATCGCCTTCACCGTGAACCCCTGGGTGGCATAGGCGTCGCCAACGTTCTTGAAGCACTCTGCGGCCTTGGTGTTATCGCCCAGCCGAGAGTAAAGGTCACCGACCGTATTCATTACGGTCAGATCTTTTGGATCAGCTTTGAGGACTTTTTCGTACTCAGAGATGGCGTTCTGTAACTTGCCCTGCTGGACGAATTTCTCCGCAGCGCTGAGGACTTTCTGCTTGTTGAACCCAAAACCAAACGCCATAAGATTGCGGACTCCAGATCCGTGCTTCTCCCGGATTGACCGGCAGAACGAATGACCATCCGGGCGGCTACACCTGGAGCATTCCTGGGATGGCCGTTCGGACATGGTCATTCTACGGCTGGACAGTCGGATTCGTATGGTTACTAAGGGTTACCGGAAGGGAGTGTACGACTGGGTTGGCTGGTCAAGGGGCTGGATCGTGTGGTAACAGCCCCCCTCGGCTGTCCGGTCCAGCGAAGCTCGGAGTGCAGTTGTGTGTGGCCCGCCCTCGCCCGCGAACCCCTAAACCTGCCCCATTAAGTTCTCGGTTGCGGGCGACAGACAACCGCGCGATAAATTGCTCACCAATAGCAGCGGATCACGCCCGAGCAGCAGCAGCGAGAGCAAATATCAGGAAAACGAGCAACAAAGGCTTCGGCAGCCTTCTAAGAATTGTCTACGCCACGAAACTCATCGACGAATCCCTCCGCGCGGGGAAACCGCGAACGACTCTGTCGGCCAGAGAAGGCAAACTGGACTGCAAACCTGAGACTTCCGAGACGTCGGGATTTTAGGCGAAAGCTGAACCCGAGGGCAAGTGCTCTAAGTACATCCAAAACAGGTCGGGACCGACCACTTGGCTTGCGCAGAGAGACGGCCCACCTAAATGAGTTACGCTTAGTTCGTGCGCACCAGCCTCGGCGAATACTTGCTGGACTTCGAGCGTCTTAGCCGCGAACAGGCTTACGCCGAGCGCAGCGGCTATCGCATGACCCGCCGCAGCTATCACGAAGTCGCTGAGACTGCCTTCCGTTTCGCTCGCGAATTGACTGCCCGCGGAATCCGCAAAGGCGACCGGGTCATGCTGTGGGGCCCGAACTCTGCCGCCTGGGTCGCCGCCTTCTTCGGATGCGCCAACCGCGGTGTAATTGCCGTTCCCATGGACCATGCCGCTTCGCCAGATTTCGCTCTTCGGGTTTTTCAGCAAGTGAATGCGAGGCTTCTCATGTGCACTCGGGATCATGCGCAACCCGGACTACCCACGTTGTTTCTCGAGGATCTAGAAAAGTCGCTGGAGACTCGTTCGCCAGCCATACTCGAGCCGGAAAAAATCAACTCCGAAGACGCACTTGAAATCGTCTTCACCTCAGGAACCACCGCCGAGCCCAAGGGCGTTGTAATCACTCATGGGAACGTTCTCTCCAACGTCAACCCACTCGAACAACAAATCAAGTCCTACTTAAAATACGAACCCTTCGTGCATCCCGTGCGTTTCTTGAATCTGCTTCCCCTTAGCCATGTATTCGGCCAATTTCTCGGCATCTACCTTCCTCCGCTCCTGCGAGGCACGGTTTTCTTTCAGGAGACTCTCAAGCCCGCTGAGGTCATCCACGCCATCCGGCGAGAGCGCATCTCGGTGTTGGTTGCCGTCCCGCGAGTGCTGCAGTCCTTGAAAGAAAAGATCAAACGCGACCTCGAAGCTTCAGGACGCCTTGCTGATTTCCGAAAGCGTTACTCAGCCGCTGAAGGCAAGCATTTTCTTCGTCGCTGGTGGATTTTCCGCCGCATTCATCGCCAGTTCGGATGCAAGTTCTGGGCTTTCATCTCCGGTGGCGCCGCCCTCGACCGTGACACCGAAGAGTTCTGGGGACGTCTCGGTTTTGCGGTTATTCAGGGTTATGGCTTGACTGAAACCACTTCGGTCATCAGCGTCAATCACCCTTTCAAAGTTGGAAAAGGTTCAATCGGTAAGGTCCTTGCAGGCCGCGAGGTCAAAGTTGCCGCCGACGGAGAAATCCTCGTTCGCGGCAGCGGGATCGCATCCGGCTACTGGAGTGGCGGCGAATTGCGGCCAGTTGCCGCCGCAGAAGGGTGGTATCACACCGGCGACATCGGCGCACTTGACCCAGAGGGAAATCTCTTCTTTAAAGGCCGCAAGAAGGATGTCATTGTCACCCCGGCAGGAATGAACGTCTATCCCGAGGACCTGGAGAATGCGCTCAAGAAACAACCAGACGTAATGGACGCGGTTGTAGTAGCCCTTGCGAGCGGCGGCAATGCAGAACCTTGCGCTGCTCTCATCCTGAGGGATCAAGCAGCTAATCCGGCGAGCTGTGTGGAGAATGCAAACCAAACTCTCGCCGAGTATCAGCGCATACGCCGCTGGTTCATTTGGTCCGGCCAAGACTTCCCTCGGACTTCCACGCAAAAACCGCGCCGCGCCGAAATTGCCGAAACCGCCCTTCAGATTATTGACGGACGGGACCGACAAGCATCTGCGCGCATCACTCCTTTGTCCGATCTCATTTCGCGTATTACGAAGCGTCCAGCGGCAAGTCTCTCCAAAAGTGCGCGGCTGGATTCCGACTTGAATCTGAGCTCCCTCGATCGGGTCGAGCTGCTCGGCGCGCTTGAGGACCGCTACCAAATCGATTTAAGCGAAACGCGCTTCTCTGCGGTGAACACCGTCGGCGACTTGGAGCGCATGCTGCAAGGCGACACTCCGCCCCGCATTACTTATAACTATCCCGCTTGGGTCCAACGCTGGCCGACAACCTGGATCCGCCTCCTCATTCACTACCTCTTATTACGTCCGGCGGTTTTCATCCTCGGCTGGCCGCGCATTCAAGGCCGGAAAAACTTGCGTGGGCTGGAAGGCCCGGCGCTGGTAGTTTGTAACCACATCGGAGATGTTGACGTGGGTTTCATCCTCACTGCCCTGCCCGCCCGCTACCGCCACAAACTGGCGACAGCCGCTGGCGGAGAAGCCCTCGAAGCTCTACGCACTCCACCCACGAGCAGAAATGTTTTTCTTAGAGTTTTTGATCGCATCGAATGGTGCCTCGGCGTCTCGCTTTTGAATCTGTTCCCGCTTCCCCGCGAAGCCGGATTCCGCGACAGCTTTGCCTTCGCTGGCGAATCCGTTGACCGAGGCTCTAGCATTTTGGTGTTTCCGGAGGGCCACCACACAACCGACGGCAAGATTCGCCCATTCCGGTCAGGCATCGGTCTGCTGGTCAAGAACCTGGGAATCCCGGTAATTCCCATGCGCATTGACGGATTGTTCGAGCTGAAACAAGCCGGCAGAAAAATAGCCAAGCCATACCACGTCAAAGTTAGAATTGGGCCGCCAATTCGATTTCCTGATGAAGTGGCCCCAGAAACCATCGCCGCCGAGCTCCAGACAAAAGTTGAGCATCTCTGACGACAATTTTCCCAGGGGTGGTCAAACCAGCGAAGAGAGTGGCGCATCGAAGCCGCTGACCTGATTTCTTTCAATGCTAGGAGCACGCCCAATGTCTTTTGTACGCAGTGAGTGGATCAGCAGGTTTTGTGTTTGTGTTCTGGTCATTGTTGTCGCCATTCCGACCAGCCTCATGGCGGAGACGGCGCATATCGTCTCTCAGGCTGACCTTCAGAAGCAGGCTGCCTCCGTCACACAAACTCGGCAGCAACATGTGGAAAGAATCCGGAGCTTTCTCTCCAGCCCAATTGCCCAGCAGGCGATGCAGAAGGCGCATATAGACTCAGGCAGAGTGAAGGCCGCTGTTCCAAACTTGAGCGACGATGAATTGGCGCAATTAGCCGCCCGCGCCGACAAAGCGCAAAATGATTTCGCCGCAGGATATCTGAGCACGCGCGATATAGCCCTGATCGTGCTCGCGGTCGTTGTGCTTATCTTAATTATCGTCATCGCCCACTGAGGCCCGTTGATACACAAGGCAATCCTTCTGTGCGTCGCGGTGGCTACTTGTGCGTGGCCGCAGCAGACCGCTTCGCAGCCGGGCGGGCTCTGGATTAACGTTCCCTTCATCAAACAACCGCAAGAAGGCTGTGGCGCCGCCAGCATCGCCATGGTTATGAAATATTGGCAGGGGCGCCAGGGAAAGCCAGATGGCGAAGCCTCCAACGTTGCACTCATCCAGCAAACTCTATTCTCCGACCAGGCACACGGCATCTATGCGTCAGACCTCCAGCGTTATCTCGACATGCATGGCTTTCAGACGCAAGTGTTCCATGGAGATCAGGCCCTGCTGCAGCATCACATCGCGTCGGGACGCCCGCTGATCGTCGCCCTCAAGCCGACTTCAGGCCTTCTGCTGCATTATTTAGTTGTCGCCGGAGTTGACCGTGAGCAGCACGTTGTGTTGGTGAACGACCCGGCGCAACGTAAGCTGCTCAAAATGGACTCGGGCAATTTCGAGAAAGAATGGCAAGCTACCCGAAATTGGACGCTCCTCGCTCTGCCAACATCAGAGGCTCACTAATTTGGCTCCCCTCATTACTTTTAATTTGCAGCGCCGGTACGGCGTTCGGACAGAATCCTGCCGACCCTGAGTCGTCGCGCATCGAGCGACTCTTTCAGCAAGAGCAATGGCAAGATATCGCAAAATTGCCGCCGCCCGCCGGAGCTTCCCCTGACCTCTATTTTTATTACGGGACCGCGCTAGCTCGCCTCGAACGCTGGGACGAAGCCCGGGCCGCATTCGAATCCGGACTCCACGCCAATCCCAAAGATCCGCGCTTTCCCACAGAGCTTGCTGGCGTAGCCTTCAAACAGAAGAGGTACTCCGAAGCTGAAACGTGGCTTAGACGTGCCCTGCGACTCTCTCCTGACGACAGCTATGCCCATGACTTTCTGGCCACGATCTACTTCATGCAAGGCAATCTCGAGGCCGCGCTCAAGTACTGGAATCGCGCCGGCAAGCCGATGCTTGAATCTGTCTCTTTCGAACCCACTCCGCACGCAAAACCAGTTCTGCTGGATCGTGCATTCACGTTTTCCCCTGCAAGCACGCTACGCCTTCGCGACTTGCTGACGACCGAGGTACGTATCAACCAGTTGAAGGTTTTCCAGAATTCACATTTCGAATTGCAGGCCCGAGAAGAGGGAAAGTTCGATCTCGTTTTTTACAATCTCGAGCGCAATGGTTGTGGCGGCAACAAGTGGGAGTGCCTGTTACTCGTCTTCGGCGGAACGCCCGCGCAAACCGTCAACTTTGATTACTTCAACATTCGTCGCGAGGCCATCAACTTCCGCTCGTTATTTCGTTGGGACGCTGAGAAGCGTCGAATTCTCGCGGAGTTGGGCACCCCACTTGCCGGTATGCCGAAGTGGCATTTGCGTATAGGCACAGATCTTCGCAACGAGAATTGGGGAATTCGCAGCTCGTTCTCCGGCCCAGCACCCTTGTTAGCGGCCCTCAACCTGAAACGCGAAGCACTCCGTGCCGACTTCACCGACGTGGTAAGCGGAAGGTGGCAGTGGTTCGAGGCAACCGAGTTTTCCAATCGTTCTTACAACAACGTCTTCCCAGGAAACCTGCTCACTCCGCAACTGCTCACGGGTGGGGCACAGCTCAAACAAACGTTGGGAGCAAACGTTACGCTCCTTCATTTCCCTGAGCGAAGGTTGATTGTGGAATCAGGCGGTGCGGTGGAAGTGGCGAGGCTGTGGTCAGGTAACGGACGCGATTTCGCAAAGGTCTCTGGAACCCTTCGCATGCACTGGTTCCCTCAGCACAGCGGAGACAAGTACGAATTCGAGCACACAGTCCGCGCCGGAGGGACCTTGGGCAGTCCACCCTTCGACGAGCTCTTCATGTTCGGCGTTCTCGGCGACAGCGGTCTGCCTATGCGCGCCCACATCGCCACCCGCAACGGAAAGAAAGGAAGTGCTCCGCTGGGACGCAACTACTTCCTTTCCAACTGGGACGCAACCCGAAATTTTTCCCCGCTGAGTCTCCTCAAAATAAGGGTAGGCCCTTTCGTTGACACCGGAAGGATTACTGATCCAGACCCCGGGTTGGGCTCACACCAATGGCTCTGGGATGCGGGAATCCAAGCCAGACTCCAAGTCTTTGGCTTCGGAGTCACTCTGTCATACGGACGCGATCTTCGGTCCGGGCGCAACGCCCTGGTTGCCGATACTCCATAACACATGCAAGTTCCACAGTTTCAACACCTTATTCACAGGTTTTAGCACTAGGCCTACAGACTTAACTGTATGGACTCCCGTCCATCGAGCTCATCGCATTACTACGCAGAATCAAACTACCGACCAGGATTGCGGCCCTGGGGTCGTCTTTTGCTCTAGATAGTTTAGGTTACTTTAGCCCAAAAGCTGCTCTGCTCACTACCCCACCCAACTCTAGTCCAAACTCGCAAATTCCCTTACACCCCAGTTATCTGCCCTCGCGTCACGAGTCGTCCTAGCCTTTCTCTTGAGCCGCCCGCTGCGGCCGGAGAAACACACCCCCATGCACAGGAACCAGAAATCCTCCCTGGTTTTCGTAGCAACAGTTTGTCTAATGGCCGTCCCCGCACCCGCACAGCAATCCGCCAAAGGCAAGGCCGCTGAAGCCGCCACACTTCAGTTGATGCACATCCATTCGAATTACAAGCAGGCGAGCGCAGCCCAGCAGTCGCAGCTTCTGACCCAATTTCGCACCCTTGCCGCCCAACGTCAGCAGCTGCTCGGTTCTTTGATCCAGACCAACCCTGCGGATGTCCTGCGTGTCGCCATTCCGAACACCGTGCGCAGTACCATGCCTTCGCAGGTGCAGAGTCTCGTCGAAAGCGACTCAGTGGCTCAGGGAGTACTCGAAGTACTCGTTGAAATGAACGGCACTCCGAGCAAGACCACCGGCACAAAAATGCACTACGGGTTATCCATTGCCCAACAGCGCCTCGGACTCCATTTTGCTGCTGACGAGCCCGAGCACTTATTGACCGGTTCGGTCGTGCGCGTCCACGGAGTACAGGTAGGCAAGGACATTGCGTTAGCTTCGGGCAAACCCAGCACCAGTACTACGGGCAGCTTGCAAGTGGTCTCGTCTGCCTCAGCGCCGGCCGCTACAGGTGGCATAAGCACCCTGGTCATTCTCGTAAATTTTCAGGACAATCCAACCTCCCAGCCATGGACCCCGTCCGCCGTTCAAAACATGGTATTCACTCAAACCAGCAACTGGGACTTGGAGAACTCTTTCCAGCAGACCTGGTTAACAGGAGACGTGGCCGGCTGGTTCACGGTTCCTGCGAACAGCACGACTTGTGATACCGGCACAGTGAAGACCGCAGGTCGGGCAGCGGCTCAGGCTGCTGGCTACAATCTGTCGAACTACTCGCACTTCATCTACCTGATGTCCTCGAACACCGGCTGCGGCGCATGGTGGGGACTAGCAACCATCGGCGGTGGAGATGTTTGGGTGAACGGTGAATACAATATCGCAGTGCACGTTTTCGCTCACGAGATGGGTCACAACTTCGGCCTCTATCACGCCCACACTGTGGATTGCGGCGCTCAGGTGACGTGCAGCAGCGGCAACTTCAGCGACTATGGCGACGGCTTTGACATGATGGGTGCGTCAACCTACAGCGCGCCCCACTACAACGCTTTCCATAAGGAACGGTTGGGCTGGCTCAACAGCGGCTCCCATCCGCCGATCACGACGGTGAGTTCAAGTGGAACGTTCAACATCAGTCCGTATGAGGCACAGGACAGCAATCCAAAGGCCCTGAAAATTCTGCAGTCGGGCACCACGAATTCCTATTACTACCTGGAATTTCGTCAAGCACTGGGCTTCGATAGCTTCCTATCGAACTATGCCGACGTCATGAACGGCACGCTCTTTCACCTTGCCAGTCCGTCCAACGCGAACAGCAGCGACCTACTTGACTTAACGCCCAGCAGTCCCGCTACGTTTTCACATCCAGCTCTGACCGTGGGCCAAAGCTACACCGATTCGACAACTGGCGTGACCGTCACTCCAACGGCAGTAAATAGCACCGGAGCCACTGTACAGGTCACGTTCGGCACGGGAACTTGCACTCTGGCCAAGCCGACCGTGAGCGTTTCGCCTGTACAAAGCCAGTGGTCGGCGCCAGGCGGTTCGGCGAACTTCATCATCACCGTAAAGGACAACGACAGTCCCGCCTGCGCAGCATCCACTTTCAATCTGAGTGACACCGTTACCGCCGGCTGGACCGATGGATGGAGCGCCTCCGCATTGACGCTCTCTCCGGGCACAAGCGGTTCGGCAACACTGACCGTAACTTCGCCAGCAGGAAGCCCAGACGGCTTTTATAACGTCGGAGCAAGTGCACTGAACGCCCTGGCGAGCACCTACCGCGGTTCAGTAAACGCGACGTACGTCATCTCCACTCCAGTGCCAGTCAGTGTCAGCGTCAGCACTGACAAATCCAGCTACGCCCCAGGTCAGACCGTGTACGTTTCGGTGACGATGATGTC
>WNFZ01001069.1_pt1 | contig 27045 bp, 27 predicted proteins | sample 5400081 | NCBI WGS metagenome assembly WNFZ01 (sample SAMN13153365, study PRJNA577476) | soil metagenome | isolation source: 80 cm soil or saprolite under grassland replicate 1 | place: USA:California | collected 2016-06-15 | reverse complement strand
GCTGGAAACGGCAGTCGTCAGTGTGACAACGATCAATGCAGGCACAGCGTTCAACGTGATTCCACAAACAGCAGAATTGACGGGAACGATTCGCACCTTTGATTCCGCCGTCAGGGAAAAGGTTGCGACTCGCTTCGAACAGATCGCGCGTGGCGTCGGTGAAGCACTGGGATGCCGGGTAGAGGTCGAGGTCAAACGCATGACGCCCGCTCTCATCAATGATGAATTAATCACGTCCCAGGTACAGGATGTGGCTCGACGCATGTTATCCGAATCAGAGTTGAGCACGGATGCTTATATCACGATGGGCGCTGAGGATATGGCATTCATGTTGGAGAAAGTTCCCGGATGTTTCTTCTTTGTCGGCTCGAACGACAAGGCGCGTCACCTGGATTATGGGCATCACCATCCGAAGTTTGACTTCAATGAAGAAGCTTTGGTGCGTGCTTCCGCGTTGATGGCATCTGCCGCGATGGATGTGTTGAACGGCAGCCAGCGGAACAATTAAAGATTGGCTTCCGTTAATTGAATATCATGAGAATACTTCATGCGGTTCTCTTCTGGACCCTAATCCTGTGTGCCTGTGCCCCGGGCATACCCTCCCCGGCTGGATCGGCGCCCGATGCTCCAACCATCGCTTCAACATTTACTCTCGTTACTGCCACCGATCAACCACCAACAGGGGTGGCAACCTCGTCCTCGCCCACATCTGATTTGGGACCGACATTAATTGCAACCGTTTCCACCCCGCACATTGACCAGGGTCCAGACGGCGCGTCTACAGCTCTATCCACGAATCCACAGGATTGTGGTTACCAATGGGCGCAGCAATCGCTTCCCGAATTATCCAGCACTTTCCAGCAATCCATCCAGGCACTTCAACCAGAAGCATTAACCAATGCTTTTGCCTTCGGTGAAAATTGTATGCATGCAGATGGAACGGCGACATTCCTTCCGATGGAAACAGACTTCAACATCACGCTGCATGTCACGGATTTAGCCAACGAATCGGATTTGGGGGAATGGATCGTCAAAGTAATGCAAGTCATCCAAAATATCCCGTCTGATCAGATCATCGGTCCACGACCGGGGCGGGTGGCGATTGGCTTTCAATCGAACGCGGGACAACAAAATATCAGTTTTTACATTGATCAATATCGTGCGTTGCAATCGGGATTGAGCAACGCAGAGATTTTCAAAGCTTTACAGGCGCCTCAATAAAATTCAAAATTCAAAACATCAAGAGACAGTCACCTCGACCCTTACAGGGTGCTACGCGAGGTGACTGTCTCTTTTTCTATTGACAAATGCAATCATTTATCATATACTGCGTTTAGTAATTACTAAACGTACATAACCCAAAAAAAACTATGACACAATCACTTACCAAAATCAAGAAAGATTTCACAGAAGGGCTGAGTCAGATCAGTCGCTTCTGGGGATTTCCCAAAGGCATGGGAGCCATCTTCGCTGTGCTTTATCTCTCCCCCACTCCGCTTTCGCTGGATGAGATTGTGGGTGAAACAGGATTGACAAAAGGCGCGATCAGCACCGAGATCCGTTCTCTCGCCCGCATGGGGCTTGTCTATCGTTCCACCAGGCTTGGCGATCGCAAAGATTATTACGAAGCCGAGTCAGATTTCTATGCCGCAATCAAGTCCATCTTGAAAGAGCGCCAGAACAGTGAGTTCGACCGGGCTGTCCGTTCGGTGAAAGATACGCTCGCAACCATGGAAAACAACTGGATAGAAAACGAAGAATGGAATTTTGTTTATGAGCGTGTCAAGGCGTTGCAGGATTTCTTTGATGCGATCGATAGCCTCACACAGGCAGTCATTCGGCTGGAGAAATTAGGTCTTTCCAATCTGTCAAAAATACTTGGCGTGTTGAAATAGTTCTGAGCAGAGGGATGATCCTATCGAAAGGCAATTTCTTATGGTTGAAACATTTATTCAAATGCTTTTTGGCTGGCACGCAATGCTGCTCTCACTTGCGTTCGCAATTGCTGGAGTGCTATTTAAGAGGACAGCATTGTCCATCGTGGGGGCAATCCTGTTCCTGCTACCCGGCTTATATCTGAGTTCTTATTCGCTTTGGTTCGCCCTGGTGCCGTTCTTTATTTTTGGCTCTGCATACGCAGGTTGGAAACGCAGATACTCTCTGGCTTCCTGGTTGATCGTGCCACAATTGATCGTCATCAGCGCTCTGGCAATCTATGTTTTGACTCAATGAAAGGAATATCCAATGAAAATTGCAGTAACGGGTGCGTTTAGTTATTCTGGGAAATACATCGCCAAGTGTTTATTGGATCGCGGCGAAGAAGTCATCACGTTGACAGGGCATGCGAATCGGCCCGATCCGTTTGGCGGGAAGGTCAAATCTTATCCATTGGATTTCGATGAAGCCAATATGACTCGTAGCCTGCAAGGCATCGATGTATTGGTCAATACATATTGGGTACGATTCGATAAGGGTGAGAACACCCAGCCGCGCGCCGTAGAGAATACGCGCAAGCTGGTCAATGCCGCCAAAGCTGCGGGCGTCAGAAGGATTGTGCATATCAGTATCGCCAATCCGTCTGCCGATTCGCCTTTGCCATATTACTGGGGTAAGGCAGCCAACGAAAAAGCCGTGCTTGAATCTGGGTTATCGTACGCAATTCTGCGTCCCACGGTTTTGATCGGCAAAGAAGATATCCTCATTCACAACATTGCTTTCCTGTTGCGACACTTTCCCTTCTTTTTCATTCCCGGCGACGGATCCTATGGCATTCAACCTGTCTATGTGGAAGATCTGGCTGACCTTGCCGCAGAGGCTGTCTATCGCACGGACAATTACGTGATTGATGCTGTTGGCCCTGACTCGTATACGTTCAAAGACTTGGTAAAGTTGGTGAGAGAAAAAATTGGGGCACGGCGGCCACTCATATCCGTCCCGCCGCGGCTGGCATTGCTGGCAGCTCAATTTTTGAGTCTTTTCGTTGGAGATGTAATCCTCACGCGCGAAGAAATCGAAGGGCTCATGTCAAATCTACTTGTTTCCAAAAACCCTCCGCTTGGAAGGACTGCATTCAAGGACTGGCTTGAAAACAATAAAACGACCCTGGGAAACACATATGCCTCAGAGATAAAGAGACATTACTCATGAAAACAAAAACTTACTTGCGCCTATCTCTCCTGATTCCGTTCTTAATCTGGGTGTTTTGTCTTGCGATCTTCATCATCTGGAGCAAACTTTTTCCAAACAGTTCCGGCATGGATGGGTCTGAAGGCATCCTCGATATTATTCTCCTGCCGTTGATGTTCTATGTATTCGGGATTATTGGCTGGCTGCTTCCCTATCTCTTGCTGGCGTCGATTCTGTTTATCTGGAGCTTTCGCAGCGAGAGCGAGGTGCTCATGAAAGTGTTTGCCTTGTCGCCGCTGGTGATGACAATACTTGTCCTGATCGTTGTGAATGTGCTGTCTATCGGTGATGGAGGTTGGAGTCTGTCCTCTCCCAACCCAACAGTGAACGCCTCATATATCTTAGGTTCAAACGCGCTGTTTGGGTTGCTTACTTTACTTTGGGGCTACATCTGCGTCGGTATTGGATATGGGATTTATAGGATTCTGCAATGGCAGGGATTCATGAAAGAGGAGGCCGTCATTACAACTGCCCCACTCAATCAAACCGCGTGATGAAAGACAGGATTGAAGAGCAGCGCGTGATCCTCTTCGATGGTATTTGCAACTTGTGCAATGCCTCGGTCACCTTTGTTTTGGGACACGAGCGGAAACCCGTTTTTTATTTTGCTTCGATTCAATCTGCAACAGGCAGAGAGCTTCTTAATTGGTGTGGACTGCCACCAGACTATGCTCAAGCCGTCATATTGATCGATCGTGGCAAAACATATTTTGGTTCGACCGCCGCGCTAAAAATTGGACAGACACTTCAGTTTCCGTGGTCATTTCTGTCGTATGCCGGTTTTATCATTCCAAAGTTCATACGGGATTGGGTTTATAGCCAAATCGCAAAGCATCGCTATCAATGGTTTGGGAAACGCGATATCTGCATGGTGCCAGGCGAGAGTTTGAAGAATAGATTTTTATAAAAAGTGGAGACGAATGTCTCCACTTTACTTTTATCGCAATTCCATCACCCCATTACATCGGGGACTGTCCATACACCCGTAATACTTTTTCCCGACGCTCAAGCCGTCCCGGTGGATTCGCAGGACCATCATCTTGCTGCAGACGGGACACATCGGGACCGAATCTGTTTTCGACATTGCACGAAGTGGAGCCGTCTCCTTCACCTTCATGATCGCCAGTTGGAACAATTCCGCCAGATCGTTCTCCGAGTAGTGCTCACTGGAAGGGATATGCACAAGCGGCAATCCCGCGCTGAGAAACAAATCCTCCATGAATTGGTCGGCTTCGCGCGTCTCGGTCTTCGCGACCGGCTTTACCAACTCAATCCCCAGGATAGGTTTGAGGCTATTCGGCTCGCACAGCAAAAAGTCGACGTGTTTACGGAAGAACTTGTTGAAAAAATGAACGTTCTCGTTGGGGCGAACGATGTAAAAAAGATCGTTGAGCGCGACCTTGGGGCAAATCACATAATGACGTCCCGCCATGTTCTGCAACACCCGCAGCATAGCCCGCTCCGTCGTGGACAAAAATGTCTCACGGAGGCGATACGGCAATCGCTCGTGATCACCGTCTTGATCGTGTTCTCTCACCCGCAGCGGCTTCTGATCGTTCACGAATTTCTCCCACTTCATTATAGAGCAAAGATTCCCCTATGACAACACTCTGGAAAGAAATGATGAACGATACTGCAATGAAAACCTAAAAAATCCTACAATGTGAGCATCAACACAAGAAGAGAGTATGAATAAAATGATAAGTCCCCATTTGGGGACTTATTCTTTTTCTTCCTTGTCTTTTTCCCTCGAACGGATCAATTTCAGGATCTTGGACTTAAGCGCCTCGTTACAACACAATCCCTCACCGTGAGTATGACCTTCTTTGCCGTTCCACGAGCCGAAGTATCCACCTGCCTCACGTATGATCGGTGGGAAGGGTGCCACATCCCAAATCTTCGCCGTGGAATCCAGCATCAATTCCGCGCGCCCGGTGGCGACCATGTGATAGCCATACGCATCGCCCCAGCCACGTCCGTAGAAAAATTCCTTGTGGAAGCGTTCGAAGACCTTGAGTCGCTTCGTTGTGCGAAAGCCGGGCCAACTAGTATAGCAAAAGACTGCCTGCTTCATATCGCTGATTTCCGACACATGCGTGCGCCTGCCGTTCCACCAGCAGCCGAGTCCATCTGCAGCGTACAACATCTCATCCAACGCCGGGAAACAGACTGCGCCCACGCGTGACACGCCTTCGATTTCCAATGCAATTAACACGGAATAGAAAGGAACACCTTTTATGAAAGATTTCGTTCCGTCAATGGGATCCACAATCCAGCGGAAGGGATTCCCTTCGCCAGCCTTTTCACCATATTCCTCCCCTACAATGGTGTGGGTAGGAAAGTTCTTCTCGATCTCGCCCCGGATAAATTCTTCCGTTGCCTGGTCGGCTACAGTGACAGGAGATTCATCGCTCTTTAGATCATGTTGAATCCCTTTGTTGTAATGGCTGAGCGTAATGCGCCCGGCACGGTATGCAAGTTGTCGTGCAAATGTGAAGTAAGGTTGTAGGTTCATAGATTTGCCTAAACCTTGCGAAGGGTTTGTTCAAGTATTTTGCTTCTATCAAGACCAACCTTCGCAAGGCAACTAAATTCCATATATTTCTAGAAATCTTAATTCTTCTTCTTTATTGTTCACCACTCCATCCAACCACGCGGCGCGGAGTTGGCGGAGGATTTCGGCGTAGCGAGGACCCGGTTCGAGGCCGCGTTCTTTCAAATCATCGCCTGTAATTGTTGGTTTGACATTTCGCCAATGGACGAGATAATCACGCAAAGCAGATTCCTTTCTCATAAGATAAGCGGCGTAAATGGCGATGGAGGGGATTTCATCCAAATAAAACGTCCATTGGCTGGGGGTCCAGTTGACGACAGAAGGCAATTTTTTTAACAGCGTAGAAGCTGCACGTGCAGATTTTGTCAACAAGGCGGGGAAATCAACTCGTTTGGAAATGGTATCAATATCGAATTCCGATAAGGGCATCAACCATAGAATCCAACCAAGTGTTCGTTTGAACGTCATAATATCGGGGATGGTAAACTCACCAAACTCCGCGGGCAGAATATCCAAATATGGCAACTGGAAATTAGCATGCATCAACGGGGAAAAGATGGGATTCAGCAGATTCAATTCTGCCAGGCGATGCAACAAAACGGATGGATTTGACTCTTCAAACATCAAATCGACTTCATGGCGCAAACGTTCTCCACTCAATTGCGAAAGAACTGAACGCGCTTGATCATTGATCAGGTTCAAGGTCACCGGTTCTATTTGAAAATCATATCTTCCCGCATAGCGGACGGCGCGCAACATACGCGTCGGGTCATCCACAAACGAATTTGGATGTAGGCTTCGAATCAGCCCACGCTCCAGATCCGCCTGCCCGCCGAGCGGATCGTGCAGCTGTCCCCAGTATCTGCCGTCGAGGCGCAATGCCATGGCGTTGATCGTGAAATCGCGGCGACGGAGATCATCGTCAATGGTGGAGCGTTTTACAGTGGGCAAAGCACCCGGCTGCGAATAAGTCTCAGAACGGGCAGAAATGAAATCAAGAAATGAGGGAAAAGTAGCAGGTCCCAACATGGGGACGTTCAATCGTTTATAGGTGGTCTCGTCCAAGGTCCAGGTAGCGGTGCCAAAACGCGAATGAAAGACAACCTTGCCCGCATATTTTCGCAAAATGACTTCGGCAAGCTGCGCCGCGTCTCCTTCGACGGTGAGATCAAAGTCGTTGATGGCGCGACCTAGCAAGAGGTCCCGGACAGAACCGCCCACGATGTAGAGCGGCAGATCCAGGCGCTCCGCTTCTGTGCGGATAAGGCGAATCAGCGCCAGGGCTTCTGCTGTCAAAAATGATTCGAGGCGATCAGAGAGATTCATGTTGGTGATCGATGGCGATGAGATTTCGAAATAATTGTACCCGCTAAATCATCTATGGTACCTATTTGAAATTCAGGTATAATGTGCGCCATGATCCTTAAGATTACTTCGCTGATGCTGAACCCGCTCCCGTCCCCGAGAATGTGTAAACCTGCCTGGTCTGGATGAGGTTCATTTCCGCGTGTGTAGACGGCTCCCAGACTCTGGTGAGCCGTTTTTTATTGTTTTTATTGGATGAAGACCTCGAATCTTTCTAAGCCGAAAATGGATACCGTTATGGACATAAAACAACTCACCGAAGAGATGAACCGTTTTGTCAGCTCGAAAGGCTGGTTCGAAGCCGATAGCAAACGCCCACAAACGCCGCGCAATCTGTCAATCTCGTTGGCGTTAGAAGCAGCTGAAATTCTGGAACACTTTCAATGGCGCGAGGAAATCACTGACAAAGAAGAGCTTGCTTCAGAATTAGCAGATGTAGGATTATATTTGTTGGAGCTTGCATCCGTGACTGAGATCGATTTGGAGCAGGCGATGTTGAAGAAGCTTGAAATCAATAAAACACGTGAATGGGATAACAACGGTGGTTGAGTAGCCCTGTGCTTGTCGGGGCGTATCGAAACCACCATGTAAGCGAAATTATTTTTGTTAATTGTTGGTTTCGACTGCTTGCGTCTCAACCAACGGATTTGGAATGATTATGAAAATTTCTGTATTTGGCGGCGCACAACCTAAAGAAGGTGAAGCAGCTTATACCGAGGCAATGGAACTTGGCAAGCTGTTAGCCGATCGCGGACATGTTGTTCTGACCGGCGGCTATATCGGTACGATGGAAGCTGTGTCACGAGGCGCGCACGAAGCAGGCGGACATGTCATTGGCGTGACGTGCGCAGAGATCGAACGCTGGCGAGGTGTAGGGGCCAATCGTTGGGTCAAAGAGGAGTGGAAAAAGGAGACGCTGGTAGAGCGGTTGCATACGCTCATCCATGAATCGGATGCGGCATTTGCCCTTCCCGGCGGCGCAGGCACGTTGACGGAAATCTCGCTGTTATGGAATTTGATGATTGTGGAATCCCTGCACCGGAGGCCGCTGATACTGATCGGGCGTGGCTGGCAGTCCACGTTTGATCAGTTCTTCAGGGAGTTCAGCTCTTACATGACAACGCCTCAACGCGAGATTTTGAAATTCGCGCCGGATGTGCAAACTGCCGTAGATCAGTTGGAAAGTTGGCAGGTTTAACGTTCGAACGTTCAAACCTGTAACATTAAACCTGAAACAAAGAGGAAGAATGGCTGAAGAAAAATTGACAACTCGTGCAGAGGATTTCTCAGAATGGTACAACCAGCTCGTCTTACGAGCGGATCTTGCGGATTATGCCCCCGTTCGCGGCTGCATGGTAGTGAAACCTTATGGCTGGGCGCTATGGGAAAACTGTATTGCCGCGCTCGATAAACGATTCAAAGAGACGGGACACGTCAACGCTGCATTTCCAATGTTGATTCCGATGTCTTTCTTCGAGAAGGAAAAAGAACATGTAGAAGGTTTTTCGCCTGAACTGGCGGTGGTCACGCATGGCGGCGGCGAGAAATTGGAAGAGCCTCTGGTCGTGCGCCCTACCTCTGAAACCATCATTGGATACATGTATTCCAAGTGGATCAAATCGTGGCGCGACCTGCCCGTGCTGATCAATCAATGGGGTTCTGTATTACGCTGGGAGATGCGCACAAGACTTTTCCTGCGCACTGCCGAGTTTTACTGGCAGGAAGGGCACACGGCGCATGTAACAAAAGATGAAGCGGTTGAAGAGATGTATCGCATCCTGGATATCTATGCTGACTTTGCCATCAACGAGGCCGCCGTGCCCGTCTTTAAAGGACAGAAAAGCGAAACAGAACGATTTGCTGGCGCCCAGATCACCACATCCATCGAAGGAATGATGCAGGATAAGCGAGCTTTGCAATCGGCAACCTCACATTATTTTGGTCAGAACTTTGCGAAGGCGTTCGATATCCAGTTCCTGGATCAGAACAATACGCTTCAATTCTGCGAAACGACATCCTGGGGTCTCTCTACTCGTATGATCGGTGCGATCATCATGACTCATGGTGACGATCAGGGACTTGTCCTGCCTCCTCGCCTTGCACCTATCCAGGCAGTCATCGTTCCTATTTATAAGAATGAGGCCGAAAAGAGCAAGGTCATGGAAGTTGCCGACCGCGTCTTCCTGGAATTGAAGTCCGCTGGCATTCGTATCAAAATGGATGAACGCGAAAACGTCAGCAGTGGATTCAAGTTCAACGATTGGGAAATGCGCGGCGTTCCTGTTCGCGTGGAGGTCGGTCCCAAGGATGTGGAAAAAGGAAGCGTTGCCCTCGCTCGCCGCGACAAACCCGGCAGGGAAGGCAAAACCTTCGTTTCACAAAGCGGTCTTGCCACAACAGTAAGCGAGCTGCTCGTCGAGATTCAAGCCGCGCTCCTTAAGCGTGCCACAGAATTCCGTGACGCAAATATTCACGAACCCAAGGATTACGAAGACCTGAAGAAGATCGTTACGAATGGATGGGCGCTTGCGTACTGGTGTGAATCAAAAGAATGTGAAGCAAAGGTGAAGGAAGATACTAAAGCGACCACACGCAATATTCCTTTCGATCAGCCCGACAAAGAAGGAACGTGTATCGTCTGCGGTAAACCTTCGAAGCGCAAAGTCTTTTTTGCAAGAGCGTATTAACGGTATCAGGTGTCAGGTATCAGGTTTCTAACCTGGCACTTGACACTCCGCACCTCGCACCTGAGAATCATGCCTGCTATTGATCTCGCCCGCCTAAGAAAGCAAACTGCGAAGTTGGCTGATCTCTTCGACCAGCCCGCGGATTTTTTGCGTGAACACCGCGAGATTCTGGATCATTATGTCAATCGCACATTGCGGAGCCAAAGTGTAGCGCCTTCCTCGGTGCTGCCTACGTATCGCACACCCAGTGTTGTCCTGCGTCATATCGAGAATGAAGTCGGTCCCATTGCCGAGAGGCGACCAATTCAGGCGCTGGAATTAGCCGATGCTCTCTGGGATGAAGGTTGGCTCGAAACGCGTCTCCTGGCGGCCTATCTGCTAGGCCGCATCCCACCACAGGAGGAAAGACTCCTTGCCCGCCTAACAGCCTGGACGCAAGCGGTACGCGATCCCAGCGTAAGGGCTGCCCTTTTAACGACGAGTCTGACGCGGCTTCGAAAAGAAACGCCTGATCTTTTTTTGGTGCTTGTCAAAGAATGGCTGCATCCTGCGCGTCAACGGATGTGGTCAAACGGCATCCAGGCACTTGTGCCTTTGATCTCTTCAGAAGAATTTGACAATTTACCTCCCATCTTTGAAATCATAGAGCCTATCCTCAAGGCGATGCCAGCTACATTACAATTCGACCTGCAGGAATTGATTACCGCGTTGTATCAGGCGTCGCCGGAGGAGACAGCATACTTTCTGCAACACATCCTGAAGGGGACGAAAAGCCCATTGCCTGCTGTTTCTCTTCGACGTATGCTTCCAGAGTTCCCGCTGGAATTGCAGGTCAGTTTGCGTGAGATCCTTCGCGAAACAAAATAGAAACCTTCATTCCAAATCGAATACTCAGAAAGGAAATTTCTATGCTAACGAGTTCCACGCTAATCGTCAGAGGCATTATCGGAGGGATTCTGCTCTTCCTTGGAAGGGAACTCAACTTTCTTTTTGCTGCTGGTATGGCAGTACTGATTGGCTTTCGGTTGATACCGCTCCTTCCTAATCAATGGCCCGCCTGGTCGCAGATAGCGTTCTTAATTACACTTGCGGTCTTAGCCGCAGCTTTAGTTCTCATCAATGAACGCGCCGGTTACTTCGTCTCTGGCTTTCTAGCCGGTGGTTTTTTGCTCGTGGAATATTATGCACCTAACCAGTTGACCGTGCCATGGCTGCCTTTCATGATCGGCGGTGTCATTGGTTCAGTAATTCTCGGCTTATTAACAGAATGGGCATTGATCCTGGTATCAGCAGGAATCGGTGCGGCGTATGTTCTCAATCTTTTTCGGCTCAACCCGACCGCCGAAATTCTCATTGGCGCAGGTTTATTCATCGTCGGCGCGCTGACGCAAGTCATTATCATGCAGGCACAAAAACGATAAGCCCGGGCGAGGGCGCGAATTTTTGCACATCTCTTCGTTATAGATTGTAGAGGAGGACCACCGTCTGCATAAAACTGCCAACGAAATAGATTGGAAGTCCATCCTTACCTGCCGCTTGTCTCGTAAGCAACTGAACTCTGGAATACTTTTGCAGCTCAGATTCGAAGTTCAAGTTTAGTCAATTATGCGGCACTCGGTAAGACCAGTTTTGTTCGTTTCTGGAGGTTAAGATGCTAAATATCGTCAATCTGCTTCTTGGTGGCTCTCTGCTTGTGGCGGGGAGAAAATTGTTCTGGCTCTTCATCGGCGTGCTTGGCTTCATTATCGGAATGCAATTCGTAGCGCGCTTCTGGACAGGACCTCAACTTGTAGCAGTGATCATTGGTGTGGTCGTGGGAATCATCTTCGCGCTGCTGGCGATCTTTGTAGAAACAATTGCGTTCGCCGTGGCAGGTTTCCTGGCCGGCGGATTTATCATCACGACCATTGCGAACACGCTTGGTTTGAATTTAGGCAGCGGTTTGCTGTATTGGGCTGTTTACCTGATCGGAGCGATCATCGGCGTCGCATTGATCATGGTCCTGTTGGATTGGGCGCTCATCGTTTTATCTTCGTTAGCCGGCGCGGCGCTGGTCGTACAATCCTTATCGTCCCAGGCAACCTTTGGCGGCGTGTTATTCATTGTGCTTTTCATCATTGGATTGATCATCCAGGGTTCTGTTCTGCAACGTGAAGAACATCCGCCACGAAGACGTTGGAGGAGAGTAACTCGCGCATGACACCCAAACAACAAATCTACTGGCATACTACAACCCAAATGCGTTATGACTCCGCCTTATCGCCTCTTCCTGATAAAGTGGATGTGGCAATTATCGGTGGAGGCTATACAGGTTTAAGTGCGGCGCGGACTTTAGCCAAACAGGGCGTGAAGAATGTTGCAGTGCTGGAAGCAAACACCATTGGCTGGGGTGCCAGTTCACGCAACGGGGGAATGGTATTGACAGGTCTCAAGCTTGGGATGCAGACCGTTCAAAAGCGATATGGGCGTGAGCTTGCCATGAGATTATTCCAGTATTCGTTGGATTCCATCGATACGGTTGAACAAATTGTCAAAGAGGAAAACATTGACTGTGGGTTCGCGCGCTACGGTCATTTACTGACCGCCAACAAGCCCAGGCATTTTGAGGCGTTGCAAGAAGAAGTTGAATTTATGGAAAAAGAATTCAACTACAAGGTTCGATTGATTTCCAAACACAATCAACGCCAGGAAATCGGCAGCGATATTTATCACGGCGCGCTTCTGGATGAATGCAGCGGCGGATTAAATCCAGCGCAGTATGTCGTCGGGCTTGCGACTGCCGCCGAAAAAGCCGGTGCGACACTTCACGCGCGGGCTCGAGTCAAAAACATTGAGCGTAGAGGGAACCGCTTCCTCCTTGAGACGGAACGAGGCTCGTTAAGGGCCGAGTCCGTTTTGGTGGGAACATCCGGATACACCGGAAGTGTCACAAAAAAACTGCAAAAGAAAATCATCCCCATCGGGTCGTTCATCATTGCTACGGAAAAGTTATCCGATGAATTGGCATATGAGCTTAGCCCCAATAACCGGATGATCTTCGACTACAAACATTATTTGAACTATTTCCGCCTGTGGGATAACCGAATGATCTTCGGCGGGCGCGCTGCCTTCTTTCCGGAAACATCTAATACTATTCAACGTAGCGCTGAAATCTTGCGACGGGAAATGATCCGGGTGTATCCGCAGTTGAAGGATGTGAAGATCGAATATGTCTGGGGCGGCACGCTTGATTTTGCCTTCGACATGATGACACATGTTGGTGAAGTGGATGGGGTTTATTACTCACTCGGTTATGCCGGGCACGGCGTGGCAATGGCAACGCATTTAGGTAAGACAGTTGCCGAAGCAATGCTCAAAGGGAATATCAAAGATCATCCGTTTGCATCGTTTGCTTTTCCCTCTGCCCCATTGGGATTGTACAATGGCTTCCCCTGGTTCCTGCCTTTGGCAGGTGCATGGCATAAAATTTTGGATTGGGTGGAATAGGAATCACTGTACCTTTCGAGATCGCTCGGTGTTTCTCTCCATACAAATAAACTTGCACAAGGAGATGGAGCAGCATGGACGTCAGTACATTCTATGCAGTTACGGCAGCAACCTGCTTTACACTGGTTGGCTTGTGGTGGTCGGTAGTCAAAGATCACCCGGAATGGCTAAAGGATGAAACAACCAAACGCCTGGCAGGTGGTGTCTATGCTTCATTTTTGATTCCGGCACTGATGAGTATGGGCGCGCAAGTGGGCGGCGAGGGAAATATTCTTTGGAACCTGATCTTTATTATCGCGGGCGTGGTGGGGATATTTTACACAACGCAGTTGATTCGAAAAACAAAAGCGGCGGTCGCCAATGGACCATTCAGCAGAAATCGCTGGCTGTTACCTCTGCTATACGCCATCGTGATTTTCTTTGCCCTTTTCCCCGGTGTCGCAAGGGTTGTTGGCTTGAAAGCACTGCAAGTAGAAGGACTGCTTTTAGTTATTTTGATCTTGATCGCTCACATGCTCACTTGGGAGTTCATGAGCAATTCTGTGTGAGCAATGCATTATGCAAAATCAATACGAGGCTTCGCCAGCGACATTTAGTAGATGATGGCTAACTACCAGAATCTGCACATCGGGACAGACGGGGAGAATAGTTTCCACGAGTTGAGCGCAGGCATCCAGCACATGATCACAGTGATTCAGAATCAGCAACAAGTTTTTCTCGCGTAAATATCCGATTAGCGACACGATCAAAGACCGCTGAGGATCTTTCTGTATACCAAGACTCACGGCGACCGTTTCAGCCACCCAGGACGGATTGCTCAATTGCCCTAATTCCACCCACCACACGCCATCGGAAAATTCGTCGATCAATTGCTTGCCTATTGTTATGGCAAGGATCCTATCATCAACCAATAATGAGACTAATGGATTAGTCTCAAGAAGTCCTTTTACTCGAGCAATATCGTTTTCTTTTCCAGCAAAATCAGTTAAGAGTTCTGGCAGATTGGTGCAACTATCACCATTTTGAGACGTGAGTACGATCTGCTCTAATGCCTCGCATACTGCCTGGGCAGAGGCAAAACGATCTTTGGGGTTTTTCGCTAGGAGGCTGAGGACAATTGCTTCCAAAGCAGGTGGCACGTCCGGGCGTGATTGACTCGGCGGTGTTACCGATTCTTCCAGGTGCTGAGAAAGGATCGTTTGTTCATCAAAATCAGAAAACGGGACATGCCCGGTAATCATTTCATAGAGTGTCGCGCCGAGTGCATATAGATCGGAGGCTACATCGGCAGGTTGACCAGCAATTAATTCTGGCGCCAGATAGAAGAGCGTCCCAGCAGTGCTACTCTCATTTTCAAGATCATTCATGCCGCGCGGGCGTGCCAATCCAAAATCAGTCAGCTTCACAAAATATCGGAAGCCACGCTTTTCAATGAGCACATTTCCTGGCTTTAAGTCCCGATATACCAAACCTTGTTGATGAGCGTATTCCAGAGCATCGCAGATTTGTTTGCCAATATCCAGTATTCTGGCGTACGTGAATGCTCGCAACTCCTCCAAACTTTTACCATGCACTAATTCCATCACGATGAACGGAGATGCTTCGGTTGCGCCAGTTTCATACACCGTGACAATATGCGGGTGATTGAGGCGAGATGCAATTTCTGCTTCATGTAAGAACTGCTGATGAGTTAGGTTATTCGCCTTATCAAAATTAATGATCTTGATCGCCACATCACGATTGTTTGGAAGGTCATGAGCACGGTAGACGATCCCCATCCCGCCGCGACCGATTTCTTCATCCAGACGGTAGCGACCGTTAATAAGTGCTCCGATTCCGAACGTCACACTAGATTTGCTCGCAGGCACATCTCTATTTTCCGGTGGTGTGGATCTGTCTTTTTGCAAAGCTTGGGATAAACGGGTCAGAAATTTTGCCATTATATTGATTATATTCTTTTCGTGGGGATAGATGGTTATAATATTTTCAACGAACATGCGCATTCTTCTGATCTCAGACGTTCACGCCAACCTCCCTGCTCTTGACGCTGTGATCAAGGATGCCGGGGATTTTGAGCAGGTCTGGTGTTTGGGAGATGTTGTCGGCTATGGACCGAAACCCAACGAATGCATTGATCTCTTGCTCAAGTTCGATCTTATTTGTCTCGCAGGGAATCACGATTTGGCGGTTGCAGGAAAATTAGCACTTTGGAATTTCACCAAAACTGCGCAGGAAGTCATCTTTTGGACGCGTCATCGGTTGAGGAATTCGCACCTCGACTGGCTTAGTACAATATCCGCGACGCCTTTGGCTGTAGGGCATGGAATAACCTTGGTGCATGCCAGTCCGCGCGATTCGGTCTGGGAATACATTGTTACGAGAGAAATTGCACGAGATAATCTTGCTTTCATCGAGACACCGATTTGCCTGAACGGGCATTCGCACATCCCGATCATCTTTCGCAAGCCATGGGACGGTTTGAAAGTATTGGAAGAACCGCTTCCCATCAATTTGCCAATTCACCTAAGGACATATGATCAGGTATTCATTAATCCCGGAAGCGTTGGGCAGCCACGCGATGAAGATCCACGCGCTTCCTATGCCATTGTTGATCTAGATGCGATGACCCTAACTCATCGACGCGTCCAGTATGACTTTACCGTCACACAAAAGCTGATGAAACAGGCGAAATTTCCCGATCGCTTGATACGACGATTACGTTTCGGACAATGATCAACGGAGGATAGCTATCTATGTACAGAAAAATCCTTGTACCACTCGACGGTTCCAAAGTAGCGGAAGGCGTTTTACCACATGCCAAGGCGCTAGCCTACTCGGAAGGAGCCGAATTAATCTTGTTGACGGTCGGCGCAAATCCTGCCGTAGATTTTGCGTTCTCTGATCCGGGTCTCGCACAGAGCGCCATCTCGGAGCAGGAAGAACGGAGCAAAAAATACATCACCGAAATCGAGCGTCAACTTCAGGCGGCAGGATTCAAGACTTCCACTGCTCTGCGCGTGGGATCTGTCGCTGAGGTGATCCTGGGGGTCGCCGAGGAACTGGATGTGGATTGTATCGCCATGTCTACCCACGGACGTACCGGACCGGCGCGCTGGCTGCTTGGCAGCATTGCCGAGCGGGTAGTCCACAACTCCAAAGTGCCAGTGTTGCTCATTCGCGCTACAGGTTAAGGGAGAAAGCATTTAATCGCAGGGGCAAGAAAGTTTGTAAAGTCTATCCTTAGATTTTCGATTCCAGGACAACTATTCGGGGAACTTAGGGTTATTAAACCTAAATTAGAAGTAATCTCCCCGCCATAGATAATTAGAATTTAGCGGTGAGCGGTTTGGTTATAGAGAGGCAAGTTCCGCCTGCTTTTGCAAAGCCTGGCAGAAAGGTATCGCCTATGACTAGAACCACCTAAATATCCCCTACTTGACGCAACGGCGCTCTCAAGCGCTGCATATATTTATCCGCCAATTCGCCAAAGGAGGATTGTCTTATGTCTCAAGTAGCTTCCACTCCTGCCGAGAAAGCACAAGGGTTACCTAGAATCATTTTTGCTTCCGCCGCCGGTACCATGATCGAATGGTATGACTTCTATATTTTTGGAAGTCTCGCCACTGTGATTGCGAGCAAGTTTTATCAGACAGGTACCCCCATTGGCGACATTATCGCCTGGCTCGCAACGTTCGCTATCGGTTTCCTCGTCCGTCCGTTCGGTGCAATCTTCTTTGGACGTGTCGGTGACCTGATTGGAAGGAAATATACCTTCCTCATCACAATGACCTTGATGGGTCTCTGTACCTTTGCTGTCGGTCTTCTGCCCACCATCGAAGTACTCGGCGCATGGGCTGGTATTATCCTGATTAGCCTGCGCATCCTGCAAGGTCTGGCGTTGGGAGGTGAATACGGCGGTGCTGCTACCTATGTGGCAGAACACGCTCCGCAGGGACGCCGTGGATACTTCACCAGTTGGATTCAAATCACTGCCACACTAGGTTTGTTCTTGTCTCTGGGCGTGATTTTAGCAACCAGGAAGATTGTAGGCGAAGATGCTTTCAAAGCCTGGGGTTGGCGCGTTCCGTTCCTAATTTCTATCTTCCTGGTCGCCATCTCGCTCTACATCCGCTTTTCCTTGCGTGAATCGCCCATGTATGCCAAGCTCAAACAAAGGGGTGCTACTTCCAAGAACCCGATTAAGGAAAGTTTTGGTAATCCCTACAACTTTAGCTATGTGCTGCTCGCTCTCTTTGGCGCAACTATGGGACAGGGTGTCGTCTGGTACACCGGTCAGTTCTATGCATTATTCTATCTACAAAAAATCTTCAACGTCAGCCTGGTAGATTCGAACTTAATCATTGGTGGTGCGTTATTGGTGGGCACGCCACTCTTTGTCTACTTCGGCAATCTCTCGGATAAGATCGGGCGGAAGAGAATCATGCTTTGGGGAATGATCCTGGCAGTGCTGTTGTATTATCCGATCTATGGAGCGATGGCAGCATTTGCCCCGAAAGATACAGGGCAGCCTTTCCTCTTCTCCTACATTGGCTATAACCCGTTCATGCTTTCGGTCATGATTCTGCTCCAAGTCATCTTCGTGACAATGGTATATGGTCCGATTGCCGCTTTCTTAGTGGAACTCTTCCCGACCAAGATTCGCTATACTTCCATGTCTCTCCCCTATCACATTGGCAACGGTGTGTTTGGAGGTCTGGTACCGATCATCGGTCTGTCGTTGCTTACTAAGACGGGCAACAACTATGCCGGTCTCTGGTACCCAATGGCAGTCGCGGCGATCTGTGCCGTAGTCTGTTATCTGAAAGTTCCAGAAACCCATCATGTTGACATCGAATCGGATGCCTCGGTTGCATCTATTGGAGCGAAATCCCCTGCTGCAACTGCACATGGTGATGACTAAGAAGACGCTATCGTATATTGAGGCGGAGACGAGTGCTCCGCCTCAAGGGAGGGGTCAAATGAACCTCATTAGTCCAATCGTTAACCGCTGGATTCAAGATGGCAAAGAAAATCCAGAAGCGTTTTGGGAACGCGCCGCAAACGAGCTCCATTGGTTCAACACCTGGAGCAAAGTTTTCGAATGGAACTATCCCAGCTTTCGCTGGTTTGTGGGGGCACAGACAAACCTAGCATACAATGCGCTGGATGTACATGTCAAACAAGGTTGGGGCGGACATACTGCATTGATCTATCTGAACGAACGCGGAGAACGGCAACTCTTCACATACGCAAAATTATTGCACGATGTGGAAAAGATCGCCGCGGCGTTGCGCGGCATGGGAATCTCCAAAGGAGACCGTGTCACGGTCTATATGCCTACTTGTCCCGAGGCGATCATGTTGATGCTGGCGGTTGTGCGCATTGGGGCAATCCATTCGGTTGTCTTTGCCGGGTTCGGTGAAAAAGCACTCGGTGATCGCATTCAAGCGAGTGGATCACGTCTCGTCTTCACGGCAGATATCACCTATCGCAAAGGGAAAGATGTCAAGCTCAAGTCGATTGTAGACGGCGCGCTGGAACAGACTGAGAACAGCATCGAACGTGTTGTCGTTCTGAGACGGAGTAATGAAGATGTTCCCATGAATGAACCGCGCGATATCACGTGGGGAGAATTCATGGAGCATGCCACGGGTCAAACGGGTGAATGCGTGCCGATGGAAGCGAATGAGCCTGCGTTCATCCTTGCGACCTCGGGTACGACCGCGAAACCAAAGCTCGCGATTCATACCCATGGCGGATACCAGGTTCACATCGTCAGCATGGCGCGCTGGGTGTTTGGATTAAGACCGATAGATGTGTGGTGGTCTACCTCCGATATCGGTTGGATCGTCGGACACAGCTACATCGTCTACGCGCCGCTGATCGTCGGCTGTACAACGCTTGCATTCGAAGGCGCGCTTGACCATCCATCTTCAGAAGCGAATTGGAAGGTGGCAATTGAAGAATTCTCCGTCAGCGGTGTATTCACTTCGCCGACAGCAGTTCGGCTGCTGATGCGCTACGGTGATTTGCCCTTAGGAAGCGTGAATCACGACAACCTCGAACGAATCTTTTGCGCGGGCGAAGTCTTGAACGCGCCCGCCTGGGATTGGCTGCAAAACAAAATGTTGAAGAATCGGATTCCTGTCATCGACCATATGTGGCAAACCGAAACAGGCGGTCCGATTTTTGGGAATCCATATGGCTTGGGTATGCTGCCGATCAAAGCTGGCTCCGCCACGATTCCTTTGCCGGGAATTGAAGTCGCGGTGATGACGCCTGATGGTGAATCCTGTGGTCCCAACGAAAAGGGAATCATGGTCATCAAACGTCCGTTCCCGGGCTTGACTCCCGCGTTGTGGGGCGAGCCCGAACGATATGGACGCGATTACTGGGAAAAGATTCCCAATGTCTATTACACTGGCGACTCCGCGCACATCGATGAGGATGGCTACGTTTGGTTCGCCGGACGCGCCGATGAGATCATCAAGATCGCCGGGCATCGCATCGGCACAATCGAGGTCGAGACCGCCTTCCTAACTCATCCTTCAGTTGCCGAATCGGGTGTGGTTGGCAGACCTGATGAGATTCGCGGCGAGGTGATCTCCGCTTTTGTACTTCTCAAGCATGGATGCCAGCCATCCGCGCAATTAAAGAAAGAACTGATTAAAACCGTCCGCCATGAACTGGGACCGATCGCCGTCGTCAGCGAGGTAAATTTTGTCAGTATGCTGCCGAAGACACGTAGCGGCAAGATCATGCGTCGCGTACTGAAAGCTGTCATTCTCGATAAAGATCCCGGCGATATCACCACAATCGAAGATGAAGGCTCGGTCACAGAGGCAAGAGAAGCCTGGCAGCAAATGAAGGCAGAACTGGCAAATGCCAGCTAATTTATTAACTTAGGGTTCGAATTTCAGCCTAAATTTATGTAAAAAGTTTACTTCGGGGGATACAAGCGGTAGAATAGCCGCAAAGATCCAACTGTTTCGCTCGGAGGAGGCTGTCTATGGTCACGAAGGCTAATGGAAATATAAAAGAAATGGAAGGGGACGTCTATTACCCATCGCAGGAGGTCTACGATCAAGCCATCCTTAAAGATTGGGATGCTGTGGCGGAAAGTGCGCGGCAAGATATGGTGGGGTTTTGGGAGAAGGAAGCCGAAGAATTGGAGTGGTTCCAAAAATGGGACAAGGTGCTGGACGATTCAAACAAGCCCTTCTACAAATGGTTTGTAGGCGGTAAAACAAACATCGTCCATAACGCGATTGACCGACATCTCAAAACGTATCGCAAGAACAAGCTTGCGCTGATCTGGGAAAGTGAAGATGGCAAGCTGCACCAGACCTATTCCTATTATGCCATGAACCGTGAAGTGAGTCGCATGGCGAACATCATCAAAGCGATGGGCATCAAGAAAGGTGAGCGTGTCACCATCTATATGGGACGCGTGCCCGAGATTGTCTTTGCCATGCTGGCATGTGCGAAGATCGGCGCGATCCATTCGGTTGTGTTTGGTGGGTTCTCTGTTGATTCTCTGCAGGGTCGCATTGACGACAGCCAATCCAAACTCGTTATCACGATGGATGGAAGCTACAACAACGGAAAGATTGTTGAACTTAAGCGTACTGTAGATGATGCGCTCAAGCGCTGCCCCTCTGTAGAAAATGTGATCGTCGTGAAGCGTATCGGACATGAAGTCCCGATGGAATTGAGCCGCGATCACTGGTATCACGAGCTTCTTGCGCTGCCAATTGCAAATGGCAAATGCCCCACCGAGGTGATGGATGCGGAAGATCCGCTGTACATTTTGTACACCTCTGGTTCCACGGGCAAGCCGAAAGCCATCGTGCACACCCATGGCGGATATATGGTCGGCACATACAGCACGCTCAAATATGTGTTTGACGTCAAAGATGATGATCGCTACTGGTGTGCGGCAGACCCGGGTTGGGTGACCGGACACTCCTATATTGTGTACGGTCCGATGCTCAACGGTGTGACTTCCTTCATGTTCGAAGGCGGACCGATGTTCCCCTACCCTAATCGCTGGTGGCAATGTGTCGAGCGCTATGGGATCACTATCCTGTACACCGCCCCTACCGCCATTCGCGGACTCATGCGCTTTGGGGAAGCCTGGCCCAACAAGCACGATCTTTCATCCCTCCGCTTGCTGGGTTCCGTTGGTGAGCCGATCAACCCCGAAGCATGGAAATGGTATTACCGCGTGATCGGTAAAGAGAAATGCCCCATCATGGATACCTGGTGGCAGACCGAAACCGGCATGTTCATGATTACGCCGACTCCGACAGTTCCACTCAAACCCGGTTCCGGCACACGTCCATTCTTTGGACAGGAAGCAGAAATTGTGGATGAGCATGGCGAACCGGTTCCTGATGACACAGAAGGTTATCTGGTGTTGAAGAATCCATGGCCAGCCATGTTGCGGACCATCTATGGTGACCCGGATCGCTACGTGAGCCAATACTGGTCCAAGAACCCCGGCAAATACACTACGGGCGACTCTGCGAAGCGCGACAAAGACGGCTACTTCTGGATTATCGGTCGCGTGGATGATGTGATCAAAGTCTCCGGTCACAGGCTCGGTACGGCAGAGGTTGAATCGGCGCTGGTGAGCCATCCCGCCGTCGCGGAAGCCGCTGCCATCGGGCTTCCCCACGAGGTCAAAGGACAGGGCATTCATACATTTGTTTTGTTGAAAGCGGGCATGGTAGGCTCACCCGAGTTGGCTGAGGAACTTCGCCAGCATGTCGCTACGCACATGGGACCGATTGCCCGTCCTGAAGACGTCAAGTTCGTGGATAAGCTCCCCAAGACGCGCTCGGGCAAGATCATGCGACGTGTGTTGAAAGCAAGAGCGCAAGGATTACCGGAAGGCGATATTTCAACATTGGAAGAGTAAGAAAAACAAAAAGTTCAAAGTGAGAAGGAAGAGGTCGAGAGAATCGTCATTCTCTCGACCTCTTTTGTCGGGGGTATAATCTCCTCAATGAAAAACGAAGAATACGAATCCCAAATTCTTCAATGGCGGACAGAGAAATATGACGGTCTTATCCGCGAGAATGGCTGGCTTGCGCTGGCAGGCTTGCACTGGCTGAAAGAGGGCAGGAATCTGATCGGCTCGAATCCGTTATGTGAGGTCAATCTCCCTGAACATGCACCAACCTTTCTGGGCGTGGTCGAAAAGAAAGGGAAGGTTGTCCGCTTTCAGGTGGCACAGGGCGTAAGGGCGGAGGTCAATGACAAGTTGGTGGATAAGACCGTTCTCAAGTCTACAAAAGATTCTAAGCCTAGTTTCATTACATGGCATCAAATTCGGATGGTACTCCACGAGCATGCAGACAGATTCGCGATCCGCATCTGGGATAACAGCCGCCGGGAGCGATTCAATCTTCCACCCCTGAAATGGTTTCCGATCAACAAGCAGTTTCGCTTCAACGCTCATTTCAAAGCGTATCCCCAACCTATCCTATCCGATCAACCAGATACGTTTGGCGATACTGTAGAAGACCGCATGGATGGTATCCTCAGTTTTAGCGCTGACGGGAAAAGGTATAAACTTGACGTGACCGAAACAAAAGATCACAAACTTTTCCTGAAATTCAAAGACTTTACGAGCGGCAAAGAAACTTATCCGCCGAGCAGGTATCTGTATACAGAACCAGTGAAGGATGGCAAGGTCGTTTTAGATTTCAATTATGCGTACAGCCCTCCCTGCGCGTTCACTCCGTATGCCACTTGTATTTTTGCGCCGCCACAGAATCATCTTCCTTTCCGCGTGGAGGCAGGAGAGATTTATAGCAATTAACCGCGCTGAGCGGAATGACAAGCAATCGCGAGGAGTGAAGTCGAAGCGTAATTGCTCATTTGCAACATACGCTTCGACTGCGCTCCGCTCCACTCAGCGCGGAATCTTATAACAAAACTGTAAATCCTCAAAATAATGGCTCAGGTATAATGACGAACATGGCTAACGAACAATACGAACAAAGTATCAGCAAATGGCGGCAGGAAGTGGATGCAAACCTACGCCGGGAAAATGGCTGGCTTGCATTGTCAGGTTTGTTCTGGCTTCGCAAGGGGACCAACGTGATTGGCTCCAATCCGAATAGCGATATTCTCCTTCCCGCGCGCGCGCCTGCACAGCTTGGCATATTCGAATTTGATGGCAATAACGTTACTCTAAATATAGAAGACCACATGCCTGTGGAAGTCAACGGCACACCCACCAAAAGCGCTCTGCTCGACGCTGACCAGGAAGATGTGCCAAGCTTTATCACGTTTGAAGATATCCGTATGGTTGTCGTTCGCCGGTCCAAGGGTGTAGGTATCCGCATTTGGGATAATCGACGCGAAGCGCGCCATACCTTCCCCAGCCGCCAGTGGTATCCGGTTAAAGAAGAGTACCGCGTCCCTGCCACTTACACTCGTTATGAAATACCCAGGATCGTGAAGATGCCTGATATCCTCGGCGCAATCCTGGACGAGCCAATGCAGGGATTCGTCAGTTTCGAACTGTTTGGCAAGAAACATGAATTAGTCGTTGAGGAATTACCGGACCGCCGTCTCTTCGTCCAATTCATGGATCTGACGAATGGTAACCCCACTTACCCATCTGGTCGCTATCATTACACCGATGCGCACGAAAACGGAAAAGTCTTTATCGATTTCAACAAGGCCTACAGTCCGCCCTGCGCATTTACGGATTATGCAACTTGTACCTTCCCGCCCCAGGACAATCATCTAAAGGTTGCCATCGAAGCGGGAGAGATTTACCCGAGGCACTGATAAATAAAACCGACACATTTCCATGTGTCGGTTTTACTTTAACCACCAGCCAATCGTATCAGCGATTCTGGCACCCAGAATTTTCCATATCCGAATAAACCCAAAAGAATAGATGCAACCAGGATTGCAACACCAAACCAGATCAACACGCGATCTTTGAAATCGCGATTCAACACATCCAGCCATGTGCGCGGACCAACACCAAATGCACGCAAATCCATCGCATCGATAATATCTTCGCTGCCAATAATCGCATGAATCGTCACTGGCACGAAGATCGGTCCCATCTTGCGGACTTGTTCGATCAAGCCACCGCTCAATTTCTCCAACTCATACCCACGGGCTCGCTGCGCATCCATCGTCAGTTGGAAGTCGCGGCTAAACGTCGGGATGAACCGCATGGTCAAATCCATGGCATAGGCAAATTTATCGGGCATTCCCAAGCCTTTGAATGTGATTCCATACAAAGCCGGATTCAAAGAATACGGAATCAAGATCGTCATGATGGCAATGCTTGAAACACGCACCAACTGGCTGACTGCGTAAAAGGCGCGTTCCACCGTGACTTTCAGAGTGGGCGTCCAGCCGAGAATCGAAAAGGGAGCTTTGAACGCCCGGATGAGATGTTCCTGCGTGTAAACTTCTGAGCCGCCTCGACCTGTTAAAAAGGTGAGGATCGCAAAGAAAAAAACGAAGCCAACAATGAAAAGGAAGGCGCGGCGAATCTCTTTCCATTGCACGCCCGACGTGAAAAGTACAAACAGGGCAAGAAACCAAAATGGAAGCAAAAAGCGTACGTCCCAAAAGGATAACGTCGCGAACAGAAAACATGCGTAAAAAATCAGCCACGCACGCGGGTCAAATTTTTGAATGAGAGAATGTTCGCGCTTACGATAACGCCAGGCAACAAGCATTTCTGTATTCCGATCCTGAGAAAAGAGTACGAAATTCGATTGGAAAAAAGCCAAAATTCACCAGAGGAGTGGGTATATCCCACTCCTCTGAAACGAATGAATCAACGGCCTGATTGTCTCTGCACAGAAGCATACGCGCCAACGAGCAATGGTACGAGGATTGCGGCGAAGATCAAGTTAGGACCCGCTGCGGGCAGGAATTGACCGACAATGGTCGCGGGTAAAGAGAGTCCATTGATGAAAATATCCGACAGGGAGGAAAACAGCAAGCCAAGGATATTTCCCAGCATACCCCAGGTAACCGCCGCGGCAATATTCTCATTATTCCTGAAGATGTACTGAACAGCGAGAATAAGAATAAAGCCGACAACAATTGCGATGCCCGCAAAGAATGTGATCGGTGCATCGCCAAAAATATTATTGGCAGGATCGAAGAACAGCATGTTCGGCTGGTTGCGATTCACAAGATAGAGAACGACCGTCAACAAAGCAAGAACGCCACCGATCCACATCACGGTATTCATGCTTCGTCTCTTGTCCGGGAACAACATCCATAGTCCAGAGATGAAGCCGATCAAGCCGTTGCCGATGCTCCACTGCGGCGAAAGTCCAAAGCCGGTCAGTGCGTCGCCGAACATGTTGCCGACCGCACCGGTGAAGAAACCGACGACCGGGCCGAATGCGTAACCAAAGAACATCGGAATGGCGATAGCAGGGCGTAAAGCTACCTGGCTAACCGAAGGCACAACAAACACGGTACCGTTGAATAAGAAAGAGAATACCGCATACAGTGCCGCGCCGATTGCCATCCAAACGACCTGGCGAGTACCTACTTCCCAGGCTGCGTTGTCGCGTGTGGCATAGTAGACTGCAAACACAATCAGCAAGCCAACGATAACAAAGAAGAACCGCAGCAACACAGTTGCCTGATCTACTGAGAAATTAAAGAGAGCGCCTTCCTGTGCCTGTCCTTTGCCTAAGACGAACATGACAAGGGCAAAGAATACGAGGATGACACCCAATGAAATCAAAACGTTGGTAAGTTTCTTGTCCATCTTCTTCTCCTCTATGATGATACGTGCGCCAATGCTTCAGCCCTCATAAAGCGACCTGTCTGACTGAATCGCTTGAGATTCAGAGCCAGCAGCGAGGTCGGAATGAGGCCCGGGCATTTGCAGGATCGAATCCATGAAGTTCATGTAATTCTGATAATCCTGTCCTGCGGTCGGCTCATCCATGATCAGGATCCGCGACCGCATGGCAAGGATCGCCGCAATGCTGACACGCTTCTGCTGGCCAAAAGAAAGCGCCAGCGGAGGGTCTTGCTCTTTCTCTGCAAGGTTCACAATCTTGAGCGCCTCTTTCACCTCCTGTTCAATCTGTTCTTTCGAATGCCTCAAATTGGTCGGACCAAATGCAAGTTCTTCATGCACGGTCGGAGCGAACAACATGTGGCTCGGACTCTGGAACACATAGCCCAACGTGTTTGCAATTTGAGCAACACTCGTCTCGCGAGTATCCCGTCCACCCACCAAGACACGACCCGATTTCGGTTTAAGCAGACCAATGGCATGTTTGACAAACGTCGTCTTGCCCGCGCCATTCGGTCCGAGCACTGCGATCACGTCGCCGCGATGGATTTCGAGATTGATGCCGTGCAGAACTTCGGTCTGAGACTCGTAGCCGAAATCGACATTTTCAAACTTGACAAGCGGTTCTTTTTTGGACCCGTCGCCCTGCGCGCCAGGCAGAAGTTTGAGCTCGGCTGGAGGCGGATTGTGCGCCGCAAGTTTGACGATATCTTCCGCAGGCAATTTGACCTCGCGATAGTTCACTACATCCGATAACCCCGAAAGATTTCCTAGGTAACGGATTTCTCCTTCGCTCATGAACATGACCCGGTTTGGTTTGATCCGCAAAACGTCCTCGACGCGGTGTTCCACCATCAACACCGTCATACCCTGATCTGCCAGAAAGCGGACAGTATCCAACGTGTCTTGTGCAGAGGCCGGGTCAAGACTAGCAAGTGGTTCGTCGAGCAACA
>WNFZ01004881.1_pt1 | contig 27049 bp, 26 predicted proteins | sample 5400081 | NCBI WGS metagenome assembly WNFZ01 (sample SAMN13153365, study PRJNA577476) | soil metagenome | isolation source: 80 cm soil or saprolite under grassland replicate 1 | place: USA:California | collected 2016-06-15 | reverse complement strand
CAATTGTTGGCGTATGGATCGGTGGAAAAAATGAGGTTCCGAGAATTTTGGAAAAGGAATAGACAATGAATAAGAAAAAAACCTTCACAGCCACTATCCAAAACGCGAGCGAAGCGAGTAAGGGTGGCGCGTTCATAATTAATGTTTCTGCTATAATGAATCAAGCGAAAGGCAGGATGAAATGAAATTTACTGTCGAATATGAGCAGGAAGAAGATGGACGCTGGCTGGCGGAAGTGAAAGAATTGCCAGGTGTGTTGGCTTATGGACAGGATCCCGATGATGCAACTGCCCATGCACAAGCGTTGGCATTGCGCGTCGTTGCTGAACGTTTTGAGAATGGTGAAAGTCTGGCCTGATACAAAAGGTTATAAAGTCTGAAGATTCGTGGAATATGAGAGACGCGCCTGACAAAGCGCGTCTTCTTTTATGGAGGTTCCATGCTTAAAAAACAAACCTTCACCGCCATCATCCAAAACGCGGGCGGAGGTGGCTCATTCGTGGAAGTCCCGTTCGATGTGGAAGAGGCGTTTGGCTCGAAGCGGCCCAAGGTCAAGGCGATGATCGAGGGAGTTCCATATCGCAGCACATTGATGCGAATGGGCTCGAAGCATCATATTCTCGGAGTGCTGAAAGACATCCGCGAGCAAATCGGAAAAACGTTTGGTGATGAAGTGACAGTCACAGTCGAGCCAGATATCGAACCGCGCGTGATCGAGATCCCAAAAGATTTGCTGAAGGAATTGAAGAACGATAAAGAAGCCAAAGCCTTCTTCGATAAGCTTTCCTATACTCATCAAAAAGAATATGTGAGATGGGTGGAGGAAGCTAAGAAAGAAGAAACGCGGCAAAATCGAATTGTGAAAACGATTGAGATGTTGAAGAAGAAAAAATAAATGTCATTGCGAGAAGAAACACAGCGACGACGAAGCAATCCCTTCATGAAGCGGGAGATTGCTTCACCCTTTGGGCTCGCAATGACGGTAATGAGGAGTTTTTATGGAACTTAAACAATATCTTGAACATCTTTATGATTACAACTACTGGGCGAACTATCGCTATCTTGCTGTCGCAGAAACTCTCACTGAAGAACAGTTTTTCCGCAAGCAAGGGCATAGCTGGGACAGTGTTCAGGCGGTGCTGGTACACATGATGAGCTCGGAACGGATGTGGCCGCAACGCTGGAGGGGAGAGAAAGCAAGTTTTCTCGATTCGAAAGATTTTCCAACGCTTGCATCTATTCGCGAATATTGGGTGGACGTTGAGAAGAACATGCGCACTTTTATTGCTGACCAAACCGAGGAATCACTTTTGCGCCAGATCACCTATACTAACCTCAAAGGCGAGATGTTTACTTTGCCGTTGTGGCAAATGATTGTCCAGCCGCCGAACCACAATACGCATCATCGCGGTGAACTAGCCGCGATGTTCGCATTGATGAATGTTCCGCATCCTGAAGAGGAAATCGTTCAATACTTTTTGATCAAGAGTGGACAAAGAAAAGAGTAATGGAAAATTTATGAATCATCAAACTCAAAACTGGCTAGGTTGGGCAAGGGAAATTTATTCACTCAGTCAATCAGGTCTCACGTATAGCCAGAATCCTTTCGATATAGAACGGTACAAGCGTTTGCAGGAGATCACTGCGGAGATTATCGCAAATCAATCTGAACTTGCGAAAGAATCTGTGCTTGAAAGTTTTTCCATGCAGGCGGGCTATATCACACCAAAAGTTGACGTGCGCGGCGCGGTCATTAAAGATGGAAAAATTCTGCTTATACAAGAAAGAGCAGATAACAAGTGGGCGATGCCCGGCGGCTGGGCAGACTTGGGTAATTCACCTGCCTCGGTTGCAGAGCGTGAAGTATGGGAGGAGAGCGGTTATCGCGTCAAAGCAGAAAAAGTGGTAGCAGTGATCGATGCTAATCGAATCGAACCCTTCGAGTTTTATCATGCTTACAAGATCATTTTTCTATGCAAACTTTTGGATGGCGAGCCACGCCTCAGTCATGAAACATTAGCGGTGGATTTCTTTGACCCGAATCACTTGCCTCCGCTATCTAACTATCGTACAAACGAAAATATGGTGCAGGAAGTTTTTGCTCATATCCAGAATCAAAATCGCCCAGCGGCATTTGATTGATGTATCCGTTCTTCCGCTCCCTTCTCTTCCGCCTCGACCCTGAATTGGCACATCAACTTACACTTCAGACTATACGTCTTGCTGGCAACTTTCCACCCTCTCGTTGGCTCCTTAGGCAACTTTACAAAGCGCCACTCAAACCTGTCGAGGCATTTGGATTAACATTTAAAAATCCAGTTGGACTTGCTGCGGGTTATGACAAGGACGCGCTGGCAATCAAGGGACTCTCCGCTTTGGGTTTTGGTCACATCGAAGTGGGAACGATCACGCCTCAGCCTCAGCCTGGGAACCCGCGTCCGAGAATTTTTCGCCTCGTGGAAGATAAGGCTGTGATCAATCGTATGGGTTTCCCCAGCCGTGGCTCGGAATTCGTGCAGAAGAAACTCAATCCTTCTCTTCGAGAAAGCATGATTGAAAAATATATTGGCTTTGTGATCCCTTCAAGGATAAGAGCAGCGAAGATCATTAATAAGGGAAATTTAATTCTTGGAATTAATCTCGGCAAGAATAAAGATACCCCGAATGTGGAAGCCGTATTGGATTATCTTGAATTGTTGCAATGCTTTGCGCCTTATGCAGACTATCTCGCGATCAACGTCAGTTCGCCGAACACAGTGGGACTCCGTCAATTGCAAGGACGTGCGGCGCTCGAAGGATTGCTGACTCAGCTCCATGCTCAACGTCAACTCGAAGAAAAGAAGTTAGAAAAACGGATACCGCTTCTTGTCAAACTCGCGCCTGATCTTTCAGAGAAAGAGTTAGATGATGCTATTGATGTGATCCTTAATAGTCAAATGGATGGTATCATCGTGACGAATACCACCCTCGCACGCGAAGGGCTCAGATCAGAGCATCGCGGCGAATCAGGCGGATTAAGTGGGAGTCCGCTTCGGCTGAGGAGTGAGGCGGTCTTATGTCAGGCAGTGAAGCGCGTCAATGGAATAGTCCCCATTGTGAGTGTAGGCGGGGTTATGAATCCACAAGATGCGAAGCGTAGATTAGAGTTGGGCGCGACGTTGATTCAAATTTATACCGGGTTGATCTATCAAGGACCTGGACTAGTTAAAAGAACCCTGGTGGAGCAGTAATGCTCCAGAATTCTTCTCATTGAGCTGGCCGCAAAGCCGGCTGTGGTGCTTCTTTTGGGTTTTTGAACAGGCCCTCTGGAAGTTTGATAGGCGTGAGATTTGCACCTGCTCCGATTTCCCCGAAGGGCACATAGTACAAAAGCGTTTGAGCATTTGCGGCGAGGCCCTCATCTTGAAATGCAAACAAAAGATAGGTGCCATCTGGACTCCAACGCGCGTCTCGGTAACAGCATCGCTTGCCGATAGGGTTTACAGTAAGGGTAGGCTTGTGTGTTTCCCAATTATAAATATGAAGTTCTCCCCAACCATTATTGCGCCTGGATGTATTGAAAATAAATTGACTAGATCCATCCCAATCAAAGTCTGGCATCACGCCACCTTGGAAGCCGGGGGGATTGAAACGGGTGCCAGGGAAGGTATCGCGAATAGTGATTGTATCTGGATTGCAGTTGTGAATGTCGAGCACACTGACCAAATCAGTTGCGTCCGGTCCTTTATATAGCCATGCGACAAGTTTATCGTCTGTTGCCCAACGAGCTTCTTTTACAACGAGTGCAGATTTTGTCTTTCCTTTAGGAACAATGCATGGTTCCAAGGCAAGCAAATCGCTTTTTTTATGAATTTCCTTCATCTGATCGATATCAAATGGAACAACGAAGATTTCGTTATTCATTGCGACGATAACTTGTTTGCCATCATGCGAAACGCGGAAGGCATTCAGTGAAGCGGCAGACGGAAAACTAGTGAGTGTATCTACGACATCTGTCTTGATATTATAGAATTTGACCGTCAAGCCGCTGATAAAAATAATGTTCTCTCCATCTGGAAGCCACTGCAAATCACTCTTGGTGCCGCCATCTGCTGTCAATTGTTTCGCCTCTGAACCGTCCACGTTCATGACCCAGATTTCATTGTTGGCGACGAAGGCGATCTTGTCTGCGCCGCCAAGCACGAGCAATGACGGAGCAGCAGGTTCAGTGGGAGCAGGAGGAGTATCCGTGTTAGTTGGTTCTACGATCACCACTGGGATGTCTGTTGGGTTGCTCACGGGCGTAGGTGTTTCAGTAGCCGGAGGAAGCGACATGGATGTACTAACAGGTGCTTCGGTTTTTGCCGGACTCTTCATTCCATTAATGAGGAAGAAACCTCCCGCGGCGATAGCGGCGAGCGCAACAACTGGAACGATGACGAACAGTGCGTTGAATCCTTTTTTCTGAGGAATAACATGCACACTAGCTTTGATGGTAGGTGCTACCTTGGTCTGTAATCTTGTTGGCTCGCCGCGCGTAACATCGCGGAGGGCATTTGTCATTTCAATGGCAGTGGAGAAGCGTTCGCTTTTATTCTTCGCCATCGCCTTCTGAATGATCGCATCAATTCCTTCTGGCAGTTGAGGGTTCGTTTGCCGAATATGCGGAACGGGATCAGTGATGTGTTTGATAGCCACAGCCATAGGGGTATCGGCCTCATAGGGCTGTTTGCCGGTCAACATTTCGAACAGGATGATGCCCAGTGCGTAAATGTCGGCGCGGCCATCCACCTCAGTACCTTGAGCCTGCTCTGGAGCCATATAAGCAGGAGTGCCAATGATCGCACTGCCTGTTACATTTCCAGCTTGAGCTTGTGAGAGTTTGGCAATGCCGAAATCTGAAATGTAAGGATTGCCCCGTTTATCGAACAGGATATTACTGGGTTTAATATCGCGGTGAACAATCCCTTTGGAGTGAGCTTCGTCCAACCCCGGCGCGATCGCCCCGAGGATGCGAGCCGCGTCATCGATTGTCAATCCCCCGGCTTTGATTCGATCTGAAAGTGAACCCCCGTTCATATAACGCATGACGAAATAAGGCTGACCGTCTGCCTCACCGACATCGTAGACCGGAACAATTGCTGTGTGCTCAAGCTGGGCGATAATTTTTGCTTCACGTTCAAACCGCAGCCGGAATTGCGGATCCGCATGTAGAAGTTCACTAGGCAGGACTTTGACGGCGACCTCGCGTTCAAAACGTGGATCATATCCCTGGTAGACCGTTGCCATTCCGCCGCGGCCCAATTCGGATTTTATTTCGTAGATGCCAATTTTTTCCGGCTGCATAGTGATTCAAGTATACCTATGGCACAAGACAGGTGCAAGCATCAAAAATGACAACTTTGTAATGAAATGGATATAGGTACCCATAATTTCATTGAAACCAAAATAGGAGGTTTACCGTCTTGAATATGTAGCTAAAGTCAGCAATGTGTGTTTAACAACTTGAGACTGAAGCTCTAGAATAAGGTACTTTGTCTCTTTTACTGCTGGAGGAACTATGAATTTTGTCAGGAAAATAGAAAGTAATCGTAAGGTTGACAAAAACTCTTTTGTGGTATATTGGCGGCACTATGGATGAGAAAATTACAATCATTGAAGGCCCGCCTCCTGTTTTTGAAGCAGTTAACGATGGCTGGGCACTGGGCCTGAATGAAGGCTCACACTTATCGGTTCCCGCATTGACCCGTTTGCGGACGTTTAACGGGCCCGCTCTCGTGGAGCGTTGCTACCGGGCTTGGAATAACAAGTCGCCTATACATTTGCATTATCGAAATGAAATGGGTGTTGAACAATCGGCTCCCATCCTCGCTGCGCGCAATGTGGAAACTCCCGATGGGCACGTACTGCTTTTGTGGGTATATCTCGATCATGATAAAGTCGAATATGAATTCGACAAAGAGGATGATGAATCAGACGAGGACAATTTAGATTAGTCAAAAGACCGGACTTTCGTCCGGTCTTTTGTTAGACAATTAATTGATTTTAATCATATTGACTACTATTTGAGTCCCTGATAACGTTAAGATGAAATTGCGCTTTATTAGGTAATCTCACGATGAATTCGTGTTCAACATAAGCCTTGTGGTGAGCGGGCTCCCGTCCGGGATGCCCGCTTATATTTTCGATAAAACTCAATATTCCATGTAGGAGAAAATCATGACAGATCAAATCAATGCATTCAAAATTGCCCAAACACAGTTCGACAGTGTTGCTGAAATGATGAACCTCGACTCGGGCGTTCGGGACGTTCTGCGCTGGCCAGCCCGCGAGTTTACCTTTCGCATCCCTGTGCGGATGGACAACGGCACTCTCCAGGTTTTCACAGGCTTCCGCGTCCAGCACAATGATGCACGTGGACCTAACAAGGGCGGCATTCGCTTTCATCCAGATGAAACAATTGATACCGTGCGCGCCCTATCTATGTGGATGACCTGGAAATGCGCCGCAGTGGATATCCCACTTGGCGGAGGCAAGGGAGGCATTATCGTAGATCCTTCCAAGCTCTCGTCGAACGAGAAGGAACATCTATGCCGTGGCTGGGTACAGCAAATGGTGAAGAATTTGGGACCGCGTCAGGATATCCCTGCTCCTGATGTTGGCACAACGCCGCAGATGATGGGCTGGATGATGGATGAGTACTCCAAGTTAACGGGGCTTTATACACCGAGTGTGTTCACCGGTAAGCCGGTCGGTGGTGGTGGTTCATTGGGGCGGACGGAAGCGACAGGTTTTGGCGTGATCTACACGGTGCGTGAAGCCATGAAATATCTTAAGATGGATTCAACAAAATGTGTTGCGGCAATTGAAGGCTTCGGCAATGTGGCACAATATGCCTCCATCGGTTTTGTGGAAATGTTGGGTGGCAAAGTAGCCTGTGTCTCCTGTTGGGATCGCAACGATAAAAAATCTTACACGTACAGCCACAAAGACGGGGTGGATGGCCGTTTCCTGCTTTCGATCGTCGATCAATATGGAACGATTGACCGGAAAAAAGCCGAAGAAGCTGGTTATCTTGTTGAAGATGGCGATGCGTGGATCACAAAGGAAGCAGATGTGCTGATCCCCGCTGCAATCGAAGGTCATGTGAATACTGAGACCATTAAGAAGATGTCCAGCCGTGTGCGGATCGTGGCTGAAGGCGCCAATGGACCCACCACGCCGGAAGCTGATGAAGTCTTCAAACAGAACAAGATTTTCATCATCCCTGATTTTCTGTGCAATTCAGGTGGAGTTACTACCTCATACTTCGAGGGCGTACAAAACGATATGAACTTCTACTGGTCAAAACAGGAAGTGTTGGAGCGGCTGGATGCAAAGGTCACGTCTGCCTTTAATGATGTGCTTCATATGGCTGAGAAGAAGAATGTCTACATGCGCGATGCAGCCTATATGGTCTCCATCCAGCGTGTAGTGGACGCCATGAAGATCCGCGGCTGGCTCCACGGTGATTGGTAAATTTTCCTTGACAGGTCTCAGACCTTAAATAAAAAGGACGCGTTCATTAAGACGCGTCTTTTTATTGGATTATTACGCTCCACGGTCCGTGTTAGCCGATATTTGATTCCGTTAAATTAATCTTTGTGCGCTTCTAAACAGATAACTCCCTCTGATCCAACATGCGCATCATGAACGATACCTGCGGGTAAATCAAGTCTGTCACCCGCTTTCAACGTGAGCTGCTTTCCAAGCTGGGGCAAGCCAAATGTGATACTGCCTTGTGCAACATAGATGACTTTGTTATATGAATGTGAGTGTGCAGAGTAAACGTCAAATGGACCGTTTGACCAGGAATATGGATTCAATCCTTCGTCGGTCATCAGTCGCCAAAGCGTAGATTGAGTTGGGGCAACGGGATCAGCCCAGGGTGTTACAAGAGGCGTTTTCATATTCTTATGTCATTGCGAGCCTTCGGGAAGCAATCTCCGACACAATAGAAGATTGCTTCGCCTTTGGCTCGCAATGACATCCTTTCATAGTTTCTCCATCAATTCAATACGATTTCCAAACGGGTCAAAGACATGCATACGCTTGTATCCATCCAGTGAAGGTTGAGATGTATCTATATCGTATCCAGCATTTTGAACTTTTGCGATCAGAGAATCGAGATCATCCACGGTGAAGGCGGGATGCGCCTTACGCGCGGGCTGGAAATTATGTTCCACGCCAAGGTGGAGCTGGACATTTTCTGATTGAAACCAAAGCCCACCGCGTTTTGCAAGTTCAGGTGGTTTCGGGATTTCAACAAATCCTAATAGCTCAACATAAAACGCCCGCGCCCTTTCTTCTTCGCCTGATGGTATGGCAATTTGAACGTGATCAATCGAGAGGATGGTCATAGTGAATCGGTAGATAAGTACACAGGTAAACATGTAAAACAATATACACTTGTGTACTTGTTTACCTGTTTCCGTGTATACGCTTTTACGGCTCTATAGGGTATCCTGCATCAATCCATGCCTGAAAACCACCCAGGATAGGAGTGACGCGGCGATAGCCGTTATGCAAAAGAATAAACGCCGCACGGGCGCTTGTATGTTCGTTGAGTCAGGTGCAGTAAGTGATGATCCACTGGTTTTTATCGAGATTCAAGGTTGTAGGATGGTCTTGTATTTCGCTCAAGGATATCTCGAGCGCACCAGCAACGTGACTCACCGCGTAGGGCCCTGGCCCCCGCACATCTACGATAACGGCTTTGCCGCTATCGAATGCAGCTTTGGCTTGATCTACAGGCACGCGCCGGACTTCGGCATCCGTTTGTGGAAGGTCGGGTTGCGGTTGTGTGGATACTGCTTCCGTGGATACCGGTTCTGTGATTTGTGTAGGAATGAGAGTTTGAGTCGCTACCTGAGTCTGTACTAAAGTTGGTTCAGTGGCCTGCGGCAAGAGCGCATTGCAAGCCAGCGACGTGAGAAGAAGGACGAAAGTCGCAAGCAGAATATATTTCGTTTTTTTCATAGACTTACCTTAGAACTTTCATGTGAAGTCATATGTTATATCAAAGTTATCATCTCCAGCTATTACAGTTCGCAATAGCGATCAATATGGTCGCCAATAATCGCAAGGCTATCATCCCAGAACTTACGCTTGGTAATATCGATGCTGAAGCGTTTGGCAAGTTTGGCAGCCGTCTCTTCACCGGTCGAGGCAAGCAGGTTCTTGTAATCCTCCACAAACTCAGCGCCGCGTTGTTTGTAAATCGCATATAAGCCTGTAGCAAATAATAAACCAAACGCGTATGGATAATTGTAGAATGACAAGCTAGGCGAATAGTAGTGGGGTTTCCATGTCCACATGAACTTTTGCAGATAGCGTTCATCGAGGCCGTCACCATAAGTTTCCTTTTGGGCGCGTTCCATAATGTCATTGAAATCATCAGCAGAGAGCTCAGATTTTGCGCGGCGTTCAAAGACTTCCTTTTCAAACAAATACCGTGAATAGATATCTACAACGATCTGCGATGCATTCTGGATCTGTGCTTCGAGCACAGCCAGTTCCTCCTGCGGATCTTGCGTGGAGGCGAGAACGGCTTCCGTTACGATGGTCTCACACATGGTCGAGGCTGTTTCCGCAAGAGTCATCGGTGTGAGTTGTTGCAGGGCGGTTTTGTTTGCCTGATATGCACACTCGTTGTGGAAGGCATGTCCCAGCTCATGTGCCAATGTACTGACCTGATCGAACGAGCCATCAAAATTTGAAAGGATACGGCTTTCCTTCACACCTTGTACTTCCATACAAAATCCACCGCCGCGTTTGCCTTCGCGCTGTTCTGCATCGATCCAATGATTGTCGAAGGCGCGCTTGGCAAACACGGCAAGGTCAGGTGAGAATTTTTCAAAGTTTTCAAGGATAAAATCGCGCGCTTCTTCGAATGAATAGACTTTGTCTGTTTTGCCCATCGGCGCGAACACATCCCACCAGGCAAGTTTTTCCTTATCGAGTTTCTTTGCCTTGGCATTGAAATATTTGCGGAACATCGAGAAGGAATCTTGCATGGCTGTCAACATGGCTTTGAGAGTCTTGCGATCGATGCGGGCCGCGTCTAAAGAAGAATGGATTGCATCTTTACGTCCGCGCTTTTTATTCAACGTATTCGATTCACCTTTGACTCCGTTCAGGCATGCGGCTAAGGTTTCTTTGACCGTTTCCCAAGCTTGATTCTCGGCTTCATACGCGTGTTGGCGCGTGGCTTCATCGGGCTGGGAACGTAAGTTGATCAGCGCGGGCATCGGTAACTTTTGGGTTTTGCCATCCAGCTCGAAATCCACGGAAAGCTGCGAGGTGACCGTGCCTTGTAATTTTTCGAAGGCATTGCCTCCACTCAAGGATAGTTCCGCGGCGAGCGCTTCTTCTGCATCACTCATTAAGTATTTGCTCTGTTCGGCGGCTTCTCGCAACATAAATGCATGTGCTTTTGCAGACTTATCATTCGGAATGACTTTATCTAGTTTTGGCGCGATCTTACCGAGCCAAGCTGTAAATTGGGTCATCAATTGATTCATCGGCAGACTGGCTTGCTCAAATTCCGAAAGTGTCTTCATCGCGACTTTATTGTGCGAGTCAGTCGTGACATATGAATAGATGAACGGCACAATGGTGGCAGAAAGGGTTTGAATTTTGTTGATCTGATCAATTGCCTTTCCCACTAATGGAGCGAGGTCTTTGGCTTTCGCCTTTGCGTCTGCTTTACTGAGTTTGTTCTTGAAGAATTTCTCGAACGCGGCGACTTGCTTTTTATAATTGGCAACCGCGGCTTTGAATTCCTTGGATTCGAGTGAGGGATAAACGTTGGAAAGATCCCAACGTGGAGCGGAAATAGTCATTTGTCTCTCCTAGAATGTGATGAAGTAAGTATATCAAAACAGATTGGAAATAATGTGGAGCAATCTCATATACTGGGTATTCCCAAGTAAGGAAATTCCGTCAAATAGTCAGTATGTGGATGAACCAAATCGTCCTTCATCTTTCCCTGTGTAAGAATCTCCACGAGATTATCAGCGATATCATCTTTCAATTGGCGACCGTTGGGATAGCCAGATACATTCTCATAATTGTAGGGCAGAATATCCGGTAACCACTCCAGACTGAGTCTGGTCGCCTCCGTTTCTGTATAACCAAACGTCTGAAACATTGCCAAATATTGAGAAAAGAAGCGTTCCCGCTGTTGTGCCGGTGGAGTTGAATTGGTGTCTGCTCCCTGTCGTAAAGCGTTATTTCCAGGGCGGCCCATTTGGTTGACTGCGGTTAGAGTGCCATGTACAGACGCCATCGTCCGACCCCAGATGCCAATTTGAGGGTGAGGAGCAAGTACGCTGTTGGGGACATCTAGCACGATGCTAAACACATTCTTTCCTGCCCAAAAATCCTGACCGCTCCATTGCAGATTATTGAAAAATCCGGTCGGGTCGGCGAAGAAGGGCTCGCTCCGGAGGCCTGCATAGAAACGATATTCACCTTCGGTTGTAATTCTCGCCTCCTGCGTGAAGGAAACGGGTGCGTGTTGAATAACTGCCTCGCCTACGGAGCCAGTGTTTCGCGCATCTGTCCCAGACGCTCGGTATAAAGTCGCGGTTTGTTGTCCATCATCGATGTTCGTGAATAACACGTGAAAGGCGATCTCGGCTTCGAAATCACCGTTCGTATCAATTTTGAACTCATAGCTTGCCTGAGGGTCAAAAGTGTTCGCGTGCGTGGGAGCTTCAGGGTTCACGTTCAGGATCAAGATCGATTTGGCTGGATCGCTCGGATTTTGAAAAATATAGAGATCGGTAATGTCAGTCCGTGGATCTAAATTCGGTGCATCATTGTGGTGCATATCATTCCTCCAACGCCAATGTTATAGCCTCTTCAACTGTCATTGTTTGTCCTTCTGTTGAGAGACGTATAAATTCAGTATCATTAATTTTGGAATGAATCACTGCCAAATCTTTTTCAACCGAATTTTGTTCAATCAGCGGGCGATGATCGCCTATCTTTTCGCGCATAGCATCTGCCCAAGCGAAGAGACGCGCGGCTCGTTCCAGTTGTCCTTGATTTGTATTTAGGCTGGCTAATCCTTCTACAGCAAAAACCAAAGCGATCATTAAGTCTGCTTTTTGCGTGCGTCGAATGCCTTTTGCAAACATCTGGCGCGCTTGTTGAATATCGCCTTGCCGTAAAATGGCATACGCCATAAAAACGTGAGCCCAAAGGGTCACATAATGATTCCCCGTTTTCTCATTCAACACGAGTTGACGAGAAATGGAAAGCGCTTCTTCCAGCCATTGGGAAGGCGAAGAAAAATCTCCTGCCCTAATTGTTAATTGCGCTAGCCAACATAAACTATTCGCAATACCAGATAGATCGCCCAATTCTCGATAGATTTCAAGGCTTTCCTTTATCAAAACTGTTGCACGCTCCAAATCGTTACCATTGAGAGATATCCACTCTTTCGTGTTTGCCTGGCCAATTTTATCTCCCAATTCATGATATAAGGCAAGGCTCTCTTCCAAAAGACGAGTGCCCTCTCCGACGCTTCCTTGAAGCAAAGTGAATCCTCCTAGGAAAGACAGGCTGAAAGCCTCAAGTTGCTTGTCTGATAAAATACGTGCCATTTGCAAACTTTGCTCGCCAATCCTAATCGTCTCGGGAAAATTCCCTTGTCGAAAAGTACATAAGGCATAAACGGCTAATGCTTGAACATGCAATGCATCAACCGTATTGTAACGCTCTGAAAGTTGTGCGAGCCATTCACCCATCTCCCGATGATAACCGCGTGCTTGCCAAAAGCGCCATGGAAGAGTGGCAATTCTCAGACCAGATTCCACATCAGTAGAAAGAGCCCATTCCAATGACATCCGCAGATTATCTATTTCATCTTCCAGACGATTTGACCATCTTACCTGGTTAGAACGATATAGTTCGGGTTCCGCTTTTTCAGCCAGTTTCATAAAATACGCGAGATGCCGCTGGCGAACAATCTCACCTCCTCCTGCTTCAAGCAGTTTCTCGCGCGCATACTGGCGGATTGTTTCCAACATGCGATAGCGAGTTTCTTCGCTTTGCGAATGTTCCATGACAACGACGAGCGATTTGTTGACGAGTTGGGTGAGTAAATCAAGAACATCGTAGGATAGAATGTCATTTTGTCCTACGCAGACTTCTTCTGCCGCTTCGAGAGTCCAGCCGCCAGCGAAGACGGAGAGTCGGCGCAGAAGTAAACGCTCGTTTTCGGTCAGGATATCATAACTCCAGTCAATTAAGGCACGCAGAGTCTGTTGGCGCGGCAGGGCGGTCCGCGCGCCGCCTGTCAGCAAGCGAAAGCGATCGTCGAGTCGTTTGGATATTTGTTCAACGGAAAGCATTTTCACACGTGCCGCAGCGAGTTCAATCGCCAGGGGAATGCCGTCGAGACGGTAGCAGATTTGGGCGATCGCGGGAGCGTTGTCCTTATCTACATCAAAATGCGGAGAGACCAGGGAAGCGCGGTCGATAAAGAGTCGCACCGCTTCATATTGTGAGAGTTGCTCGATAACAGGCAGATGCCTCGGATCAGGCAGTGAGAGCGAAGGAACAGAATACGATAATTCGCCTTTGACACCAAGCGCTTCACGGCTCGAAGCAAGGACTTTGATTTTGGGTGCGGCATTCAATAAAGTATTTGCCAGCTTTGCACTGGCTTCGATGAGATGCTCACAATTGTCAAGAACAATCAGAGTGCTTTTTTCATGTAGATATTCTTTCAATGACTCAATAGGCGTCTTGCCTTGTTGCTCACTAACGCCAATAGCTGAAAGGATTGTTTGGGGGATTAATTCGGGATCAGCCAAAGGCGCAAGTTCAACGAACCAAACGCCGTGCTCGAAGTCATCAAGCAATTCCGCTGCAACTTGCAATGAAAGGCGTGTCTTACCTGTACCACCTGAACCTGTCAACGTGACGAGACGGTGTTCATTTAGGTCTTGTTTGACCTCAGCAATTTCTTTTTCACGACCAATAAATGTAGTAAGTTGTATAGGTAAATTATTTAGGAAGGAGTCGAGTGTTTTCAGCGGTGGGAAATTTATAGGGAGTCCGGACGAGTTGAGTTGATACAGGTGTTCTGGGTGTAATAAATCTTTCAGCCGCTTTTCTCCCAAGTCCAGCAAATCAGAATCAGCAGGGAGGCTATCTCGTACAAGTTCACGCGTCGCGCCCGAGATCAAAATCTGTCCTCCATGACCTACAGACATAATGCGTTGGGTCAATGCAAGTGTGGTGTATCCCGAATATTGATGTTCATCGTTTATTTGTGCTGTGCCGGTGTGAATTCCCATCCGCACTTTAATAGGTGCAGCAGGTGACCATACTTCATTGCATAGCAATTTTTGAGCCGATAGAGCGGTATTCACTGCATCGCTAGCTGAATGGAACGCCGCGCAAAAAGCATCACCAATGATTTGAAATACAAATCCGTTATAAGTTTGAATGGACTGATTCAGAATTTCATGATGCCGTGCCAAAAGAGCAGGCAGCGCGTCTGGATATTGTTGTGCTAGTTTTGTGCTGCCCTCGATATCGGTGAAGAGAAAGGTGACCGTGCCTGAAGGAGGGTTACTCATAAGTCGTCTCTAATGCAAATTCAATTGCCTGATCCATCGTCATGGCGCGACCCTCATTCCACAGTGAGTTGAACTCCTCTTCCGTTAATAATGAACGCACCCGTGCAACTGCCTGATCATATTCGACGCGCTCATAGTCAGTCATCATCGCCTGGATTTTTTCGCGCAAGGCTTCTGCCGCGCCAAACAGTTTGACGGCGCGTTCGGGTTCTTCCTCTGTGATAGCAAGGAAGCCAAAGCACTCCAACTGATGCGAAATAGCAGCGCGATTTCCCAAGTCCTGCCAGCTTCTAAGCGTCTCGTTGTAGATTTTCTTGGCCTGATTGATATCTCCCGTTCGCCGCGCAATATGGCCGAGTTCACTTGTCAATACAGTTTGGAAATTCTTGTTGCGCAGGCGCCGGAAAATTTTCAAACCGTCTTCGAACAACTGTTTTGCAGTTGTGTAATTCCTTTGCCTACTTTCCTCCATACCCATACCCATGAAAAATAATCCAGCCTGAAATGACAAAGGCACCTCACGAATCTGATCCTTGAGTTTGCTAAGATATTTCTCCTTTTCGTCCAGGTCGCCTTTGCTTGCCGCGACTCTTGCCATATTTTGATATGCCATGCTTAACCCCCAAGTGTCATCGATCTCTTCAGTGAAAATGATTAACCCTTCCTGCGCGGCTTCCGGTCCACCTGGCACATTGATGAATGTGGAAGCAATAAAGAGCATTTCCAGGCTATAGCCCAAAATACGTTTATCTTCGGTAACGCGTGATATGGAGATGGCTTCCTGCAAAGCCTGTATGGTCAGCGATATATTGCCCTGTCCCATACTAACCAAGCCTTGCAGAAACAAGGCTCTGGCGATCAGTTTTTGGCGATGGAGGTCAGCTTCGCCATCCACAGGCCGTAGGGACTTGACACGATCCAGCGCGGTTTGGGCCAACGCCAATCCTTCTGCTTGTTTGCTGATCCAGCTTGCGATGATGCAATAGAAACCAGCCAAATGAACGGCTTCTTCAGGATGGTTTTCCAAGCCCCATTCCAACGCGGCTCGGAGATTTTCAGCCTCATCGTCTGCTCGATCCCGCCAGGCGATCATATCGGCAGAACGAAATGCATCCCACATCTCTTCCGCCAGGCGATCGAAGTAGACAAAGTGCCGGTCACGCGCCACCGAGGCTTGCTTCGCGTCAAATAGTTTTTCGCGTGCGTATTGACGGATTGTTTCCAGCATGAAATAACGCATCTCAGTTTCGCGTTCTTCAGTCACTACCAGCGATTTGTTGACAAGTTGTTCGAGATTCTCCAACACATTAGGATCATCTGCTACAGCTTCGAGCGCGTCCAATGTCCAACCCCCGACAAATACGGATGCGATGCGAAAGAGTTCTTTCTCTTCTTCCAAGAGCAGGTCATAACTCCAATCGATCAGCGCGCGTAAGGTTTGTTGACGCGGCAACGCGGTGCGGCTTCCACCCACCAGCAAACGAAAGCGGTCATCAAGCCGCGCCGCGATTTGTTCAGGTGAAAGCAATTTGACGCGCGCCGCAGCTAACTCTATTGCTAAGGGAATGCCGTCGAGACGGGAGCAAATTTGAGCGATGGCTGGAGTATTACTATCTGTCAACTTGAAGTTTGGATTCACTGCGCGAGAACGTTCCGCGAACAGCCGCGTTGATTCGGAATCCGCAAGCGAAGGAGTGTGGTATGCCACTTCGCCCGCGATTCCAAGCGCTTCACGACTACTTGCCAGGATTTTGAGTCCCGCGCATTGATGCAATAGATCATCTGCAAGGCGCGCGCAGGCTTCGATGAGGTGTTCGCAGTTATCGAGGATCAGCAGAATTTTTTTGTCGCGCAGATAATCCATCACCAGGGATGGGAGTGGGCCAAAGGGATGCTCTTGCAAGCCGAAGACTTGTGCCGTGGCAGGAATGATTTGCGATGGGTCAGCGAGCGGCGCAAGTTCTATCAGCCAGACGCCGTTTGCAAACGATGACAATTCATCTGCACCGATTTCAATGGCGAGGCGCGTTTTGCCCGTGCCACCAGAGCCGGTCAAGGTGACAAGCCGCGCCGAATGAAGGAAGGCTTTGATCTCAACTATCTCCTTTCAGACAACAGGTCGCGTGTTAAGTCATAGGTACTTTGCGAAAGCAGGATTTGCCCGCCATGCCCCGCGGACATAATGCGCTCAGTCAATGCCAGGGTGGCGTAGCCTGAATACGGGCTCTCTTTTGAATCGATCTCTAACTGTGCGGCGCCGGTGTGAATTCCCATTCGCACTTTGATAGGCGCAGGAGACCAGGCTTCATTGTGCAGAAATCGTTGCGCTTCCAGCGCGGCGTGTAATGCGTCATTGGCATTGTGAAAGGAAGCTGAAAACGAATCGCCGATGATGCGAAAGACAAATCCATGATGCACTTCAATGGCTTGATTGAGGATTTCGTTATGCCGCGCAAGGAGAGCAGGCATCGCCTCGGGATATTGTTGCGCCAGTTTGGTGCTGCCTTCGATGTCGGTAAAAAGAAAAGTAACTGTACCGCTGGGCAGGTTATCCATGCGGTCAGTATACATTCAGAAGGACATGGATTCAAGGATGAAACCATTCTGCTTGCGTTTTCGTCTTAAAGCCTATACAATGAATTTGCACACTCGGAGGCATTCCATGAAACAAGACCGTTTCCTGACAGGTATTTTGGTCGGTATCGCAGCTTTGGTGGTGATTGCAGTCGCAGTGTTTTTCATCCGCAAAGGTTCACAATCTTATATTGCTGAAGATGCGCCCGCAGGAGTGGTCCACAACTATGTGCTGGCTGTATTGAACAAAGATTATGAGAAAGCCTATGGCTATCTCGCCGATCTTGAACACAAGCCAACTTATGAACAGTTCAGGGATTCGTTTCTCAAAGGGATGGTTAATCCAAATAATTCTGCCGTGGAGGTCGGCAAATCCGAGATCAACAGTGACACTGCTTCGGTCGAGGTCGTATTGATCTACAATCCCAGTGACCCATTCTCAACCGGGTATAGGGATGTGCAACGCGCGATCCTTGTCAAGCAAGGTGGCATGTGGAAGTTATCTTACATGCCCAACTATTATTTCTGGGATGGTAATTGGTATCCACAGGTAGAAGTAACTCCATCGACCAAGTAAAAAGGAATAGTCATCGTGAAATCCATTCGCCGTCTTTATTTTTACCTCGTAGCCCTCATCAGCATCGAGATCGTGCTGTGGGGATTGGTGAGCCTGCTCCGTTCAATTGTGGATAAAACTATATCAGGTGGTGCAGATGCGCTTGCGCAAGCCCTGGCATTGATCCTCGTCGGTATGCCAATTTTCCTGATCCATTGGTTGTGGGTACAGCGCGCGGCCGCGCGTGATGAAGAGGAAAAGACTGCTACGCTACGTGCAGTCTTCTTCTATGCGATTTTGCTTGGCACGCTGATCCCTGTAGTGCAAAATGTTCTCTCGTTTATTGATCGCTCGCTGCTTCAAGTCACTGGGCTTGGCGTCGAACGCGCGTTCAGCAGCTTTCGTGAACAAACACTGGCAGACAATCTCATCGCCATTATCATGAACGGCATCGTTGCGTTTTACTTTTGGAATATCTTGCGCGGTGAATGGGCAACGCTTTCTGATAAGGAAAATTTCACGGATGTTCGCCGCCTGTATCGCTACATTTGGGTGCTCTACGGTTTATTGATGACCGTCTTTGGCATACAACAGATTTTACGTTTCCTCCTTTATATCCCTGGTAATGTTTTAGGAGAACTGGGACGCGAGGTTGCAGTCAACGGAATTGCTCTCCTCATTGTTGGAACTCCTGTTTGGGTCTATTCCTGGCGCGTCATTCAGGACTCATTGGTTGATCCAGCGGAAATGAGTTCGAGTCTCCGCCTCGGCATTCTCTACCTAGATTGGCCATTTCAATATTTCGTTCAGCAAATCGGCGGACCAATCTCCGTCGGCGTGCCGCTTGGACTCGTCTGGGCATATTATGGCTATTGGCTTAACCGCCATATTGAAGCGGTGGGTGACGTGGTCCGCCAGGCTGGGATGAAGCGACTCTATAACTACATCCTTGCATTTATCGGGCTGGTCGTCGCGTTCATCGGGGCTACCTCATTATTTAGATTCATTATTGATATGGTCACAGGCTCAGGTATTTTGATGAGCGACGCAACGCGCGGTACTCTTGCTACTTCTATTTCTTCTTTGATTGTTGGAATACCTCTCTGGTTAGTCATGTGGCGACCGATGCAAGCTGAAGCCTTATCTCAAGGAGAGCTGGGCGATCATGCGCGGCGGTCTGTGCTTCGTAAAACATATCTCTATCTTGCGTTGTTTGCCTCCGTCATTGGCGGGATGGCGACAGCAGTAGCATTGGTTTATCAACTTATTCGAGTCGTTTTGGGAAGTGGTACTGGAAGCGATTTCGTAAATACAGTATTGAATCTTGTCCAATTGCTCTTTCTATTCAGTGTAGTGTTGATATATCACTTGAATGTCCTACGTATGGATGGGGCATCCACAGCAGATTCGCTAGCAGAGAAGCAAAGTGGATATTCAGTATTGGTTGTTGATTCAGGTGATGGATTTGTTGAATCTGTCAAAGCCGCGTTGATGAAGCTCGGGTCAAAGGTTCAAGTAATGGTTACAAATCCAAATGGGAAGCCCGAGGGAAATTTCAACGCGATCCTCTTGAACGGAAGTTTGGCAGTCGACGCGCCGGAGTGGATTCGTTCATTTAACGGGAGCAGGATCGTGGTCCAGAATGAAGCGAAGAATATCGTATGGACAGATGACGCGATGCAGGCGGCGCAATCTGTGCAGATGTTGGCCGAGGGGCAGGAAATCCGCAGACAAAAAACAGGTCGTTCGCCCTGGATGATCATCATTTATATTTTTGCCGCGTTGTTTGGATTGATGTTGTTGGCTTTCCTGTTATCGCTGGGCGTATCGCTAGTTATGAACGGAGGATTGTAAAGTAACCCTTACCTTTAATGATGTAAAATTAGAGTGAAATCATTTGCATCGTCGAGGAGAGCACTATGAAAGTAACTGTCCTTCAAGAAAATCTTGCTCGTGGCTTAAGCGTTGTTGCAAAAGCCGTCTCACCGCGCAGTACGTTGCCTGTGCTTGCCAATATATTAATCGCATCTGACGAAGGGCGCTTGCGACTCTCCGCGACGAACCTTGAAATGGGCATCACATGTTGGATCCCCGCCCGCATCGAAGAAGAAGGTTCTACGACTGTGCCTGCTCGCACATTCTCTGATTTGGTGAGTACATTGCCAAGTGATCAGGTCTTATTGAAACTGGATCCGTCTACTCAGACCTTGAATGTGCGCGGCGGAAGTTCGACGAACGATATCAAGTGCATCGATGCGCAGGAGTTCCCGCCTATGCCGGTGCCTGATTTTGAAGGCGCGGTGCAGATTAATACCGGTGATTTCCGCGAGATGGTTCATCAAGTGGCTTTCGCGGCTTCGGCGGATGAGGCACGTCCCGTTTTGATGGGTGTACTTATTCAAGTGGAAAAAGATAAACTGACAATGGCGGCAGCTGATGGCTTCAGACTCTCCGTCCGAAAAGCTGTTCTTTCTATGCCTTCATACGCTCCCATTTCCGCGATCGTTCCAGCTCAAGCCTTGAAGGAGGCCGCGCGCGTCGCGATCGATGGCGATGAGCCAATTTATATGATACTGCCCAAGGGACGCGGTCAGGTAGTCTTCCGCGTAAAAGACGTAGAAGTCGTGTCACAACTGATCGATGGGACGTTCCCTGACTTTCAGCAAATCATTCCGCGTTCCTATAAATCACGTACATTGGTTTCAACTTCTTCTTTGTTGAAGGCTTGCAAGCAAGCCGAAATCTTTGCACGCGAAGGCTCAAACGTGGCGCGCTTCAATATCAAAACCGCTCAAAGCGAGATGCAACCCAGTGAAGTGGAAATTTCCGCCACATCAGAAGAGACTGGCAAAAATGAGACGATTGTCGAAGCTACGGTGGATGGCAGCGGATTGTTGATTGCATTCAACGTCAAATTCCTGCGCGAAGCTTTGGAAGTCATCCGTACACCGAACGTGGCGTTGGAAACCTCTGCGCCAAACGCGCCGGGGGTGGTCAGACCCGTAGGTGACGACGAGTTCTTGCATGTGATCATGCCGATGCATCTTGGATAGTTGGGTAGTTCGATAGTTGAATAGTTTGAGAGTAGAAGCGCCTGTCCACCTGTCGGTGAGACAAGGCGCTTTTCGCGCTGAGCGGAGGGTTGAGACGCACGGTGTCGAAAGCCAGTAGACGAAGCGGGGTGAGGGTCTCACGCCATTGGCAAGGACACCTTGAACATTGACCCGCAGCCTGCTCCTTCAGACTCAGCCCAGATTTTTCCGCCCTGCGCTTCGATCAGACCTTTTGCGATCGTGAGTCCAATTCCAAGTCCGCCGTAGTGACGTGTGTTGGGCGGTTCGATTTGATAGAACTCTTCGAAGATCTTTTGCAATTTATCAACCGGGATTCCAATGCCCTGATCCTGCACCCAGGATAGTACTTGATCACCATTTTTTGTCACGCCGATGGTAATGTCACTGCCTTCTGGAGAAAAGCGAATGGCATTGCCAAGAATATTGCCGAAAGCCAAAGCGGTTTTATCAATGTCTACGTTGACAATGTAGGGTTCTTCTGAGAAGGCATACACCAAATTTTGTTTGCGCATGGAGGCAATATCTTTGATCCCTTCACAAGCGTATGCAAGGATATCCTCCATGGCAACTTTTTGTGGCTTGAGGGTCATCTCGTCTGACTTGAGCATTGCCAGGTTGTTCATCTCATCCAGAATGGAGCGCATTTGTCTCGCCGCGGTCAGTACCTGGTCCGCATGATCAGAGAGTTCGCCCTTAGCATCTTCTTTCAAGAAGGTCGAGTAGCCAATGATGATGCCGAGAGGCGTTCGGAGTTCGTGCGAAGCGAGGGTTAGGAAATTGCTTTTGAGTTGGTTAGCTTCCCTGACCTTTTCAAGAGCTTGTTGAGTAGCGCGCAATAATCGAGCGTTGTTGATCGCAATCGCGGCATGCGCGGCTGTGACGGAGAGGAGCGTGGCATCATGTTCGTCGAACATCCCATTGCGTTTATTGACTGCTTCTAACACGCCCACAGTCCTATCTTTGATGGGCATGGGTACGCCGAGTAAAGTCTTCACTTTGAATTTGATCTGATCTGACACGAGGGAGTAGTGACGCGGGTCCTGCTCCGCGTTTCTCAGAATGATATGGCGGTTCGTGCGAAAAATCGTCCCGGCCAGGCTGTTCTCAATTGGGACAGGGATTCCTGCTAGCTTTACGGGGTCTGAACCTGTCGCCGCGGCAAAAAACAAACGCGGGTTCATCTCGTCATACAGCAGGATGGAGGCAGCTTCGCAGTCCAACAACTCGGTCGCTGTGGCAGTGATCAGTTGGAGCAGAGCATCCAGATCAAGTGTCGAATTGAGGGTGACGCTCAATTCAACCAGGCGTTTGAGTTGGTGAGGTTCGCTCTCCAGATCGCGAAGTTGACCAGTTGTCATACATACAGTTTACAGATTTTTATTGGGAGATACAAGTCCTATTTCTGTATTTCGTAGACGATGAATCTGCTGTTTTTTAGAACTTGGGTCAAAGGCAGGTTGCAGGCGTCTATCTTCTCAGGTGTGATCTGCTGGTTCTCCCCAACTTTTCTACTTAAGACAAGATAATCTCCCTTCAACATACGGTCACATTCAGTGCTCATGATTGTAGGATGATCTGTCATCATCACCATCACGCGCGGCTTGAAGAAGACAACCACGCTGTTAGGTGGTGTTTTTTCTTTTATGTAGTTGTAAATCTGTGTGCTATAGGAATCGAAAGGTCCGTTGATCGCCCGGTCATTTTTCAAATTGACGTAAGCATTTGCACTGGAAGTAAATAAGAAAATGCCAGCAATCAAGCCCCAGAAAATATAAAATGCTTCTTGACCGGTTGGATAATAGAGTTCAGGCAGCTTGTTAATAGCCGTCTTCATACCCTGGAATGTGAAATAGATAAAAATGGGGAGAAGCGGGAAGATATAGCGCGGTCCTTGCCAATAGGGATAAGTAATATGAACGATCATCCAAAGCGCAAAAAATAGGAGAAAGATTGGTTCCTTTTTTCGTCTTTCCCAGGCACCCAGCAGAAAAAAGATAAATACGAAATAATATAAGAATCTCCAGCCTTTTGCCTCTCCAAAGAACAAGCTGAACACGTTGAAGTATGCACTGATGGCACCCTTAACCGATTCAAGATTGGTCCCAGCATATTGAGAAAAATAAGATTCACCTCCGCTAGGAAATAAGAGAGTGTTCAAAATCCAGAAAAGCGCGAAAACAAAACAAACAACAAATGAGTTCTGAATGATCTCTCTGACGATTGCTTTATCTTTACGATTATTCAACAACTTGAAAAATTCAACGATCAGAAAACTTCCCAGCAAAAGAATTCCTGTGGCTCGCAAAAAAGTGGTAAAGAATATCGATGCACCGATAAATACATATTGAAGAATGCCACGCTTGTTTTCCTGTGTTATGAGCAGTAAGGACAGTGTAGAAAAGAAGAGGAAGGGAATATCAGAAAGGATCTGATCAAGAAATTGAAGCAACAGTGGATTGAACGCGAACAAGGAAACAAGCAGCAGGTTTTCGGTCTGTGTGAGGCGATTTTTCATCAAGAAGTAGAGACAAATCAAGAACCCCGCGTAAAAAAATAATCCAGGCAATTTCAAAGCAATTGGACTGATGCCCTTGACCGCATAAGCAGGGGTGAGGATCAAAGGGTATCCCCATGGATATGCTAATGGACCAAGGTAAGTGGTCGATTGATAATTTGTGAAAGCACTCTGTTTCATGAATTCGTCGGTGGCACCGTTCACAATACTTTTGGTTTGTAAGATATACCAGGCAAAATCATCACCCCATTCATGACCGCGCGTTAAGCTGCATGCGCCAATAACAAGCGAAACAAGAATAATGAAAGAGAGAAGTAGTTTATTGCGCATGGAACGATTTTACCTTCTTTGATGATTAGAACATTTGTTCTATTTGTATAGACAAGAACATCTGTCCGGTTGATATATCGGACAGATGTTCTTGTGGTTCTCCCCCAACGAATAGCGGCTTCTGTGATGACTTCGCCTTGTTACATTTGGGGCATAGACCGCATCCGACGCGCGCGGTCTGTCAGCGGACGTTTGGCGACGATCGTGATCTTGCCGCTTCCATACGGTGTGTAAACATTGATCGCTTCCCAGTCTTCTGTGCCCCATTCATTCAATGTTGCCTCAATATGTTCATCTTTGGTACCAAAGATACTTCCAATCGTTTGAACGCGATATTCCCATTGTTTGACTTCTTCTGCCATTTTAGGCTCCTATTCATTGGATCTTTTTATGCGGTTTCCGTTTCACGTGAAACATAGAGTAGAGGTGTGCTCCATATTTGGATATTAAGCTTTCATCTCTCGTTGATACAACACGTACGAATAAACAAGGAGAAAAATTGTTGATCCAATCAATGGAATGAACATCAGCCAGAAGGCGGTCGTTCCACCGAAGAACCCGCCAATGAAAGCTAGCGCGCCTGAGATCATGAATAAGACTGCACCAACGCGATGTGTCTCATTCCAGACCATATCGCTAGAGAGTGTCCACGGCGTGCGAATGCCAATGAAGAAGTTGCGCTTGGCTTGCCGTAGCATGAATCCGATAAAGATAAAGAGCAATCCGATGGCAGGCAACATGGCTCCGCTCATCTTAAAATTGGTGAATCCTAGATTCCATGCGAGCGTTAGTCCATACAGGTAAACCATAAATGCTACGATGAGTACAATGAAGAGGTTAAACGCTTTACGGAATTGCGCGATATTTGCCTTGAGTGGATCGATGGATGGGATCACAAGGAATAGTAGGAACATTCCCAGTGTGATGAGAGGCAATAAGAACACGCCCCAAAACTTGGAGATGTCACCATTCACCTGGTCGTTAGCGTTCCAGTGAGATGCCATTAGATCAGGCAGATGGTCCCAAAGCAGAAGTCCTGCAAAGGTCGCTCCAAGGATCATAAGCAAAACGACGATAGTGGTAGTACGAGTAGACATTCTTTTTTCCTTTTGGTTGCTTCGCTGGTTGAGCGCAAGCAGTCGAAACCAACAGTTTTATTTATTTTCCTTTGGCAAGTTGTTCTGCGCGATTGAGACAACTCCGCTAAGTCCGCCAAGGTTCATCGTGTCAACCGCGGAACTTGGGACAATCACCAGCGCGCCTTTTTCTTTCAAGCCTTCGAAGAGCATGTTCATGGCACGCAGATGAAGCGCTGTGGGGTTATTGACATAAGCTTCTGATGCTTCTGAGAAAGATACCGCAATCTGTTTTTCAGATTCACCGAGAATGACGCGCGCCTGTCGTTCGCGTTCAGCCTGCGCCTGGCGGGACATAGCATCCTCCAGATTCTGCGGGATGACAATGTCGCGGATTTCAACTGAATTAACGGTCACACCCCAAGGCGTTGTGCGCTCGTCGATGATGCGCTGAAGTTCTTCATCAATGGCGGAGCGTCCGATCAGGATATCCGCCAGCATCATGCGACCGATAATGTCGCGCAGCGCGGTTTGTGCAGCCCAGGCAAGCGCGGACTGATAATCCTTGACTTCGAGCGCAGCTTTTTCTGCATCCCATACAACCCAGAACAACACGGCATCCACGTCCACAGGTACGGTGTCTTTGGTCAGCGTTTTCTCGGCTGAGAACGGCGTGACCATGACACGGTGGTCAATCCAGGATGGGATCGCGTCAATAATCGGGATGATCCAAAATACGCCGGGTCCGCGCAGTGTCTGGAATGTGCCAAGGCACAACACGACAGCCTTTTCCCATTGCGACGCGACTTTGAGCGCGAATAAAATGTACACGCCCAGAAGCGTCATTACGACGACAAATAAGCCAATCCAGGCATCTGGGACGCGGCCATCCATGAGGACTGCGCCCAGAACGGTGATTGCCATCTGGATACCAAAAATAGTCCCGGCAATCGCTGAGATATGCTGCTCAGCTTGTTGCGCTTTTCTTCTGTCTATTACAGATTTGATAAACTTTGATTCCATTGCGATATTCTCCTTGTCTCGATTCACTCACTTTCAATTTCTTTTGTTTCATTTCCATTTTGCTCAATACTAGCTTTCCAAGCTTTGAGCTGGTTCTTGATCATTTCGCTGATCTCATCCTTTGAGAAATCTAAACGCATTGCTTCGCTAATGTATCTTTGGGTCAATGCTTCCAATGATTCTCTGCGTAAGCGTTCTGTTACTTTTGGCGGCGGGATCTCAATAATAAATGTGCCGCGTCCTTGTTGTGTTGAAATAATGCGAGCTTCATCCAGTATCCGATAGGCTCTTGCCACTGTATTGAAGTTAACGCGTAATTCTTCAGCAAGCGCACGTACTGTTGGCAGTTGATCACCGGGTCTGAGTATGCCTCCCGCAACCTGTGCCTGCACTTGATTCACAATTTGAGTATAGATGGGCAGTCCTGAGCGGAAGTCAATCTGGGGAATTAGCTTCTTGTTTGTCATAAATTGTATCTTTGTATCATTGAACTAATTGTATCATTGTCATAATTGTATTCAAACTAGAGGTTTTGTCAAGATGTGGAAAACACCTTTCGTAACAGCATCGACTCTTCCCTGCCTGTCAGGCGAAGCATCCTTCGCTCAAAATATTGGCGTGGTAAAATCCAATTGCAACATATTCAAGGAGTAATGTATGGAACAACTGACTGGTACCTTCGCAGTAAAGAAGGGTTTGGCACAAATGCTTAAAGGTGGCGTCATCATGGATGTGGTCACGCCTGAACATGCAAAGATCGCTGAAGATGCAGGTGCATGTGCAGTGATGGCGCTTGAGCGAGTCCCCGCCGATATTCGTGCGAATGGCGGTGTAGCTCGTATGTCCGATCCTGACTTGATTTTGAAGATCATGGACTCGGTTACCATCCCTGTCATGGCAAAGTGTCGTATTGGACATTTTGTCGAAGCACAAATTCTCGAAGCGATCGGTGTGGATTACATTGACGAATCGGAAGTTTTGACGCCTGCGGATGAAGCAAATCATATTTTGAAGCACAACTTCAAAGTTCCGTTCGTATGTGGCTGCCGAAATCTGGGTGAAGCTTTGCGGCGCATCGGTGAAGGCGCAGCAATGATCCGTACAAAAGGTGAAGCCGGGACTGGCGATGTAGTTGAAGCAGTTCGTCATGCCCGCACCGTTCTTGGCGAAATCCGCCGCCTGACTACCATGGCTGATGAAGAATTAATGAGTTATGCAAAAGAAATCGGCGCGCCGTATGAAATCGTCAAAGAGACAAAGGAACTTGGACGCATGCCAGTCGT
>WNFZ01001561.1_pt1 | contig 27061 bp, 18 predicted proteins | sample 5400081 | NCBI WGS metagenome assembly WNFZ01 (sample SAMN13153365, study PRJNA577476) | soil metagenome | isolation source: 80 cm soil or saprolite under grassland replicate 1 | place: USA:California | collected 2016-06-15 | reverse complement strand
CATAAACTCTAATTTGGGCAAACGCTTTTCTACCGATGCTAAAGTGACCTTTGTACACCAGGATATATCCCACAAACCGGATGTGGGTGGTGGTGCTTCGATGAATATTTATAGGATTCCCCGCACTGTTCGCCTTGAAGATGTAAAAAATTATGAAACTGTTGATGCTACAGGCGCTATAACGCCTAACTTCTGGTATGTCGATCCTTTTTATGGAAACCCATATTGGTACGTGTATAACACCCGTGGCGATGAGAGGAGAGACCGGATTACCGGGTTGATTTCCGGAAAGTACCAGGTCACCGGATGGCTGGATGTAAAAGCCGTAGTTTCACTGGATCTGACTAATACTAAAGGGAGTTTTCAAGCCGATAACAACACCCCGGGCGCTGCCGGTAGTGATAATGGCTCATTTGGCTATGACCTTGTCAGGACGGTGCAAAGGAACATTGATCTGCTGGTTTCCGGCAAAAACAATTTATCCAAAAATATCAAAATTAGCTATAACCTTGGCGGGACAGTGTTAGATACCCGGGGAGATGTTACGGGTATTAGCGCCAGAAAACTGATCGTTCCCAACAGGTTCAACCTGTCATTTGCCGCACAAGCAGACCAATTCAATTGGAATGCAAATACGCACGTTCAACGACAAGCGATATTCGGTACTGCCCAGTTTTCGTTCAAAGATTACTTGTATCTCGAAGGGACTGCCAGGCAGGAATATTTTTCCACACTGCCATCGCCCTATTACTCTTTTTATCCTTCAGTTGGCCTTAGCGCCATTTTGTCTGATATAATTAAAATGCCTTCTAAAGTGGACTACGCCAAAGTAAGAGTGGGATATGCCAGAACCGGCGGCGGCGGCCCCCCATATCTGAACAAACAAACATACACCATCTATCCGAACGGTATCCAGAGGGATTGGGTTACCCCTTTCCCGGATCTGAAACCTGAATTGACCGCAGGATGGGAAGCCGGAACAGAATGGAGGTTCTTTGAAAACAGGCTAAACCTTGACGTTACATGGTACAAATCCAATACCACAAACCAATTGTTCAGGGTGCCCACCCCACCTGGTACAGGGTTCCGTTCTCAATATATCAATGCCGGTGATATCCAGAATTCAGGGGTGGAAGTGGTGCTGAACGTAACCCCTCTTAAACGGGCCCTGACCTGGAATATGGGCGTAAACTTTGCCAGGAACAAAAGCAAGGTGCTCGAAATATTGCCCACCATAGACCAGGTGCAACTGGATCAAAATTTCACTGACTTTGTAATATCCGTAGCGAAAGTGGGCGGGGCTTTTGGAGACCTTTATGCTTATGGATGGAAACGGAATGCCTCCGGGGAGTATATCGTTGACGCTAACGGCAGACCGCAAAGGACCGATGGAATTATCAAGATCGGCAATTACAACCCGGATTTTACGCTTGGCGTCGATAACTCCTTTACTTATAAAAACTTTGTGTTCAATTTCCTGGTTGACGGCCGTTTCGGAGGCGAAATGATTTCTGCCAGCGATGCGATAATGGCGGCCGATGGAACGCCTGCCTATACAAGTACGCACCGCGAGCCGGATAGCTGGCTATTGCCAGCTGTACATGAAGACGGTTCCAAAAACACCACACCCATAAATGCCGAGACCTTCTGGACTGCTGTGGGAGGCAGAAACCCCTGGTCCGAAGAATTCATATATGACGCAACCAACGTGCGGCTAAGAGAGTTGGCTATAGGGTATAGGTTCACGAGGCTTCCGGTTTCATTTATTAAAGACGCCAAACTCTCTCTTGTAGCGAGGAATGTGTTCTTTTTCTACAGGGGATACGCCAAGGCAGATCTGCCTGGAATAGCTAAACGCAAGGCAAATTTTGATTCGGAAATAAACCTCTTCAACAGCAACCTGCAGGGACTTGAATATGGCACCCTGCCTCCTACACGCAGCATTGGCCTTAATTTAAAATTATCTTTTTAAATAAATTAATTATGAAACCGCTTTTAAAAACAACCTTGAAATCGGCTTGCGGCCTGGTTCTTTTATGGCTTATGATTGTGCCTTCGGGGTGTACCAAAAAATTCGATGAATTCAATACCGATGAGACTAAACTGTTGAACCTCTCTCCGACAGAATTTCCCCGCCTGTTTTCGAGGGCGCAGGCTGCGTCTTCTTTTATTAACTGGCGTTACCAGTATGCGGAGGGCTTATTCGGAGATCTGTATGCGCAATATTTCTTTATGACGGCTACTTACACATACGACCGGTATAGCTGGTTAAGCACCGACCCTGATGAACCATGGAAAGCTATATATACGGAGGTTGTACCTCAATTGAAAACCTTGCTGGAGGAAACAGACCCGGCCTCCGCTGAAAATGCGCTGGCAAAGATATGGTGGGCATGGACCTTCCACAGAAACACAGACTATTATGGGCCAATACCTTATTTTAGTGCAGGAAATCCCGGAGAATCAGTGCCATACGATTCGCAGGAAAAGATTTACGATGATTTCTTTATCAAACTTACAGAAGCGGAGGCGGCATTGAAAGCCAATACAGGAGAGACTCCCTACGGAGATTTCGACCGGGTTTACCAGGGAGATGTCAGTAAATGGATAAAATTTGCTAATACTTTGCGTTTAAGACTAGCCCTTCGTATCTCCCAAGTGAACCCTGAAAAAGCCAAAGCTGAAGCTGAAGCTGCTGTAGCGGCTGGGATAATGACGGATATTTCCGACGATGCCTGGTTGGCGAAAACACCGCCTGTAGGAGATGATTATGGTGGTCTATCTTCCATTGCCGTATGGAATGAGTTCCGGATGAGCGCATCCATGGAGTCAGTGTTAAAGGGATACAACGATCCGAGGATCGGTATCTATTTTCAAAAGGCCGATAGCACCAATGACTATGATGGGGGAAGAAATGGCATGCTTGCATCCGAAGTAATAGTAGGGATCAATAGGCCAACCTTTAATTCTAATGTTGGGACACGCTGGGTTACAGGCGGTGGAGATGATTGGAGCAACGTGCCTGCCGCACAGAATATCATGCATACTGCGGAAGCTTTTTTCCTTCGGGCAGAAGGTGCGTTGAACGGATGGAATATGGGCGGTACTGCGGAGGACTTGTATAATAAAGGCATTGAAGCATCTATGCGGCAATGGGGTGTTACTGATGCTGCTGCGATCACGGCTTATACTAATAGCACTGCCACTCCGATAGCACCGGGAGATTATTTCAACTCTCCTCCCATGAATGATTATCCAATTAAATGGAGCACGGATCCGGTTATGCAACGCAAGCAACTGGCGCAGCAGAAATGGCTGGGCTTGTACCCCGACGGAATGGAAGCATGGGCCGACCTGAGAAGAGCAGGAGTTCAGCAGATATATCCGGTACTCCATTCAGACAATGCAGATATACCGGCAGGGAAATTTATCCGAAGGTTGCCATTTCTTGATTTGGAGAAGCAGACCAATGGCCCGGAGGTGGAAGCCGCTAAGGCATTGCTTGGCGGGCCTGATAAGCCATTGACGCCATTGTGGTGGGATAAGAATTAGTCTCTGTGGGCGACAGCGGGATCGACAAAAATAGCTTCTGCCCCTTTAGGTGGTACGTAAACATTTCATACGCTATGGGGACTTTACTTAGCAGCTGTATAGAATTATCTTTTAAGAAATCATATAGCTTGTATCACCAAGCGTTCCTATAGAAACACCTGGTGATTGTAATGTTGAAATTCTTTACAGTTTCTAATTAATTAAGCTAATCCATAAAGCTATCTCACCTTCCGATTTATTCGCCTAATTCTATTAATTCATTCATTTGATATGAGATTTAATTCAATATTTAAGGAATCAATTAAACTGATTCCCATTGTTAGTTTTTTGTTTTAATGTATTTCTTGTCAATAAGAAAAAGGAGCTGATACTAAATGGCAGGTCTACTGAGAAAATTCATCGAGCAACTGCATATGCAGCATTGGATCAGATCAATAAGACTAAATCAATTAAAAATTGCCTGGGTATATCACACAGGTGATGCATTTGAAGGAAACAGTTCAACAATTCAATGTAATCCTCTCATTGTAAACAGTATGATGTATGTTACCTCTCCTCAACTTAAATTGATTGCGCTTAATCTGTTATCAGGAAAACAAATATGGAAATTTAATCCTGCGCCAGGACATTAAATCATTAAAAGCATTTCTGCCGCCTGCGGGTTTCAAAAAAACGATCAACCAGCAGCAAATGGCTGACCTGCTGGCATTTTTCAGACAAAACTGAAATTGATAACGCGGCTTAATCAGATGACAATTTTTTATATGAAAATATCCTCTTTTTATTTTTCAAAAATTATTCTTTTCAGGTATTTCTTCGTCGGCGTGCTTTCTCTCACCACCGGAAGAATGCTTGCACAACAAAATGCATCAGGTTCAAAAGGTAACATGTTTAGGGCTTCTGTTGTTAAAATCGATATCACCCCCGAAACACCGAAAATGTTGCTGGGTTACCAGGAACGAAAATCAACCGGCGTTCATGATCGTATATACCACCGGATCATTGCTCTTGATGATGGTGTGACGCAATTCTTTCTTGTGTCATCAGAGATTTGCCTGGTGTCTCCTGCGGAATATGATCATATCGCGTCGCTGCTTGAACGCAGACTTGGAATTAATCCTGTAAATTTCTGGTGGACGTGTACACATACACATTCAGCGCCTGAGGTTGGCGGCCCTGGTCTTGGAGCGGCTTTCATGGGTGACCGTTATAAACATGAACCGGACACTGCTTATACTTCTTTTATCCAACAAACAATCATCAATGGAATAATTGAAGCAAAACAAAAGCTTCTGCCTGCAAAGGTGGGAGTCGGGTGGGGTTTCTCACAGGCTAACATTAACCGGCGTGCAATTGATGTTGACGGTAAAGCGTCCCTTGGTTTAAATCCCGACGGTCCAGTGGATCGCCGGATTGGTTTATTAAAAATTGATAAGTCAGATGGTAGTCCGCTTGCACTGATCACAAACTATCCTATGCATGGAACAGTACTGGGTGATTCTTCAATGAAAATAAGTGGCGATGCGCCGGGAGTAGTTTCCCAATATGTTGAAAATAAAACAGGGGCAACCGTATTATTCATAAATGGTGCTGCTGGTAATCTTGCTCCCATATACAGTGTTTATTCCAGCCCTGAAGAAGGACATTTGAGTCAGTTCCGTGTTTTACTGGGAGACAAGATCCTTGAAGCAAATAAAAAGATATTGTCAACTTCAGATTCTGTAAAATTATTTACAGGTACCTTGACTGTTGAGAGTCCACGAAAAATAAACCTAAGCTGGCCCTCAGATCTCGAAAAATACAGCAATACAACAAAGAATGGTATCAATATGGTTAGGCTGCCCGTTCGTTTTCTGAAAATTAATAATGATGTGGCAATATGGTCGGCACCACTTGAACTGTTTTGTGAGATATCAAATGAAGTCCGCGACCGATCACCATTTCCTTTTACATTTTATTATGGGTATACCAACGGATGGCTCGGTTATCTTCCATCAGCCGAGGAGTGGGAACATGGGGGATATGAAGTGGAGGTGGTATCTCCTTTTATGCAGGAAATGTCAGGGGTCCTTAAAGAGGCTGTTGTTGGATATCTTCAGGGTGAAATGCGCAATACAAGTGCAGATCGTTCCAAAGCAAAGAAAAAACGTTAATACATACAAATAATCGTTCGCATTTGTTCAGAGCCGCTTAGAGCTTAAACTATTACAAAGGGAAAAGAATTATGGGCAATTTTCAGGAATGACTAGAATATGCTCAATTTAAACAACCTAAAAACAAAAAAAATGTACATCACGAATTTCAAGCTTATTGCGATATTGCTGATTACAAATGCGCAGAACATTTTTGCTCAAAATATAAATGAGAGTGATGTTATTTACTCTAAAAATTTTATCCGGGGAATTATTGAAAAAGTAAATACCTATCAATATACTCATCCCTGGATTAAAAAAGATAAAGGGTGGAAGCGTGGGGTCTATTACACCGGAGTAATCGCAAGTTACCAGGCTACGGGTAATAAAAAATACCTTGACCAGTGTCATGCCTGGGGTAATCAAAACAATTGGGATGTACCTGAAGTATCTGCAGATAGCACTGCAAGCGGGGCAAACTCATTGACCTGCAGCCAAACCTGGTTAGAGAGCTACATGGCAAACAAGAAAAAGTATAAAATTCAAGCCACCATTGACTATCTTGAAAAACCAAATGTAAAAAACCCTGTCAATCGTCCTCTTAACTATTATTATGAAGACGATAGCCTCCGTTATGTGGATGCAATTTATGTATGTCCTCCTGTTTTCGCCATGTTGAGTAAAATCACTAAAGATGAAAAATACCTGGGATGGATGGATTCATTTGTCTGGGATCTATATGGGGCTCTATTCAGTAGCGCTGATAACCTTTTTTATCGTGATTTCACATACAGGCCAGAATTTTATAATAATAATTTTGGTTTCCCCCGGCCTGACAGTGTGAAATATGAAGACGCCAGGGACTCTTATCCCTATCAAAAAACTAAAAAGGGTAAAAAAGTTCTCTGGTCACGTGGGAACGGTTGGGCATTTGCCGGCCTTGCCCGGATCTTAAAATATATTCCCAAAAATTATGCAAATTATAAAAGATACCAGGAGCTATTCAGGATAATGGCTGCAGAATTAATAAAAAGGCAGCAGAATGACGGGTTCTGGTATCCAAATCTTGACGACCCCAATGATTACGGAACAAAAGAGACAAGCGGTACAGGTTTCTTTACTTATGGGATAGCATGGGTATTAATAATGGTATCCTTAATAAGGAAGTATATCTTCCTGTAATTAAGAAATCCTGGGCAGGGCTGGTATCAGTTGTGAGTGCCGGGGGGAAAGTACAATGGGGACAATTGGTTGGTACGGGTCCCTATAAAATTTTACAGGAAGATTCCCATGAATATGTATCGGGGATATTTTTACTGGCTGCCAGTGAAATGTATAAACTGGAAAGGTAAGAATAAACTAATGGTATTGGCAATGGGTAACAGTATTTGTTAGCTGCTTAAACAATTGGAGATGCGATGTTATAGAAAAATTGCCTGCCATGAAAAAACGTTCTGAAATTATTCAAAACTCCAATCCACAATTGAACTAAGATTATCCATTTTTTCTAAAACCTTCAAATTCCCCGGCGTCTGTTTAAAAGCAGACCGGGGAATTCAGTTCCTTGTTAATTAATTCCGTTGAAGCAGGCTCGAGCATTGGGTCTCTAATATCTGCCAGTACAATTTTTCTCGGGGCGATAGCACCAATTAAATCCGGCAAATAGCGTCAAGTTCGTCCTTACTCTATCTCATTTTTTGATATATTCGCTAACTCTATTTATTCAATCATTTGGGTATGAGATATAGTTCACTATTTAGGAAATCAATTAAACTGATACCTGTTTTCTGCGTAGCATCATTTATTTCAATTTCCTTTTATTCATGTAAAAACCACAGCTCCGCTTTATTTACTATCCTTGATAAAAAAACTACCGGTGTAGATTTTCGAAATATGTTTTTGGATGATGGGCCATTAAACATGGATAATTATATTTATTTCTACAATGGTGCTGGTGTTGCTATTGGTGATATTAACAATGATGGCCTGCAGGATATTTTATTTACCGGTAATATGGTTAAAAACCGTCTCTACCTGAATAAAGGAAATTTTGAATTTGAAGATATAACAGCACGCAGCGGCGTTGCCGAAAAACAGGGGTGGTGCACAGGAGCAACAATGGTGGATATAAACAGAGATGGAAAATTAGATATCTACATTTGCCGCAGTGCTGATGGAGACCCACAGCGAAGAGAAAATTTACTTTTTATAAATAATGGCGATCTCACCTTTTCTGAAAAAGCCAGGGAATATGGTCTTGCAGATAGGGGATATTCTACGCAGGCGGCATTCTTTGATTATGATAAAGATGGGGACATTGATTGCTTTATAATCAATCACTCTTTACAAAAATATACGTCTGGAGTGCAGGAAAGACCCCAACTGCGCAAACAGCACGATCCTGTTTTTGCCAGTAAATTATACCGTAACGATAATGGTCATTTTACTGATGTGACGGAGGCGGCAGGCATCACTTCAAATGTACTAACTTTTGGTTTAGGGGTTGCTGTGTCGGATTTTAATAATGATGGTTGGCCCGATGTTGTTGTGTCGAACGATTTTAATGAGCCGGATTACTTGTTCATAAATAATCGTAACAGCACTTTTACAGAACAGCTTGCAAATTGCATGGATGAAACCTCACTATTTTCTATGGGCTCAGATGCTTCCGATTATAATAACGACGGCCTTGTTGACCTGGTAACATTGGACATGCTGGCTGAGGATAATAAAACACAAAAGATGCACAGCGGGGCCGAGAATTTTGATAAATTTCAATTCTTGTTTACGCAGGGCTTTTATTACCAGTACAGCCGCAACATGCTGCAAAAAAACAATGGAGATGGCACTTTCAGCGAAGTTGGGCAATTAGCAGGTGTTTCCAATACAGACTGGAGCTGGGCGGCTCTCTTTGGCGACTATGACAATGATGGTAACAAAGACCTGTTCGTAACAAACGGATATGTGAAAGATCATACCGACATGGATTTCTTACGATATTCTATGGACAGGCTTCTCCGTGCTATGAACAAAGAAGCCTTTGATCCCATTCCTGAATACATAAGCAAAATGCCCACGCTAAGAATTGCTAATTATATATTTCAAAATAACGGCAACGAAACATTTACCAAAAAAACCAAAGAGTGGGGATTAGATCAGGCCGGGGTTTCCGCAGGTGCTGCTTACGCAGATCTTGATAATGATGGCGACCTCGATCTTGTGGTGAATAACGCAAATGATTACGCAGGCATTTACAAAAATAATAATGAGAGACTTTCGAAAAACAACTACCTGCGTATTCATTTAAAAGGCAATGCTGCAAACGAAAGTGGTACTGGTGCTAAAGTAAAACTGTTTTGTAAAGGACAGCAATATTACCAGGAACAATTTCCCGTGCGGGGTTTTCAATCTTCATCAGATCCAGTGTTGAACTTCGGTATAGGAAAAAATAGTTCAATAGACTCTGTATTGATAATTTGGCCTGATGACAGCTTTCAGAAACTCGTTAATGTAAAACCAAACCAAACACTAATACTAAAACTGACCGATGCAAAAGGGAAATGGGCTTTCGATACGATTGTGAGTACAAAGAAATCTCTTTTGGTACAAACTGCTTTGCCGGAAGTACTGCATCACGAAAACACCTTCAGCGATTTTAATGTACAAAGTTTATTGCCAAATTATTTATCCCGCCAGGGGCCATGTGTTGAAGTGGCTGACATAAATAAAGATGGTCTCGAAGACTTTTTTTTGGGTGGTGCAAAAGACCAGGCATCACAGATATTTATGCAGAACAAGAATGGAACATTTACTGGTAAGCCTGAACCGGAAATTCTAAAAGATGCTAGGAGTGAAGATGTGGCCGCCGCTTTTTTTGATGCAGACAATGATGGAGATAAAGATTTATATGTGGCGAGTGGGGGATATGAGTTTACTGAGAGTGATTCATTTTTTCAAGACAGGCTATATATAAATGATGGCAAGGGAAATTTTAGAAAGAAAGGAAATGCTTTACCTCAATTACTAACCAGCAAAAGTTGTGTAAAATCTGCCGATATTGACGGCGATGGCGATGTAGACTTGTTTATCGGTGGAAGAGTTGTTCCTGGAAATTATCCAACCGCTCCACGCAGTTATATTTTGATCAATGATGGAAAAGGAATATTTAGTGACGGCACCTCAAATATTTCTGCGTCTTTGCAGCAGGCGGGTATGGTAACAGATGCGGTTTTCACGGATTTGAATAATGATAAACAGCCAGACTTGATTGTAGTTGGCGAATGGATGCCAATAAAAGTATTCGTTAATCAAAAAGGAAAGCTTGTGGATGCTTCATCTTATTATATCCATTTTGCAAGCACCGGCTGGTGGAACCGAATCAATGCAGACGATTTGGATGGCGATGGCGATCTGGATATTGTCATAGGCAATTGCGGTTTAAACACACAGTTTCATGTAAATGAAAAAGAACCGATGAGCATTTATTACAAAGATTTTGATGGTAATGGCTCTATAGATCCTGTGCTTTGCTATTATATCGAGGGTGTTTCATACCCTGCTAATTCAAGGGATGATTTAACGGATCAATTGCCTGGGCTAAAGAAAAAATTTCTTGAGTATAAACCGTATGCGGTTGCAACTATCAATGACATATTCTCACCTGGGCAACTAAAAGACGCTGGTGTTTTGAAGGCAGAAACCATGCAAACTGTTTATCTTGAAAACCAGGGCAGTAAAGGATTTGCACCACATACTTTGCCATTGCCGGCACAGTATTCACCCGTGTATGGAATTGTAACAACAGATGTTAACAGAGACGGCCAAAAAGATATTTTGCTAACCGGCAATAATACCTGGACAAGAATAAAATTTGGCCGCTACAGCGCAAATCATGGAGTTGTTTTGTTAGGCAATGGCAAAGGGGACTTTACGTACGCTGCACAGGCAGAAAGTGGTTTAAATATCCGTGGAAACGTAAGAAGTCTCCGGCAAATTAAAACTGGAAAATCGCAAAGTATTATTGCTGGTATCAACGATGGTAACGCATTGCTGATACAGATAAGGTGATAGTATTTACTACGCGGTTTTGGTTGAAAATTACTGCTCGTTAAAATTTGTACTTAAAAATTACTCGAAGTGAAAGTTTCACCATTTTTTCTAATTCTCCTGTGCCTGTTTAATTTAAATTCCTCCGCCCAAATTTATCCCCTGCCTGAGAGGATTCCAAAGGAAAATCTTGGGATCGTGCAGCAATCGAATGAAAAGCTTACCTGGTTAATGGATAGCAAATTTGGAATGTTCCTGCACTGGGGGCTTTATTCAGGCGCAGAAAACGGAGAATGGTATATGAACTGGGCAGGCATACCTATAAATGAATACAGGAAGTTTGCGTATCCTGAAAGCGGTGATAAACAATTTACTGCCGATCGTTTTAATCCGGATGAATGGGCACAGCTTGCGAAGGATGCAGGAATGAAATATATGAACCTGACCACAATGCATCATGATGGCTTTGCATTATTTGAAAGCAGTTATCCCAATGCATTCACATCAAAACAAACATTAGGGAGAGATCTGGTTAAAGAATATATTGATGCGTGCCGCAAAGCCGGGCTTAAAGTTGGGATTTATAAAACCCTTATCAATTGGCGTTACCCTGGATACTATGATATTGATGGAACAGGAAAAAGCCCCTTCTTCAAAGGCAATACTAAATGGGGTTACAGGGCTGACAGCTCCCACAAGGAAAATGCGAGGATGATGAAAGATGAATTGTACTACCAGACAAAAGAATTAATGACCAGGTACGGAAAGATAGACCAGGTATTTTGGGATGGCGGCTGGCTTGGAGAAAAAGGAACAGATGCAGATGCCGCCTTTTTCTGGGAACCTGGAAAATACCGCGATCCGAAAAATGAATGGCCCATTGGTCCAGAGTCAGGTGATGTGGAAGAAGGAACCGGAAAACCCCTGGGACTTATGGGGATGGTAAGAAAATATCAGCCAGACATTTTGGTTAATCCACGAACAGGATGGTATGGTGACTATTTATCAGAAGAAGGTGCATCGCCTATCACCGGTCCTGTAAGAAGCACGCAATTCTATGAGAAAACACTCTCCCTCCATGAATCATGGGGATATGATACAACTGCTGAAGACCCGGACAAGATCATGTCAGCCGACAAAGTAAAAAGAATTTTATCTGATTGCATTATCAGAAATATGGCCCTGTTACTAAACGTTGGTCCTGACAGGCATGGCACAATTCCTAAAGCAGAAGCTGATGTATTGAGAGAAGTTGGGCAATGGCTGAGCAAAGTAGGTGAAGCCGTTTATAAGACGAGAGGTGGTCCATGGAACCCGAAAGATGGTGAGTATGGATATTGCCACCGGGATAATATCATCTATGCATATTTATATAAAGACTATGCAGGTAACAGTTTCAAGTTTCCTTCAGTTGATCAGCGGAAAGTGAAAAGGGTTTACAATGTGTATGACAAAAAACCATTGAACTTCACACTCAACGACTGGAGAGAGATCACTGTTACGGGAATTGATCGTTCGCAGCATCCGCAGGTGACGATAATCGCAATGGAATTGGATGATGTTGTTCAGGCTAAGACGGAAAGCAAAACTGTTCCCATTGAATTCCATGACGCAAAACAGTTTGATGTAAATGGTAAAGGATTCAATGATTCTACTTACACCAGGCTGCCAATGAAATACAAAGAAATAGTTCGTCCGGAAGTGTGGGACCTTAGCCGGCATTCCTCAGGAATAAGTATACGTTTTGCCACAAATTCGGCTAGAATTGATGTTAAATGGAAAACAGGGAACAACATGCATTATCCCCATGGAGCAGAAACAATGGTAAAAGGAGTAGACCTGTACTGTCTTCAGAATAATAAATGGTATTATGCGGGTGTTGGAAAACCATATGACCCTGAACATAATGAATCGGTATTAATAAAGGATATGGATAGCTCAATGAAAGAGTTCATTCTTTATTTACCTATGTACGAAACCGTGGATTCGGTTTACATCGGCGTGCATCAGGGGACGACCATTAATAAACCGGTCAGTGGGCTTTTCCAAAAAAAACCTCCTGTTGTTTTTTACGGCACCAGTATAACCCAGGGGGCATCTGCCATGCGGCCAGGTATGGCTTATTCTGCCATCCTTTCACGTCATCTGAATATTGAAACAATAAACCTTGGGTTCAGTGGTAATGGTAAAATGGAAAAGGAATTGGCAGAAATACTTTCAGAGATAGATGCGTCATGTTATGTGATAGATTGTGGCGGCAATCTTACTCCACAGCTGGCAAAAGAAAGAACATTGCCTTTTATTCGATTGCTCAGAAAAAACCGTCCCGGAATTCCGATACTACTTGTTGAACATCTCATATTTCCCACTTCAAGATTTATTAAAAGCACACGGCAAAGAATAGAGGAAATAAATATGGCTTTTAACCAGGCCTATACTACTTTGAAAAATGAGGGAATGAAGGATCTTTATTATCTTCCTGCAAAGCAACAGATAGGAGATGATGGTGAGGCCACAGTAGATGGTGCGCATCTCACAGACCTTGGTTTTACAAGGATCTCACTACAGATGGAAGAACAATTGAAAAAAATCCTGGCTAAGTAATCACATCATAATCTTCCGCAGATGAAAAAAATTGACAGGCGTCGTTTTCTTGAAATCACCACGCTGAGTTCTGTTGTTGCAGGAACAATCGCAGCGAATTTATGCGTTGCTGATACACGCAACCAGTCAATAAATGTAAAGCCTACAAAAGCACAGGAAGCCTGGATGAAACTAAAATATGGAATGTTTCTTCATTTCGGCCCAAACACCATCAGCAAGGTAGGATGGGGAGATGGGAAATTTCCACCGGAGAAATTTATGTTTGAAAAATTAGACACTGATCAATGGGCTCAAACAGCAACTGATGCAGGAATGAAATATGCTGTGCTAACAACTAAACATCACGATGGCTTTTGCCTGTGGCCATCACGCTATACAGAATACAGTGTCAAAAATTCAAAAAGTAAAAAAGATGTTGTGGGTGCATTCGTTGAATCATTCAGGAAGAACGGGATGAAAGTTGGTTTTTACTATTCACTATGGGACATGAATTTCCCCGCCTACGAAAATGATAAAGTGTATGCTGAATACATGCGCAACCAGGTAGCAGAATTGCTTACTAACTACGGAGAAATCACACAAGTCTGGTTTGATGGCGCCTGGGACAAGGATTTCCCCACGAGGCAATGGCAATACAATCCTAAATGGGAAAAGAATCCTGACTCAGGATTAAAACATGGTGAGCGCTGGGAATGGGAATCTTTATACAATGAGATACATCGGTTACAACCTTCATGCATCGTTCAGAACAATTCAAGTAGCGACAGACTTGGCCAGGTTAGATATTTTCCGGTAGATGCAAGAACCGCCGAACATTTTGATTTCATCATGAATGAAAAAATAATTCAACCTGTAATTGATCCGGTTTTTATCAATCCTAAAGGAGAAAAGGTATATCTGCCCTTGGAATATTGTACTTCATTAAGTCCCCAATGGTTCTGGACTGGCGAACAATTCTTACTTCATCCTTCAGTTGATACCATCGCCGGATGGTGTAATACTGCCCGCAAACATTCTGCAAACTTTTTATTGAATGTTGGGCCGAACGACAAGGGAGTAATTCCTGATTATCATGTTACTTATTTAATTGCAGCAGCAAAAAAATTAGGCATCTGATCTTACTTGCTTTGCGCTTTTTCAAGAGCCATGGTGGTCGTGTAATACTTTGCCAGCATATTAGGAACTTCCCACTCCGGAAGTCCTCCTTTCAAAAGGTATTCAATATATTTTCGGGTCACTTGTGCAAAATGATCTTCATGCCCCACTTTCAGTTTTTCTGGTATAACCACTTGCCAGCTGTTTCCGCTCTTTTTAAGATCTAACCCGGGATATTTTGCCTGGAGATCATCAATACTTTTTCGCAGAAGTTTTTCAAATGATGACTCATCTGTTGAATCGACTGGCTCAATATACAATGCAGGCTGATAATTTTGCTCTTTACCCTGCCTTATAATAAGGTTGGCTTTTGATCCACGCATGAGAGAAAAATGAGTATCACCGGCTCCTTCAGGCGCCTCGAAATTCCAGGCCACAGAAACCCTGGCATGAACTCCTTTCACCTGGTAGTTTATCTTTCCGTTTGAATAAACATTCAATTTTCCGCCTTTTATACATTTATGTAAATACGATGGGAAGCTGTCAGTTTTCGTCACTGTATTAAATTGCTGCTGACTAAGAGGAGTGGACCAGCGTTCAGCATTTATTATTGAGACATCTTTTTTGTAATTCAATGCCACATTGGGAAAACATACCCATTGAATAAGGTCAATGAGGTGAGTGGTAATATCAACAAGGCCGTTTCCTTGTTGTTCTACATCAAAAAACCATGCTGGCCGGATAAGAGGCTGACCTGATACCTCCTTAAAAAAGTGGTGAACACTTTCTTTTACAACAGCAGGCTCATCCACCGAACCTTTTTGAAGGGTCCCGAACAATTCGGGTAATGCAGATAATTCTTTTTGCAGGATACTATTTATCTCAAACCTTTCAGTCATGATATCATATAAAAGCAGGTTCTTTTTTTGAGCCATTGAAAACGCTTCTTCCAATAGACGAAAACCCTTTGCATCTATGGCAAGAGGTTTATCTGCCAACACATTAAACCCGGCATCCAAAGCCTGCTTGATGTATTCAGTTTTTTTATTGTTGTTTCCGGCGATCACCACCACGTTCCCAGCTTTTTCCGCAATCATTTTTTTAAGAAAATCTTTCCCGGTATACACTTGTTGCTTCCATGCAGTGGGATCTTGAGATCGTGTATTGTATTTATCAATTAAACGCAGGTGGTTTTGCAACTCCATACCTGCTGGCGCATACACATAGACTGTTGAATCCACTTCAGGATACATTGACTTCTGAACAAGTGCTGCATGAAAATGCCCCGGATCGAGTGTTATCAGCTTGATGTTTTTTAGTTTTTGAGCCTGCGTCTCGTGCGAAAAGCCGCATACTGTGATAAATGACATAGTTATCAGCAATGGGAACAATCGAATCCAACCATTAAATTTTTTCATAGAAAAAAATTTCACCTTTTACTGATAGCGTAACCTATTTTCCTCTTGAAGTTAGTGATATCAACTAAGGCTAACCAATCGATTTTATATTACCGGTTCCCAGCCTGGCTGATATTTACGTGACCAGTATTCCTCGGCAACAGGATCGCTGATAATATGACCATTTGAAGGATCGGTCCTTAGACTGTTGCCTGAACGGAGCGCTATATTTCCCAATTGGCAAAGAAGCGTGCTTTTGTGCCCTTCCGCTATATTAGATATTAGTTTTGTGCCCTTACTGATTCCGGAAAGAAAATTTTGTATGTGCAGGCCATCAAGGTCGTCTGCAGGGCTGGATAAATTTCGGGTATCTACAATTTCGGAATCTTTAACTTCCTTAATAATTTTATTTTCGAGGTCGTAAACTGTATATCCATTTCCTCCGCCAATAACCATCGATCCGGTTTCGCCATAAAAAATAACTCCTACACCGGCACCTTCAATACCGCGGCCGTTGCAACTGCGTCCTTCCCATGTAATACTCGAATTGTTATTGAATTCAAGAGTGATCCCTTGTGTGTCGGGTGTTTGCCAATCATCCTGGTAACGGTAACGGCCACCTGCTGATGTGACACGGGTTGGAAAATCAACATTCAATCCCCAGCGGGCGAGATCTATCGTATGTACGCCATTGTTCGCCGCTTCGCCTGTGCCCCAGTTCCAGAACCAATGCCAGTTATAATGAATGAGATTGTCTTTATAGGGTTGACGTGGTGCAGGTCCCTGCCAGAGTTCATAATCCAACCATGAAGGAACTGGAGTTTCTTTTCCTTTTCCGATTGACGGGCGGTTATTGGTGTACCATGTCTTTGCAAAATAAGGCCTGCCAATTATTCCCCCGTGCAACTCTGCGATTGCCGCTGCCACATTTGGCCATGATCTGCGCTGGTTGCCCATCTGTATCACGTTCTTGTATTTTTCGGCAACTTTCACGAGAAGTTCACCTTCATTTGGGTTGTGGCTGCAGGGTTTTTCCAGGTACACATGCTTGCCTGCTTTTAAAGCAAGTATAGCTGCAGGAGCATGCCAATGGTCAGGAGCTGCAATCACAAGGGCATCCATATCTTTTTGTACAAGTGCTTTTCTGAAATCGGGTATGGCAAGAGGACGGCTTTTTTGAACCTTTTCAACGTCTCCGATACATGTAGCTGCTGCACGGGTGTCAACATCAGAAACCGAGATCACCTGTGCATTTTTCTGTACTGCAAAATTTTTCGCAAGTGCCAGCCCACGACTATTCACTCCCATCATACCAACTTTAATTCTGTCGTTTGCACCAATAATAGCTGCGTAACTTTTTGCAGTAAAAGAGGGCAGGACGCCACCGATAGAAACAGCGGCTGCTCCTTTGATGGTATTTCTGATAAAATTTCTTCGAGTATTATTCATGTGATTTATTTATGCATCTGAATTGATTGAAATAAACTTTCATAGTGTGGGGATGCCGAAAAAATACCTCCGCTGTTTTTGTAATAATTCTGATCCAGTTCAAAAACTCCCTTATTTATTTTTGTCCACGATTGCCCGTTGGAAGGGTTATAAGAACTTAATGTTTCCCAATGTTTATAGTTCTGCGCACCATTCGTTTCGAGCAACCCGGTAGTAAGACCCGGAAGCGGGGCCAGCCGGGCAGCGATGTTCCTGTTCCATTCAACCAGGACGGGATTTACAGTAAGGTCTGCACAAAAGCAGGGTATACCTTTTTCATGAGCTTTTTTGATCATCTTCAATGTCATGCTTAGGGTTTTTGCGATTGGTTTTAACGCAATAGCGGAATAACCTTTTTGAATGCGATCCGTAACATCAGTATCCGTGTGTGCGCTTTCATCTGCAGAAATTCGTAAACCCAGATCCGAAACATCTGTATCAAAATCTTCAGGAAATGGCTCCTCAAGAATGGCGATCTGATCGAAGGCTCCGATATTCTTTGCATGGCTAATAAATTCCTTTAATGTTTCCTTGCTTTCATAGCGCCCGTTCGCATCAAAATAGTAAAGCAATTTTCCCGAGCTGGTATAAGGAGTCTTAATGTCCCCGATAGCCTCATGAATCCGTGTAAGGTTCGCTTTATCTTTTTCCAGCATTTCCTGCTGTGTGCCAGGCTGACCCAATTTTATTTTGATAAAAAAGGACCCCTCCGTTTTTGTTGAACTCTTCAATTCTTCAAGAGGAACATTATAGGAAATAAGTGGAATGTAAGCAATCTTATTGTGTTTTTTAGAAAGAGCTTGACGATACGATAAGGGAATCATCTCATCAAAAGAATGGATGCCATTTTCACGTGCGTACAACAACCATACTGCATTATCTACCGATACAAGTGCATTTAATGCAAATGTTTTTCTGAGGTTTTCTTTGCCGGTAATCTTTTTTCCATACTCGTACACCTCTTCCAGAATCGAATCGAGCAATGATATAGGATTTTCAAAACTACGTCCCCTGAGAATATCTGTTGCTTTTTTGGTAAGATTGAACATCAGGGAATTTCCTTCGGTTTCAGAACGACTGGAAAAAATTCCGGAGTCTGACCAAAGTACGCTTTGAGTTCCCAGTCCAATAGAAGAAAAACCGCGTTTACTTTCCAGCTTAACTGCGCTTTGCCAAAGTTCTGTAAGATATCCCCCTTTGAAGCCAAACGGCCTTGCAAGCGGTTCTTTTTCTACAGCTGCGCTGGCATTGCCAATGGTAATAGTTTTAGATGACTGTGAAGATATGGGAGGTGTTTTCCAGGGAGTACCTATAGCTGAAAGAGAAAAAAGAAGACCTCCATTATGAATAAATTTTCTTCGGTTCATAAATGAAAAATTAATCCCTACGCCGGCTGTAGCTTTATTTTATTTTTGCCATGACTTTTTCCAATTCTACCGGAACGCCTGCCAGTCGTTTACTTTCATCAGCCCCTTCCATAAAAGCGCAGATTTCAATGGTTTCTTCCGCAGACACGGGTGGTATACCGGTTTTGAAAAACTGTACAATTTCTTTTAATAAAGGCTCATATCCGCCATCCGCTGGAAATTGACTGAACCCTTTTTCGCCAAATGCAGTTCCGCCATAGTCATGCTCACCTGTTCTGGTACCCCGGAATGTTCCTATACGTCCATCCTGCCAGGTACCTACTACTACATCCGTGCCTTCCTGATGTGCCCTAACAACTTGCTTACAATTTTTGCCCATGATAGTATATAATGTTTCTACTCCATGGATGCCATACCAAAAAAGATCAGGATGTGTTTTTTCAATGGTGCAGGGTGCAAAAATATCAGCGCCTAATACTTTTCCAACCGTCTTTCCTTTTGCAATATCCTGTACTGCCGGAGTGAATCGTAGAGAAGATGTAGAAAACACAGGCGTATTATATTTTTTAGCCGCCGTAAAAATGGCAACCGCATCAGCAAGCGAAGCAGAGACAGGTTTATCAATGAACAATCTTTTGCCGGCTTTGAGCACAAGGAAAGCCTGTTCGTAATGTAAACGTCCATCGTTAGTTTCAAGAAGCACAACATCAACCTGTTTAAGCAGTTCATCTATTGATTCAACGATCTTTACACTATATTTTTTTATATCCTCTGTGATCTTTGGTATTCTGCTGACACTGGATTGAATGTCTTTGCTTCCGTGGGGATAGGCAGCAACAACACGGAAACCTGCGAAATCAGGTTCCGGATTAGGCTCATTCAATACTTTTGTAAACGCTTCACAATGGGAAGTATCCAGGCCGATCATGCCTACACGCCCGGTAGGCAGAAAAGGAACAGCATTGTTGGGGGCCGGAATTATTATCGGCTGAGTTAAATTTCTGCCAGTTATAGATCCGGCGATGCTAATACCAAATCCTGTAATGGCAGTTGTTTTGAGAAATTGTCTCCGATTCTTTGGGTTCATGGTTTGAATTTACGGCAACGTGCCCGAACATAAAAAAAGTTTTTTCAAAATTCCTTTGCGTAGACTCTGATTATAAAAAAAATGAAAAGCATATCTAATATTCGTTAGCAGAAGTTAATTTGCTTTTTGCAACGCAGCCAAGATGGGTTTGCAATCAATAGAACTGCTTTGGTTGGCACAAACGTTATTTTCATATTCTGTAGCAGCAACATTACAATCAGTTGTGCCCTGATGTGTCCACAAGATAAAGTACCGCATCTCCACTGAATGGCGGTGTAAACGACTGCGAGGTAGACCCTGCATTTATTGAACCCTGGGATATCGTTTTTCCGGTTGCAGAATTAAACCATTCTACCGCCAACTTTCTCCTATTATTCATAGCAGAAAGGTCCACTGTAAATGGGCCACCATTTGACGCATAAACAAGGTACTCAGCACCGGTTGCAGGTGTCTGTGCGAGACAATATCCGGTTGAACTAAGAACCTGTTGTGGGATAACTTTGGCAAGGTTCAACTTGCGGGAATATTTTAAAATGTACCCAAGATTATCCCTGAAATTATTCCATCGGGAATCCGGCGCATGGCCGATGCCGTTGATTGGAGCATCAACCATATTCCGGCCCTGCCTAGTGTAAGAAACAACGTAAGGGTCCATGAATGCTACCTGGTTGCCATTAGTGAAATTCTGCCATACATAATTCCGGTTCTTCTGAGGAGTATCTTTCCAAATCTCCCAGTAACTATGGTCGCTGTCATTAATGTTGACTTTGCAAGCCGGCTTGCCGGTTCCGCAAGACCTGGAAGGAGAAACCCGGCCCCAGGGCGCCACCCAGTCTGCATCATTATTGTAGATATCCCGATCGGTAAGTGTATTGTCCAATCCTCCCAATCCAATAGGATGTTGATAGGGCATTTCCTTTTCGTACGCTCTCACAAATGAAATAAGGCGGTTATTCCACCAGGTTGAATTTTCCGACGCTTCTTGCGAAACTATCCACAGCACATTCGGCAAATCATTCAAAGTGTTTATAAGTTTTTTGACATAGATGTCTTGAAACTCGGTAATGGCATTTGTCGCATTCATTGTAGTGGCGGCAACTGCGGACTCGACGGATCCGCCTCTGTAGCCATCATCGATACCATTGACATTATTATCACCGGAAAAAGGATAACCGTCAGATGCGCTGCGAAAACGCAATAGCCATTCACCGCTGAATAAATAAACGCCAGCGTAGATGCCGGCATTGCTAAGAGCTTGCACCCGTTCACGTAACCGGTCAAAATAGTCCTGGTCAAATTTTGTCAGATCAAATTTCAATCCACCGTCAGTCGCTAAGCCGGGACCAGTTCTTATCCATGGAAATGGAGTCACGGTTACATCTGGCGGTGAAGAAGTGTCGGTGGTCGGAAAACCATGAAATTTTGGAAGCTCAGTGCTCCAGATCAAAGTAAAATTATGATCATGCTTCTTAAGAAATCTAACGAATGCATCGAAATCCAACTTTTGTACAGACCCATTGCTGCCCCAATCCTGAAATGTGTTCCATGAATGCGATCCACAAAGTATCAATGTCTTCCCGTTTGCATCTTGAAAATAATTAGGATTTTTCGAAGCCCTTAATGGTCTATTAAGTGGCATTTGGGCGGCGTTAGTACCGACGTCGGCCGAAGCTTCTAAAAGCAATACCCAATCGCTCTGACCAACATGATTTTTTCGGGGTGGAGTGAATTGATGAGTGCCTTTATTGGCAAAGGGGGAACCGGAAATGGTGGTAAAGGTACCGCCCGTCGGATCGAACCAACGTGCCTTTGTGCTGGTTGCCATCGCTGTCATATCCACCGTAATACTTCCTTTGTGAGATGGAGGGACATAAGCCACGAGCAGTGTTCCTTCACGGGTGGCGGCTGCAGCTACATAGTTAGAATCGGTCGACACATTTCCACCCGCGGTAATTAATGTCTTCATACCGTCTAAGCCTGAAGGAACAAGTTTCCACCAGGTGATTGACTTAATAAATTTATTAAGGTGTTCCATATCGAACGCTCCCTCTGTGTTCATGTGTTTCTTCCAATCCGGAGAACTAAATGGCCAAATATATCCGTTGCCTGAAATATATCCACCAATAGTAGTTAGCCAGCCCCACCACTAAGCAATACGTCCAAGAGTAGGCACATCGGTAGTACCCTTTTCTCCCCAGGTATAGGCGCCATTAAGTGTCATTTGATCGCCAAAATCTTTCTGGTCTGCGCTACTCTCCCCCGGGCCTGACTCTGCACTGTATTCCGTGGACAGCTGCGCGGTAACACTTTTAAGACCGGTGATCAAGGCACCCTCAGCTTCTTTCTGAGCGGATGTAAAATTCCCCATGTCTCCCAACAACATCCACACAATATTTTTTTGATGTTTATACCTGTTTGCTATCCAGTTGCCATAAGCTTGTGATCTTTTCGCACCATTTGCGACAAGTTCCGGCATCCATCCCTGGTTACTGTTGGCATAACCAACATAAGCTGGAAACATGAAAACCTCGAGGCCTCTGAATTCGCAATAATTTAGAAAGGTGTCTACATATTTCCAATACGCTTCATTAGGTGTTGTAAGGTCGGGTGCCTGGGCAACAGTATCGGTATATACCAGTGAACCATCCCAATCTGATCCATCTAATCGTTTAAGGAAAGGCATGTCTCCATCACCATTAAATGGCGGACGATTTCCACGTGGGTCGTGGTTAAGCACATGCATTTCTATTGAATTGTAACCATGTGAAACGGTATTATCGATGAAGGTATGGTACTCACTTACCGGCAGTGAGATTATAAACCATGCTGTTCTTCCGAGAATTGGAAAAGGTGTGTTCCTCTGGTCAACAAGATAGCGTTGATCAGCGCCCTTTTTAAGTGGAAACACCGGCTGTTGTGCACTGCAAATTAAAGATGTTCCAAAAAACAGAATTCCAAGATGGAAGAGTTTGATTTTGTTTTTCACTACTGGAAGTTTTTTTATGACATGTATAGTTAAATCAATACTGCTTACAACAATTAAGATAAAAAATGCATCATACCTTCCTCGTTATTCTATTTTTTGCCGGAAAAGTTTTTATACAAAATTTGAAAATCAGCCAATCAAACTTACTCTTCTTTTTTATCGTTTTAAAGAAACTTTTTTTACACTACATTTAATGCACGAAAAAAGGTTGATTGCATTGCAGAAAAAGGTTGCTAAAATATTTGAGAATCGTATGCGCCAAACAATCTATCCCGGAAGCCGCAAATTGAAATAGGAGTCAGCAAAATCTAGCGCTTACTTTTAACTAAAGAAATGAAATATTATTCAGAACAAGGCTTATGCACGTCCTGCTGCGGATGGAAGGAGGCGAATGAGATAAGTGTTAAATCCTCTATAGTTACTGTATGAAAAAAAATAAGAATAAAAATTTTTGGATCATATCGCTCATTTTGGCTTTTGCCTTTGTTGCAAATAATGCTAACGCAGGAACCAGAGGTTTAATCCAACAAATAAAACAGAAAGTTGAATACATAAAAGACAAACCTTCCATAGTGTTTCTCATTACAAAAGATTCAAACAACTATGAAGCAGACAAAACCATACCCATTTTTGCGGAAATGCTAAGAAGCAACATGGCTATGATGTCACCGTACTTTTGGGTGAAGGTGATCATGGTTCTTATCGTTATCCCAGCATGGAAGCTCTTGCAGCAGCTGACTTGTTAGTTGTATTTGCACGGCGCATTGCTTTACCACATGAGCAAATGAATGCCATAAAAAGCTACCTCGGTAAAGGCAAGCCGCTAATCGGCATCCGCACCGCCAACCATGCCTTTACCGTAAATGGTAAAGTGGAAGAGGGTTTGGAAGACTGGCCTGCTTTTGTTGCCGATATTCTTGGTTGCCAAAATAGGGGCTATGGTCCTGTGGAACCTGGCACTGCTGTATCCGTAATTTCAGAGGCAACCAATCATCCTATCGTTAAAGATCTTCAAACGCAGCAATGGCACAGCAATGGAAATGTTTACCTCGTAGCTCCATTGCTTGATAAGGAAGCTACTGTTTTTCTGGAAGGAAAAGCGAATGACAAAGCCGAGCCTATTGCATGGACACGAGCTGCAGGAGATAGCAAGGTCTTCTATACATCACTCGGTCACCCGACTGATTTCAAAGTGCCACAGTTCATTACACTGTTAATAAGTGGCATCAAATGGGCTTTGGACGAAAATTTTAGCCATTGAAAAATAAAAGTTTATTCTCTAAACAAGAAGTATGAAAATAAAATTTCAAAAAATATTTTGGGGCAAATTGAAATCGCTCCTGTTGCTTCTCTGTATAATTTTAATAACTGAATCTCTTTACGCTCAAACAGATTCCACAACAAATAAAGTAAAGGTCGATCCTCCAAAAAAGGAAGAGGAAAATTTGAATGTTTTTCAGCAATGGATCAAATGGAATAACCCAGGGAGCCTGGCGCTTAACCACCTTACCAGGCAGGCGGAGGTTTATTATAAGATTAGAGACAAACAGATAGATAAATTAAAAACAAAAAATGATTGGTTAAAGAGGCAGCAAGTCGTTAAGAATAAACTTAAGGAACTGATCGGCAACTTCCCAAAGAAGGAAGCATTAAATCCGGAAATTACCGGCATCATACAAAAAGAAGGCTACAGGATAGAGAAGATTATTTATGAGCCCGTTCCAGGGTATTATGAAACAGGTTGCCTTTATATACCTGATAAAATAAATGGCAAAGCTCCGGCAATTCTGAATGTTTTCGGGCATGACCAGGCATCATTCAGGGAAGAATACTACCAGGTCATTATAACAAATCTTGTAAAGAAGGGAATGATAGTATTTGCAATAGATCCGTTGGGGCAGGGTGAGCATGTGCAATATTATGATCGGGAAATAAAATTCTCAGCCATCGGATATTCAGTCATTGAGCATTGTTATTTTGGAAATGTCTGTTTTCTGGCAGGAGTTTCATCGGCAAAACATTTTATTTGGGACGGCATCAGGGCAATCGATTATCTGCTCACCCGAAGCGAAGTGGATCCTGAAAATATTGGAGTAACGGGCTTCTCAGGAGGAGGAACTGTGACGAGTTATTTAATGGCGCTCGACGACAGGGTGAAAGTTGCTATACCATGCAGCTGGCCTACGGCATACCGAAGGTTGCTTGAAATGAAAGGAATAGGGGACGCTGAAACTATATTAATTCATGGCCTTGCAAAAGGTATAACGTTTGAAGATCTGTTGGAAGTAAGGTCGCCCAAGCCGACATTGATGACATTTACGTCACGTGATGAATATTTGTCTTTGCAGGGAGCCCGTGATGCTCTGAGGGAAGCAAAAAAAGTATATTCAGCATTTGGCAAAGAAGATAACTTAGAATTGGTTGAGGATGACTATAAACATTGGATGACTCCAAAAATAAGGTTAGCTATGTATGCTTTTTTCCAGAAACATTTTAATATGACTGGCAATCCCGCAGAAGAGAAGACTGATTTACCTACAGTAAAAGAATTGACTGTAACACCAACGGGTCAAATAGCCACATATAAAGGCGGCAAAATGGTTTTCGACCTTAATAAAAAAGAATCCGAAAAATTGGGAGAAAATCTTGAGCAATCACGAAGAGATATTGCAAAACATCTTATCAAAGTTAAAATAAAGGCCAGGGAAATATCAGGGTATGCAACTCCTTCCCCGGATAAAGAAGGTGCCTTTATAAATGGCAGGTACCAGAGAAAGGGATACACTGTGGAGCTGGATGCGATTCTTGGCGAAAGTGGCGATTATGCCATCCCTGTTCTCTTGTTTAAACCTGATGACAGCCTGGTCAAACATCCTGCCGTGGTTTATCTTCACTCAAAAGGGAAAATTACAGATGCAGTACCGGGAGGCGAGATAGAAGAATTAGTAAAACAGGGGTATGTAGTTGCTGCTGCTGATGTTTTGGGTATGGGGGAAACAAAACATACCAGTGGACGGGGTCATCAGGATGGCTATACTGCAGTGTTGATTGGCAGAAGTATGGTTGGTATCCAGGCCGGAGATATAATAAGGGTGGTAAATTATTTAAAAAGCCGAAGTGATGTTAATCCGCAAAAAATTGGTGCAATCGCCTTTAATGAAATGTGTCTTGCACTTTTGCATGCTGCAGCATTTGATTCTTCAATTAATCACATCTCACTTATTGGTTCACTCATTTCTTACCAATCAGTCATCATGAACAGGTTTTATAGAATTGGGATAACAAAAAGACCAGGGTCGGATGATTACTGGCATCCTTATGAGGTTGATTTTACATGGGGCATTGCTTCAGTATTGACGGCATACGATTTACCGGATTTAATGGGTTGTCTTGCCCCCAGAAAAATTGTATTAGCAGGTCTTATAGACTCAATGCTTGAGCCAGCTTCAACAGAGTTGATTAGCAAGGAACTTGAATTTCCCCGGTCTGTTTATGCTAAGCGAGCACCGGGGAACTTGAAGATTTTGGAAAAGATAGATGATCTTAATGCCATTGTAAAATGGAGTTTTGAATAATTTCCTTTAGGTTAACTTTGCAAATTTTGTTCATTTCACGCGATGGGTGTAGCATTGGTAGTGACCTCAGCACCATTATGTATTGGAATCGAAAGATAAACAATTGACTGGCGTAGTTGGGAAAACGGGTTCGTGGGAAACGTTTAAGAATGAGAATATCAGTAAGATCAAACTTTCCGAAGGTGCTCAGAAAATAATATTTAGATCAAAAACACAAGCTAACACAGGTGCATTACTCGATCTACGTCAAATTAAACTGGTGGCTGTCAGGAAATGCTTTATGAAAGAAATGCAAAAAATTTGACTCCCAAATTTAAATCCTACCAGACCCTCCTTACGAGCACAATATGCTTTATGCTGACATCACTTCAAGTAGTTTAAAATCAAATTACGATTATGAATACGTTAAATAAAATGGTAGCAGGAATCTACTGCGTTAATCTTAACTAGCAATTGTTATGGGATAGAACTGGCATGCACCACCGCCTGCAGCACAATATTTTTATAGTTATTAATCAATCAAAAAAGACATTAAAATGAATAAAAGCTTTATTCTCAAAATAGTAGTATCGGGATCAATGTTTATTCAATGGCTCATCTCGCCATGTTTCAGCAATGTAAATCACCTTGTTCAGAGAAAAATTATTGTGCGAATCCTCGATGAGGGCGGTAAACCAACAGCTGCCAGAATCAGGGTAACGGGACATGATTCAGTTTACTACCCTCCCGAAG
>WNFZ01001020.1_pt1 | contig 27069 bp, 30 predicted proteins | sample 5400081 | NCBI WGS metagenome assembly WNFZ01 (sample SAMN13153365, study PRJNA577476) | soil metagenome | isolation source: 80 cm soil or saprolite under grassland replicate 1 | place: USA:California | collected 2016-06-15 | reverse complement strand
AGCCAAGCGCCGGCGCCGTCCAGGCCAGCTTCGGTGTAGCTTGAGCTACCTCGCCCGGCGGGGCGACAGTGGAGCTGGGGCTAGCTGGCCGCCCCGGCCTGCGGCCAGCCTGTCGACGAGGACGTCGACGAACTCGTCCTTCATCAGCACCGCATCGGCGCCTGCATCGGTGACGGCTTGATGAAGAGCCGGATGCGCGTCGCCCGTCAGGGCGATGACGCACATGCTCGGATGATCGTGGCGCAGACGGGCAACGGCGGTGACCCCGTCGAGCCGGGGCATGTGCAGGTCGATCACGACGGCGTCGGGCGACAGCTCGTCCGCGAGCTCGATGGCCGCGAGCCCGTCCGCCGCCGTCCCAACGACGGCGAGCTGGGGCTGGCGATTGATGAGAGGCGAGAGCGCGTCGAGAAACGGTTGGTCGTCGTCGGCGAGCAGCACCCTGATCATCACGGCCGCATCAGCCTTCCGCATCGCCTGGGAAGTTAGCCTTGTCGCCGTGTCCTCGCAACCGCGTCGGCAAAGAGTCGCCGTGATTGGGGCAGCCCTCGATCTTGGCGCCGGTCGCCGGGGAGTCGACATGGGTCCGTCGGCGATCCGATATGCGGGTCTTGCCAACCGGATCGGAGAGCTCGGTCATGAGTACGCCGACTGGGGAAACGTCGAGACGGCGGTCGCGGAGGCTTCGTCGGTGGGAGACGAGCACGCGCGTTTCCTTCCTCAGATCAAGGACACGTGCGAGCGGATCGCTCGGTTCGTCACGCAGGCGGTTCAGCAGAGGTACGTGCCCCTCGTCCTCGGAGGAGACCACTCCGTCGCCCTCGGCACGCTTGCCGGGCTACGGGAGGTGCATGGTCCGGGGGGCGCGATCTGGCTCGATGCGCACGCCGATCTCAACAGGCCCGAGACGAGCCCGACCGGCAATGTTCACGGAATGGTGCTCGCGGCCGCGCTCGGCCTCGCGGGGGACCGGTTCCGTGAGGAGGGCTGGGGGCTGCCTGCGCTGGCTCCAGGACGCGTTGCCCTGGTGGGCGTGCGCTCCCTCGACGACGGCGAGCGCGCGCTCCTACGCGATCTCGACGCGCGGCTCTTCACCATGAGCGATGTCGACCGGCTCGGCGTGGAGCATGCCGTACGTGAGGCGCTCGCCCACGTCGCGGGCGCCGGCTTCGTTCACGTCAGCCTGGACATGGATGCGCTCGATCCCGACGTCGCGCCTGGAGTCGGAACTCCCGTGCGCGGCGGCCTGTCCTACCGCGAGGCGCATCTGGCGCTCGAGCTCGTCGCCGAGTCAGGCCTCGCGACGTCGCTCGACGTCGTCGAGGTGAACCCGATCCTGGATCGCGAGAACGAGACAGGGAAGCTCGCGGTCGAGCTCATTGCGTCCGCGCTAGGCGCGCGAATCTTGTAGGAACTCTTCGAGCGCGTCAGCCGTCTGCTGGTACGCGTCCCAGTAGACCATGTGCCCTCCGGGAACGGTCACCACCTGAAGCAGTTCGCCCAGTGCCGCTCGGTACGCGTCGATCTGGTCGTCGCGGACCAGGCCGAACTGGTCGGCGTAGAGTAGGAGCGCCGGGAAGCGGATCGTCTCCGGCGGCGGGGGCGGAGTGCAGAGTTCCCCGTACATGGAGACGACCGCGCTCTGGCAGTAGCGGTATCGGTACCGCCCGTCGGCTCGTCGCACGAGGTGCTCCGCCATCTCCTCTTCGAGATGCTCGCGTGGCGTGGGTTCCCCTGTCTCGAGTCGCGCCGCAATCGCGTCCTCGGGCGACCCGAAGGTTCTGTCGGCGCGCTCTCCTTCCGCGCGGTCGTAGCCCACGTGCGGAAGCAGCTGGATAGCCGGATCGAGTAGCGCGACGCGCTCCATCCGCTCCGGCGCGAGCGCGGCCAGCTCGAGTGCCAGCCTGCCGCCGAAGGAATGGCCGACCCAGCACGCGCGCCGGATCCCCGCTGCGTCGAGTGTCTCGAGCACATCGTGGGCATGCGTGGCGATTGTCCAGGGAGGCTCCCAGTCAGAGTTGCCGTGGCCCCGAAGATCCGGGGCCAGGACGCGAAAGGTGCGGGCGAGCCGTTCCTCGGCAAGTCGCCGAAAGCGGCGCCCGTGCGCCGTGACGCCGTGCAGGCAGACGAGGGGCGGCGCCGTGGGATCGCCCCACGCGTGGATGTTGAGCTCCATCAGCGCTCTCGCACGAGCAAGGGCACGAGCTCCGCTGGGTTACCCCGGACGACGAAGTCCGCGGCTCCCTCCATGTCGCTGCCGCCGTTCACGGACACGACGACGCCGGCCTTGACGAATCCGCTCAGCTGCTCGAAGTCGCCGGGCACACCGACGGTGACGAGCAGGAGCGGCGCGACCGGCCGGCCGAAGAGCCCGAGCTGCCGGTTCCGCGGCAGCAGGCCCGCTTCGCAGACCTCGCGCGTCCCTCCGACTGCGACTCCATGCGGGAGGTCCGGCAGCTCGCCGGCATCGGGCCCAACGCAGACGACGATGCCGGCTTCGTCCAGATCCCAGGCGGCCGCCTCCGTGCGCTCGACAAGCCGTGCGCTGGGTTCGGGCAGTGCGCCGATTTCGATGCGCTCGACTCGCGGCGCGAGATCGCGGGGCTCAAGCGGTTCGAACATGCGCGTGCGCACCGTGGCGAGCTGCGGGGTGGTGCTGCCCATGATGATGGAGACGATATTGCCGCCGTAGGCCGGCTTTGTCTGGATCAGCCGGCCCGCGCGATCGATGCCGAGTCCGACGCAATCGCCCGTCATGCCGAGCTCGAGCTCGCCGGCAACGCGCGGCCCGAGGTCGCGGCCGACTGCCGTGGCCGGGAAGAGCAGGACATGCGGCCGCGCTTGCTCGACGACGGCTCGCAGCGCGCGACTCCAGACCTCCGAGTGGTACTCGCTCAGCTGGGAGTCCTCGACGACCACGACTCGCTCCGCGCCGTGCCGTGCCGCCTCGCGCGCCGCACTCTCCACGTCGCTGCCGAGGAGGAGCGCGACGTTCTCGCCGCCGAGCTTGCCGGAGAGCTCGCGCCCCTTGCCGAGCAGCTCGAGCGAAGTGCGCGCCACGCGGCCGTCGACGTTCTCCACGAAGGTCCAGCAGTCGTAGCTTTTGCCGGGCTTCTCTCCGAGCCGTTCCGGTTTGTCCCAGGAGGAGGGCGGGACGCGTCGGTCTGGCAGGAGGGCGCGGATCCGCTCCACTGCGTCCTCGACCGATTCGGCCACTTCTCCGGCGCGCTGTGGCGTGACGTCGCGGACGGCGAGAACGCGCGTCGGGGAGCCGGTCTGGCCGAAGCGCTTGTCGTTCTCGCGCAGGTTGTCGACGAGATCAGCTGCCGCCCAGAGGTCGATCGCGCCGTCCCGGGTCTCGTCGGTAGTGCGCGCATGAGCCAGCGACAGGACCGCGGGTGCTTCGAGCTCGTAGGTCTCGTACGCGTGATCGGTCTCGCGCGTGGCGCGGATCCGCGAGCCGTCGATCTCCATCTCCACGATGCTGGTGAGGTGCGGCCAGCCCAGGAAGGCCGCGGACTCGGGCGGAACCTGCCACGTCTCGGAGTCGGTCGTCTTTCTGCCGCAGATGACGAGGTCTGTGGCGCCTTCCTTCGCGATCGCCAGCGCGAGCGTGCGTGAGGTGCCGATCGTGTCGGCGAGGGCGAACGCGCGATCGGAGAGGTGGATGCAGCGGTCCGCGCCGAGCGCGAGACAGGCCTTCAGTGCCTCCTCCGCCTGCGGTGGGCCCATCGTCATGGCGATCACCTCGCCCCCCGCGCGCTGTTTCAGCGCGGTTGCCTGTTCGACCGCTGCAGCGTCGAAGGGGTTGAGCAGGAGCGGAACGCCCTCCCGTCGCAGCGACTTCGTCTCTGGATCGAACTGGATCGAGTCGGCGCGCGGGACCTGCTTGACGAGGCAGACGATCTTCACCTGTGGGAGCCTAACGAGGCGTGCTCGCGCTCCTGTACGACATCCACGGCAATCTCGTTGCGCTGGAGGAGGTGCTCGAGGACGCCGAGGCCGTCGGTGTGGACGCATACCTGCTCGGAGGGGACTTCGCCTCCTGGTCGCCCTGGGCGCACGAGACGATTGGCCGGCTGCGTGCGCTGCCGAACACGACCTGGATTCGGGGCAACGGCGAGAGGTGGCTGCGCGAGCCGCCTCAGGACCGCCCCGAGGTTCTGGAGGAGTTGCGCCTCGCCGACTCGGGTCTCGGAACCGACGAGGGCTGGCTCTTCTCGCTGCAGGCGAAGGTGGAGCTCGGTGGCATCCTCTACGTCCACGGCTCGCCGCTCTCCGACGTCGAAAGCTTTCCCGAAAAACCCGGCGAGAAGGACGAGTGGATGCTGAACGGCGTGCGCGACAAGACCGTCGTCTTCGGCCACAGCCATCTGCAGTTCCGCCGGCCGGGGCCGAACGGCACGACGCTGATCAATCCGGGGAGCGTCGGCATGCCGCTCGACGGAGACGTGCGCGCCGCGTACGCGTTGCGGCATGACGACGGCGAGTTCGAGTTCCGCCGCGTCGAGTACGACATCGAGCGTGCAGCGCGGGCTTGGGAGCCGATGCCCGGCTCGTTCGGCAAGTTCGCCGCGCAGCGCATCCGCAAAGGCTCCGACTGAAGCGCAGCTTGTGGCTCTGAGCCACTAACTAGGTTTCGCTTGCCTCCTCGCCGCTGCCTGAGGGCTCGTAGTACGTCGTCCCTTTCAGCTCGTCCGGGAGGTGGTCGATCTCGAAGCCCTCCGGGTTCGAGTGCGGATAGACGTAGCCCTCGCCGTGACCGAGTTGACGGCCGTACCAGCTCGCGTCGCGGAGTGACTTCGGCGGCCGGATGTTTCCGCGTTGCTGCACGTCCGAGGTCGCACGCTTGAGCGCCTGGTAGCTCGCGTTCGACTTCGGAGCTCGCGCGAGGTAGATCGCCGCCTGTGCCAGGTTCAGACGCGCCTCCGGCAGGCCGACGTGCTCGACTGCCTGCGCGGCGGCAACCGCCACCAACAATGCGCGGGGATCCGCATTTCCGATGTCCTCCGAGGCGAGCACGATCATCCGCCGCGCGATGTAGCGCGCGTCCTCCCCGCTCTCGAGCATGGCCGCGAGGTAGTAGACGCTCGCGTCGGGGTCCGACCCCCGCATCGACTTGATGAACGCGGAGATGAAGTCGTAATGCGCATCGGCCGCCTTGTCGTAGACAAGCGGGCGCTTGCGCGCGGCATCGTCGACATGCGCCTCGGCAAGCGGCTCGCCCGCCGCCTGTGCGGTCTGCCAGGCGAGCTCGAGGATGTTGTGGACGGAGCGTGCGTCGCCGCCCGCCCGGGTCGCGATCAGGTGGACGAGGTCCTCCGGGACCTCGGCCCCGATCTCTGCGGCGCCGCGCCTGGCGACGGTCTCCAGCTCCTCGACCGACAGCGGCTCGAGCTCGTACACCTGCGCTCGAGACAGGAGCGCCGAGTTCACCTCGAAGTAGGGATTCTCGGTGGTCGCGCCGATGAGCGTGATCACGCCTTCCTCCACGCCGGGAAGCAGCGCGTCCTGCTGAGCCTTGTTGAAACGGTGAATCTCGTCGAGGAAGAGGATCGTCCTCTGCCCGTTCGCCCCGAGCCGCTCGCGCGCGCGCGCGAGAACCTCTCGTACCTGGGCGACGGTCGCCGAGACTGCAGAGAGCTCCTCGAACTCCGCACCGGTCATGCGCGCGATGATTCGCGCGAGCGTCGTCTTGCCGCTCCCCGGCGGTCCGTAGAAGATCGCCGAGCGGACGCGGTCGTCTTCGATCGCGGCGCGCAAGGCCGAGCCCTCACCAAGCACCTGCTCCTGTCCGACGAACTCCTCGAGCGACTGGGGACGCATCCGCAGTGCGAGGGGCGCGATCTCGGGTAGCCGCTGCTTTGCCGCGTCAGAGAAGAGGTCGCTCATTGCAGGGGAAGTATGCTCCGCAAGCCCGTGGCGACCGAGACTCACGAGGATTTCTCCGAGCCGATCCTGCCCGGACCAGGCGCGTCGGATTATGAGCGCTACCTCCGCACGGACGACCTGCTGGCGTTGCAGAAGCCCCCGGAGGAGCAGGTCCATCCCGACGAGCTGCTCTTCCAGACCGTCCACCAGTCCTCGGAGCTCTGGCTCAAGCTCGGCACGTCGGAGGTCGAACGAGCGACCGCACATGTGCACGCCGGCGAGATCGAGGCTGCGCTTCGTTTGCTCAGGCGCGCCTCCCTCTGTCTGCAGTTCATCATTCGCCAACTCGACATGCTCGAGCAGATGTCACCGTGGGAGTACCAGACCATTCGCCGCGTGCTCGGACACGGCAGCGGGTTCGACTCACCGGGATTCCGCCAGGTGCGCCGCGTAACACCTCCGCTCGGCGAGGCCTTTGACGCAGCGGTTGCGGAGGCGGGACTCGACGCCGTGGAGGTGTACGTGCAAGGCCGCAAGCACGAGGAGCTCTACCAGCTCGCCGAAGCGCTGATCGAGTGGGACGAGCGCGTCACGATGTGGCGGATCCGCCACTACAAGGTCGTCGCGCGCATCATCGGCGACCAGGTCGTGGGTACCCAGGGAACGCCCGTCGAGGTGCTCGGGAAGATGATCCATCACAACTTCTTCCCACCCTTGTGGGGAGCGCGGAACCAGCTGACTGCCCGGGCGAAGGAGGAGGAGGAGGAGGAATCCGAATCCGAACTGCCGGGCCACGGGCTCTGATGGCGACCGTCTCCGTACGCGACGAGGTTACCGAGCTCCTCCAGGAGCTCATTCGCGTCGACACGACCAATCCGCCCGGGAACGAGACCGCCGCGGCGGACCTGCTGCGCGCCTACCTCGAGGACAGCGGCGTCGCGTGCGAGCTGTACGCAAGAGTGCCCGAGCGCGCCAACCTCGTGGCGCGCATCCCCGGCCGTGGTGACGGCCCGAGCCTGCTCCTGCTCTCGCACACCGACGTCGTGCTTGCAGATGCAGCCGAGTGGTCGGCGGATCCCTTCGGCGGCGAGCTTCGGGGCGGCGAGGTCTGGGGTCGCGGGGCGCTCGACATGAAGGGACAGGTCGCCGCGAGCGCGGTTACGATCGCGTCTCTCGCCCGCGACGGCTTCGAGCCGTCGGGAGATCTGATCTTCGCGGCGACAGCCGACGAGGAAGTGGGCACAGGCCTCGGCGCTCAATGGCTGTGCGAGGCGCATCCGGATGCCGTCCGCGCGGACTACTGCATCAACGAAGGCTCCGGCGACAGGCTCGAGCTCGGAGGCAAGCCGTTCTACATCTGCTCGGTTGCGGAGAAGATGAGTGCACCCTTCCGCCTGCTCGTGCGCGGCCGGAGCGGGCATGCGTCGATGCCCGGCATCGCCGACAATGCGCTCGTCAAGGCCGCCCGCTTCATCACCGCGCTAGGCGAGTACGAGCCGGAGCGCCAGCTCACGCCCGAGGTGGAGGGACTGCTCGAGACCGTGGCGGGTGAGAAGCCGAGCTCTCCCGAGGAGGCGCTCGACCGTGCGCGTGCGATCGGGCAGTCGTTCGGTGAGATGGTGGAGCCGCTCCTGTCGATGACGCTCTCGCCGACGATCGTGTCAGCGTCTCGGCAGCGAAACGTCATCCCTGCGATCTGCGACGTCACCGTCGACAGCCGCCTCCTTCCCGGTGTGACGCCGGACGAACAACAGGCGGTCGTGCGCGAGGTGCTCGGCGACGGCGACTACGAGCTCGAGGTGCTCGAGGCAAACGGAGGCACGCGCTCCCCGATCGACACACCGCTCTGGGATGCCGTGGACGCCTGGATCCAGGACGCCGAGCCCGGGGCAAGAGCCGCGCCGATCTGCGTGGCCGGCTTCACGGACAGTCACTGGTTCCGGCAGGCGTTCGGAACCGTCGCCTATGGGTTCTTCCCGGCCCGGGCCATGTCGGTCGAGCTCGCGGCTCGCCTCATCCACTCGGCGGACGAGCGGGTGCCGGTCGAAGACCTCGAGCTGGGCGTCAGCTTCCTGCGCCATGCCGCTCAGGCGATCGGCTCGCCCTGATTTGCGGAATTCGACTCTGAGTCGATAACCTCGAGCCATGGCCGCTGAAAAGGTCCGCCTGGGCGGAATGGCGCTCGCCAACGGCGTCCTCGTGCACGGCCCTCAGTCCTGGGCCTGCGCGATCAGGGCGGAGGACGGGCGAATCCAGGTGGCGGCACAGCGGAAGCGTTTCAGCGGGGCACAGATCGAGAGCCCGCTGCTTCGCGGGCCGGCAAAGCTCCTGGACGCGATGGCGCTGATCCCGCAAATCCGGCGGGCCCTGCCGGAGGCGAAGCTGCCGTTCCAGCGCCCGGCGGTCGTGGCCGCGATGTTCGGAAGCGCGACGGTCGTGAAGCTCCTGCGGGGCTCTCCCAACGTGGGCCCGGCCGCGCAGGAGCTCTTGAGCGGGCTGCTTTCAGTCGCCCCGGCGGCGTTGGCTCTGCGCGGCTCCGACGTTGCGGCCTATCACGGCGCGGAGCACATCTCGATCGGCAGTTACGAGCATGGTGAGCGGCGCGAGAAGGAACACGAGCGCTGCGGCTCTCATCTACTCGCGCCTCTCCTCGCCACGACCGCGCTCGGGAACGCGCTGGCAGCGCGCGCTCCGGTCCACATCCGGACGCCGGTCAGACTCGGCGCGCAGCTCGTCGCGCTCGCCGCCTCGACGGAGATCTTCGGCTGGATGGTCCGCAACCCGGAGAAGCGCCTCGCCCGCGCGCTCGCCAAGCCGGGGCACCAGTTGCAGCACAGCCTGGCCACCACCGAGCCGACGCCAGAGCAGATCGAGGTCGCCGAGGCAGCTCTGGCGGCCTGCCTCCAGCTCGAGCAGGAGTAACTGGGTGGCTGTCGAGCAGCGTGTGCGGGAACGTCTTCCGCCGGAGATCTTCGAACTGCCTGTCGAGAAGATGCGCGCGGGCTACTACACCGACGCGTACTTCAACCATGCACGCGACACGCTGCGCGCCGACGCGCGTCGGCCTCGGGTTGTCATGCAGGTCTTCCAGCGCAACCAGGCATACCTCGGGGGAATGGACGAGGCAATTGCGATCCTCAAGCTCTGCTCGCACGACTGGGAGGCGTTGACGGTGCACGCCCTTTACGACGGCGACCGCACCGAGCCGTGGGAGGCGGTGATGACGATCGAGGGCGACTACACGCTCTTCGCCCATCTCGAGACCGTCTACCTGGGAACCCTCGCGCGCCGAACGCTGATCACGACGAACGTCGTTCGCGTGCTCGAGGCGGCAAATCGCAAGCCGATCATCTTCATGCCCGCTCGCCACGACCACCACCGCATCCAGACCGGCGACGGTTACGCGGCTCATGTGGCCGGCCAGATCGTTGGCGCAACGATCGGAGTGACGACCGACGAGCAGGCATCCTGGTGGGGCGGCCGCGGCGTCGGGACCGTGCCGCACTCGCTGATCGCGTCGTACGGCGGAAACACGGTGCTCGCTGCGACGAGATTCGCAGAGTGGGCGCCGCCGGAACTGAACATCACTGTGCTCGTCGATTTCGAGAATGACTCCGTCGCAACCGCGCTCGAGGTCGCCCGGGCGCTCGGCCCGCGACTGTGGGGCGTGCGGCTCGACACATCGGGGCAGCTCGTCGACCGTTCGCTCTGGCACGAGCTGGGCGAATTCGACCCGCGCGGTGTGAACGAGCAGCTCGTGCGGAAGGTTCGCGACGCCCTCGACAGCAACGGTTTCGAGCGCGTGAAGATCGTCGTCTCCGGCGGCTTCACGATCGAGAAGATCCGGCAGTTCGAGGCGCGCGGCGTGCCCGTCGACGCGTACGGGATCGGCTCGTCGCTGATCCGCGGATCGAACGACTTCACCGCGGACATCGTTCTCACCGACGGGCTGCCCTCGGCGAAGGTCGGCCGTACCTACAAGCCGAACCCGCGCCTCGAGCTCGTCACATGACGGCGACCCGTACGGTTCTGTGGGACGTCGACACGCAGGTGGACTTCATGCTTCCGGACGGGAAGCTGTACGTCCCCGATGCGGAAGAGACGGTGCCGGTGATGAAGCGGCTCGTGGAAGCGGCGCGGGCGGCAGGCGTCGTTCATGTCGCGTCCGCCGACGATCACGAGCTCACCGACGACGAGATCTCGGAGGAGCCGGACTACCAGACGACGTATCCGCCGCACTGCCTGCGGGGAACGCGAGGCGCCCGGAAGATTGCCGAGACCGAGCAGGAGGATCCCGTGCCCATCACCTTCGAGTGGCTACCCGAGCGCTTTCTCGCCGGGCGTGAGTTCCTGCTGCTGAAGAAGAACTTCGACGTGTTCACGAATCCGAATACGGGCCGGCTCCTCGAGCACCTCGATCCGCAGGAGATCGTCGTCTTCGGCGTCGCCACCGACGTCTGCGACGATGCGGCGATCCGCGGTTTTCTCGAGCGAGGGCTGAGGGTTCGCTTCGTCGAGGATGCGGCGAGGGGCCTGGACGAGGGGCGGGTGGCGGCCTGCACGGCGGCCTGGCGAGAGGGCGGCGTCCGGTTTACGACCGTGGACGAGGTCGTGAGCTTGCTCTAACTAAGGGATCCCGGCTCCGCTGCCGATGGGTTCGTCGTGCTCGGGGATTCCTGGATTCACCAAATTCCGTCGTATGCGGGCGAATGGCTGCCGCTGCTGATGTTCATGTGCATGATCGCCATCGTCTATCTGCTGTGGCGAACTCTGCAGGTGATGCCCAGGGTCAAGCCCACGCACGTCGAGCCCGGATCGCGCGAGTCCGTCAGCCTCGACGACGTCGCAGGCGTGACGGAAGCGAAGGCGGAGCTGCAGGAAGTGATCGATTTCCTCAAGTATCCGAAGCGCTTCGAGCAGCTGGGCGCGAAGGTGCCGAAGGGAATCCTGCTCTACGGCCCTCCGGGAACCGGTAAGACCCTGCTCGCGAAGGGTGTCGCCGGCGAGTCAGGCGCCAAGTTCTATTCGCAGAGCGCGTCCGCCTTCGTCGAGATGTTCGTCGGCCTGGGCGCGTCGCGAATGCGAAAGCTGTTCGAGGAGGCGCGCAAGAACGCGCCCTCGATCGTCTTCATCGATGAGCTCGACGCGGTCGGAGCCGCCCGTACCGGCCAAGGCTTCACGCGGGAGCAGGACCAGACGCTCAACCAGCTCCTCGTCGAGCTGGACGGATTTGGTTCCTCGGACCAAGTCGTCGTGATGGGCGCGTCGAACCGCCTTCAGGATCTCGACCCGGCGCTCTTGCGCCCGGGACGATTCGACCGCCAGATGCTCGTCGGTCCCCCTGACCTCTCCGGCCGCGAGGCGATCCTCCAGGTCCACACGCGCGGTAAGCCTCTGGCGGCCGACGTCGATCTCTCGCAGATCGCCCGGCAGACGTCAGGCCTGACGGGCGCCGACCTGGCCAACATCGCCAACGAGGCGGCGATCTTCGCTGGACGCCGCGAAGCGCAATACGTCTCCGCGGTGGACTTCGACGGCGCCCTCGAGCGGGTCGTCGCGGGGCTCCAGCAGAGGAAGGTGCTGACCCAGAAGGAGCGCCGCATTCTCGCCTACCACGAAGCCGGCCACGCGCTCATGTCCCACCTGATGGGCGAGATCGCACCGGTGCAGAAGGTGACGATCGTCTCCCGTGGAACCGCCCTCGGGTACACGCTCAACCTCCCCGCCGAGGATCGCTACATGGCCTCGAAAGAAGAGCTCGTGGACATGATGAAGATCGCGCTGGCGGGGCGCGCTGCCGAGCAGGTCGTCTTCGGCCGCGTCACCAACGGTGCCGCCAGCGATCTCGAGAAGGCAACGGAGATCGCTCGCGCGATGGTGTTCGAGTGGGGCATGTCCGACTTCGCTACCTCGCGGACGGTGCGCGCCGACAACTACGCGCTCTCGGAGGAGACCAAGCGGCTTCGCGACAACGAGCAAGCGCGACTCACGGACGGTTCCTACCTCGAGGCCGTACGGCTGATCGAGCTGCACCGCGCTCCGCTCGAGCGGCTCACGCGAGCGCTGCTCGAGAAGGAGACGCTCGACCGCGAGGACGTGCAGAAGCTCCTCGCTGATGTCGAGCCCGCCTCCCGCGCCTCGGAGACCGTCGGCACGCCGATGGTCGTAGCACTGCCGGCCGACTGAGCAAACCCGGGTTCGACAACCGCTCCGGGGGCTGGTACGACTCCGGCGATGCGTCCGGGGGTCCTTCTCGCTGTGCTGCTCCTTGCGGCACTCTCCGTTCCCGGCGCGACGAGCGCTGCCGGAAGCGCGAGCTTCGCCGACACCGCAGGAGACGCCGGTCCTGCGCCCGACCTCACCACCGTCATCATCGCGAACGACGAGCTGGGGCTGATCACGTTTCGCATCACCGTGACCAACCGGTCCACGCTCGGACCGGACGATCTGATCGTGATCCCGATCGCCACCGACGACCCCAACATCGAGGCGGGGACCCGTGCCGACGACGGGGCGAGCTTCATTCTGGGGATCGACAGCCAGGGTGCCTTTCTCACAGAGTGGAACGGGCAAGAGATGGCCGAAGTCAAGCCGCAGCCGGACTCGCTCACCGGGGCGTTCTCGGGCGGTGTCGCCACCGTCACGGTCAAGCAAGAGGACCTCGCGCCCGGCTTCCCCGACATGTCGGTGCCGATCGAGTTGAACTTCTACGCGCTCGGGCTCACTTTCGATGGTGATGCACTCGTCGGTCGTGACGATGCCCCGGATGGGGAGATGTCCTGGAACTACAGGATCTCGGAGACCCTGCGGCTGATCGTCACGAACTTCGGCGCCGCGGCGACGGTTAAGCCGGGCCAGAAATTGGCCGTGCAGATGGGCGTTGCCCGCGGGGATACGGGAGCGGCGGTCAGCTCGGGCAGGGTGACCTGCCGTGCCCGCCTCGGCGGCAAGGTACTCAGAGGCACCGGTCGCTTCGTCATCGTTCCCGTCAGAGCCGGTGGCCGCGAGATCAACAGCCCGAGGGCTACCTGCTCCTGGAACGTGCCGCGGAAGCGTTCCAAGGGAAAGACGATTCGCGGTTCCGTGTCGGTTCGTGCGAGCGGCATTACGGTCCTGCGGGCCTTCTCGACGCGCGTTCGCTGAGCCGGCCTCGATAGCATCGGCCCCTTGGAGGTGCGGGGAATCCACCATCTGGGTGTGGCGGTCCAGGACCTCGATACTGCCCTGGAGACCTACGCACGCCTCTTCGGAGCCGAGCTCGAGGACCGCGGGACAATGGAAGATCAGGGTGTGCGGGCGGCCGTGCTCCGCCTCGGGGACGGCCGCGTCGAGTTACTCGAGCCACTCGGCGTAGACACCCCCGTCGGTCGCTTCCTTGCCAGGCGTGGTCCCGGGATGCATCACGTCGCCTATGAGGTGAGCGATCTGGCCGCGACGCTGGCCGAGCTCACGGACGCGGGCGCAGATCTGATCGACGAGCGGCCGCGCGAAGGGCTCTTCGGGCTCGAGGTCGCGTTCCTCCACCCGGACTCCGTCCACGGTGTGCTCTCGGAGGTGGTGTCCGCTGGCTAGCCCGGAACGCGTGCGGATCGAGATCGCCTTCGACGGCGGCCAGATCATGGGCGCGCTCGTGACACCCGCGAGCGCCGACGCGCTGGAGCAGGCGCTCGGTTCCGCAGAGCTTCGGGCAGGCACGGGCGAGGCAGCGCTGTCGCTCGAGGCTGAGGACGGCCGCTACGCGATTGCCCTGCAGCGCGTGGTCTACGTGAAGCGCTTCGCCCGCGAGAGCCGGGTCGGGTTCGGCGGCGCAGCTGAGTCCTGACCTCGAGTTAGAAGGCGCCCTGGCCGGGACATATCCGCGCTAGATGCCCGAGGAAGCAACCAGTGCTGCGGCGCGCCCTGTGCGTGATTCGACGGATCAGGATCGACGCCTCGTCGAGCGGGCCCGGCAGGGCGACCGGGAGGCGCTCGAGGAGCTCTACCTCATCCACTTCGATCGCATCTACAGCTACCTGCACATGAGCGTGGGCAACCGCCACGACGCGGAGGACCTGACCACACAGACCTTCCTGAAGATGCTCGAGTCGATCAAGAGCTTCCGCTGGCAGTCCGCACCGTTCTCGGCGTGGCTCTTCCGGATCGCGCACAACCTCGCCATGGATCACTTTCGCGCGACCCGCCGCTGGCAGCCGGAGGAGGAGGTGCCGGAGCCGACCGGCGAGACCGAGTCTTCCGCCGAGGCCGTGGCGCTGCAGTCGATCGGTCGACAAGGCATGCTCGAGCTGATCGAGGACCTGTCCCAGGAGCAGAAGCAGGTGCTGACGCTGAAGTTCGTCTTCAACCTGCCGAACGCTGAAGTCGCGACGATCCTCGAGAAGACCGAGGGCGCGATCAAGTCGCTACAGCACCGCGCGCTGGTCTCACTGCAGAAGCAGATCTCGCAGAAGCAGGAGTAGTGGCGCTCGAAGTCGGAATCGTCGGGCTGCCGAGCTCCGGTAAGTCCACGCTGTTCCACGCTCTGACCGGAGCGCGTGCCACCGGCGACGTCGGCATGGCCGCGATTCCCGATCCTCGGCTGACCCGCGTCGCCGGCGTGATCCGGCCGCGCAAGGTGACGCCCGCCGCAATTCGCGTCGTCGAGGTGCGTGGCACAGGTCCAGAGCTGCTCGGAAACCTTCGTCAGGTGGACGCGCTGCTCGTCGTCCTGGATGGGTTCTCCGGCACGCGTCTGCCTGCCGACGATCTCGAGACCCTCCGCCTCGAGCTGCTCGTCGCCGACCGAGACCACGTCGAGCGGCGGCTCGAGCGGGTTGGCAAGCAGGCGAAGTCGGGCGATCCAAAGCTGAAGAAGGAGGCCGCGGAGCTCGAGCGTTTGCTTGTGCACGTCGACTCGGGGGCATCGCTCGCCGACTGGCCGGGGGAGCTCCCGCCGGAGCTCGAGCCGCTCGCCACCAAGCCGCTTCTCGCCATCGAGAACGGCCCGAACGGCATCGACCTGAAGCTAGAGGCAGAGCTGGCAGAGCTGTCGGGAGACGAGGCGGCTGCCTTCCGCGAGGGAGCCTCGGCGCTCGAGGAGGTCGTGCGACGACTGAGCGAAGAGCTCTGGCTGATCAGCTTCTTCACCGCAGGTGACAAGGAAACGCGCGCGTGGACCTTGCGCCGGGGTCAGACCGCGCTGGAGGCCGCTGCGACGATCCACACCGACCTCGCGCGGGGCTTCATCCGCTGCGAGGTGATCCGGTGGGACGATCTCGTTGAGGCCGGTTCACACGCGGAAGCGGCACGCCGTGGCCTGCAGAGGCTCGAAGGCAGGACGTACGTCGTTCAGGACGGTGACGTGCTGAACGTGCGCTTCAACATCTAACTCGGCTTCATCGCCTGCACGATCGCGCCGTGCATCCCGTCGGCGACGCGATGCGTGAAGCGGACGGAGATGTCAGAGAAGCCCGCCTCCCCGAGACCGTTCTCGTACTCGCCCTTCGACAGCGCGCCCGCGATGCAGCCGACGTAGCTCCCGCGCTCGGCGCGCTCGCCCGGTGAGAGGCGGTCCTCGGCGACGACGTCGCTGATGCCGATACGGCCGCCTGGTCGCAGTACGCGAAAGATCTCCTGCAGGACGCTTGGCTTGTCCGTCGAGAGATTGACGACGCAATTAGAGATCACGACATCGATTGATCCGGTCGGCAACGGGAGGTTCTCGATCTCGCCCTTGAGAAAATGCGCGTTCGTGACGCCCGCCTCAGCCGCGTTGCGGCGCGAGAGGTCTAGCATCTCGTCGGTCATGTCGACGCCGTAGGCGAGACCGAGGGGGCCGACGCGCTTGGCGGACAGCAGAACGTCGATTCCACCACCCGAGCCGAGGTCGAGGACGACTTCTCCCTCGCCCAGCTCTGCGACGGCGGTCGGATTGCCGCAGCCGAGGCTGGCCAGCACCGCCGCCTCGGGTAGGTCGCCCTGCGTCTCCGCGTCGTAGAGCGCGGAGCCGAAGGCCCCGGGGCCGGCGTCGCCGCAACACCCGTTCTCCGCACAGTCGGCTTCGCTGCAGCTGCAACCACATCCAGCGGCTGCGCCGAGAGCCGCCTCGGCGTATCGGGCGCGGATTTCATCCTTCAGTTCGGTGCTCATGCTTCTCCTTTCATCGACGTCTGTCGATATATGGGCTCCGCCGTGTTATATTGAAAAACATCGATGAAGTCAATCGCCCTACTTCCCGCGATCTGCTGTGGGCCCGAGAAAGATCCCCTTACCGAGGCCGAGCGCGACCACCTCGCCGCGCGGTTCAAGGCCCTCGCCGACCCGACCCGTGTGGCCATCGTCAACTCCCTGTCCGCGGCGGACGAGGTCTGCGTGTGCAACCTCACGGCGACGTTCGAGCTCTCGCAGCCGACCATCTCGCACCATCTGAAGATCCTGCGCGAGGCCGGCCTCGTCGAGTCGACGCGTCGCGGAACCTGGGCGTACTACCGGATCGTTCCCGAGACGATCGAAGCACTCAGGGGCGCGCTGGGCGCGTGAACGTCCTCTTCGTCTGCCGGCAGAACGCAGGGCGGTCGCAGATGGCTCAGGCTCTGTACGAGCGACGCGGCGGCAGCGCGCGCTCCGCGGGGACGACACCGGCGGAGCACGTTCATCCCGAAGTGGCGGAGCTGATGCCCGAGCTTGCCAACCGGATTCCGAAGAAGCTCGACCAGGCCGACGCGGAGTGGGCGGACATCGTCGTCACGATGGGATGTGGCGACGCGTGTCCCGTGGTCCCGGGCAAGAAGTACGTCGACTGGGAGCTCCAGGATCCCGCGGGGCAAGACCTCGAGATCGTCCGTGCGATTCGCGACGAGATCGACCGGCGCGTCCATGAGCTACCCCTGTAGCCGAAGTGACGCTTCGAAGCGAGACGACCCAACCAGGTGGTTAATACGGCCACGCGGCAAAACCCGCGTGGCCCTTTATGCGGCGTCGCCGAGTCGACGCCTGGCTCTAGCCTGCAGAGATCAGTGCAACGCCGGCAAGGGTGAGTCCGATCCCGGCCTCCTGAGAACGTGCGACCTGCTCCCTGAGCACGAGCCGGGCGAGCACGACGGTCACGATCGGATAGAGAGACGCGAGCACAGCTGTCACGCTGACGAGCCCGCTGGTCGATGCGGCTGCGAACAGCATGTTGCCGAGCATGTCGCCCATACCGATCAGCGCGAGCGCGGGGAGCTGACGCGGCGCGACCGCCAGCGACGGCCGTCTGATCGCGACGGTCGCGAGCATCACGGAGGTCGACGTCAGGCGGAATATGAGTGACGCCCACCAGAAGTCCGCGTTACCCGCTACATGCATCGGTGGGAAGTAGCCGCCGAAGCCGATCGCCGCCAGCAGGGCAAGACCGACGCCTGGCGCGAGCCTCGAACGGGCACGACGGCTCGCTGGAGGACCCTCCCGGTTTCCTACGACCGCTTCGCGGACGGGCCGCTCCGCGGCCGGCTCGCGTGCGGCCAGGAAAACACCGCCGAGGGCGCAGACGATTCCGAGCAGCTGCCACGTCGACGGCCGGTCGCCGGTCGCGATGCCGAAAGCCACGGGCACGGCGGCCGAGAGCCCCGCGATCGGCGAGACGATGCTCATCGCGCCCACGGCCACCCCGCGGTAGTAGGCGTAGAGGCCGAGCGTCCCCGAGGTCGCTGCTGGAATCGCCAGCAAGACCGCTGCGTCCGCAGGTCCCTTGCCGCGAACGGCGACGATCAGGGCGATGCCGATCAGGCCGCCGAGCTGGACGTAGACGAGCACACGCAGAATGCCCAGCGTTCGCCCTTTGAGCGGCCCGAAAAAGTCGGCCAGGCCCCAGGTGGCGCTGGCTCCGAGCGCGAGCGCCACGGCGAGCATCAGGTGAAGCTAACCGCTAGTCGCGGCCGCCAGCCGGCAGTGGTGCTCGAGCGGCCCGGACGTTACGGCGAGGTCGTCACGAGCGTCGTGCTCGAATCGTTCGACGTCCCGGCATTGCCGCGGCGCGTCTCGGCAACCTGAGTCGGCCGGGTCGCGGCTACGGCGTCCAGCTGGTTCGCGTGGTACAGCACCGCAGCTTCGGCGGTGCGTGCCGCGCGCGCGTCGTGATGGCACGCGATTGCGTGGAGCAGTTCTGCACGCGCGGTCGCGTCGAGAGCTGAGGCGCGCTCTTCGACCATGCGAAGTCCGAGATGCACGTGTCCGAGCAGTCGACCCTCGTCGGTCTGCCGGAACGTCGGCCCGGGTGTGAGCTCGGCGACTCGGCCGAGGTCGTGCAGCAAGGTGGCGGACAGCAGGAGGTCGGAGCGGAGCCGCGGGTGCAGCTGCGCCGTCTCGCGGCAGATCGTCGCGACGCCGACGGTGTGCTCGAGGAGCCCGCCGGCGTACGAGTGGTGCGTCTCTGCGGCCGGAAGCCGGCGGAGCGATCCCCGCAGGAACTCGTCTGCGAGGAACCGTCCGACGACCTCGGCCAGTCCCTGGTGTGCGATCTCCCCGGCGAGGAACTCCAGGAAGCCGTCCAGCTCGTCGGCGTCTCGCCGGAGCGCCGGTGTGAGCGCGGCAGGGTCGGCGTCCGGCGCGGCCTCGAGCGTCCGGACGTCGACCTGCAGGCGGTCCCGGAACTTCTCGACGCGGCCGAGCACCCGCACCGCGTCGCCCTCGGCGAAGCGCCCGTCCAGCAGTTCGACGTCGTGCCAGACGCGTGCGTCGATGCGGCCGCTTGGATCGACGAGCTCCAGCGCCAGATAGGGAGAGCCGCCCTTCGTCCGCAGCCGCTGCTTCCGTGCGACCGCGTAGACGCCTTCGACGACCCTCTCCTCGGCCAGCTCGGCGATCGCGCTCACGAGGCAAGTCTAGGTCCGCAGACGGATGCTAGGGTCGGACCGATGGCCGAGGTCAAGCCGTTCCGCGCCGAACGCTACGACGAGGCGAAGGCCGGGCCGCTCGAGGAGCTCGTCGCGCCTCCGTACGACGTCATCTCGCCGGAGCAACGCAAGGAATTTCTCGCCAGGAGTCCGTACAACGTCGTGCACCTGACGCTCCCGGGCGACGAGGACGATGCGGGTCGCGCCCTGGCCGCGTGGCGGCGAGACGGCATCGTCACGCGCGACGACGAGCCGACTTACTGGTTCCTGGCCCAGGAGTACGTCGGCCCGGACGGTGTCAAGCGGACGCGTTCGGGCCTCGTCGCCTCGCTGAGGGTGGAGCCTTACGAGACCGGCGCGGTGCTGCCGCACGAACGGACGCACAGCGGACCGAAGGAGGGTCGTTTGCGTCTCCTGCGTGCAACACGGACGCAGCTCGAGCCGATCTTCCTCCTCTACGAGGAAGAGGCCCTGGAGCAGCCCTCCCGCGCACCGGACTTGCAGAGCGGCGGCGACAAGCTCTGGCGCATCGGCTCCGCGCCCGACTTTGCCGACACGCAGCTGCTGATCGCCGACGGCCATCATCGGTACGAGACGGCACTCGCCTACGCCGAGGAGGGCGGCTCTCCTTTCCTGATGGTCGTGCTCGTCCCCACCGGGCAGGAGGGCTTGACCATCTTTCCTACGCATCGCGTCGCCCAGCGCCTGAACGGTGTGAGCGGTACTCCGATTGACGAGCCCGACGAGGAGTTGCCCGGCGTCGTGGTCTACCGCGGCGGGCGCTACGAGCTCGTTCCCGGTGAGGGTCTCGACGTCGAGATCGTCGACCGCATTGCTCCGGAAGGGGTGACGTACACTCCGCGGCGCGACGAAGCCGTTGCGACCGTCGACCGTGGCGACGCGGAGGCGGCCTTTTTGCTCCGGCCGACGCGAATCGAAGACGTGTGGGCCATCGCGCGGCGTGGCGAGACGATGCCGCAGAAGAGCACCTACTTCTATCCCAAGCTCACGTCGGGCCTCCTCTTCCACCCGCTTGACTGACTGGCTCGCGCTCTGCCGCGACGCTGTCGAGGGCGTGCGGCGCGTGCTCGCCGAGCTGCCGACACGCGCGGAGCGCGAACCCGTTGTTGGTGCCGGGATGGGCGGCGACGAGACGACCGCGGTGGACGCTGCCGCCGAGCGCGCCGTTCTTGCGCGCTTCGAGGGTCTCGACGACATCACCATCGTCTCGGAGGAAGCGGGTCGCATCGGCGACGGACGCGTGCACGTCGTCGTCGACCCCATCGATGGGTCGTTGAACGCGAAGCGCGGCATCGGATTCTTCTCTCTATCCATCGCGGTCGCCTCAGGGCCGACGATGGGTGACGTCGAGTTCGGGTTCGTCCACGACTTCGGGACCGAGGAGGAGTGGACGGCAACCCTGGGGGACGGCGCGCGGCTCAACGGGCATCTCCTCGACGGCGACCTGCCGAAGGAGCAGATCGAGATCCTTGCTTTCGAGGCGACCCTCACGGCTTCCGTCGCCGAGAAGGCGGCTGCCGTCGTGGAGCTCGCCCACCGGCTGCGGATCATGGGCTCGCTGGCGCTCTCACTCTGCCACCTGGCGGCGGGCCGGATCGATGCGGTCTGCTCGCTCAAGCCCGCGCGCTCCGTCGACATCGCCGCGGCGCAGCTGCTCGTGCTCGAGCGCGGCCTCGCGATCGATCTGTTCGAGGATCCTCCCTTCGCCGCCGCGCCGCTCGACGTCGAAGGACGTTCACGTGTTGTCGCAGCGGGAACGCGGGAGCTGTGTCAGCAGTTGGCCCACGCTCTATCCGCATAGGTTGCTCAGGTTGGAACTACCAGGCGTGGAAGGACGAGTTCTACGAGGGCAAGCCGCCGCGCGTCTGGCTTCGGCACTACGCAGAGCATTTCGACACCGTCGAGGTCAACAACACCTTCTACCGGCTCCCGTTGAAGACGTCCGTCGCGGCGTGGGTGGAGCAGACGCCGCCGGACTTTCTCTTCTCGGTCAAGGCGAGCCGCTACCTCACGCACATCAAGCGTTTGACCGACCTCGGGGGCGGAATCGCTCGTTTCTACGAGCGGCTCGAGCCGCTGGTCGAGTCGGCGAAGCTCGGCCCGGTGCTCTGGCAGCTGCCGGCGACTTTCCGTCGCAACGACGACAGGCTCGCCGCAACGCTCGAGGCGGTACCGCCGGGGCGGCATTGCTTCGAGTTCCGTCACGCGAGCTGGTTCGTGGAGCCGGTGTACGAGCTTTTGCACGAGCACGGAGCCGCGCTCGTGATCGGCGACCGGCCGGAGGTCAAGGACTTCCAGACACACGAGCTGACGACGGACTGGACGTTTGTTCGGTTTCACTACGGCTCTCGAGGCCGTCGTGGGAACTACAGCAAGGCAGAGCTCGAGCAGTGGGCGCGACGCTTCGAAGCTTGGAGCCGTGAGGTCGAGGTACTCGCGTACTTGAACAACGACTGGGAGGTTTTCGCGGTCCGGAACGCGCTCTGGCTAAAACGGCGACTTGGCGGTTAAAGCAACTCGGCGATCAACGCCGCCGCGCGGGCTGCGCCGTCCGTCTCGACCGGGCGGTAGTCGACTGTGCGCCCGATCTCATCCGCAATCGCCTCGGCGATCACGTCCGGACCCGCCGCGTCGAAGTCCATGCACCGACCGGAGCCGTACCGGTTCAGCCGGTGGCGGACGTGGAAGTTCTGCTCGAAGTGATGCTTGAGCGGGAAGTACAGGAATGGTCGCCGGTTCGCCGTCAGCTCCATCGTCGTCGTGAGGCCTCCCTGGACTACTGCGACGTCGCACGCGGCGAGATGCCGGTAGAGCTCGTGGACATACCGTCGGATCTCGAGTCCCTCGGCTGAAGGCAGTGTCTCCGGATCGATGCGCGGCCCGGCGATCACGATCATCCGCAGCGCCGGCACACGCTCCTTCGCCTCGGGGAACGACTCAATGACGCGACGGAGGAGATGTCCGCCCACGCCCGAGCCCCCGACGGTGACGATGCAGACCTGCTCGTCGGGCCGGTATCCGAGTTCGGCGCGCAGGGCCTCACGGTCTCCAAAGACCGCTGGGTCGAACCCGGTGACGTACCCCGCGAAGTCGTAATGCCCCTTCGTCCAGTCGCGGATGAGCGGCAGATCCGGACCGAACGCGTCGGAAACGATGTCGTTGTCGTTGCCGACGTAGATCGCGCGGTCGCGCACGCGCGGAAAGCGCGCGATGTGCTCGATCATCTCCGCGTTGTAATCCGCAGTCAGGATCGCCTCGCGGTCGCCGCCGTCCCCCATCGGCAGCCAGCCGACGAAATCCGTGAGCCACACATATGCGGCCTGCTTCTGCTCGGGATTCTCGTGTAGGTAGTAGTCGAGCTCCCACGCCTCGTCGCCAATCCAGAGGTCGTAGTGGTCATCACGCACGACATCGTGAAAGACCATGAAGTTGGCCAGCAGGATCTCGTCCATCCGGCGGATCGCCTGGAAGCAGTGAAGATCGTGTTCGGCACACTCACTCTCGATGTGGCCCGACTCGTTCGCGAGGTAGGAGCTCGCAGGATGGAGGCGTTCGCCGCGTGTCTCGAGCACGGCGGTGACAGGGTGCTGGGCGAGCCAGTCGATTTCGAGGTCTGGATGAAGTTTGCGAAGCTCGTCGGCAATCGCGATGTCGCGCTGTGCGTGACCAAGACCGATCGGCGAGGAGATATAGAGGGCGCGCTTGCGGCGTGACTTTCCGCGCACCCATCGGGGTGAGGGCGCGGGAGGCGCGATGAAGTCGCGCAGCAAGAGGTTCACCTTCACCGGGTCACGGACGTGTGGTGCGTGCCCCGAGCCTTCGAGGATGACCAGATTGCCTGCGGTCAGGCTGGCAAGTCTTGCGCCGCGTGTCATCGACGAAATCGCGTCCCTTTCGCCGTGGATCACCAGGACGGGGCAACGGACTCGGCGGCAGAGCTCCCGCGACTCTTCGGGCGTCAGCCCCGGGCCGTCCTGCGTCGCGATCAGCGTCTGGGCATCCGTCTCGAGCGCCCAGCCGACGGCATCCTCGATCGGCTTCGTCGAGTGCGGCTCGGTGAACATCTTCGACATGAAGAACTCGACAAAGTCGCGGTAATCGCGCAACCAGTGATAGCGGTTGTATTTCGCCCAGCCCTCGTAGCTGTCGTACTCGAGATCGAACTCGTAGACGACTCGCTCGGGGAGCGGTTCGCCTCCTGCAGGTACAGACGGTCCGACGAAGACGGCGCCCTCGACGCGCTCCGGGTGCTCGGCCGCCAGGATGAGCCCTCGCTGTGCGCCGAGCGAGAAGCCGACGATGAACGCGCGATGCGTTTTGGTGGCGTCCAGCACTGCGATCGCATCTGCTGCGAATTCCCGTTCATCGTAGGCACGGGCGTCCTGTGGTCGGTCGGAGCGGCCGTTGCCCCGTCCGTCGAACGTCACGACGCGGCAGTGACGCGCGAGGTACGGAATTTGCATCTTCCAATGCCGCGAGTGGATGATCGACCACGTCGGCAGCAGGAGGATGGTGGGCTCCCCGGTGCCGTAGACCTCGTAGTAGCTGCGAATGCCGTCGCGCTCGACGTACCCCGTCTCGTCCGGATAGCGTGCCCGCGTCTGCTCGCGCACCTCTGTCAGCGTCGCTGCCATCGCTCCTCCAGAAATCCGTCGATCCAATCGAGCAGCTCTGTGTGCCCGCTCGCGATGCCGGACAGCCTCTCGACGATGAGACCGATGTTGAAGGTGACGACCAGCGAGACGAGAGCGTCGAGCGGCATCTCGATGCCGAGCTCCGTGCGTGGCTCGGCGAAGGCCTCTGTGAGCACTCCTCTCCACTCTGTGTTGATGTCCGCGACGCGCGCGCGCATCTCGGGCCGGTTCCAGGCAAGTGCCTGCAGCTCGAGCCAGACCTTCTCGTAGCGGATGTCCTCCTCGACGAGATAGCGCATCGCTGTCCGCCACTTCTCGATGAAAGGCATCTCGGCCGAGTACATCTCGCGCTGTCGGTTGATCAGGCGCTCGGTGAAGCGCTCCAGCGTACGGACGAGCAGATTCTCGATCGAGCCGAAGTAGTAGTGAACGAGGCCGTGGTTGACGCCCGCTTCCTCGGCGAGACGCCGCGTCGTGATCCCCGCATGGCCTACTTCGACGAGCAGCCGCTCGGCTGCGTCGAGCAGCACGTCCTCAGCGGCCGAGCGCGCGGTCGTCGTCGCAGCCAGTTCTCTCATACCGAGATCGAAACTTTCGCTGCCACGATCACGACGGCGATGCCGACAAGCAACACACCCAGCGGCCAGGTCAGTCTGCGCCCCCACGAGACGTTCTTCTCGACCGCCATCACGGCACCGAGCGCGAGCATCCAGGCGAGATTGCCGATGCTGACCACGAACATCAACAACATCAGCGACCAGCAGCAGCCGATGCAGAAGATGCCGTGGCGCATGCCGAGCTCGAAAGCTTCCTGCTTGTCCCGGCCCCCGTGCCAGTGCTCCATGATGAACGCCAAAGGCGATCGGCACTTCTCCAGGCACATGTGCTTGAGCGGCGTGAACTGGTAGAGGCCCGCGAGCAGGAGTGTGCCAGCGCCGAGGGCCCAGAGGTTCGAGTCAAGCCACGAGCTTCGCTCGATGATCCCGTGCAACAGCTGGTTTCCGGCGAACACGACGAAGCCGAACAGCGTCCAGATCCAGAGATAGCCCGCCACCACCGCGGCGGTCAGCCGCGAGCGGGTCGGCCGCGTCCGGACGAACGAGTGGAACAGGGCGATCAGGGGGAACGTCGTCGGCAGCATCATTGCTGCGACCATCAGGATCCAGGCGGCCAGCGAGAGGTAGACGATCTCTGCACTCCCGCCGACCGCGCTGTGACTCGAATGCGGCGCCGCTCCCCAGGTCCACAGGCTCAACCACGTCAGCGCGACGATGCCGGCCAGTGCAGCGAGGAGGAGCCGGTCGTCTTTGACCCGCGGCCACATGTTCAGGCAGCGAAGCGGAAGCTTCCCTGCACGGCGTTGTGATCTTGCAGGTCGATCTGGAAGCCGTGTTGCGGTGCGTCCACGGTGTAGTTCGCGGCCTTCCCGACGAACGCCGGCGAGCCTGGAATCGTCGTAAAGACGCTGTCGTGCAGCGTCGTCGACGTCCCCGTTGCGCCCTGGAACGGCTGGAGGCTCGCCGCGACGCTGTCCCCGATCGTCAAAGTTCCCTTCCCGCCCTCGACCGTGAACGTGATCGGCGCACGCTCCACCGCGATCACCTCGCCGACGAGTTGCGCAAGGTCGGCGACCGGGCCGCCGAGCTTCCCGGTCCAAACGTCGAGGAGCGCCTGCTGCTGCTCGTCGCTCGCGCCGTCATCCACGTACACGACGACCCGCCAGTTCCCCGCCAGGATGTTGCCGGGAATGTGGGCGAGGAGGGCCAAGGTCCGTCCGGAGACGTCCGTGCCGTTGATCGTCCCGCTGTCGCAATGCCAGGCAAGCACGCCCTCGCAGATGCCGCCGTCCGGATCCTCGCCCACCCAGCAGGGGCACAGGATGTTGCACGTGCAGACCTCCAGCAGGCGTCCTTCGAGTTGATAGGCCATGACCAACCTCCTGACTTAGTCGAGTGACTTAGTCATGTGAACAAATACAGATGGAGTTGTCAAGGCCTGCGGCTGATATCGGTACACCCACGTGGGAACCGCCAAAGCAGTCGAGCTGAGCAGTCCGGACCGCGTCCTCTGGCCCGAGGACGGGATCACGAAGGGCGACGTGTTCGAGTACTACCGGCAGGTTGGGCCGACGCTCGTCCCGCATCTCAAGGACCGTCCGTTCACGATGAAGCGGTACCCGCACGGGATCTACGGCGAAGTGTTCTTCCAGAAGCAGGCGCCGAAGCACCTACCGAACTGGATCCCGACGCGCCAGTTCCGAACGTGGCCGCGCGAAGGCGGCTCGCGTCTCGTTGACTTTGCGCTCGTGAACTCGCCTGAAGCAGTGCTGTTCATGGTGCAGAACAACTGCATCGACATGAATGCCTGGTACTCGCGCGTCGACAAGCCGGACCGCCCGGACTTCGTCCTCTTCGACCTCGATCCACCCGACGACGGCTTCGAGCTGGCGATCGAGGTCGCGCACCTGATTCGCGAGCTCCTCGACGAGCTCGGTCTCCCCGGCTACGTGAAGACGAGCGGCGCCGACGGAATCCACGTCGTCGCGCCGATCGTTCGTCGTGCCACGTTCGAGCAGACCTATGCCTTTGCCGAGGGCGCGTCGCGCCTGCTCGAACAGCGGCATCCCGGCAAGGTGACGACGGAGTGGCTGAAGAAGAAGCGGCAGGGCGTGCTCGTCGACCACCGCCAGAACGGGCACGGGAAGACGATCGCGTCCGTCTATTCCGTGCGTCCGAAGCCGGGCGCGCCGGTCTCGACGCCGCTGCGCTGGGAAGAGCTAACGCCCGGTCTGCGCCCGCGCGACTTCACGATGGAGAAGGCGCTGGCGCGGATCGACGAGCACGGCGATCTCTACGCACCGGTGCTCGAGGAGCCGCGCCCGCTCGGAGCCGCCGCCAAGGCGCTCGACCGGCTCTACGATTGACGCGTGCTGGGCGTAGTCGAGCTCCTCGCCGCATTTTCGCTGCCGTTCACGGCGACGTTGCACGCGCCGACACACACGCCGAAGGTGGGTGCGGCCTGGCCCATCTCGATTCGTGTGACGGACCTCCAGGGCCATCCGACCCGGGCACGCGTCACCATGCGGCTCCTCTTCGGTGGCATTCCGGTCGGCAAGGTCGACGGCGGGCGCGTCTTCACGTTCGTCGGCACGTGGCGCGAACCGAAGGGTGAGGAGATCGAGTTTCCGCCGGCTGCGCGCGGTCAGCGCCTGACATTTCAGGCGATCGTCACAGTGCGTGGGCGCGCGACGAAGCTGAACTACTGGGTCCGGCCGCGTTGAGCGGCGCGGAGCTCGCCGTCGAGCGCGTCAGCAAGGCGTTCGAGGATGGGCGCATCCGGGCGCTCGACGAGGCCTCGCTTCGGCTCGAGCCAGGCGAGTTCGTGTCGCTGACCGGTCCGTCGGGGAGCGGAAAGAGCACGCTGCTCAACCTCGTCGGTGCGCTCGACAGGCCTGATGCCGGCCAGATCTTCGTGGACGGCGCCGCGCTCGAAGGCATCGACGCCTCGGAGTACCGCGCGGCGACGGTCGGCTTCGTCTTTCAGTTCCACAACCTGATTCCGACGCTGACAGCGCTCGAGAATGTGCAGGTGCCGATGTTCGGACGCGGCCGGGGTCGCGCGGCGCGAGCGGAGCACGCGTGCTCGTTGCTGCGCGAGGTCGGGCTCGAGCAACGGAAGGGTGCGTTCCCCGGGAC
>WNFZ01001019.1_pt1 | contig 27085 bp, 21 predicted proteins | sample 5400081 | NCBI WGS metagenome assembly WNFZ01 (sample SAMN13153365, study PRJNA577476) | soil metagenome | isolation source: 80 cm soil or saprolite under grassland replicate 1 | place: USA:California | collected 2016-06-15 | reverse complement strand
CACCACCGGCCGAGGTCTCACACCTACGCACGCCAGCTAGCATCTCGAGGCTTCCAGCGCAGTCCGCGCTGCCGCCCCCTGCCCTGAAACCATGCCATCTACCAGGCAAAACGGTCCCTTGACAAGCCGTTCCACATCAATACTCCAACCGGAGTTCGTGATCTTGCTGGTCAGGGCGGCTCAGGACGCGGTTGAGCCGGCCGGCAGACCAGGGCGGCCAGCGGTGATGATCCGGTGGCATGTGGACAACCGAAGATCACACGATGGCCGCAGGCCACAGCGTAACCCCTACCAGTTGGCAGGCGGGGCTGGATGAGCTGCTGGGCCGAGTCGCCGGCCGGTTTGCCAGGGTAGAACCGAGACGGCGTGCCAAGGCCTTCGTGCTCGGGCTGCTGGCCGACCTCCCCCGCAAGAACTGCTGGACGATCGCCGAGCACGCCGGCGACGCCAGCCCCGACGGCATGCAGCACCTGCTGGCCGGGGCGGTGTGGGACCACGACGCCGTCCGCGACGACGTCCGGGACTACCTGCTCGAGCACCTGGCTGACCCCACCGGGGTGCTGGTGGTCGACGAGACCGGCGATCTCAAGAAGGGCCGCCACACTGTCGGGGTGGCTCGCCAGTACACCGGCACCGCCGGCAAGGTCGACAACGCCCAGGTCGCCGTCTACCTGGCCTACGCAGCTGACGCTGGGCATGGGGTGATCGACCGCGAGCTGTACCTGCCCCAAGGCTGGCTTGCCGACCCGGCGCGCTGCCGGGCCGCCGGCATCCCCGACCAGGTCGGCTTCGCCACCAAGCCCGAGCTGGCCAGGGTGATGCTGCAACGCGCGCTGGAGGCCGGGGTGCCGGCCGGCTGGGTGACCGCCGATGAGGTCTACGGCAACAGCCCGGCGCTGCGCGGCTGGTTGGAGACCCGCCAGCTGCCCTACGTGCTGGCGGTCAAGGCCACCGAGCCGCTGCCATCGCCAGCGCCATGTGGACCGTCGACGTCGGCGGCGCGGCTGGCTGAGCAGATCCCCTCCTGGTGCTGGCTGCGCCTCAGCGCCGGCCATGGTGCCAAGGGCCGCCGCTGGTATGCGTGGGCCCACCTGCCGCTGGCCAGCACGGGCGCGCCCACCGGGTGGGGCCGCTGGCTGCTGGTGCGCCGCAACCCACGCACCGGGGAGCTGGCCTACTACCTGTGCGCCGGCCCGGCCGGCCGGCCGCTGGTCGCCCTGGTCCGGGTGGCCGGGGCCCGCTGGCGGGTAGAGGAGGCATTCCAGGCCGGCAAGGGGCTGTGCGGCCTGGACCAGCACCAGGTCCGCCGCTGGCGCAGCTGGTACCGGTGGGTGACCCTGGCCATGTTGGCGTACGCGTTCCTGGTGGTGGCCGCGGTCACCGAGCACGCCCGCCACCCGCCGCCATTGGGGCTCATCCCGTTGACCTGCAACGAGATCCAGCACCTGTTTGCCGCCTTGGTCGCCGTCCCCGCCGGTGATGCTGGCCACCGGTTGCGTTGGTCGTGGTGGCGACGCCGCCGGCAAGCCCGTGCTCGCGCCTGCCACTACCGACGACAGGCGGCTCGGCAACCATGAAGATCACGATCACTGGTTGGAGTCCTAATCCGGATGCCGACAGCGCCGGTGACGGTCAACCGGGCGATGGTGGGGAGAGGGCATGGCATGACCCGCCTGGCAGCGTCCTGGATCGAGGCCTCGCCGAGCCCGCCCATGGACCTCGCACGTCGCGTTGGTTTGCTTCGTCGTCACTGACCTTCGAACGTTACCGAGGAAGGAAGGTCCTCACGAGCGCAGCGCATCACCACGAGAACCGGGCGGCCTCTCTGGGATGCTGGACGAGTGGTCGACGTGACGGGCGCGCTCCTCGGCGCAGTCGGTGGCGTCGCGGTAGGGTCCTGGGAGCACTGCGTCGCGAGTTGTTGGCGGCGGATAGCCACTCGCCAATTCACGTGAAGGGATCGCAGATGCCAGAACTGGTCATCGACTTCATCACCTCGCTTGATGGATACGGGGCCGCCGAGGGCTGGCCCGGCTGGTGGGGCCTGGAAGGGCCCGAGTACCTCGCCTGGTTGGAAGACGACCCGGAAGCGGACTACACGGTCCTGATGGGCGCAAACACCTATCGGGTCATGTCCGGGTTGGCCACCGACGGTGAGCCGGGTACCGATACCCTGGCGGGCCTGCCGAAGGTCGTCTTTTCGACCACCTTGACCGAGCCGCTGTCGTGGGCGAACACCCAACTGGTCACCCAGGACCCGGTCGAGGCCGTGCGGGAGATGAAGGACCAAGGCATCAAGTCCATGCGCACCTTGGGCAGCCTCACACTGTGCCGCTCGCTGCTGAAAGCCGGTCTCGTGGACCGTTTCCGCGTGGTCGTCTTCCCGGTCATCACCGGAAGCAGCGGTCGGGACCGGATCTATGACGGGTACCCCGACGTCGCCTTGGACATGGTTGCCAGCCGCACCTTCGACGGTCGGCTGCAGCTGCTGGAGTACGTCCCCACGGTTCTGGCCGGGCCGCCCGGCACCACCAAGGCCGACGCCTAATAAGCTGGGGCGGTACTGATGAACGACAGCTGGGAGGGCGTCTGACCGTGCAGCCGAGCCAAATCACCGAGGTCCTGAGCCGCCCGATCAGCCAGGAACTCCTGGCCCGCGACCTGACCCGCCTGGCCTACGTCGCCAAGGACGGCACGCCTCGCTCTATCCCGATCGGGTTCGTCTGGAACGGCTCGGAGATCGTCATGTGCACGGCGAAGAACGCCGCGAAGGTCCCGGCCCTGCGCCACAACCCGGCGGTCGCCCTGACGATCGACACCGAGGTGCATCCGCCGAAGATCCTGCTGATCCGCGGTCGGGCCGAGCTGGACGTCGTCGAGGGCATCCCGGACGAGTACCTTGAGATGAACGGCACCTACACGATGACGCCCGAGCAACGGGTCGAGTGGGAGGCCGACGTGCGTTCGCTCTACGACGGCATGGTCCGGATCGTCGTGACCCCGACCTGGGTGAAGCTGATCGACTTCGAGACGACCCTCCCGAGCGCGGTTGCGGAGCTGGCCCGGCAGCGGGACGAACGTCAGCGCGCCTGAGCGCCACGGTGTGCCCGACGCATCGAGATCCGGACCCAGGAGCTACACAGGAGGGCGGTCGAATCACAAGAAACCGCGCCGGAGCCGGGGTCGCTGGTGCCGGTTGGCCGTGGAGACCAGATCAGCGGCGCAGCGACGAGCCGGCTGACCCTGCCATCGGCCGGTCCCGCGGTGGCTGACCACCGGGATCATCACCGCTGGCCGCCCTGCCCGCTGGCCGGCTCGGTCGCTCCCTGATCAGCCAGGTCACGATCTCCGGTTGGAGTACTAAGCACAATTAGTACTTGTTAGCGGGCTTTTACTATCTGTTACCCGCGGCCACCCGTGCCCCGGTACCGTCCGCCCGCCAGGGCGCGAGCCGGCGCGACGTCGTGTGGATAGGAAGCGGGGGACACGGATGTCCACGAGCGGGCAGCAGGGAACGATCGAGTCATACCGGCCGCGGCTGCGGGCGGTGGCGGTCCTCGCCGTGCTGCTGGGCGCGGTCGCGGCGCTGCTGGTGTCATCGGCTCCCGCCGCCGTCGCGGCTCCCGCCGCCGGCCAGTTCGTCCCGGTGTTCCCTGTCACGGTGGTCAATGCCGTCTCCGTCCCCGCGGGGGGATCGAGCACCTTCACGGTCACCGGCGCCAACGGGATCCCGGCGGCGGGCAACGTCTCGGCGGTGGCGCTCGCGGTGGTCGCCGTCCAGCCGGCCGCTGCCGGCTGGCTGCAGGTCTACCCCGCGGGTCCGCGGCCGTCGGGCAACTCCACCATCGACTACCCGCAGGGCCGCAGCACCGCCGCGTTCGAGGTCGTCCCGACCTCGGCCAGTGGCCAGGTCTCGGTCTTCAGCACCGCCGCGACCAGGGTGCTGGTGCGCCTGCGCGGCTACTACACGCCGGCGCAGACGCCCGGCGCGGCCGACTGGTCCCAGTACCGCAGCGGACCGGCGCACCTGGGGACGAACCCGAGCGAGGCGGTCCTCTCCCCCACGACGGTCCGCGAATTGGGCCAGGCGTGGACCAGCAGCATCGGCGGCACCGTCTCCGCCCCGGTGGTGGCGGGCGGGACGGTCTACGCCGGCTCCTCCAACGGCAGCGCGTACGCGCTCGACGCGGTCACCGGCGCCAGCCGCTGGACCGCCACCGTCGGCGGCACCGTCTCCGGGCCGGCCGCCGTGGGCAGGACGGTCTTCGTCGGCTCCTCCAGCGGCACCGTGCGCGCCCTGGACGCCGCGACCGGCGCCACCCGCTGGACCGCCACCACCAGCCCGGTCCGGGGCGCGCCCACGGTCACCGGCGGGACGGTGTACGTCGGCACCGGTGGCGGGGTGTACGCGCTGGACGCGGCCACCGGCGCGAGGCGCTGGACCGCCAGCACCGGCGGCTCGGTGTCCGATTCGCCGACGGTCGTCGACGGCGTGGTCTACGTGGTTGCGGCCGACCTGAAGGTGTACGCCCTGGACGCCGGCACCGGCGCCAGCTTGTGGACCGCGGTCTTCGGGCCGCAGCCGTCCGGCGGCGGCCCGGTCTTCTGCGTCAACCCTTCGGCGCCGTCCGCGCCGGCGGTCGCCGACGGGACCGTATACGTGGCCGGCTGGTGCGACGGCACCCTGCACGCGTTCAACGCCACCAGCGGCGCCACCGTCTGGACCCTCAGCGGCAGGCTCACGCCCTCGGCACCGGCGGTCGCCAACGGGATCGTCTACGTCGTCAGCGAAGCCGGGCTGCAGGCCCTGGACGCCGCGACCGGCGCCACCGTCTGGACCGTCACCAGCGCTTCCGGGTTCACCGATCCGGTGCTCGCCAACGGGGTCCTCTACCACGGCAGGAGCGGCGGCGTGCTGGTGGCCCGCGACCCGGCCACGGGCACCCAGCTCTGGTCGGACTCCGGCACCCCGGGCAGGAGCACGAGCGGCTACCTGTCGGTCGTGGTGGCCAACGGGGCGGTGTACGCGGGCCGCGACCACGGGGCCGTGACCGCGCACCACCCGTAGGGCGCAGCGCCGGCGGTCCTGGGACCGCCGGCGGTCCCGGGACCTCGGGTGGTGGCGGCACCTCCGGCGGCTCGGGGACGTCGGGGGCGTCGGGCACGTCAGGTGGTGCCGGCAGCTCGGGTGGCGCCGGCACCAGCGGTGGCCGCACGCCTCTTCGCCGCGCGCTCAGCGACCTTCGCGGTCCCCCGGCCTCGGCCCCTCGACGGTGACGTCCCCGCTGCCGGCGGGCCCGCGCAGGTGGCGGCCGCCCGCGTCCCGGTCGCCGGGGCGCTCAGCGGTGGCCACGCCGCCGCCGGCGGCCGGTGCCGCCGGCGCGCCGGACACGCTCCTCGCGGCCACGGCGTCGCGCGCCCGCTCGGTCCGGAGCCTGGCCAGCGGCTCCTCCGCGGGCAGCGCCTCGGGCTCGGCCGGCTCGCGCTCGCTCAGGGCCGCAGCCGCCCTGCGGGTCAGCTTGCTGTGCCAGCGCTCGCCCATCTTGCCGCCGAGCACCGCGCCGACCAGCATGGCGAGCAGGGATCCGAGGCCAGCCAGGGAGCTGACCTGGCTCCAGCCGTCGAAGTTGGTCGGGATGCCCGCGTCGCGCAGGCTGGCGGCGACCTGGTCGCTGCCGTCGCGGATCGCCAGCAGCGCGCCGAGCGCCGCGACCAGCAGCACCGCGAGCACGAACACCGCCAGGCCGTTGAGCAATCCGGCGCGGCGGGCCATGCGGCCGGCCACGTAGCCGCCGAACGCGTAGGAGATCAGCGTCGCCGCCACGATCACGACCGCTCCGGCGAGGCTGAGCTTGGCCAGGTCGTCCAGGCTGAAGTCGTTCAGCCCGGTTGCCTTGGCGGTCCCGTAGGCCGCCGCGAGCAGGACGGCGAGGCCGCCGTAGGCGACCAGCACCCCGGCGAGCACGCTGACGAACGAGAACCTGCCGAAGCCGGCCCCGCGGGCCAGCGCGGCGCGGTCCCGTCCGCTCTCGGTCAGGTCCCTATTGCGCATGACGCTCTCCTGTCGGACAGACGTTGCCTGCTGGTGGTCGCGGCGGAGCGTCCAGGGCGCCCCAGCCACACCATTTAGCTAGTCTGCCCGGCGACCGGGCTATCTAAGCCGATCCCGGTGAGCTAGAGGTCAGCGGTTCGCCGGGGCGGGGCGGACCGCGGCGGCGTAGTCGCTGCGCCAGATGGAGGCGGTGCGGACCACGTCGCCGGTGTGGGGCGCGTGCACCATCAGGCCCTTGCCGATGTACATACCGACGTGGTGGATGGTGGCGGGGTTGCCCGGGTCGGTGGCGTAGAACACCAGATCGCCAGGCAGCAGCGCGCCCATGGCGACGCCACGGCCGGCCTGCGTCAGCGCCGCGTACTGGGTGCGCGAGGTGCGCGGGACCGGCGCATTGGCCAGCCTGTAGGCGAAGCTCATCAGGCCGGAGCAGTCGAACTCGTTCGGGCCGGTCGCGCCCCAGCGGTAGGGGGCGCCGAGCTGGGCGAGGGCGACCTGCACGGCCTTGCGCGCCGCGGGCGCCGCCCCGTCGGCCGCGGTCAGGCCGGCGACGCCCTGCGCGTCGCTCGCCCAGCGGTTGAAGGCGAGCCGCCTGTTGGCCTCCTCGCGCTGCTCCGCGGCCGCGATCAGCCGCGCCATGCGCCGGTCCATGGTGCGCAGCTCGCGCGCGAGCCGATCGGCGAGGGCCTGCGCCTCGGCCTGCTTGGCCGCAAGGGTCTGGGCCATGCCGGCCTGCTCGACCCGGCGGGCGGAGAGCTGCGCGCGCACCGCGTCGGCCTTGGCCTTCGCCGTCTTCACGCGCTCGACCAGGGCGACGTCGGACTGCAGCACCGCCTGCTGCAGCGGCAGGCGGCGCAGGAGCTCGGCCGGGTCGTCCGCGGTGACCAGGGCGGATAGGTACGAGGAGGCGGGGCCGCCGATGTAGCTGGCGCGCACGCGCGCGTCGAGCTTGGCACGGGCGTCGGCCAGCTCCCGGTCGGTGGCCGCCTGGCGGCGCTGCAGCTCGGCGGCCTGGGCGAGCAGCTCGACGCCGCCGGCGTAGGCCTCCTTGAGCTCCTCGGCGAGCTGCTCGAGGCGGAGCTGCTCGCCGTCGAGCCGGGCGCGGGTGGCGGCGGCGTCAGCCCGCAGCTTGGCCAGGTTCGCAGCCTTCCGCGGCGCCGCGAGCGACGCCGCCGGCACGGCCACCAGGCCGCAGGCCAGCGCGAGCACCAGCGCGCGGACGGCGACTCGGCCCACCCGGACGCGGCCGAGCAGGCGGCCGGCCGCGCGTACGGGCAGCTGGCCGGGGCGCCGCTTCCCCAGCACGCGCCGGTGGCCCGTCGGGGTCGGGTCCGGTCCTCCGGTCACCGCGCTCAGCCTCCCTCACGTCGGCGCGCTCACGCTTCACCGGATGGTTCGGCGCGCCCGGCCGAACGGATGGGACGGGCTTCGCTCTCGGTAGAACTACGTAGAGGACCCGGTCGGCCGACGAGCGAACCGCTTAGGCGTCCGCACCGAACCACCCGGTGATGGCACGGGCGCACCCGTCGCGCGCCCATCGAGGAGGGGATGTCGTCGTGAGGCGAGGTACCATCCGCCTGCTGGCCGCCGCCGCGGTGATCGCGGCCGCGCTGGCGCTGGCACCGACCGGCGCGGGGGCGGCGGCGCCCGGCAAGGCCATGATCCGCATCGCGCACTTCTCGCCGGATGCCGCCTACGTCGACGTCTACGTCGTCAGCCTCAACCGCAACCAGCTGTTCCCCAACGTCTTCTACAAGAACGTCTCCGCCTACTGGCAGGTCAACGCCGGCCCCTTCAGCTACGAGGTGCGCGCCGCCGGCGCGTCGCCCAGCTCCAAGCCGGCCATCCGGCTGACCGGGCGGCTGCAGGCCGGCCACGCTTACACGGTGGCCGCGGTCGGCCCCAAGACCAACCTGCGCGCGGTGCTGCTGAGCGACGACATGGAAGCCACCGAGGCGGGACGCGCCAGGGTGCGCTTCATCGACGCGGCGGTCGACCTGCCAAAGGTCGACGTGGCCGTGGACGGACGGGTGCTCTCGCCCAAGCTCTCGTTCGCCGCTCCCAGCACCTACCGGGCGCTGCCGGTCGGCAAGCTGCGGGTGGAGGCGAGGCGCTCGGGCGGCGGTGGCGTCCTGCTGCGCGACAACCTGCGCGTGCGCGCGGGCACGGTGTCCTCGGCGGTGCTGCTCGGCGGCGGCGGCCAGCCGCGCGAGGTGTTCGCCTTCTCCGATGCCACCGGCGTTCGCAGGATGCCGGCCGGTGGCATCAAGACCGGGGCGGGTGGCGCCGCCCGAGCGGAGGGCATACGCCCCGACCTCCTGCTCCTGGCCGCGGGACTGCTCGCCCTCGGCTGGCTCGTCACGGCGAGCCGCCACGCCGTCAGCCCGGCGCGCCTTCCTGCCGCGCGCGCCCACCGGCGCTGAGGCGCCCCCCGGCCATGCGACGCCACCGCCCCGTCCGCCAGGTGCTCGCCGCCGCGCTGGCCCTTGCCCTGGGCGCGCTGCTCGGCGGCTGCGGCGGCCATCCCGCCGCCGGCGCGGGCGCCACCGGACCGGTGCCCGTGCCGGCGGCTACGGCGGACCCTGCCGGGCCGCGCTCGGGCGGCTCCGGCATGGTCACGCCGTCGGCCAGGCCGGCTCCGGCGCCGAAGCCCGACGGCTTCGAGGTCGCTTCCCTGCCGTCGGCGGTGCGCGTCCCAGGACCGCCCACGCCGCCGCTGCGGCTCTCGATCCCCGCGATCGGGGTCGCGACGCCGCTCGACCGGCTCGGCCTTGCCGCCGACGGCGGCATGGAGGTCCCCGGCGATTTCGCCCGTGCCGGCTGGTTCTCCGCCGGCACGATGCCTGGCCAGCAGGGGCCGGCCGTGATCGCCGGGCACGTCGACTCCAAGACTGGCCCGGCCGTCTTCTACCGGCTGCGCGAACTGAAGCCGGGCGACCGGGTCGAGGTCGAGCGGGCCGACGGCGTCCGCCTGCGCTTCGCGGTCGAGGGGCAGGCCCAGTACCACAAGGCCAGCCTCCCGACCGAGGCCGTGTTCGGCCCCGTGCCCGTGCCGGCCCTGCGCCTGGTCACCTGCGGCGGCAGCTTCGACCACTCGCGCGGCAGCTACCGCGACAACCTGGTGGTCTTCGCCCACCTTGTCGGCGCCGGCCGGTAGGGCGGCCACTGGACGTCCGGGGTGCGGGTCGCGACGGGACCCGTGCCCCGGGCGATCTCCAGGCAGCGTGGTAGCGTCCTGCGGAGGCCTCGGCAACCACTGGAGGGACCACTGTGGGCAGCGAGCCGGCGCCGCTCTGGCGTCCGTCCAGGGAGCGGGTCCTGCGCTCCAACCTGGTCCGCTACGAGCACTGGCTGATCGAGCACCGCGGGCTCGACTTCCACGCCTACGACGACCTGTGGCGCTGGTCGGTGACCGAGCTGGACGCCTTCTGGAGCTCGATCTGGGAGTTCTTCGGCGTCGCGCCTGGGGCGGCGCCGGCGCCGGCGCTGGCCGAGCGGCGCATGCCCGGCGCCCGCTGGTTCCCCGGGGCGGAGCTGAGCTACGCCGAGGTGGCGCTGCGCCGCCGCGACCAGCACCCGGCGCTGGTCTTCGGCGGCGAGGACGGCAGCATCGGCACGGTCACCTACGCCGAGCTGGCACGGCAGGTCGCCGCGGCGGCGGCGGGGCTGCGCCGCCTCGGGGTCCGCCGCGGCGACCGGGTGGCCGCCTACCTGCCCAACGTGCCGCAGACGGTGGTCGCGCTGCTGGCCGCGGCCAGCCTCGGCGCGGTCTGGTCGAGCTGTGCCCCTGAGTTCGGCGTCTCCAGCGTGGTGGACCGCTTCCAGCAGATCGAGCCGACCGTGCTGCTGGCGGTGGCCGGCTACCGCTACAACGGCAAGGTCCACGACCGGCGCGACGCCCTCGCCGAGATCCGCCGCCGCCTTCCCAGCCTGCGCGCCACCGTGATGGTGCCGTCGCCGGTCGAGGCGCCGGCGGCGAGCGGTGGCGAGGTCCTCGCCTGGGAGGAGCTGCTCGCCGGCGAGGCCGGCGAGCTCGCCCCTGAGCCGGTCCCCTTCGACCACCCCCTGTGGATCCTGTACTCCTCGGGCACCACCGGCCTGCCCAAGCCGATCGTCCACGGCCACGGCGGCATCGTCCTCGAGCACCTCAAGTCGCTCGCGCTGCAGCTCGACCTGCGGGCGGAGGACCGCTTCTTCTGGTTCACCACCACCGGGTGGATGATGTGGAACTTCCTGGTCGGCGGGCTGCTGATCGGCGCGACGGCGCTGCTGTGGGACGGCAGCCCCGGCCATCCCGACATGCTGTCCCTGTGGCGCTTCGCGGCCGCCACCGGCACGACCTACTTCGGCACCAGCGCGGCCTACGTGCTCGCCTGCCAGAAGGCCGGCGTCGAGCCCGGCCGCGACAGCGACCTCGCGGCGCTGCACTCGATCGGCTCGACCGGCTCGCCCCTGCCCCCGGAGGGCTTCGCCTGGCTGTACCGGCACGTCAGCGACGACGTCCTGGTCGGCTCCGTGAGTGGCGGCACCGACGTCTGCACCGCCTTCGTCAGCTCCGCCCCCGTGCTGCCCGTGTACCCGGGCGAGCTGCAGTGCCGCGCCCTCGGCGCCAAGGTCGAGGCGTTCGACGAGCACGGCAGGCCGCAGCTGGGACGGCTCGGCGAGCTGGTCGTCACCGAGCCGATGCCCTCCATGCCGCTGCGCTTCTGGAACGACCCGGACGGCGAGCGCTACCGCGACAGCTACTTCGCGACCTACCCCGGCGTCTGGCGGCACGGCGACTGGATCGAGATCACCGAGCGCGGCACCTGCGTGATCACCGGACGCTCGGACTCGACCCTGAACCGGGGCGGCGTGCGCATGGGCACGGCCGAGTTCTACCGGGTGGTCGAGGGCCTCGACGAGGTCACCGACAGCCTGGTGGTCGACGCCGGCGACGCCGACGGTGACGGCCGCCTGCTGCTGTTCCTGGTGCTGCGGCCGGGCTGCACCCTGGACGAGGCCCTGACCGGCAGGCTCCGCGCGCTGATCCGCTCGGAGCTGTCGCCGCGCCACGTCCCCGACGAGATCCACGCGATCGCGGAGGTGCCGCGCACCCTCAGCGGCAAGAAGCTCGAGGTCCCGGTCAAGCGCATCCTCGCCGGCGTTCCCCCGGAGCAGGCGGTCAGCGAGGGCGCCCTGGCCAACCCCGCCGCGATCCGCGCGGTGGTCACCATCGCCAGGCAGAACTCGACGCCCTGAGGCCGACGGGCACCGCCGTCAGGCGCCCCGGTCCCCGTCGAGCAGCTGCACGGAGCCAGCTGGCTGCAGCGCGCCAGCCCCGCTGCCGAACCGGGGGACGCTGCCCGCCAGCAGGGCGGAGGCGTCGACCAGCTGGTAGGCGTAGCCCTGCTCGGCGAGGAAGCGCTGGCGGCGCTGGGCGAACTCGGTGTCGTTGGTGTCGCGGCTGACCACCGTGTAGAAGCGGGCGCGGCCGCCGTCGGCCTTCGGCCGCAGGATGCGGCCGAGCCGCTGGGCCTCCTCCTGGCGGCTGCCGAAGGTCCCCGAGACCTGGATGGCCACGTTCGCCTCGGGCAGGTCGATGGAGAAGTTGGCCACCTTGGAGACCACCAGACGAGGCAGCGCGCCGTTGCGGAAGGCGGCGAAGCGCTGCTCGCGCTCGCGCACCGGTGTCTGGCCGGTGATCACCGGGGCGTCCAGCTCGCTGCCGAGGGTCTCGAGCTGGTCCAGGTACTGGCCGATGACCAGCACCCGGTCGTGCGCGTGGGCTTGGGCCAGGTGCCTGACCACGGCCAGCTTGGAGCGCACCGTGGCGGCGCGGCGGTAGCGCTCCTCTGGCTCCGCGGTGGCGTAGGCCATGCGCTCGTCGTCGGTCAGGTCGACCCTGACCTCGACGCAGTCGGCGGCCGCCACCCAGCCCTGCGCCTCCAGGTCGCGCCAGGGCACGTCGTAGCGCTTGGGGCCGATCAGGCTGAAGACGTCGGCCTCGCGCCCGTCCTCCCGCACCAGCGTGGCGGTCAGGCCAAGGCGGCGGCGGGCCTGGATCTCGGCGGTCATGCGGAACACCGGCGCAGGCAGCAGGTGGACCTCGTCGTAGACGATCAGGCCCCAGTCCTGGCGGCCGAGCAGGGCGAGGTGCGGGTGGACGCCCTTGCGCCTGGTCACCAGCACCTGGTAGGTGGCGATGGTGACCGGGGCCACGTCCTTGCGCGCGCCCGAGTACTCGCCCACCTGCTCGGCGGCGAGCGAGGTGCGGGCGACCAGCTCCTCCTGCCACTGGCGCGCGGCGAGGGTGGAGGTGACCAGGACCAGCGTGCGGGTGGAGACCTCGGCCATGGCGCCGAGCCCGACGAGCGTCTTGCCGGCGCCGCACGGCAGCACGATCACCCCCGACCCGGCGGCGACGAAGGCCGCCACCGCCTCGCGCTGGTAGCGGCGGAGCCCGAAGGGCTCGCCGCTGGCGGCGTGGGCGTCCCTGAGCCGCAGCGGCAGCGGCGCGCCCTCGACGTAGCCGGCGCGGTCGTCGGCCGGCCAGCCGAGCGCCAGCAGGGCCTGCTTGAGCCGGCCGCGCTCGCCGAGCGGGACCAGCACGGCGTCCGCACCGAGCCGCTCGCCGACCAGCGGGGCGACCTTCCTGGCGCGGAGCACCTCCGCGAGCACGGCCGGGTCGCTGGAGCGCAGCGCCAGCGCGCCCGGGTGGGCCTCGTCGGCCTCGAGCACCAGCCGACCGTAGCGGCCCATCGTCTCGACCAGGTCGGCCAGGAGCGCCGGCGGCACCGGGTAGCGGGAGTGCGCGGTGAGGGCGGCGGTCACGTCCTCCGGCCGCAGGCCGGCGGCTCGCGCGTTCCACAGGGCGAGCGCGCTCAGCCGGTAGGTGTGGACGTGCTCCGGGCTCTTCTCCAGCTCGGCGAAGGGGGCGATCGCCACCCTGGCGGCCGCGGCGCCGGGATGGTCGACCTCCAGCAGGACGCTGCGATCGCTCTGGACGATCAGCGCGCCGCGCTGAGGAGCCGCCTCTGGCGGCGGCTCCTCAGGCATGCGGTGAGCCTCCCGGGCGGTCGCTGGCGGGGCCGCGGCCGGCCGGTGCCGGGGGGGCGGCCGGCCCACCGGCCGGGCGCGCCCACAGGATGCGGGAGAGGTCGAAGGTGCGCTCGTCCTGGCGCAGCCGGCACCAGGCGGTCACCAGGCCGGCGCGGAGCACGCGCGGCTCGACCACGCGGACGGTCTCGACGCCGTCGCGGCGCCGGTAGGCGAGCTCGACGGCCGCCTGGGTCTCGGCGGCCTGCTTGCACAACGCGGCGATCTCCGCCGGGGCGGTGACGGTCGCGTCCGCGCCGAGGGCGCTCGGCACGGCGCCGGCCTCCGCGCCGTTCCCCTGGCGGGTGACCGCCGAGGCGGCGTTGGCAGGGCTGCGGGCCGCCGGCCGCCCACCCGTGGCCGGCTGGCCGGTCGCCGGCGAGCGTCCCGCCGCGGCGGGGTGGCCGGCCCGGCGGGCGGCGCTGGCCGCCTCGCCGTCGGCGGCGCCGTCCCGTTGGCCGCGCCGTGCGCCGGCGCCGTCGCTGGCGGCGGCACGGCGGGCCGCCGTGGGCGGGCCGCCGGTCGCGCGCAGGCGGGCGACCACCTCGGCCGGGTCGGCGGCGGGCTGCGAGTCCGGCCCCGGTCGGCGCTCGGCCAGCCGGTCGAGGGCGGTGCGAGGACTGTGGCGCACGGCGCGGCGGGTGTCCCGACGCGGGCTGCCGTCGGCGTCCTCGGCCACCGGCGCCTCGCCCGTCTTGCGCAGCTCGGCCAGGAGCTCGCGCTGGGGACGGGAGGTGACCGCCACCCCTGGCGCCAGCTCCCGCAGGCCGAGGCGCCGTCCCGCCGCCGAGCGCACCATCTGCGTCACCAGCGCGGCCTCGCCACGCAGGTAGGTGCCCGCCGCGCCGACCCGCAGCCGGCCGTGGCGGCGGGTGGCCTCCTCCACCAGGTACTCGAGGGCCTGCGGCAGGGGCGTGTCGGAGTGCTCGCGCAGGAAGGCGAGCACCTGGTCGCCCGAGAGGCCCTCGTCGAGCGCGCCGCGCAGGCTCGCGTCGGTGATCCGCCAGGTCGCGGCGCCACCGCTCGTCTCCCGCTCGGCCAGCGCCGCGAGGCGCCCCTCGACGTCCGGCGCGAGCCCGCCCGGGGCGACCACGGTCAGGTCGCCGGCCACCAGGAAGCGGGCCGAGCCGTCGGGGAGCAGGCCTGTCATGGCCGCGGCCAGCTCGTCCGCGCCGGCCCCGCGGACCCAGGCGGCCGCGGCCGGACCGGCCGCGGCACGCCCGTCAGCCACCGCGGCGAGCCCGAGCAGGGCGGCGCCGTCGAGCACGGCCTGGTCCTGCCCGTCGCGGCGCTCGTCCCAGAGCAGCGGCTGGCGCCAGGTGAGCAGCTCGCCGATGGCGCCGGCCGGCACGGCGGCCTGGTCGGGCAGCGCGACCAGCAGCTCGACCAGGCCACGGCGGCGGGTCGTCGCGGCGGACAGGCGCCGGCCGACCAGCGGCCGCGGCTTCTCCACCCCGGCCAGGGCGTCGCCGTGGCGGCGCAGCAGGTGGTCGTCGACCGCGAGGTCGCGATCGCGCCAGGCCACCGCCAGCTCGGCCCAGCGCCGCACCCTGGTGCGCGCCAGCCAGCCGTCGGCCTCGGACCGCAGGCCGAGGGAGCGCTGCTCCCAGGGGCCACCGACGCCGAGGACGCCCGCCTCGACCAGCAGGTCGACCAGGAGCGCGGTCTCGTCCTCGGCCAGGTCGAGCTCGCTGGCGAGGCGGCGCAGGTCCCGCACGGCCACCGTCCCGGCCTGGATCAGCGTGAGGGGCCGCCGGTCCAGCCAGACCACCATGCCCTCGGCCGCGACCGCCGTGCGCATGGCGGCGGCGGCGGCCCGGCCCGCCGCGTCGGGCATCGCCCTGCCGCGAGGCATGGGCGGTGCCTCCGGCCAGTCGGGGAAGACGTGGCCGCCGCGCAGGCCGAGCACCGCCTCCCGCGGCACCACCAGCTGGTTGTAGGCCACGGGCATGAGCAGGCCGCGCTCGGCCAGCCAGGTGGCCGGCACCGCGTCAGGGTAGCCGGCGAAGCGGCCGTAGCCGACGCCCATCACGGTGATCGGACCGGCCGCCCGGAGCGCCTGGTCGAGCAGGCGCCGGGAGTCCTCTTCGGCCTCGGCCAGCAGCTTGACCACCACCCGCGGGTTGGACAGGGCGGCCGCGACGGCCGCGACCAGCTGGGGCTTGCCGCCGGAGCGGTCGAGGCCCAACGTCCCGGCCACCAGCTCGAGCTGGTCGCGCCGGACCGCGACCCTGGCCAGCTCGGCCACTGACGGCCCCAGCCCGCCCGGGTTGCCGAAGGGCGCCGCCAGGCCGCGCGGACCGGCGACGCTGCCGTCCGGCCGCGGCAAGGCGATCCCCAGCGCGGCGAGGACGGCAAGCCCGGCGTCGAGACGCTCCGGAGCGAGTCCCCGCCCGGCCGCGTGCCTGACCGCCTCCATGGTGGTCGGCAGGCCGACCACGGCCAGCAGCTCGGCCAGGCGCAGCGCGCCCAGGTCGAGCCCGCGCAGGGCGGCGGTCAGCGAGGCGGCGCTGCCGGCCCTGCTGGCCAGCTCCGGAAACGAGGCGGGCCCGCCGCCGACGAGCAGATCGGGCCGGCGCGCGAGCATGCCGGCCAGCTCGGCGTCGCCGAGTTCGGCCAGCGCGGCCGCGTAACCGGGCACGGCATCCTCCTTGGCTGCCAGGCGGGCAAGAGGCGGGCAGGGCTGCGCCCGCGAGCGCATGCGCCCGAAACAACGAGAGTACCGAACTTGATTGATCCGGGGGGGAGCCCGAGGACAGCTCCCCCCCGGAGGCCCCCCCATCGGGCACTTTGGCCGGATCCCTGCTCGGGCCCCAGGCAGGCTTGGCGGGATCCTGTTGGGGTCCGGTCGCTGCGGCGGGCTTTGGCGGGATCCCTGCTCGGACCCCAGGCAGGCTTGGCGGGATCCTGTTGGGGTCCGGTCGCTGCGGCGGGCTCCTCGGTAGGGGCGGCGGAATCAGCCCACTGCCAGGCGGGCGACCAGGTCGCGTTCCTCTGGGCCGAACCAGGGGGGCTCGCCGGCCTTGGCGTTCTCGGTCATGTGGCCGGGCTTGGAGGTGGCGGGGATGGAGATGGTGCAGCGCGGGTCGGAGAGCCCCCACTTGAGCACCGCTTGCGTCCAGGTGTGCACGCCGAAGGGCTCGAGCGGGGCGAGGTCCGCCGCGCTCGGCCAGGCGCGGCGTAGGACGCGGCCGCGGCCGAACGGCCGCATCAGGATGACGCCGAGGCCGAGGTCGGCGGCCAGCGGCAGCACGGTCCGCTCGATCTCGCGCTCCAGCGGGTTATAGGGCACCTGGATGGCGCTGATGCGGCCGTCGCGCATCACTGTCACCAGCTCGTCGAAGGCGTCGGGGTCGTAGTGGGTCGCCCCGACCGCCGTGACCAGCCCGCGGTCGCGCAGCTCCTCGAGGGTGGCCAGGCGGGTCGGCCAGGCAACCAGGTTGTGGACCTGGAAGAGGTCGACGTGGCCGTGGGCGTAGGCGAGCGAGGCGCGCAGCTGCTCTGCCGCCTCGCCGTCGTCGTGGCTCCAGACCTTCGTGGCCACCAGCGCCTCGCCGCGCCTGCCTTCGAGGGTGCGGCTCAGGACCCGCTCGGCCTCGCCGTACATGGGCGAGGAGTCGAACAGGTTGGCGCCGGCGCGGAGGGCCTCGTCGACGATGCGGCGGCTGGTCGCCTCGGCGGCCCGGCCGCGGACGTCGAACGTGCCCGAGGTGCCCATCCCGACAACCGGGACCTTCAGGCCGCTCGGACCGAGAATCCGTTGCTCCACGCCGCCGCCCGCCCCTCAGCTCGCCCCACGACTCCCGCCGGCCAGCGGCCAGGAGGGAGGCCGCTAAGCCTATGCGCCAGCGCCGCCGCCGCGCCAGGCCGGCTCCGGGCCGGCGAAGGCCGGAGCGACCTCGGCGGCCACCCGTTCGAGGTTGGCACAGGCCGCCTCGTGGCCGATGCCAGCTGGGCGGCTCCACAGGCACACGTGGGTGAAGGGCAGGCGCTCCTGCAGCTCGGTGAGGGCGGCAAGTGTGCCCATCGGCGTGTCGCACAGCACCGCCGAGCGCCGCAGCCGCTGCGGATCGATCGGCTCGGGCTCGGGCTGGCCCCGGTCGGTGGCCCAGCGGGTGTAGCGGTCGAGCTGGAAGGCGAGCGCCGGGGCGAGCTGCGTGGCCCAGGCCCGCTCCGGGTCGTCGCTGACCCACAGGTGCACGCCGATCACCAGCGGGAAGCCGTCGACCGGCCGCCCGGCCCGTTCGAGCGCCTCGCGCAGCAGCGGCCAGGCGTCGGCGGCCCGCTGGTAGCGGTAGTGCGCCAGGCAGAACCAGCCGTCGGCGATCCGCGCCACCCGTTCCAGGGCCTTCGGGGCCATGCCGCCGAGCAGCAGCGGCGGGCCGCCCTGCTGGGCGGGCATCGGACCGACCGGCAGGTCGCCGCCGTCCGGGCCGTCGGCCGCAAGGCCGTCGGAGAACGCCCTGCGCAGGTAGGCCACGCCAGCCTCCATGCGGCGGGCGCGCGCCGACCGCTCGACGCCGTAGGCGTCGAACTCGTGCTGGGCGTAGCCGCTACCGAGGCCGAGCAGCAGCCGCCCGCCGGCCACCAGGTCGACGACGCCGGCCTGCTCGGCCACATCACGCGGCCGGTGCAGCGGCAGCAGCAGCACGCCGGTGCCGAGCCGGATGCCGGCGGTCCGCGCAGCGACCGCCGCCAGGAAGGGGAGCTGCTGGGAAAGGTGGCCGTCGCCGTCGGCGTGGTGCTCGCTGCCCCAGACGGCGCCGAGGCCGAGCTGCTCGACCAGCTCGGCCTCTTCCAGGCGCTCGGCGTAGAAGGTCGCGTCCGGCTGGCGGCCCTGGCCGGGCCGCAGGTCCATCCAGGCTCCGAAGGTGGCTGCGCTTGGCACGGCCGGGACCATATCACCGCAACCATCGACCGCCTGACGAGTCAACCGCCCGCCGGGCCTTCCAGTCGCCCTGCCTGCGGGGCAGTCTTGGGGCCCGGCGGCCTGCGCGTGAGTCGCCCGCCGCAGCCTCCGCGTCGCCCTGCCTGCGGGGCAGTCTAGCGGTACTGGGCCTGTGGGTCCTGGTCCTGCAGGAAGGCGAGCTCCTCGGTGAGCTCGTCGAGGAAGGCGTCGACCTCGACCATGGCGTAGCCGCGCACCACCTTGGCGAACAGCTTCTCGTTGACGTCCTGCGGCGTGACCAGGCGCATCGACGGTCGGTAGCCCTGGGCGAGCGCGTCCTGCCAGCGCAGCACCTCGCGGGCGACCTGGTCGAGGAAGCGGTCCACGTCGCGCCGGTCGTAGCCGCGCATGGCGATGTTGAACTCCTTGCGCACGATGTCCTCGGCGGTCAGCCGCCGCCCGATCGGGGTCGCCCGCCTGGTGGCCTCGCTCTGCAGGCGGGCCAGCTCACCCGCCAGCTCGTCGAGGAAGTCGTCCACCTCGGCCATGTCGTAGCCGCGCATCTCCTTGTTGAAGACCACCTCGCTGACCTCCCTCGGGGTCAGCGAGCGGGCGCTCGGGCGCCGCCCACGGCTGAGCGCCTCGTGCCAGCGGGCGATCTCCTCGGCGGCCCGGTCGAGGAATTCGTCGACCTCGTGCATGGCGTAGCCGCGCAGCGCCCTGGCGAAGGTCTGTTCGTTGACCTGCTGCGCGGTCAGCCGCGAGAAACCGGCCATCATGGTGGAGATCATACGGCGTGCGCAGCGAATGGCCCGCTTGCTGCGCGTCCTGCACTGCCTGTCTGAATTGCCTGGTGCGGCGGGCATTGGCAGTCCTGGCACGGGCATCGGAGCGCCCCGGCCGGGGTTCTACTTGGCGTACCCCACCAGGAGGTGGCCAGAAGAGTGCGCCGTATGCTTGTGCTTCTCACCCTGCTCGTAGCGCTCGGCATGCTGGTGAGCGGTTGTGCCCCGGTCGGGGGCGGCGGCGCCCCCACCGAGACCGAGCCGCCGACCACGCCTGGCGGCTACTACGGAGCCCCCGCCCAGCAGGGCCAGTACGGTCAGGCTCCGGCACAGGGCCAGGGCCAGTACGGTCAGGCGCCCGCCCAGGGCCAGCCGGCCCAGGGCCAGCCGGCGCAGCAGCCGCAGCCGTTCGCCAGCGTCACCATCAGGGGCAACAGCTTCCTGCCCGGGCAGCTCAACATCCACATCGGCCAGAAGGTCTCGTGGAACAACGAGGACCAGGTGGCCCACACGGTGACGGCCGACGGCCTCACCTTCGGCAAGAGCATGCCCTCCGGCGCGGTGTTCAACTTCGCCTTCGTCAAGCCGGGGAACTTCCCCTACCACTGCGCGATCCACCCCAGCATGCACGGGACGGTCGTGGTCAGCTAGCGAGGCTCGCTGGCTGAGCCTTCCGGATCGACCGACCCTGAACGGAGCGGCGGCGCCGGGACCGGCGGCGCCGCCGCTCCGTTTTTGGCCGTCACAAGCCCTCCAGGAACCTCTCGGTTTACCTTGACACCGACGTCGGCGTCGGCCGTGGCCGACGCCGAACCGGTATGGTGGGGCCACCACGCTCCTGGAGGTTCAGCATGGCAGACGACATCCGCCGGGTCGCCGTGCTCGGCGCCGGCACCATGGGCGCCGCCATCGCCGCGCACGCCGCCAACGCCGGCCTGGCCGTCGACCTGCTCGACCTGGCGCCAACCGAGCCGACGCCCGAGGAGGCGGCCAAGGGCCTTTCGGCCGCCGACCGGCCGCTGCGGGACCGCATCGTGCGCGCCGGCCTCGAGCGGATGAAAGCCGCCCGGCCTGCCGCCCTGGCGAGCCCCAGCCTTGCCGCCCGAATTGGCCTGGGGAATTTCGAGGACGATTTCGACTTGGTCGGTCAGGCCGACTGGGTGGTCGAGGCCGTGGTCGAGCGCCTCGAGCCGAAGCAGGAGCTGATGGCGAGGGTCGAGAAGGTGGCCAAGCCCGGCGCGGTGGTCACCTCCAACACCTCGGGCATCCCGCTGGCCCAGATCGCCGAGGGGCGCTCGGAGGACTTCCGCCGCCGCTTCCTCGGCGCCCACTTCTTCAACCCGCCCCGCTACCTCAAGCTGGTCGAGCTGATCCCCACCGCCGACACCGACCCCGAGGTGGTCGAGGCGATGCGCACGCTGGTCGAGCGGGTGCTCGGCAAGGGCGCGGTGATCGCCAAGGACACGCCCAACTTCATCGCCAACCGCATCGGCAGCTTCGCCGGCATGCAGGGGATGCGCTACGCCCTGGCCAACGGCTACTCGATCGAGGAGGTCGACGCGCTCACCGGCCCGCTGGTGGGCCGGCCGAAGACCGCCAGCTTCCGCCTGGTCGACCAGGTCGGCCTCGACGTCATGGTGGGCGTGGCCGACAACCTGTACCGGCTCGCCCCCGACGACGAGAGCCGCGAGGAGCTGCCTGCCCCCGAGCCGGTGCGGCGCATGCTCGAGGCAGGCCAGCTCGGCATCAAGAGCGGCGGCGGCTTCTACAAGCGCGACAAGCGCGACGGCCGCACCGTCTTCGACGTGATCGACCTCGACACCTTGCAGTACCGGCCGGCCGACGAGCCCGAGCTGCCGATCGTCGCCGCCGCGCGCGAGCACCGCGACCTCGGCGAGCGCCTGCGCTTCCTGCTCGACCGCGCCGACGACGACCGCGGCGCCCGCTACCTGCGCGACACCCTGCTGCCGACGCTCGCCTACGCGGCCCGCCGGGTGCCCGAGATCGCCGACTCCCTGGTCGAGGTCGACCGGGCGATGGAGTGGGGCTTCGGCCAGGAGGCCGGCCCGTTCCGCAGCTGGGACATGATCGGGGTGCGGGCCGGGGTCGAGCGCATGGACGCGCTCGGCCTGGAGGTGGCCGGCTGGGTGCGGGAGTTCCTCGACGCCGGCAACCAGACCTTCTACCGCGACGGCGCGGTCTACAGCCCGGTCACCCGCGCCTACGAGGAGGTGCGAACCGACCCGGAGGCGCTCGACCTGGCCGCCGTCAAGGCCGCCGGCGGCGAGCTGCGCGGCAACGACTCCGCCAGCCTGGTCGACCTCGGCGACGGCGTGCTCTGCCTGGAGATCCACTCGCCCGCCAGCGCCATCGACGCCGGCGTCGTCCAGCTCGGCTACGAGGCCCTCGCCGAGCTCGAGGGAGGCGACTGGGAGGGCCTGGTGATCGCCAACCAGGCGGCCAACTTCTGCGTCGGGGCCAACCTCGGCGAGGTCGGCATGGCCGCCTACCAGGGCGCCTACGACCAGGTCAAGGAGGCGTCGAAGTCCCTCCAGGAGCTGCTCGCGGGCTTCCGCTTCGCCCCACGGCCGGTGGTGGCCGCGCCCCACGGGCAGACGCTCGGTGGCGGCGCCGAGATCTGCCTGCACGCCGACCGGATCGTGGCGTCGCTGGAGAGCTACGTGGGGCTGGTGGAGACCGCCGTCGGGCTGATCCCCGCCGGCGGCGGCTGCAAGGAGCTGGTGCGCCGCCTGGTCTCCCCGGCGATGCGGGTGGCCGAGGCCCCGCCGCTGCCGTTCCTGCAGCGGGTGTTCGAGACGATCGCCCTGGCCAAGGTCGGCACCAGTGCCGTCGAGTCCCGCGAGCTCGGCTTCCTGGCCGAGGACGACCGCATCGTGCTCAACGCCGACCACCTGCTGGCCGAGGCCAAGTGGGAGGTGCTGGAGCTGGCTCCCGGCTACCGGCCGCCGGTGCGGGAGGCCTCGGTGTTCGCCGCGGGCAAGCCCACCCTCGCCGCCCTCGAGATGGGCGTGCAGACCATGCAGTGGGGCGGCTACGCCAGCGAGCACGACGGCGTGATCGCCAGGAAGCTGGCCTGGGTGCTGTGCGGCGGCGAGCTGTCGGCGCCCCAGTGGGTCGGCGAGGACCACCTGCTGGAGCTGGAGCGCGAGGCCTTCGTCGAGCTGCTGCGCACGGAGAAGACCATGGAGCGGATCCAAGCGATGCTCACCACGCGCAAGCCCCTGCGGAACTAGCAGACAGGGTCCAGGGCTCGAGTAGCGAACGCTGTAGCCCTGGATGGATGGAGGAGAGGCAGTATGAAGGAAGCAGTGCTGGTCGCCGGGGCGCGCACCGCGGTGGGCAGGGCGCCCAGGGGTGCCCTGCGCACCTCGAGACCCGACGACATGGCCGCGGCGGCGATCGCCGAGGCGCTGCGGCGGGCGCCGGGGCTCGACCCGGCGGAGGTCGAGGACGTGATCCTCGGCTGCGCCATCCCCGAGGGCAACCAGGGCATGAACGTGGCCAGGCTGTCGGCCCTGCGGGCCGGCCTGCCCGAGGGCGTCCCCGCCCAGACGGTGAACCGCTTCTGCTCGTCCGGGCTGCAGACGATCGCCAACGCGTCCGAGAGGATCATGAGCGGGTTCGCCACCACCATCGTGGCCGGCGGCACCGAGCACATGACGTCCACCCCGACGCCCCCGGCCAACTTCGCGCCCAACCCGGAGATCGTCCGCAACCACCCCGAGTACTACATGGCCATGGGCCTGACCGCCGAGCAGGTGGCGGAGCGCTGGAAGGTCTCGCGCGAGGACCAGGACGAGTTCGCCCTGCGCTCGAACCTGCGCGCTGCCGAGGCGGTCGACTCGGGCCGCTTCGACCCGGAGATCGTGCCGCTGGAGGTCAGCGTCGACTGGATCGACGACGACGGCAGGCCACGGCACGCCGAGAGCAGCTTCGCGCGCGACGAGGGCCCGCGCCGCGACACCTCGGCGGCGAAGCTGGCCAAGCTCAAGCCCGCCTTCATGCGCGGCGGCACGGTCACCGCCGGCAACAGCTCGCAGCGCAGCGACGGCGCGGCGGCCGTGGTGGTGATGGAGCGAGGGCGCGCCGAGCAGCTCGGCCTCACCCCGCTGGCCCGCTTCGCCGGCTTCGCGGTCGCCGGGGTGGGCCCCGACGTGATGGGCATCGGCCCGCTGGTGGCGATCCCGAAGGTGCTGAAGCTCACCGGCCTCGAGCTCGACGACATCGACCTCGTCGAGCTGAACGAGGCGTTCGCATCGCAGAGCCTCGCGGTGATCCGCGAGGTCGGCCTCGACCCCGAGAAGGTGAACGTCAACGGCGGCGCGATCGCCCTCGGCCACCCCATGGGGGCCACGGGCAGCAAGCTGACCATCCAGCTGATGGCCGAGATGGCACGGCGCAAGTCGCGCTACGGCATGGTGACCATGTGCGTCGGCGGCGGCATGGGCGCCGCGGGGGTGTTCGAGAACCTGCAGGGCTAGGCGTTCCTGCCGCTCGCCGGGCGGATCTGTGGTACCTCGCTCGGCGGCGGCAGCGCGTCGGCGGTGCGCGGCAGCGCGACGGTGAACTCGCAGCCGCCGGCGAGGTTGCGCACCTCGATGCTGCCGTGGTGTGCCTCGACCAGGCCGCGGGCGATCGCCAGGCCGAGGCCGGCGCCGGTGGTCGAGCGGGCCGGGTCGCCGCGCCACAGCCGCTCGAACACCCGCGACAGGTCCCCGTCGGGGATGCCGCCGCAGCCGTCGCGCACCCGCACCACCGCGGCGTCGGCGCGCGCCTCGACGGTGACCAGCACGGCCCCGCCCGCCGGGGTGTGGCGCACGCCGTTGGCGACCAGGTTGGCGAGCACCCGGCCCATCTGGTCGCGGCCCGCGGGGACCAGCGGGAAGCTGCCTGGCAGGACGGCGTCGAGCCGCACGCCGCGCGCGACCGCGTCCGGCTCGAACACCTCGAGCACCTCGGCGACCAGGCTCGGCAGGTGGGTCGGCTCGAAGTTGAGCACCAGCGCGCCCGCCTCGATCTGCGACAGCTCGAACAGGTCGTCGACCAGGTTGGCGAGCCGGTCGACTTGGGCGAGCAGGCTGTCCAGGTAGCGGCGCCGCCCGGCCGGGTCCTCCACCAGGTCGTCGGCGATCGCCTCGGCGGTCGCCCGCAGGCTGGCGAGCGGCGTGCGCAGGTCGTGCGAGGCCCAGGCGACCAGGTCGCGGCGGCTCGCCTCCATCGCCCGCTCGCGGTCGAAGGACTCGCCGAGCCGCGCCGCGGCGGCCGAGAGGGCCTCGGCCACCTCGGCGACCTCGGCCGAGCCGCCCACCGTCGCGCGGACGGTCAGGTCGCCGGTCTCGAGGCGGCGCGCCGCCGCCGCCAGCGCCTCCAGGTCGGCGGTGGTGCGGCGCGCGCTCAGCAGGCCGTAGGCGACCCCGGCGCCGGCGCACAGCGGCAGCAGGGCGAGGACGCTGGCGAGCTCGTGGGCGGTCGGCATCATCAGTAGGGTGGCCGCGGCCACCCCGGCGAGCGCGGCCGTCGCGGTCGCCGCCCCGCCGAGCGCCGCCTGCTTGGCCACGGCGCTGCCGCGGCGGCGCAGCTCGTGGTCGATCAGCATGCCGAGCGCGACCACGAGACCGATGCCGAGCGCCGCGACCGCGAACATGGCGCCGAGCTCACCCGGCGGCATGCCCACCCAGCGGGCCACGGCCGCGCCGGCGACCAGCCCCGCCACGAGCGCCACCAGCGATGGCCCGGCGGGCCGGGGAAGGCCGCGCCGCCTGCTCGGGCTCATCGCGGCAAGGCCTCGGCGCGGCCGTCCTCGCCGCCGGCCGGCTCGGCCGGGACGAAGCGGTAGCCGACGCCGTAGACGGTCTGCAGGCGCACGGGGCTCGACGGGTCCTCCTCCACCTTCTCGCGCAGGCGGCGCATGTGCACCGTGACCGTCGAGGTGTCGCCGAACCAGGTGTACTCCCAGACCTGTTGCAGCAGCTGGCTGCGGGTGAACACCTGGCGCGGGTGCCGCGCCAGGAAGTAGAGCAGGTCGAACTCGCGCACGGTGAGCCCCACCGGAGCGCCGCCGACGCGCACCTCGCGCGTGCCAGGGTCGACGGTGAGGTCGCCGGCGCGCAGCAGGCCGGGCGCCGCCTGGGTGCCCAGGGTGCGCCGCAGCACGCTCTTGACCCTTGCCACCAGCTCCCGCGCGCTGAACGGCTTGACCACGTAGTCGTCGGCGCCGAGCTCGAGGCCGACCACCCGGTCGGTCTCGTGCCCGCGCGCCGACAGCAGGATGATCGGGGTGGACCCGGCCGCCCGGACCTGCCTGCACACCTCCAGGCCGTTCATGCCAGGCAGCATGATGTCCAGCACGATCAGGTCTGGCTGCTCGTGCTGGAACGAGGCCAGCGCCTCCGGGCCGTCCCCGGCGAGCCGCACCTGGAAGCCGTCGCGCTCGAGGTAGCGGCGCACCACGTCCCTGACGGTCGGCTCGTCGTCGACCACCAGCACGCACTCTCCGGCCACCACTTCCTCCTGGTTCACAGCCCGGCGCCGTCACCAAGATGGCACGAAACCGCCGGCAGGGTGGCGCCGGGCGCGGGCCGGTAAGGAGATCGAAAGCTGGTCGGAGATGGTTGGCGGTGCGGACTGGCCACACGCCGTCATGGGGGCTTCTTGGCTTGGGCAGCGAGACCGTCGAAGACGATGGCCAGGGCGCGGGCTTGGACCTCGGTGTCGAGGTGGGCGTAGGCGGCGGCGCGTGAGGTCCCGATCAGGAGCGCGTACAGCTCGGGCAGGTCGACGTCGTCGCGGACCGCGCCAGCCTCCTGGGCACGTCTGAGCAGGACGCCGACGGCTCGGCGCAGGTCGTCCGAGGCCTGGATGGTGCCGGCCGCGGCCTGGCCGCCTTCGTCGGCGAGGGCATCGGCGATGGCGAGCTTGGTCGCCGCGTCGGCGACCGTGTGGGCAAAGAAGCCGAACAACGCCCGGCCGGGGTCGGCCGCATCGGCCAGCGCCCGCGCCTGGTCGCGGAGGCGCTCCAGGCGCCGGACGAACACGGCCTCGAGCAGGGCCGCCTTGGTAGGGAAGTGGCGGAAGACCGTCGCGATGCCGATGCCGGCCAGGCGGGCGACCTCCTCGGTGGATGCCGACTCGCCGCCGGTACCGAACACCTCCTCGGCGACCTGCAGGATGCGGCTGCGGTTGGCGCGGGCGTCGGCGCGCAGCGGTCGTCCCGCCTGGTCCGTGCGTGCTGTTGGTGGTGGCTGGGTCATGGTCCCGCCGTTTGCCGTTGACATCCGGAGTCGTCACTCCGTATGCTCGAAACGGAGTTGTTACTCTGGATAGTAGCTCTGGACCGCGGACCCAGGCATCCACACCGACAAGGGAGCCCCATGACGCAGCCACGCAGCCCCCGCGAGGTCTTCCATGCGCTCGTGCACGGCGTTGCCGACCGCCGCTACGAGGACGCGATCCGCCTCTACGCCGAGCAGACCCACGTCGAGCACCCCTTCGACCCGCTTGGAGCACCCGCGCTGCGCACCCATGACGACCTGCGTGCGCACTTCCGGCCAGCCGCCACCGGCGAGCCCAAGGTGCGCCGCCAGCCGGCCAGCATCACCGTCCATGACACCACCGATCCCGAGGTCATCGTCGCCGAGTTCCAGTACCAGGGAACCGTGGTCGACACCGGCGAACCCTTCAGCCTCCCGTGCATCTTCGTGCTCCGCGTCCGCGACGGTCACATCGTCGAGTCGCGCGACTACGTCGACCACCTCGGCTCCGCCCGAGCCCTGGGCCAACTCGACGAGCTCGTCGCCGCCATCAAGGCAACCTCAACCGTCCCAACCGACCCAGCAGGCGGCTAACGTGACGGCGCGGTTGGTCCGGGGGCGCGCATGGGCATGGAAGGACTACCTCCCACACGTCCTGGCTGCGCCCTCTCAGAATCCAAGGCCAGCCGCGGGCGGTCTGGTTTCCACAAAGTTGCAGGGTGGCCTGGGCGTGGCTCGGTTGGCGGGGGTAGCTTCCGGGTCATGAAAACGTACACCAGTTCGTCGAGCAGCCCCGAGGCCAGCCCCGCCGTGGCGACCATGAGGCCAGAAGGCCTGCCCGCGGGCGTGGAGGGGCCGCCCGCCGGGCCGGACGGGGCGCCCGCGGGGCGGGGCGGGCTGGCCGCGGCCCTGGACTGGCTGGACGCCGCGGTCGCCAACCTCGCCACCCTCGACCCCGCCCAGGAGCCCGACGCGGCCCTGGCCACCGGCACGCTGGCCGCCGAACGCCTCG
>WNFZ01001018.1_pt1 | contig 27086 bp, 22 predicted proteins | sample 5400081 | NCBI WGS metagenome assembly WNFZ01 (sample SAMN13153365, study PRJNA577476) | soil metagenome | isolation source: 80 cm soil or saprolite under grassland replicate 1 | place: USA:California | collected 2016-06-15 | reverse complement strand
GATTGCCATGAGTTCGAAACGCATAGGTGATTTAATTTGTGATGTGAGGCAAGTTGCCTTAACTTGTCTCACATTGTTCTTAATCAGGCTTGAGGTTTGCCCTTTCCAAAACTAATGACAAATGGAACTAGGTAATTTAATCAACTCGTGGAATAATCAGAAAAGCTACACTAGTCATCCCACAGGAGGTTGTATGGCTAAATTTACACGCGAAGATGCACTTGAATATCATCGTCTAAAGGGGAAACCAGGCAAAATAGCGATTGTGCCCACCAAGCCAATGGACACCCAACGAGACCTTAGCTTGGCATATTCACCGGGCGTGGCGGAACCTGTTCTCGAGATCGAGAAGAATCCGCAGGACGCCTATGAATATACTTCCAAAGGGAATTTGGTTGCGGTCATTTCGAACGGCACAGCGATTCTGGGACTCGGCGATCGCGGTGCCCTCGCCAGCAAACCTGTCATGGAAGGCAAGGGTGTACTCTTCAAAAAGTTTGCCGACATTGACGTGTTCGATATCGAAGTGAACTCCCATGACCCCGACGAAATCATTAAAGTGGTGGCAGCCATCTCTCCGACGTTTGGCGGAATCAACCTCGAAGATATCAAGGCTCCTGAATGTTTTTATATAGAAGAGACCTTGAAGGGAATGCTCGATATCCCTGTCTTCCATGATGATCAGCATGGTACCGCGATCATCTCCTCGGCGGCTTTGGCGAATGCGCTGGAGATTGTCGGTAAAAAGCATGATGAAATCCGTATCGTGATTTCGGGTGCGGGGGCTTCAGCAATTTCGTGTGCGGAATTGGCGATCAAATGGGGAGTGAAGCGCGAGAACATCATGATGGTGGACTCTAAGGGCGTTGTTCATTCCGGCCGCACGGACTTAAACAAATATAAACAACGATTTGTGTTGGATACGGATGCCCGAACACTTTCCGATGCAGTACGCGGCGCAGATGTGTTTTATGGCTTGTCTGTTGCAAATGTGATGACGCCGGACATGGTCAGATCGATGGCAGCCGACCCGGTCATCTTCGCCATGGCGAATCCTGATCCGGAGATCAGACCGGAACTTGCCCACGAAGCGCGTCACGATGTGATCATGGCAACCGGGCGTTCCGATTATGTGAATCAAGTCAACAATGTCTTGGGCTTCCCATTTATCTTCCGCGGCGCGTTGGACGTGCGCGCGAAGCAAATTAACGACGAAATGAAATTTGCCGCATCGAAAGCACTCGCTGCACTCGCGAAAGAAGATGTGCCCGATTCTGTTATTCGTGCATACGGCGGTGAAAGTATTAAGTTTGGACGCGATTACATCATTCCCACTCCGCTTGATCCACGTGTTCTTTTGTGGGAAGCGCCGGCTGTAGCGGAAACGGCAATGAAGACTGGCATGGCCCGCAAGCAGATCGATATCGATGAATATCGCGAACAACTTGCCTACCGTCAGGGTAAGGGCGAGCAGGTCCGATACTTCTTCCAAAACAAAGCGCGCTCCTCGGGCGGAAAAAAACGTGTGGTCTTTGCTGAAGGAGAAGAACAAAAGATTATCCGTGCGGCCTTCCAGATTAAAGAAGAAGGCATTGCTACGCCTATTCTGATTGGCAACCCACAGACGATTGAACAGCAAATCAATCTGCTCGGTCTCGAATACCGACCTGAAATCGTTGACAATAACAAGTTTGATCTTTCATCGAAGTATGCAACGGCATATTATGATCTCCGCAATCGTAAAGGCTTGACGATGGTGGATGCGGTCAAGAAGATTCGTGAGCCGAACATTCTCGGTCCGCTGATGGTGAAGATGTGTGATGCAGATGCGTTTGTTTCGGGGCTGACGTATGATTATCCCGAAGTGATTCGCCCTGCCTTGCAGATTCACCACACAGGTCAGGGAGCGAAACGCGCCGCGGGCGTGTACATCATGATCGTGGAAGACCGCGTCTATCTCTTCACAGATGCGACGGTCAACATTGAACCGTCGGCAGAGGATCTTTCAGACATCGCCTGCCTCGCCGCGGATTTTGCTAAACGTCTGGAGATTGATCCGCGCGTCGCATTCCTCTCCTTTTCCAACTTCGGATCCACTCCGCATCCTCTTTCGGAAAAGGTGCGCCGCGCGGTGGAGCTGACAAAGTCTCGCCGCCCGGATTTACCTGTCGATGGCGAGATGCAAGCAGATACCGCTGTGGTTGCGGAACTGGTTGAAAATCGGTATCCGTTCAGTACGGTGAAAGATGCGAATGTTCTTGTTTTCCCATCCCTGGAATCGGCGAACATCGCTTACAAGCTGTTGGCTCGCCTTGGCAAAGCGAAAGCTATTGGTCCGATCCTTCTGGGTGTGGGCGCACCGATCCATGTTCTGCAAACCGGTGATGATGTCAACGCCATCGTGCAGATCGCCTCGGTTGCCGTTATGGATGCCATGGGACGCGAAGAGATGAGCTAGAAGTAAGCAATCAAAAAAGCGGACGAAAACTCGTCCGCTTTTTTGATTCGTCTAGCAGGGACAACCACCCTTATCAGGGCGCTGCTCGAACTGGTCGCCTCTACTTTTTCCATGTTCGCTGACTTATGAATATTGGTGCGAAGATGATAAGAACGATCACACCGCCCAGAACAACAATCTGATCTGTCGAGCCGACCTTGGAGTTATCTTGAGCCTGGGGAGTGGGAGTCGTTTGAAAGAGGATGGTTACACCCGAAAGATTAAGCACGGGGGAAGCCTGCGCTTTATACGTGATCGCGGCACCAAAAAGCGCTACTGCTAAACTCAGTCCGATCATGATGGCTGGACGCCAGAGTTTTTTCATAAGCATATTAAGTATAACATGGTGAATTTATGCTCAATTCTATCCGTTATATGTACTTCGCTATATTTTTGCAGTATAATGCCGACGTTACTGGCGGGGTTCAGTAACACAGAGGAGCAGAGTTGATCTCACGGATTCTTCTTAATTTGATTCATATAGTCGTCCCGTCATTGTTAATGATAGGGACGAATTTGCGTTTGAAATGCAATACGTTTCCAAATCAGTAACAACTTAATATGTGTGCTAGGCTATTGAACGAAAGCAAGTGTATATGAAAAATTTTGTTGGGAATGTTTGAAATCATCTTGCCACAGGAGTATGCATGATCCGAAACATTTTTGATTGGCTCTATCAACCACTTGGGCGGGTCGCCGTGTTGATTGCCGCTCTCGTTGTGTTCAGCCTTGTAGCGTTCGGAATTTATACAACGCAACAGCCTCCTGAACAACCGATCCAGTTTACACACAAGTTGCATGTAGGGTTGGGAATTCAATGTCTGTATTGTCATCCAGGTGCATTGCGTGGACCTTCCCCGGGATTGCCGACACTTACCAAATGCTGGGGATGTCATCAACAGATCGCCAAGACCAATACCAGCCCCAAGCTCGCTGTATTGAAAGATTACGTTCTAAATCACAAGGATATCGCCTGGGTGCCTGTTGCACAGGTGCCAGATTTTGTACACTTCGTGCATCGACCTCACATCGCAGCGGGCTTGAATTGCGAAACCTGTCATGGTGATATGACTCAGGTCGAGATTGCCAAGAACCCACAGGTGATGAATATGGGTTGGTGTCTGAATTGTCATCGCACGCGTTTTGCGAATGATCCCGCAAGACTGACCAAACTTACAGATTGCGGTACGTGTCATTATTAAACCGGGCAAAAGGAATCTATAGACTATGAGCGAAAAAATCTCCCGGCGTGATTTTCTGAAGCTTGCCAGTGCAGGTGTGGCGACGACGGCTGTATTAACTGGTTGTGGTCCAGCTTCGCGTTATGTGAATCGCGAGCCGTACACGAAGATGCCTGAGTACACCTATAATGGCTTAAGCACCTATTACGCCACAACATGCAGCGAATGTGGGGCGGCCTGCGGATTGATCGTACGCACCTATCAGGGCCGCGCCCTCAAGGTAGAAGGCAATCCTGATAACCCCGTGAACCGTGGAAAAACTTGTTCACGCGGTCAAGTCACATTACAGGGGTTGTATAACCCAAACCGCGTGCGCGGTCCCATTAAACACAAGCGTGGGGAAGCCCTTTACGATAAAAAGTTTCAGGACGCGGAAGCCAACCTGAAGTGGGATGACGCATTCAAAGTGGTTGCCGAGGCGTTCAAAGATCCTGTCGGTGTTGCTTTCCTGATGGGGACAACCAGCGATCATCTTTTTGATCTCATCACTGATTTTACAACTGCCATTGGCGCGGCAGCCCCGATTCGATTTAGTGCTTCGAGCATGTACGAAGGGCGCGCCACGCTGAGCAAAGCAGCAGACGATCTCTTCGGTCAGGCAGCAATGCCATTCTTTGATATTGGCAATTCTGATCTCGTGATTTCGTTCGGCGCGAACTTTTTGGAAACGTGGCTTTCTCCGGTAGCATACAACCAGGCCTATGCCAAGATGCGCCGTGGAGATCCGAAACGACGCGGATACTTTATTCAATTCGAGCCGCGCATGTCACAGACTGCCGCCAAAGCGGATCAATGGATTCCGGTCCAGCCCGGGACCGAAGGCTTGGTCGCCGCTGCGATCGGCAGACTCGTCGCTGAAGCAAAAGGCGGCGCGGTCCCCGCCGCGTTTGCCAATGTGGATGTTAAAGCCGCTGTCACTGCCTCCGGCGCGAGCATGGAAACGCTAAAAGAGGTTGCACAACACATTGTGGCATCTTCTTCACCGATCATTATCCCGGGTGCAGCTGTTTTGGGTCGCAGCAATGGACTTGCCACTGCTGAGGCAATCCTGGCACTTAACGCTTTAACAAATAACTTTGGAAAACCCGGCGGCATCTTTGTTTCTCCCCTTGGACCGAATGCGGATGCCTATCATGGTTCGGCGAGTGCGCAGGAAATGAGCGACTTTATTGCAAAGATGAAGAGTGGTGCGATCAAGACTTTATTCGTTCACGGCACCAATCCTATTTTTGATTTGCCGACGTCTCTTGGTTTCAAAAATGCGCTTGCAAACGTTCCAACAGTCATCTCGTTTGCAACCTTCCCGGATGAAACTGCAGTGGAAGCCGATTACATTTTCCCGAATCATCATGCTTTGGAATCTTGGGGCTATCAACGCCCTCTCACGGGCACGTCCCAGCCTGTGCTTGCTGGTGCACAGCCGGTTGTTACCCCGATGTATGAGACGCGTTCCACGGTCGACGTTCTGATCGCCGCCGCAGCTCTTGCAGGCGATACAGCTGCACAAGCCCTGCCGTTCGCAGACGAAGTGGAATTCATCCAGAGCAGGTTGATGGACCTCGTGCCTCAGTCGGGTGGTTCTTTCACGGCACCCGATATCAATTTCTTTTCTGCATATTTTCAGCAGCATGGTGGCTGGTGGCAAACGGATTCAGCGCTCGTCAACCCTGACCCTGCCAAGGCATTGGGAAGTGCTTTGACAGTCTCTCAAACACAATTTGCGAACGAAGGCGATTTCTTCTTGCTGCCGTTTGTTTCCCCCACGTTGGGAACACAGGGCGCCAATGTGCCCTGGTTGCAGGAATTGGCGGACCCCACTACGACAGTCATGTGGAATACATGGGTTGAGATGAATCCAAAGACGGCCGAGAAACTCGGTATCGATGACGATGATGTAATTCGCATCACGGGTCCCGCTGGTGTTGTGGAAGCGTCTGTTTACAAATATCCAGCCATTCGTCCCGATACGATTGCCATGCCATTTGGGCAGGGACACACTGCGTACGGTCAATTCGCCGAGGGGCGCGGAGTCAATCCCAATGATCTCATGAGCGCAACATTCAATGAAGCAGGCGATCTGACATTTGCCGGTATCAAAGTGAAGATCGAGAAGACAGGCAAGAAAAGCGTATTGACACGTATGGAAGGCAAGATAGGCGTATACGGGTTCACAAAAGAGAAATAGGAGAATTTATCTATGACTACTGATTTGGAATTGCCGGTATTCACGAATCAATCGGAACAGGAGTTGGGTGGGCGCTGGGGAATGGTCATCGACCAGGATCTTTGCACGGGATGTCAGGCGTGTGTGGCTGCCTGTTCCATGGAAAACAACGTCCCCTTTGTTGGTCCCGACGACGCAAATTATGGTCGTTCCATGCACTGGATTCGCATCGAGCGTTTGTGGGAAGAGGGCACAGAATATCCTGATATCAAGATGACTCCGTTCCAACCGACCTTATGTCAGCAATGCCATAATGCGCCATGTGAACCGGTATGCCCTGTGTATGCTTCTGTGCACAGTTTGTCAGAGGATATCAATTTGCAAGTTTATAACCGCTGCGTGGGAACACGTTATTGCGGTAACAACTGCCCGTATCAGGTACGTGCGTTCAACTGGCGCGATTACACCGATGCACGCATTCATCCCGAATTGGTCACGCTGCAAAATCAGCTTAACCCGGATGTGACGGTGCGTCGCCGTGGTGTGATGGAGAAGTGCACCTTCTGCATCCAGCGCATTCGCAAAGCGGAAGATACCGCGAAGTCACAAGGCCGTGATGTGCAGGATGGTGAGTTCACCACTGCCTGCGCGCAAGCCTGTCCTGCGAACGCGATCACCTTCGGTCGCCTCGATGATGCAGGCTCTTCCGTGCGCCAGCTTGCAGCTACCAATGCAGGACGCGCCAAACTTCTACTCGAAGACATGAGAACTCTGCCGCGCATCACCTATCTGGCAGAAGGAGCTTAAATGACAACGATTGCCAAACCGTTTGCTCGTCCCCGTGCCGAAGAGCACGAAGATCCGCGCGAACATTTGATGCACGATCCGTTGCCACGCGGACAGATGAACGCAATGGTGATGGAGTCGATGCATGAAACGAGCCCGATATTTTGGGTCGTGACCGGAATCCTGGCGCTTATCGTTGTTTATGCTTTGGGATATGAATGGTATGTCCTCATTATGCAAGGGCAGGGAATGGCGGGTGTTACTCGTCCCGATTACTGGGGCGTCTTTCTGGTCAATACCGTATTTTGGATCGGTATCAGCCATGCCGGAACATTCATCTCCGCAATTTTGCGAGTTATGAAAGTGGAATCCCGCCGCCCATTCACTCGCGCCGCCGAATTGATGACCACCTTTGGTCTGGTCCAGGCGGGACTTAGTGTTTTCATGCACTTGGGGCGTGTCTGGCTGACTTACTGGATGTTTCCGATTCCGAACGAGCGTACGATCTGGCCCGATTTCCACTCTCCCTTGATGTGGGACCTCATGGCAATTACAACATATCTGTTGTGCAGCACCATGTATTTGATTCTGCCGCTCATCCCCGACCTGGCAATGGCGCGTGACCGCACGGAAAGCGGATGGCTGAAACCCTTTTACAAAATCGTGGCGATTGGTTTCCGAGGGACGGAAGGTGAATGGAAGAATCTCACTACCGCGATGAACATCTTTGCCTTTGCAATCATCCCGGTCATGTTCTCGGTACACACCATCGTGTCCTGGGATTTTGCCATGGCTTCTCGCCCTGGTTGGAGCTCCACTGTCTTCGGTCCCTATTTTGTGATCGGTGCCTTGCATTCTGGCATGGCGGCTGTATCCATTGTTTTGTTCCTGCTCCGCTCCACGATGAAACATTATAAGTATTTCATCCGGCCGGAACACTTCAATACGATGGGTATGTTGATGCTGCTCGTTTCTATGGCATGGGCGTATTTTTACTTCAATGACTATATCGTTCCATGGTATGGCGGTGATAAATGGGATAAGCTCGTGCAGGAATATACCGAGAAGGGTCCTTTGGCTTACCTCTGGTTCACGATGTTGTTCGTAAATATTGTGGTTCCCTGGGCGACGCTGTGGAACAAGAAGTGGCGTGAGACTCCCTGGCTATTGGCAATCGTCGGCCTGCTGATCAATGTCGGTATGTACCTGGAGCGTTACATCATCATCCCTGTAGGCGTGACCATTACTCGTGATCCATTCACCTGGCGTCAGTATTATCCTCGCATTGAAATCCCTATGACTATAGGTACTTTTGCACTGTTCCTGCTCTTGTATATGTTGGCTTCCCGAGTCATTCCTTTAATCCCCGTTTGGGAGGTACAGGAAGGCCAGGAAGCTCACCTGATTCGCAAGATCGGCAAAGCCGAAATTTCGACTCTTAGTGACATGGAATAGAGAGAGGTTTTGTTATGGCTGAAACAACCACACTTCTTGCCATGTTCAAAGACATCGAGCCCGCTGCAGAAGGCGTCGACAAATTACAGCAAATGGGCTTGACCGATGATGATATGAATATCATCTCTGGTATCCCTGTCAAGAATACAATCTTGGGAAGACCGCCTGCCATTACCTATGTATCACGGATTGGCTTGATGGGCTCGATCATGGGAATGGCTCTGGGTATCTTCTTCATTTATGGAATTCCCTATCTCTATCCCTTGCTGGTGGGTGGACAGCCCATCTTCCCCGTGCCACAGGGACTCATCATCACCTTCGAAATGACCATGCTCGGGCTGATGGGCTTTTCCTTTATCGGCATGTTCGTGGATAGTGGCTTCCCTTCCTATACGCCGAAACAATATACGCCGGAAATCAGCGATGGCAAGATTGCTTTGCTATTTAGCTGTCCGACCGGCGACCGAGAAAAATTCACAGATGCACTCAAAGAGGTGGGGGCTGAATCCGTAGAGCCCGTGGAGGCACGTCATTTATGAGCACTAGTATCGGCGTTATCATCAGACGCTTGGCAATGGTCTTTGTCGCGGCGGCAGCTCTGTTTGGTGTCATCCTGCTGTTTACCTATGACATCATCAAAATCGACTGGCCGTCTTTCATGGAGATCCAGCCATCCTTCCGGCAGATGGAACATCCTCTTCCACCGCCGGCGCGTTCGATCCCGATTGAAGGACCGGTCTACATCCCCAACAGCCAGACTCTACCGACAAATCCGATCAAGGCGGATGATGCTTCCATTGCGCGCGGCAAGGAGCTGTTCACGATCAACTGTCAAATGTGTCACGGTGCAACCGGCGAGGGGAATGGTCCGATTGCCGCGTTCCTTGTGAATTACAAGCCTGCCAATCTCACCAGTCCACTGATCAAGGCTTTTTCTGATGGACAGATCTTCTTGACCATTACGAATGGAGTTCCGGACCGTATGCCTCCTCTCAATGAGAACCTTACCGTCACAGAACGTTGGGATGTGGTGAATTACGTTCGTACGTTGAAAGCGTCGAAATAGGAGGAGCAGAATTATGAGTGATGATGTCCGCAAGGTAATCTACGGAACGATTATCGGGTTCTTTCTGGTGGTACTATCCTGGCTGGGAATTGTTTATATCTCAGCTTGTGGGTTTACTCTCACCTGTGTTCAGGCGTCACCATTGGTCATTCGAACGCCCATCCCCACTTTGATTCCGGTTAAACTTCCTGCTGCGACCAAATTTGTGCCGCCTCCTCCAACACCGACTTTTCTTGCTACACTTCCCGCAGAATCAGACACGCCGGCGCCGGGTGAACCCGCAGTGGACGTCGCTCGCCCCTCCAATCTGGGCGGACCTGGTGCCGCAGTGAACCTGCAAGGGAATGTTAATAACGGTAAACAAATTTTTGTTACCAATTGTCAAATTTGCCATGGTGAAGAAGGGAAAGGCGGATTGCCCAATCCGGGCACTACAGATGAAACCGTTCCTGCGCTGAATCCAATTGACCCCACTTTAGTGAATTCTGATCCAAAGGTATTTGCCTATAATCTTGATCTCTTCCTTGAGCATGGTTCCGTGCCAGAAGGCAGCGAGCCGGTTCGGAATATGCCTGCCTGGGGTGATAATGGAGCGCTTACGCCTCAGCAGATCGCAGATGTGATCGCCTATTTGATGAACCTGAACAAGTAACCAAGTGAGTTAGAAATGTAAAACATTCCTGGATAAATCCGGGGATGTTTGATTTTATCTATAAGCTTGTTGCTTTTTCCTAAGGCAGTGGCAAGGTCAACTTCCACTTTACAGCAGCTAATCGCAACACAAAAATCACGAATGTTCCCGCCCACGATGCGACAGATATATCAATGTGTATTTTTACCAAAATGATGAATACCCATGTGCCAATGAATGCACAGGTTGCATACAGTTCTGTGTTGCGTTTGAAGACACTTGGTATCCTGTTACAAATCACATCCCGCAATATACCGCCGAATACGCCGGTGACAACACCCATCAACGAGATGATCAATAATGATAGATTCATTTGCATGGCATAGGCGGTGCCAAGAATACTGAAAAATCCCAAGCCCAACGCATCGGGAACCACGAGCAGACGATCCGAAATTCTGTCCAGCAGATAAAAAGTCAATACCGCAATGGCAAATGTCGCAATCGAGAGCCCTTGATCGACGAGCCAAAAGATAGGCGTGCGCCCCAGGAGAAGGTCGCGCATTGTCCCGCCTCCAAAAGCTGTGACAAAGGCAACCGTCGTCGCGCCGACAATATCCATATCCTGTTTGCGCGCTTCGAGCGCGCCTGAGATCGCAGAGGCGGATACAGCTAAATACGTCAATAAGATGACCAAACCTTCAATGTTGTCCATATTGTGATTCCTTTCGCTCGGTGTGCATAGACTATAATCATAATATCCTTGAAGTATCTTCTTATACATAACAGGTAGCGACAATGCCGCAAACTCCTCCTGAATCCTCCAAAATTCTCGATATCTATCTTCTGATCGCTCAATATCCCATGCTCGCCTCGGATATTCGTCGCCGGATGCGCGAAGAATTATTTCGCCGCGGCATTATCACGTCGCTGCGATTCGATGAAGAGGTGAAAGAGAAAGCCATCCTATCCCAGCAGCGCGAGGGCATAATGAATGGCTTGATAGCAGAGAATGCCGAACAATGGGATTTGCGCTGGAGCCGTGTGCGCCGAACGCTGACCGATTTCTATTTTGCCTATAACCTGCCGATAGAAATTCTCTATCAGATTCTCGATGAAGTTGTAACACCTCAGCCCGATGGCAGAACCGTTGCACCCGATCACAGCCTGCCATTCAACCCTGAACTTGCGCCCTTGGAGATGGTACTCAGACAAGCCGAAAAATACGAGTCGTTGCCGGAGGAAGAACGCACCGAGATCGACCATCATTTGCAGGAGCTGCGCGTTGTGCTGCTCAAGAGTCTGGTCAGTGACCAGTTGGCTTTCATTCACATTGCCCGGCGCTGGTTCCAAGCAAAAGATTTCAACATGATTCTGGAGAACCGCATCGGCACCGGGAAAATCGGAGGCAAAGCTGCCGGATTATTGCTGGCGTACAAAATTCTGCAAAACACTGCCCGCGAGGTTTTTGACAAGATTACACTGCCGCGTTCCTACTTTATCGGCGCGGATGTCTTCTATGATTTCATGGCGGCCAACCAGTTGGAGTTTTTGAATCAAAAATACAAGACCGCCGAACAGATCCGCGAGGAATATCCGAAGATCCTGGGGCAATATTCCTCGGCGCGCTTCGTGGAGGATATCGCCAATCAACTGCGTGAGATCTTGCGCGAGCTGGGCAAAACACCTTTGATCGTCCGTTCGTCGAGTCTTTTGGAAGATAACTTCGGTATGTCTTTTGCGGGGAAGTACACGAGTATCTTCTGTCCCAACCAGGGGACGCTCAAGGAAAATTTGCGCGATCTGACGCGTGCCATTCGACAGATTTATGCCAGTGTCTTTAGCCCCGATGCGCTCATGTATCGCCGCCGCGTCGGTTTGATAGATTACGATGAGCGCATGGCGATCCTTTTGCAGGAAGTACAGGGAGAACGTCACCGTCAATATTATTTCCCGGCGCTGGCTGGCGTGGCATACAGTTACAGCCCCATTGTTTGGAATCCGCGTTTCAAACGGGAAGATGGCTTTATGCGTTTGGTGATGGGACTCGGCACTCGCGCCGTGGATCGGATCGCCGGCGATTATCCGCGCATGATCAATCTCAGCCATCCACAACTACGCCCCGATGCAACACCCAAAGCCATCCGATATTATTCACAGCATTTTGTCGATGCCCTGGACCTCGAGAAAAATACTTTATCGACTGTGCCAGCCGAAAACGTCCTGGGGGCGGATTACGCGCCTCTGCGCTGGCTGGCCTCGGTCGACGATGGGGAGACGGTTCATCCGCTATTGACCATCGGCCGAAGCATCGATCCGAAGAGTCTGATCTTAACCTTCGACGGAATTCTGCAGCGAGGTCCATTTGTGCCATTGATGAAAACGGTGTTGAATCACCTCGAGGAGCAATATGAACAACATGTCGATATTGAGTTTGCCATATCGCTCACTCCGGAAAATGGAACACCGAAACTTACATTCCACCTGTTGCAATGTCGCCCGCAGAATCAATGGAGCGATGACAGTCGCGAAATCCAATCCATCCCGACCGATCTACCGGCACAGGACAAAATCTTGTTTTGCACACGCATGGTGCCTCAAGGTCATGTGAGTCAGATCGAGTACATTATCTATGTCGATTCAGAAGCGTATTACAAATTGAATACTCTCGAAGATCATACCCAAGTTGCTCGTTGCATCGGACAATTGAACAGTGCCCTCGAAGGGATAAACTTTATTATGGTGGGTCCGGGTCGTTGGGGTTCATCCGATTCCATGCAAGGGGTACCCGTCACATACGCAGATATATTCAATACGCGCGCACTCGTCGAGGTGGCAAGTAACAAGAGCGGCTTTGCCGCGGAACCATCCTACGGGACTCATTTCTTCCAGGACCTCGTGGAATCGCAAATCTACCCACTCGTGGTCTATCCTGAAGTACCCGGTGACCACTTAAATCGGGATTTCATTCAACAGGCTGAAAACCAGATCTCAAGATTTATTTCGGAACAACCAAAAGCCAGTCGTTGTATCAAAGTCATTCATGTCCCCAGCGAACGCCATGGCTTTCAGATGGAATTGACCATGGATGGACAAAAGGGTGCAGGCTATTTGACTCGTTCCAAATAAGGATTTCACATTCAGCTCAACTTCTGTTTCAACAAGGCAGATGAACTTAAAAACGAAACTCCCCGAAAAGGGGAGTTTTTATACGGCGGAGAGGGCGGGATTCGAATACTATCCTCTCCATGAGGGCGCGCAAACCTAAAAAACAAAACGCTCCGTTAAGGAGCATTTTGTGTGGCGGAGAGGGCGGGATTCGAACCCGCGAACCTTTGTGGGTTACACGCTTTCCAAGCGTGCGCGCTAAGCCGGACTACGCGACCTCTCCAATGTCAAGCGACGGGATTATACCAGAAATTTTTTGAACAAAAACCTGTGAGCAGGGACGACCCGCCAGGGATCAAGCTTGGTGTATTTGAGCAATGTATTGTTACATACAAACAATCGTAAATGAACTTGAAGTGTCGCCCCTACAATGAATTAATTATTCAACGCGCCTTGATTGATCCAATCAATAATCAATTGAACTTGAGGATCGGTCAACTTCGCTCCGCGTTTGGGCATTTTATGATTTGCAACCGACTCTGCCAGCAGACTATTGGTTGCATCGCCGGGGACGACAACGGCTCCATTCTTGGAACCGGAAAAAATATCGGTATAAGTTTGCAGCTTTAGGCCTTCTTCAATCCTGTTTCCACCATGACAGTTAACACAGCTATTATCAAGAATGGGAACAATATCCTTGGCGAAACTTACCGTTTGCACAGATGCCAAAGGAGTATCTTGTACAACGGGTGCAGATGTATTTGTAGCCGCTGAGGTAACCGTGGGCGCCTGGGTAGCTGGAATATCGGTAGGCTGTGATGCCGGCGTTTGAGTCGTGCTGCTTAAAGATGCAGATAACAAACCCACGATTAAGAATAAAACGAAAAACATCACTTTCTTTGAAACCATCTTGGAATTTCTCCTCCAACCGTATAGTATGACGCCACCCGGAAATCCAATACACATGCAATTACGAAATTAATGCTAAAAGATACCATTTGTAAATTGAATAGGATTCTGGAATAAATCCGAGTTGCGAGAACGGACGATATTGCCCACGTGTAAGTGACTGGATAAGACCCTGGTTCACCAGGGTCTTATCCAGTCATTCCATTGGATTGTCAGAGGTAACTTCATAGCTTACTGTTACATCCCTCAAACCTAAGAGATCATTAATCTTTAATCACCGACGGGTGGTTCATTATTGTTTGGTTCCACAGGTGTTTCATCAGTTACAGAAGCAGGTGAGACAGGAACAGGCGGGGTTGCCTGACGCGTCAGACGCCAGCCACTGCGTGTGATGAGCATATAGATCGCCCAAATCACCAGTGCCCAAAATGCGATTCGCAGCAGGAACATCAAGGGACCAAAAAAGCCAAAGCCCATCATCATGCCACCGGGTCGCATCATGCCAAAGCCTCGTGGACCAAACTCCCGGCCGAAACCAAAGTTGCGTTGCTGAAATCCGCGCGGACCGTTATTGTCAGAGTCAGAGAATGGAGTGACCTGAGTCTTTCCATTGGAAGTAGATAGTGCTCCCTGCCGAAAGCCAAACTGATAGCCGGCGAATCCCGCCGCGCCAAGTAAGCCGACGATCAAGACTATAGCAAGGAGACTGAGAAGAACTCTTTTCATTGTAAGTTTCCTTTCATTGCTTCATGCTAACTTTAGCAGAGTTGCGTAAAGAAGCAATGTGAAAATTATGTAGATCTTGTAAAGATTTAGGAGATGGATTTCTTCGGCAATCGGATCTTCACCCTGAGACCAGAACCCGGCTCACTCTCCGCCGACAATTGTCCACCGTGCGCTTGAACAATGGATTTGGCGATCGCCAACCCCAAGCCTGAGCCGCCGTCTTCACGCTGGCGGGATGCATCTGCCCGGTAGAAACGCTCGAAGATACGATCAACATCTTCCATGTGCAAGCCTGGTCCGCTATCCTGCACAGAGAGTTCCACCATAGTATCCGTTTCATAGGCCGCCAGGCTGATACGTCCGCCTTCAGGCGTGTGACGCAGGGCGTTATCCAAAATATTGGTGAGGACTTGAGTCATTCGTCCCGGATCCACCTCGATCATTGGAAGATCCGGAGCGACATCCAAATCAAAGCGGATGTTTTTCTTCTGCGCCTGGTATTGATAAAGTGATGCAACTTCATTGACGAGACGCTGGGGCTCGATATCCTGCATTTGAATGCTTAATTCACCTGCATCTGCAAGGGAAAGCAACCGCAAATCGTTGACGAGATGTTCGAGACGCGTCGCTTCTTCACGGATGATCTCAAAGTTTTCGGGTGTTGGCGGCAGAACACCGTCATGTACCGCTTCGGCATGACCCAGAATCAGACTGAGCGGTGTCCGCAATTCGTGGGCAATATCGGCTGTCATTTGTTTGCGCGCGTTGACCGAACGCGAGAGTTGCGCGCTCATCTTGTTAAATGCTTTTGCTAACTCGCCGAGTTCATCCTTGGAACGCACTGGCACTTGTTGTGATAGATCGCCTTCCGATACTGCGTGAGTTGCTCGTGTAAGCTCTCGTATGGGACGCGTGAGAGTACGCGAAAGCAAGATTCCCAGCAGCCATGCGATCACCGCGCCAACGAGTGCACCATACAATAAATTCATGTTAGTCCGTTCAATGAATTCCACTTCACGCGGTTGTCCCTGAAACGGCATCGGCATGGGAACCAGGACGCCGACTATTTTGCCATTTTCTTCAATGGATACGCCCTGCTGTAAATTTGAAGAAGGAACCTTATCTCCAACTTTATAACGATCGTTCGCAACGAGAACCAAGCCATTCTGATCCGTTAGAACAAAGGGAACTCGCCGAGAGCCACCCGGCGGTGGCTGGTGTACGCTGGGTTGCATCCAAATCTGCTCTGAGCCTTCCCAGGTGCCGTTGGCTTGGTAGTACTCGGTCAGCTCCGAAACAAGATCGGTTCGATTTTGATCGGAGAGGAAGCGGATAAACTCCTGGCGTGTATTCCAACGCGCCAGGATAAAGATGATCGTCACGCTGACGATACCGATGCTCAGAAAGGCGAGAATGAGTTTGGTGCTGATCGAACGCATGGATCATTCCCTCTTGAAACGGTAACCGACACCGTAGACAGTCTCAACATAATTTGGTTCGCGCGGATCTATTTCAATCTTACTGCGCAGATTTTTGATATGAGTATCAATCGTACGTTCGTATCCCTCATAACGGACACCCTGGATGATATCCAGCAGATCGAGCCGCGAATAGACGCGTCCCGGTGAGGACATGAGTGCAGTGAGGATGTCAAATTCAGAAGGGGTGAGGTCAATGAATTCTCCGCCGACTTTGACAGTTCGTCCGTCGCGGTCCAGGACAATATCTGCGGCTTTCAGAACCCGCGCTTCTGGTTTCGTTTCACCCGCGCGGCGCAATACCGCTCGCACACGCGCCACCAGCTCACGCGGACGAAACGGTTTGGTCATGTAATCGTCTGCGCCAACTTCCAAACCAATCACTTTTTCTTCATCATCCACACGCGCGGTGAGCAAGATGATCGGTGTGTTACTGTCGGACCGATGCTTGCGCATGAACTCGTAACCATCCATTTCAGGCATCATCACATCCAGCACGATCAGGTCGGGCTTTTCGCGACGCGCCACGGTCAAAGCCTCTTTGCCGTTATAGGCACTTACCACGCGATAGCCCTCCTGACTCAAATAGCTTTCGACCAGTGATACCAGCCTTTTTTCGTCATCCACGACCATGATTGTTTTCGACATAGTAATTTTCTTTCTATTGTTCAGTATACCAAGTGATATGGAGTGCGACAGCTTGCTGTCGCAGTGCAGGAGCTTGCTCCTGCACTCCAAAGTTAAGGATAAGAAGCACCGGCTTTCTGCTTGAGATATTCGATCACCGCCTGAATTAACGGCGTGGGGATGCGATTGGGATCGGTAGTGAATTGTTGCCGGTTGCTATTTTGTGTTGATCCATTGTTTGTGGATTGCGTGCCCGTTCCCTGACCCTGGAAGTTACCACCGCCGAATCCTCCGCCATCTGGTGGGGGACCACCTCCACCCACGAAGAATCCTCCTCCACCAGCATTTCCAGAGTTTCGGCGAGTTGTACTACTATTAGACGAATTTCCATTTTGACCGGCATTCAAGGCAAAGGTTTGTCCCTGCGATTGCAACAGGGCGGCCAGATCCTGACGGGTCAGACCCATCTCAGCAATTGTTTGCACCTGATCCTTTGTCATCGCTTCCTGGATCTGGGCGATCAACGCATCTTTTTCCTGAGTTGCGGCAGTATCGCTGCTTTCCAATACTTGTAAAGTTTCCCAAAGCGAGAGGAGATCCGCAGCCTGCTTGGCAGAAATTTCATTGGTGGTCTTGTCCAGTTTGAGTGTTCCGATTGCAACCTGCAAAGTAGGGGAGAGCCCGGTCGAAGATCCACTTTGAGTTCCGGATGGGCGAGCGGCTGAGTTCGTGAAGTTGCCGGATGGGGAGACGCTGCAGGCAGTCAGGATCAGCCCAAGAATTACCAGGAGTAAGCCAGTTGATTTTTTCATATCAAATCCTTTTCCTATCTTTCAATTGCTATTTGCACAGTCATAGAGCGACACTTGCATTTCTCTCTCGGGACCGCCAAGATTTTGTGGGAAGTCATTATTCTCCTTTGCTATTGTGCCGTCCGGCGCGCCAGCATTTCGTGTTGCCGTGTCAAAACCTTGAACGGGTTTACAAGATGAGGCAACCCACGATGAAATATCAGAGTTCGTTCCCATGCCGCTGCCAACACCATTCCAATACACGTAGCGCAGTTCACCGTTGCTGACCAGTTGCGAGAGGTCGCTAGCTGTGACAACCTGGTCCTGTCCATTGAATCCGCCAATGTATAAGACCGGTCGTCCAGTGGCAAGGATATAATCCGCGCCCTGCATGGCGCTCGGAACTGCCATCAGATATTTTGTGTTCTCTGTATTTGCTTGCAGGTAAGCCAATAGAGTCTGGTTGACGCGTATATCACGCTGTGTGACAGGTTCGACGCCACCTCCCGAATAAGAACTCGGCAGCGACTGGTTCTGGCTGGCGCTCAAGTTGGTATACACTGACCAAATGCCTGGTGTGATCAAAATCGCGGCAACCATAAATGTAGAGCCAACGATGCGCCCTGGGTTCGGCTTTGCAATGAAGAACGAGACGATCGATGCAATCAAACCGATAATCAAAACAACGATGATTAGGGGCAGCCACCAGATATTTTGCACGAAGCTCTTGGCCGTAAAGATCTGGAACGCAATCGTAGCAATCACGGACACTGCAAGAATTCCGGCGGCGAGCATTGGTTTGGTCTTGTTGAGCTTCCACAACTCGCCAATCCCAATCGCGACCAATGCTGCAAGCGGGGCTCCCATCATGGATAAATAATATTCATGAAAGAAACCCGCGATGCTGAAGAAGACCGCACATGTGATCAACCATCCGCCCCAGAGGATAAGAGCCTGGTGTTTTGGATTAATCGGCCAGCGCCAGCGTGAGCCAGCTCCAAGAAGGAGGATACTAACAATGCCAAATGGCAGCAGCCAGCTTACTTCCTTGCTTAACGGCTGGATGAACAAACGCAACGGACCTGCTGTTCCAACGTTGAAACCGGGACCTCGATTCCCAATTTGGGGTCTGCCATCAGTTCCGTTTTGATTATTGAATCGTGGTCGGTTCCCATCTGGTCCATTCGGCGGGAAGTTATTTCCGTTTGAACGAAACGCAGGCGGATTTCCAGCGGGAGGATTCCCGAATTGTGGTCCTTGATTCGGATTTTGTCCAAATGCAAACCCATTCGGCGCCCGGTTGCCGCCTCGCCCGAACATTCCCAATAGACGATTGATGCCGTTATAGCCGACGATCAGATTCAACTCTGAGTTATCCGAACTACTGCCCACATAGGGACGTTGAGATACCGGTGTCAAATCTACGGCAACTGACCACGACAGGGAAACTGTCAATAGAAGAACAGTTGCTAATGTGAGTTTTCCAATTTTGCTCCAGATCGCTTCTGACGAGCCAAGAAAATACACGGTATAGAATGCCGGCAATGGCAGGTATGCCTGCAACATCTTGATGTTGAAACCAAGCCCAACCAAAACCACACCCAACAATAAATAGCGAAGCTTGCCTGTCTCCGTCGCTTTGATGAATGCCCAAGTTGCCAGAAGCAAAGTCAGAATAAGCGTGCTGTCGATCGTATTGTTTCGATCTGTGGCAACAACGATCGGCGTGATCGCCAGCACGAGCGCTGCCAATAATGCAGGCATGACTCCAAATGAGCGTCGGACAAGATAATAGAGTACAACGACAGAGAACGTGCCTGCCAAAAGCTCTGGCAATAAAACGCTAAATCCGTTCACTCCCAGGAAAAAGGCCGAGATGACTTGTAACCATAATCCGAGCGGCGGTTTATCAATGGTAACGGAGCCACCTGGTTCGGCTGCCGCAAAGAAAAAGTTATGCCACGATTGGAGCATGCTTTTGACTCCAGCCGTATAGTAATGGTTTACATAGCCGAGCGAATCTATGTTGGAAAATCGCAGCCATACGGCAAGTAAGACAATGCTCGCAATGCCAACAAATTCCCACAGCCTTTCGCGTGAAATTTGCAGGGCAATTTTTTCTTTATTAAGTATTGATTTTTCCTGGATCAATGAACTCATGTATTGAATCTCTCTGAGAATTTGTAATAACCTTGCGAAGGTTTTAAACCTTCGCAAGGTTGAATTATTTCTATTCATACCTCAACGCTTCAATCGGATCGAGTTGCGCGGCTTTGTTCGCCGGATAAAATCCGAAGAACGCGCCGACTATTGCGGCTGAGCCGAATGCGAGCAGAATAGAGCTTGGAACGATAACAGTGCGCAGGTCGCTGATTGAACCAAAGATATAGGCACCGCCAACTCCTATTCCAATACCGATCAAACCACCGACAATACTGAGCAGAAGAGCCTCGGCCAGGAACTGCATACGAATATCATCCGGCGTCGCGCCGATTGCCTGGCGAATGCCGATCTCGCGCGTTCTCTCTGTGACGCTGACGAGCATGATATTCATGATGCCAATGCCACCAACGATGAGCGATACGCCTGCGACCCAGGCCAGCAAGTTTCGAAATGCAGCTGTCGTCGATTCACGCGTGCTGATGATATCCTGCTGAGAAGTGACGGTAACATCCAAATTATCAAGAGATACGTTGTGCCGCTTGGCAAGCAGGATCTTGATCTGGGTCGTGACGTCATCCAGGTTCGCGCCATCTTTCACTTCTACATAGATCAAACGAACGCGATCTCCGATGATGCGGGCAAAGAAGGAAGGTGTGAATTTCTGAAACACTACACTGATTGGCGTATAAACACGTGAGTCGTAATCCACATCGCCTACAGTTCCCTTTTTCGCCATCACACCGATGACAGTCAGTTTGGTTGTCCCAACACTAATCGCCTGTCCAATCGGATTTGAGCTGCCAAATAATTCTGTGGCTAGCGTCGAACCGAGCACTGCAACTTTTTGTTTGCGGCTCACATCGGTATCGTTGAAGTAACGCCCCTGCGCGACGGTCATATCGCGTACAGAGGGGAACTCGGATGTGCTGCCGAGGATCGAAACATCTTCCAAAGTATTGCCGTTGTACTTCACGGTTTCTGAGGCTTGTTGTTCTACGATCACAGCCTGTACACCCGACACACCGCTTTGAATGGCTGCTGCATCATCAAAGACCAAGCCGGTGCCCGAACTTCCGCTAGTCTGGGCTTGAGGTCCGCCGCGCCCAAAACTGGATTGGACGAATAGCAGGTTCGAGCCGAGACTGGTGATCTGTTCCTGAATCGTAGCTTCCGTTCCGGCGCTGATGGCAACCATGATGATGACCGCACCCACGCCGATGATGATTCCCAACATCGTCAAAAACGAACGAACTTTATTTTTTAGAATCGCTTCCCATGCAATTCGAAGGACTTCTGTAAATTTCATGCCGGTCTCTCTTCCTGCACTAAGGACTTATGCCCATTATGTTTAATTTGGTCGACCTTTCCATCAGCGAGATGAATAACGCGTTGTGTGTATTCTGCCGTAAGTGGATCATGCGTTACCATCACAATGGTGACACCCTGATGATGCAGATTTGCTAAAAGGTTTAAAATTTCACGTCCCGATTTGCTATCGAGGTTACCGGTCGGCTCGTCGGCGATAATGAGCACCGGATCATTGATCAGCGCACGGGCAATGGCGACGCGTTGTTGCTGTCCGCCGGAAAGTTCCTGTGGCTGATGGTGAACGCGATCCGCGAGACCGACTAACTCCAGCATCTTAAGGGCTTTCTCCTGGCCTTCCTCATCGTTCAATTTGCGGTTGCGATCATAGAGCAGAGGCATCATCACGTTTCGAAGCGCGTCTGTTCGCGGCAGAAGGTTATAGGCTTGAAAAATAAATCCCAACTTTTCATTACGAACGATCGCCAATTCCTTCTTGCTCATGTCGCTGATATCCTGCCCATCGAGGATGTATTGTCCCGAAGAGGGGCGGGATAGACAACCCAAAATGTGCATCAGTGTGCTCTTGCCGGAACCGGATGGTCCCATAATGGCGACGAATTCACCAGCTTTGATCTGCAGGCTGACCCCGTTCAATGCCGCCACCGTAGCATCGCCCATGCCATAGATCTTGGTCAGGTCGATCGTTTCAATAATTGTCTTATCGTTCATTATTGTGTCTCCACGATTCCGGTTGTAACCACATCGCCAGCCTGAATGCCTGATTTGATTTCTGCATAAGTAATATCCTGCAAGCCCACGTCCACCACATTAAGTCGCGGCGAACCGTTCTGCATCACGAACGCGGTATACCGTCCATCTTCAAGTTTGTGTAACGCCTCCACTGGAACAAGCACGGCATTACTTGCCTTTCCGCTAATGACATCTACTGATGCGGATGTGCCACTCGGAAGCGGTTGATCTACATTTTGATCCAACTTGACCGTGGCGTGCACAAGCGATGAATTGGAAGATGTGTCGAGCGCGGGATATACGAGTGTCACTTTACCTGTATACGTGTTATCTGGAAGAATATCGAAAACGATTTGCGCCTCATAACCGACTTCTACAGAAGACCAATCTTCGGCGTCAAAGTATGTATCGATCGTGTACGGTTGACTCAGGTCTGCGACTGTGATGATCGAAGATGTGCTGACTAAATCACCAACGCTGGCAGATAAACTTGTCACCGTTCCGCTAATGGGGGAGATGAGTTGGGTCGCCTTCAAATTGTTCCCGGCGGTTTGTAACGCGGTCTGTGCTTCGACTAAAGATGTGATGCTACTGCCGGGTACATCCTGCGGCAAAGCTTTCCCATTCAATAGATCGAGATAGGCTTGTGCTTCCTTTTGTTTTTCAATTGCCAACTGATAAGTTGCTTTTGCTCCAGCGATCTCAGCATCCGAAGGTGGGACAACTTCAGTATGCGTCTTGCCGGTCGTTGAATCGGTGACTGTATAAGTGAAATTGTCAGGAGCATACGTGTTGACATATGCCAGGTGAGCCGCCTGAAGATTGGTCTGCGCCTTATTAAGAGCTGCCGTCGCGTCGTCGATTTGTTTCTTTTGATCGGCGGTCAGATTTGCGCCACCGACAGCCTGGGCTTTCTGGAGCGCGTCCTGCGTCGATGTGACCTGGTCTTCCCAATACATCACATCCGGGCTGACGAGATGTTGCAAAGTCTGATATGCGTTCGTGATGGAGACTTGGGCATCCGCAACAGATTGTTCCGCGGCTGCGATGGCGGCAGGCGTGCTCAGGTCCGCGACGTTGCGTTTTGCCTGATCGTAGGCTGTCTGCGCATCGGTGTCATCCAACTTGCCAATGACCTGTCCTGATTTCACTATGTCGCCGATCTTCACATCGAGTTCTTTGATCTGTCCGCTGGTGCCAAATCCAAAGTTGGATGTATTGGAAGCCGCTAGTGTTCCCGTGCCATTGGCGGTCAGGACGATATTCCCGCGAAATGCTGTCGCCGTTTGGAGCGGTTTTTCCTGTGTCGCCGCGGCTGCTTTGGCTTTTGTAGTGCGGACATAATAGAACGCCGCGCCTCCGGCGATTGCCAGAATGACAACCCCGAGAATCAGCCAGCGCATTTTTCCAGATAATATTTTCTTCATAGAATGATCCTTTTGCTCATGTATCCTTTACTCGTTGGTTGAGTAGCCCCGAATGCTCTTAGAGGGGCGTACCGAGACCACTATTCTCAGAATATTTTTCGTTGTTCTTACAACTATTGGTCTCGATATGGTCAAGACGCTTCGCTCACTTGACCTACTCGACCAACGGGTTATTTTGTCTCCACCAAGCCGGTTGTCACAACCTCGCCGGCTTTCAGGCCAGAAATAATTTCTGCTTTGGTTAGGTCTTGTATTCCAACACCCACCATGCGTAAGCGCAGTTTTCCATTTTCCATTACGAACAATGAGTACTTCCCATCTTCGTATTCATGCAAAGCTTCGACAGGAACAAGCACCGCATTCTTCGCTCGCCCGCCGACCACATCTACAGATGCCGCCGAACCCGCCGGGAGTTGATACGATATCTTGTTATTCAAGATCGCGGCGATATGGATCAGGGTTTTACCTTCTGAGGATGTGGTATCCAGGGTTGGATACACCGTGGTGACAACCCCGGCAAATGTTTGATCCGGAATAATGTCAAAAGTCACTTCGATTTCATATCCCGCTTTGACCTGTCCCCAATCCTTTGCATCCAAATAAGCATCCAGAGAATACGGCTGCTCAAGATTGGAGATCGTAACAACAGAACTGCTTCCTGCTAAATCGCCAACACTCATACTGAGAGCCGTAACGGTCCCATCAATCGGAGCGATCAACTTTGTGGCATTCAAGTTATGTTGAGCTGTTTCCAGCGCATCCTGGGTCTGAAGATATGTGACCAGATTTGCTCCGGTCGCGCCTTCAGGAATTTCTGCTCCGTTCAAAACATCGAGATACGTTTGCGCTTCGGCGATGTTTGCTTTGGCAGCCTCGTAGTCAGCGCGTGCTATGCCGATCTCGGCATTGGTCGGCGGAATGATCACATTATGTTTTTTGCCATGCTTATCCTCAGTGGTAACGGGTTCTGTGATCGTGCGTCCGCGGAACGTGAACGTGTGATATTGGGTGAACGTCGCCGGGATGTAATCTTTTCTATACGAGGTTTGGAAATATGCCAATGAGTCTTGCGCGTATTTCAACGATGACTCTGCATCTGTCACTTTTTGCTTTGCTGTGGCGGATGTATCGGTTTGAGCGGCAGTCTGTGCATCCGTCAGAGTCTGCTGGCGCTGAGCAACTTGCTCCTCCCAATTTAAAACATCGGTGCTGATCAAATATTCGAGAGCAGATTTAGCCGAAGCAAAATCTGTTTCTGCGGTCGCGAGATCTGCTTTTGCAGTTGCAATCGCTGCGGCAGAGGTCAATTTATCCATCGCATCCTGCGCCTGAGCCAGGGCGATCTTTGCATCGGTATCGTCGAGTTGCGCCAACACATCTCCAGCTTTGACTTGATCGCCCACCTTGATATTGATCTGACGTACCTGTCCATTGGAACTGAAGCCAATGCTGGATTCTGCAGCGGGCATGATCGTTCCGGTGCCATTCGCAAGCAGAGTCATGTCGCCGGTCGCTGCTTTGGCTGTATAAAGAGTCTCTGCGCTGGCTGTGGTTTTCGGTGCCGTAAAACGTTGGTAGCCGAAATACCCACCACCGGCGATTAGTGCCACAAGGATCACTGCAATCACAATGCGAATGGATTTATCGGAAAATACGTTTGATTTCTTCTTTGTCATAATCGCCATCCCTTAATGATTGACCGTCGTCACGTCAGTCAATACGACATCGCCGCGCTGTAAGCCGGATTTCACTTCGGCATTGATAATATCCTGCAAGCCAATCTCGACCTCCTGTTGCATGGGTTGACCATTCTTCATGAGATACACAACATACTTCCCATCATTCGTTTCTTTCAATGCAGAGACTGGCACAAGCACCACATTGAGCGCTTCGCCACCGGTCACATCCACGCTGGTTGTGGAACCCGCGGGCAAGTCCTTGTCAATGGATTTATCCAGCTGTACGAGGATGTGAACCATGCTCGTGCCGGACGAATCATCCAGCTTGGGATAGACCTGAATGATCTTTCCGGAATAATTATTCTTAGGGAGCAGATCGAATGTGACCGTCACGGCAAACCCGACCTTCGCCTTGTCCCAATCCGTTTCGTCGAGAGAGGCATCCACTACATACGGTTGGCTCATGTCAGAGATGGCCACGATGGAAGATGTCCCCACGTCCTGACCGACACTCAAATTGAGCGATGTGATGGTTCCACTGATCGGTGCAGTCAATATCGCTGCATCGAGGTCCGCTTTGGCTGAGTCGAGAGCGAGTTTTGCTTCGGTCATCGTGGTCACACTGCTCGCCGGAACCGCATCCACTTTTTTGACGCCGTTCGAAATATCCAAATAATTTTGGGCATCGTAAAGATTTGCCTGCGCCAATTCATAAGTAGCGCGTGTCGCTAATAGTTCTGCGTCAGTGGGGGTAATTAACTCGCGGCGGACAGTCGTCCCTTTATCGTTGCGAATTGGATATGTAAATGTTTCCAAAGTGTAGGCATTGGAGTAGTTGTAATATGCACTTGTGAGAGCATCCTGCGCTTTCTTCAAACTCGCTTCTGCCTGGGAAACTTGTTGCTTATTTGCGTCTGTTGAATCTTTTGTTGCGTTTGCCTGTGCTATTTGCAGATCCTGCTGGGCGCTTGCCACCTGATCTTCGGCGATCAACATATCGGGACCGATCATGTGCTGTAGATCGTCTTTTGCAGTGGCTAACTTCTGCTTTGCTTCTTCCACTGCCTGCGCGGCGGAGGCAATTTCACCTGGCGTACTCAGCGCGGCGACTGCCGCTTCAGCCTGTGCATATTTTAATTCAAGAGTGCTGGTGTCCAATCGTGCCAAGACATCTCCCGCTTTGACTTGCTGCCCTAAATTCACAAGGAGTTCGCTAACTTGTCCTCTGTTCTTGAAACCAAAGGAAACCTCATCTTTGGCGATGAGCGAACCAACACCTGTTGCAGACAGAATGATGTCTCCCGTTCCAATCGTGGAAGTTTCCACAGTTTTCGTTGGCGCGGCCTGCTTGCTACGGAAGTAATAAACTCCCGCACCTGCAACGATGATCAAGGCAATCACAGATAAGATCGCCCACATATTTGTTTTACGTTTCAACGAGCTTCGTCTCACAGCGATCCTTTCGATCTATTTCGTCACCACAATTTCGCCTGCATCGAGTCCAGATTTGACCTCGGCGTAGGTATCACTCTTCAATCCGATCTGTATCTCGCGCTCCACTGGCTGACCATTTTGGAGGACAGTGACTGCATATTTACCTCCACCTTTGTCATGGATCGCGCCGACCGGGACCAGCAGCACACCTCTTGCTTCGCCTCCGACTACGTCCACGGTTGCTCCCGTTCCCGCCGGCAAAGTTTGGCTGATGCTTTTATCTAATTGCACCACGAGATGCACAACGGAAGACTCAAACGAGGAACTTAATTCGGGATAAACCAATGTAATTGTGCCGGTGTAGGTTTGTTCGGGAAGCAGATCAAATACAATATTTGTCTTATTACCTACCTGAGCCATGCTCCAGTATTGTTGGTCAATGTAAGCATCGATCATATAAGGCTGTTCCAATTGGGAAATTGTGATGACCGACGACGTGTCTGCCTGTTGACCAATATTAAGAGTAAGCGCTGTTACTGTTCCGCTGATGGGCGCCACGAGTTTTGTTTTATCCAGCGCCGATTTCGCATTCTGGACGGCAAGTTGTGCTTCATATAATGTCTTGATTTTGTCGCCAGCTGCGCCATCGGGAATGACGCCGCTGTTTAATACCTCAAGGTATATCTGTCCTTCTGAAACGGTCGCCTTGGCTTGAGCGTAATTGTTGCGGGCGGTTGCAAGCTCATCCTGCGATGTGTTCACCTCTGTGACCTTTTGATGGGTGACCGGATCAATTGTGGTTACCAGAACCTGGTTTGGATGACGCCGGCTGCCGAGGTTTTCGTAGGT
>WNFZ01003927.1_pt1 | contig 27155 bp, 19 predicted proteins | sample 5400081 | NCBI WGS metagenome assembly WNFZ01 (sample SAMN13153365, study PRJNA577476) | soil metagenome | isolation source: 80 cm soil or saprolite under grassland replicate 1 | place: USA:California | collected 2016-06-15 | reverse complement strand
AATGTGATCGGCTGGACGCTGGCCCGCCTTGGGCACGCCGCGCAGCTGCGCAGGGACTATGACCATGCGGCGCAGCTCCATCATGAGAGCCTGGCATGCTTCCAAGCATTCGCTGATCAGCATTTTGGGGTGCCTTGGGCCTATTACGGCCTGGGCGAAACCGCGTTGGGCCAAGGCCGCTTGGACGAGGCGGGGCGCTATCTGGCGCAGGGGCTGGCGCTGAGTCAGACGCTCGGCGACCAGGCCGGTATCGCCTGGTGCCTGGCCGGGCTAGGCAGCGCAGCGGCGTTAGACGAGGAGCCTGAGCGCGCGGCGCGGCTGTGGGGCGCCGCCGAGCGGCTGCGCCAGGCGATTGGCTGCCGGTCGGCGCCCGCTGCTCGCGCAACCTATGAACGGGCGATGGCAGCAGCGCGCGCCCAACTCGGCGAGGAAGGCTTTGCGGCGGCATGGAAGGCAGGTGCTGCGCTGACGCTGGAGCAGGCGATTGCTTACGCACTGGACGAGAGCAATCCGCCTACTGAACGGCCGCGAGGGCGCTGACCATCGCCCGTTCTATCCGCTCAGAATCCGCTCAATCCGTTGAAGCCTCGGTTATTTTTCGAAAGTCCTTGACAGAAGCGTTATCCTCCCAGCGCATACGCCAAGACTGTTTCGAAAGACATGGATTGGCCCGTCTCCCATGCTCTTGCACATGCCTCCGAGGAAAGTTGAGACTGTGCTGTTCTGATAGCTTCATCCACTCTGGCTTGCAACCCCGGATCGATTTGGTTGTTTACCTGTGCGCGCAGAGCCATGGCGGCGCCAAACAGCGTCAGGGCACGTTCAAAAGCTCCTTCGGCGGCCTCTACGAGTGCGGTCGCTTCCAGGCAGAGCAGAAATTCGCGTAGCACCTGGTCTTTCCACTGGGCGAAAGTTTTCAGCAGAGCAACGTAAATTCGGCGATATGCCGACAGGCTTTCGTGGAGATAGCGTCTGGCCTGGACTACATCTCCCTTGAGGAGCGCAGCGTAGCCCAGATTGGCCAGTACATCAGGGCAGGCGCGCTGATTACCCATTTCTTGATAGAGCGCGAGCGCCTCTTCAAAGCACATCTCCGCCTGCGTCACATCGCCCAGTGCCAGCGCCCCATTACCAAGCTGCTGGAGCCAGTCGGCGATGCCGACCCGGTTGCCGACCGCGCGCGAAATCGCCACGCTTTCCATGAAGCGATCATAGGCTTCATTGACCCGCCCTTGCTCCAGCGCCAGTCGCCCCAAGTTGCCGATCGGGTAGGCGATCATGTCGACGTCGCCAAGCTGGCGGAACAGTTCCAGGCTCTGGCGATAATGCGCTTCTGCCTCCGCAGAGCGGCCCGCAACACGAAGCCGTTCGCCGTAGAGATAATGAGCGTTGGCGAGCAGCGCTTCCTTTGCTCCTAGGCCCTTCGACAAGATTTCCACTTGCGCACCGATCGTGAAGAGTTGTTCAAATGCTGCCTCTGCCTGCTCGAAGTGGGGTAGCGCCTGCCCTTCTAGCAACAGCACCCGCATCGTCGTTTCCGGGTCTTCCAGACGGTGCGCCATCGCCTCAAAGCGATCACGATAGGACTTTGACTCGATATAGCGGCCCTGCAAGGCAGTGAAGACCGCTGCACACACCAACGTCCAACACAGCAGGATGTTGTCTGCTTCGCCTGCCTGGCCGAGGGCTGCTCTCGACCAGTGTTCGGCTTCCGACCAGTGGCCCCGCCGCAGCCAGAAGCTCCACAGGCAATCAACGTATTGCCGCGCGATGTCGATTTCCCCGGCTTCCAAGGCCCAACCTATCCCGGCGCGCAGGTTGTCGTGTTCCAGGTCCAGGTGGGCGAACGCCGCAATTGCGTTTGGCCCGTAGAGCTGCCAGTCGAGGTCCGCCGCCAGCGCCAGGTAAACCTCGCTGTGCCGCCGCCGCGCCTGCGCCTCCAGCCCTGCGGCCGGCAACTGGTCGGCGGCGTACTGGCGGATCAATTCGTGCAGGTCGTAGCGCCCCTGCCCGGCGGCGCGAACCAACGACTTTTCGATCAAGGCCCGCAGCATCAGCAGCGTCGCCCCCGCGATAGGCGCCGCTTCGGCGGCCGCCCACCCGCCGCGAAAGATCGAAAGCCGCATCATCACGTCCTGCTCGGCTGGTGAAAGCAGACGCCAGGAGTGGTCGAACACCGCGCGGATGCTGCGATGGCGTTCGGGTACATTGCGGACATTCGCGCTCAAAAAGCCGATGTCGCGCTGGATGTTTTGCGCGATGAGCTCACAAGACATGAACGGCGTCCAACTGGCGGCCAGCTCGATCGCCAGCGGCAGATTTTCGACGAGTTGGCAGATCCTCAAGACTGCCACCCGCTGCTGGCTGCTTTGGAAGCGAGGATTGAGCCGCTGCGCCGTCTGGTCGAACAGGTCAACGGCCTGCGCTTCTTCCAGCATCGGGACGGTATAGATCCATTCTTCCGCCAGTTGCAGCCGCTCGCGCGAGGTCGCCAGCAGCTTGACCCCCGGCGCGTGTACCAGCAGATCAGCCAGCCAACCGATCCCTTCGGCAAGCTGCTCGCAATTGTCGAGCACGAGCAGCATGGTCTTGTCGCGCAGGTAAGCGAAAAGCAGCGCCTCGGCTGGGCCAGATAGCGCCAGGTTCAGACTGTGCGCGATGCTGGTTGGAATGAGCGCGGCATTGGTGACCGCAGCCAGCGGCACAAAAACGGCGCCATCGGCAAAGCGGTCGCGCAGCCCGCGGGCGGCTTCGATTGCCAGCCGCGTTTTTCCGGCACCGCCCGAACCTACCAGCGTCAGCAGGCGGCAAGCGGGCTGATCGAGCAAGCGTGCAATCTGCTCCAGTTCCGAGTTTCGACCAATCAGCGGCGTGGCGCTGGCTGGAAGATCGGCGGGTGTCATCGGAACAGACATCAGCCGTTCGCTCGGTATTGCGGTTTGCAGGCTTGCTAACGCATCCACCGGGCGCAGCCCGCGCGCGCACTCGACAAAACGCTGCCGTGCGTCTGCCGGGATGTGCAGTGCACCAGCCAATGCCTCCGCCAGATCGCGCGAGGGGCGGCGCTCGTCCAGCTCGATCTTCTTGATCGTCGCCAGGGCACAGTTGGTGTGTGCCGCCAGTTCGCGCTGGGTTATGTCCAGCGTTTTACGCCGCTGAGCCATCCATGCGCCGAAGGAAAAAGTCTCGCTCATATCTTCTCTGTATCTCTTTTTGTCCACCCTATTGTACTCCACAAGGGAGACCAACGATCAACCGCTTTCTGCTTGAATAGGGATAGTTGATTGAAGGAGCGATATCACAAATACGGCGTGGAACGAGTTGTCAGTTGTCGATATTGGCCACTGACAAACGACTACTTACAAACAAACTGTAAAGCTAAGAGGCAGCGCGCCGGGCCCTGTCTAAGCAAATGAGGAGCGATACGATGACACAAATAATGACTGACTACACGGTCGCGACGCCGGAAATTTCCTACCTGGCGGCCGAGGAGCTTCAGATTGTCCCGGCTCAACGAACCGACGCCGACGCAGTAGTCGCCCTTTTCGGCGCGCTGCACAGCTACAATGCCTCGCTGGATGCGCACTTCGCACTGTCCGACAACTGGGAGACTCTACTGCGCCGCGAGTTCCGGGCGACCTGGCAGCAAGCGGATCGGCTGTGGTTGCTGGTCAAGCAGGGCGATCGTGTGGTAGGCTTGTTGATTGCCGCCGTCCACACCGACTCGCCGATGTTCCGTCATCGTCAATGGGTCGAAGTCGAGGCGCTCTACGTCGCCTCCGGCTACCGTCGCATGGGCGTCGCTCAGCGCTTGCTCAACCAGGCGTATCAGTGGGCGGAAACGCGGGGACTCTCGCGTGTGCAGCTTTACGTCACCGCCAGCAACGTGCGCGCGCAGTCGGTTTATACCGATCAGGGGTTCACCGTCACACAGGCGATCATGCGTAAGAGCCTCTGATGCTTCCACGACTGTGGTGGTCCAATGTTCGAGTCCACTGAGTAAGCCTTGAGATCATAAGCGCGCACCACGAACAAACCGTCAATTTCCCTTGAACCACGCCTTGACGCCAATAAAAAAGACCCTGGGCCGTGCGAGGAATGTCGCGCGGCCCAGGGTCGTTGCCATAGGGGAGACTATTTCCCGTAGCGCCACTGATAGTAGTGCTGGCCGACGTTGCCCATCTCGACGCGGAAGGCTGGGTCGTTGGCGGGGTTGTAGGTCAGCACGCGCCGCTCGAACACCTGGAACAAGATCGGGCGCTCGACGCCGCCGACTTTGACCTTGACCCAGTACGCACCTGTGACCGGCAGCCCGAACACGAATAGCGGATCAAAGACCTGGCCCTTGACATACCGGCCGTCCTCGGACACCAGGCCTTGTGAATTCATGAAGTCGACGAACGCCTTGGCGACGCCGTGGTTGTTCTCACCGCGCACCAGCGTGGTCGCCGGGTCGTTGGCGAAATCGTTGAAGCCGCTGATCGTCTTAGTGGTACTGTAGAAGCCGGTAGCGGGCTTGCCCAGGTCGCCGGGGTTCACCGCGCCGGGGCTCTGGTACAGCGGCAGCAGATCTTCGTAGGTCGGGAACTGATCCGGGTCGCCGATCGCCGCAATCTTAGCCGGGCCGCGCTGCTCGAACAGATTCAGACCATTCTGCTGGCGGCCGGTCATCAGCTCGATCGGCAGCAGACCATTGGTCACATACCAGGTCGCGTTCGGGTCGGCGGTCGGGTCGTTGATCTCCATCCGGCTCTTATCGAAATACTGGACGGCGCGCTTGCCGTCGACGCCCTCGGCAAATTGCTCGCGCAACGCCTCGCTAATCGGGCCGGGGCCCCACGTCCACGAGCGGTCGCTGATGTGCTCGGCCACCGCACGATCCTGGCGATCCCACACACGCTGGAACGAAGGATTGCCGAACGTCGGCGCCGCAAACGTCGTCTGCGCCGCGATCAGCAGGGTCGCTGTTAGGGCAGCAATTGAACCAATTATCCGTCGCATGGTTATCCCTCCTTATATAATCGACATTGATGTCATTTGATGGCTTGAGTATACTACTCGCGCCCTTCCAACGCCATGATAGACGAATAAGATGCGGCTCAGGATACACTGATATGGATGAAATAGTGCTGATATCTTGTCATACGTTCGCGCGTCGGCTATAATGCCGCTAGTACGCACGATCTGCGACCATACACCAGCACACTAGCCAGCGATGAGAAGGAAGGATATGGTGCATGTGCATGATCACTCGCCATCAAGCACTCCACCTGGCATAAAACTGCTCGATCTTGACGCGCAGCGCGTGAGCCGCTACCTCCCGCCCGATCTTGCCGCCGACCTCCTGCGCGATTTAAGCGATCCGCACACCCGCCCAATGCGCTTGGTCGAGGCCTTTGTGCATCTAGCCTGCGCCCGCTCGGTGATTGCCACCTACCTGCCACGCCTGCTGAGTAGCCAATTGCTGGAAGAGCGACTGGAAAGCCCCTGGCTCCGTTGGGTCGAGGGTTCGCTGTTGTGTGCCGATCTCTCCGGCTCGACCGCGCTGGCCGAGCGCCTAAGCACGCTCGGTCGCGAAGGCACCGAGATGGTTACGGCGTTTCTCAATCAGATCTTCACCACACTAATCGAGGTGATTCAGGATTATGGCGGCGATCTGGTGGCGTTCGGCGGCGATGCGCTGCTGGTGTTCTTCGGCGACGACCGGCATCCGCGCACGGCTGCCCGCGCCGCCTTGGCGCTGCAAGATGCCATGCGCGATTATGTGCAGCAAGTGCCAGGCGTGGGCCGCTTTCCGATGCACCTGCATGTTGGTGTCGAAAGCGGACGAATGGCGTTCGTCAGCGCCGGCAGCGACGATGAACTGCACTACGGTGTCCTGGGCGCGGCCGTCAATGGGGTAGCGCTTGCCGAGAGCCACGCGCTGCCGAACGAGACAGTGGTTGGGCCGCATGCCTGGGCCGCGCTCGCCGATTTTGCAACTGGTGACGAGGTCGCAGATGGCTTCTACCGCATCAGCGCCATGCGGGCTCCCGCGCGGCCGCACCTGCCGCTGTCCGACGAGCAGGCGATCACTGGGGCGCCGGAGGAGGCTGTTCCACAGCTGCTCGACGATCTCGATCGCATGAGCCGCTACATCCCTGCAGGGCTGTTGCGGCGTATTTTGGCTGAGCCGCAGCTGCCGCGGATCGAGGCGGATCTGCGCCCGGTGACAGTATTGTTCGCTCAAGTGGTTGGGCTAGAGACGCTGGCCGAGGCCTTACCACCCACGCTGGCCGCGCGGGCGATCCAAGCCTATATCGGCGCGATGCACGCCGCGATCGAGCAGTTTGGCGGCGTGGTGAATAAGCTCGACGTCGCCGACGAGGGCATCAAGCTGGTGGCGATCTTCGGCGCGCCGGCGGCCTACGAAGACCATGCCGAGCGCGCCGCTCGTGCCACCCTGGACATGCAGGCCCGGCTTGACAGCGTGAACGAACAGATTGCTGAAGTTTTGAAGATAGAGGATAGAAGATTGAGAATAGAAGATGAGACGCCATCCTCTATCTTCCATCCTCTATCTTCCATCCTCAAACAAAGGATTGGCCTGAACCTCGGCACCGCCTTCGCCGGCAATGTCGGCAGCGCCGTGCGCAAAGAATACACGGTGATGGGCGACGCAGTGAATGTTGCCGCGCGAGTGATGAGCGAGGCCGAGTGGGGCCAGATCTGGTGCAGCGAGGCGACGATGCAGGCGATCGCCAGCCGGATGGATTGCGACGACCGCGGCTTCCTGGCGCTCAAAGGCAAGACGCTGCCACTCCAACTCTTCCAGCTGATCGGCGAGCGCGAGCTGCCGGCGGTACGTGTGCCCGACGAGGGGCCGCTGATCGGGCGCGACACCGATTTGGCCTGGTTGCGCGAGCGGCTCGACGCGGCGCTGCGCGGGGTGGGCGCCGCGGTACGGATCGTCGGCGAAGCTGGTGTCGGCAAGAGCCGGCTGACCGCGGCGCTGCTGGACGAGGCCGCCGCGCGCGACGTGCGCATCATTCCTGCGGCCTGTTTTTCGTATACTGCCAGCATTCCATACGCCGCCTGGGCCGAGTGGCTTAAGTCGCTGTGTGGCATTGTCTCGGGCGATAGCGACGAGCTACGCGCGTATAAAATCGCACAGCGGCTGGCCCAGCTTGGCCCTGGTATGGATGACTGGTTGCCGGTGCTGGGCGACCTAGCCCGGCTCGACGTTTCGGAGAATCGGCTAACGCGCGGCCTCGATCCACAGATGCGCCAGACCCGGCGCTTCGAGCTGCTTGAGCAGCTGCTACTGCGCGCCGCCGCCGACGGGCCGGTGCTGGTGGTGTTCGAAGACTTGCATTGGGCCGACCCAATCTCGCTCGATCTATGGCGACGAGTCGTCGGTGCGTTGGCCGGCCAGCCGGTATTGTTGCTCGGCATCCACCGTCCGTCCAGCACGCTAGAGGCAGAAGATGGCGCGCAGGTGTTGGAATTGAAAGAGCTGTCCGGCGACCAGAGCGGCAGCCTGATCGCGGCGCTGGCCGGCGATGTCGCGCTGCCCGAGCCGTTAGCGCGCAAATTGGTAGATCGCGCCGCTGGCAACCCGCTGTTTCTTGCTGAATTATTGCGCGCGGTTCTCGACAAATTGCAAATTTCAGATGTCAAATTGCAGATTGAGGATGTAAACCAATCTGCAATCTACAATCTACAATCTACAATCGAAGATTTACCGGAAAGCCTCAACGGTTTGCTGCTGGCGCGGATCGACCGTCTGGATGAGAACAGCCGCAGCATCCTGCGGGTCGCCTCGGTGATTGGCCAGCGCATTCCGTTTGGCGTGCTGCAGTCGATTCAGAGCCTCGACCAGCAAGTGCTGATGCGCGAGTTGGGCCGCCTGGACGCCGAAAAAATGACCGCGCTGGAACGCGTTGAACCCGAGCGCGTGCATGCCTTCCGCCATGCGCTGATCCAGGAGGTCGCATACCAAAGCATGCTGTATGCGCGCCGCCGCGAGCTGCACGGGCGGATTGGCGAATATCTCGAGCGGCGCTATGGCGACGATCTCGATGACTACTACGGCCTGCTGGCGCACCATTATCGCTTGAGCGACCGGCGCGACAAGGCGATTGAGTACCTGCTGAAGGCCGGCCGTGCTGCCCAGGCAGTCTATGCAAATGAAGAGGCGCTGCAATATTTCGCCTGGGCGCTCGATGCGTTGAGCGGCGACGACGCCGACCCGCGCGCCTGGGCGCTCCGCGACGCGCTGGGCGATGTGTGCGCGACCGTGGGCCGCTACGACGAAGCGCTGGCACAGCATGCCGCCATCCTCGGCTCTTCGGGCGTCACACCGGATGTCGCGCGGCGGGCGCACCGCAAGCGCGGCAATGTGCTCGAAAAGCAGGGGCAGTACGCCGCCGCGATCGAAGAACTCGATCGGGCCATGGCGATCGCGCGTTCGGGCGCCGCGGGTATCTCGCCGTTGGCGATCCCCTTGATCACTGCCGATATTGGGCTGGTGCATAAGCGCCGCGGCGAGTACGACCTAGCGATCGCCGCTTGCGAAGAAGGTTTGCGCGCCATTCAGGACGATCCGAGCTCATTCGACGACGAGAAGATCGAGGCGCGGCTGCACTCGGAACTGGGTGGCATCTACGGCGAGCGCGGCGATTACACACGCGCGCGCGAGCACTTCGAGCATAGCCTGCGCCTGCGTACCGACGTCGACGATCTGCCCGGCATGGCCGCGTCGCACAACAACCTGGGCTATCTCTGGCAGCTGCAGAGCGAGTACGAGCGCGCGATCGAACATTACCGGGTTGCGGAAGAGCTGGCACGCAAAATTAACCTGCGGTTTGTCGTTATTTTTGCTAACCTTAATATGGCCTGGGCCCTGATTAGCCTTGGTGCATATACGAGTGCTGAAGAGCGGTGCCATGAGGCGCTGGTGCTATCGCGTGAAATCAACGATCAACGCAATTTTGCGCTTAGCTACGATATCTTAGGATTGATCGCGGCTCGCCAGGGACAGTATGAACGTGCGCTCGAAATGTATCGTCAGGAGCTACAAGTCCATCAGATGCTCGGTAGCGTTCCTCAAGAGGGCAGTACATTTGCCAACATGGCGGCTGTATTCAATATGAAGCGCGATTTTGAGCAAGCGGCTGCGCTTGCGCATCTATCGCTGGAGAAAGCTGATGAGTTGAATGCTAAACGATTGAAGATCGAGGCGTTGAATATCCTGGCCGAGGCCGCGCTCGGCATCGGCGACTCCGCTCACGGCGAAGCGTTAGCGCATGAGGCAGTGAGCGTGAGCAATAGCATTGGCAGCAAACACGACGCCGGCATCGCTTATCGGTTGCTCGGCCAAGCGCTTGCAGCTAGGAATGTGCGATTTGCCGAAAATTTTATGCACAGCATCAATCTTTTTGAAACGATGAATGATCGTTTTGAACTTGGCCGGACCTGGGCCATGTATGGCATCGCTCTGCAACGTCGTGGGAACCAAAATGCCGCTCGAGCGTATCTAAAACAGGCCAAAGATACGTTTATAAGCATAGGCGCCAATGGAGAACTACAACGCCTTGCCCTTATTGAAGAAAGGAGCGTCTAAACTATGACCCAACCCGATGTCGAGCGTGTGATTGGTCGTGCTGTTACCGATACAGCATTTCGAGAGGCCCTGATTAAAAATGCCCGTGAGGCTTGCAAAGAGTATCAGCTGACCGAAGACGAGCTCAATGCGTTAGAGGCATTAGATACCGAGAGTCTGGCCGCCTTTGCCGGGACGCTGGATAAGCGTATCTCGAAGACCAGCGGTGCGGGCTTTATTTAGGCCAAGCGTCGCAAAAGTTTCCGATCAATTCTAGATCATTTATTTGGTTGGTATCGGCAACGTAGGGCGGTTCGTGAACCGCCCTAGCCCATTTATAGATGGTACTCTGATACACTCAATGCTGATCGATAATGCACAGATCGTGCCTTATTCTTCGCCTATGCGCCTCAGCTCTACCCTATCCACCAGTACCCCGAGCCGCCGGCCATCCGCCGCGTCGAATGTAGTGCTGCGCAGTTCGATGATTAGCGGCGCGCCGCCGGCCACATCGAAGGCCACTGTGTAGGTTCGCCAGGTCGCCATGAGCTGCATCTCCCAGCACTGATCGCCCGCGCAAACCTGCGCCGCCGCCGGTGCGCCGCCAGGCCGGAGCGCGGCGAGTCGCAGCCGTACTATCGCTCGCGCCGTGGCACCATTGCCGCCGGCAAGTGCGGCACCGAACCGGATTTGCGCGGCGCCGTTGGTCCAGCGCGCCTGGGCACCCTGGATCGCTTCCGCCGGGTACATGCCTGTAATATAGCCCCAATCCAGCCCATCGCCAATCTCCAGGTTCGTGCGCGGCGCGGGCCGCAGCTCGCGCCAGCTCCAGTCGAGCAGCCGCTGCGGATCGACGTCGTCGGTGTTGAACACCACGCGAGCCCTGGCCTCATCGCCGCTCGCCCGCAGGAAGTCGCCAAATCGGGCCACGCCGGGCAGGTAGTTGCGCGTAAGCGTTCGAGCGGCGTTATATGCGTTGCGCGCACGGCGCGGGTCGCCGGCGCCATTGACATGCTCGGCCAGGTGCAACCAGCCGTCGGGCGTCTCTTGCGCCGCCAAGGCGTGCTCGTCGGCCTGCAGTGCGCCGGCATGGTCGCCCGCCGCCCAGGCGAACTCGGCCTGTGTTGCATACCAGCCGCGCGCCAGGTTGTGCGCTGCCCATTCCCAGGGATAGGAGATCAAGAATGTCCCGCCGATCAATGCCCAGATGACACCGATCAGGAGAACGGGAGACCAAATAGTAGATCGTACATTGTACATTGCATATTGTAAATTGATTCGCCAATTTGCAATATGCAATTTGCAATTTACAATTCGGGTAAGTGCCCACGCCGCATAGGGGATCAGCACCGGAAACACGAAGTGTCGATAGCGCGCCTCGCCATGGGTTAACAGCAGTGTACCGATTGTGTACAGCAGCCAGGCGATCAGTAGCGACTTCGGATTGGAGATTGTAAATTGGAGATTGGAGATTGTGGCGAGTCGTCGATCATCTGTGGTCTGTTCTCGATTCTCTGTTCTCTGTTCTCTGTTCTCTGTTCTCTGTTCTCGGTACAACACCAGCCCAGCGATGCCGGCGAGAGCGATCACGACGTAGAGCAGGTCGTCGAACAGCAGCGCGCTGGCAAACAGTGGCAGGCCAACGTCGCTGTAGTAATTCTCCTGTATGAAGCGATCTTCGATCGGCTTGACGCGCCAGAGGTAGACCCAGTTCGGCCAGAGCTTGCGCAGCAGAATCGCAGGGTCTTCGTGCAACCGCGCTAGGCCTTTCGCAGTGGCGTAATCGCTACGCTCGGCCGGGTTGGCGATGTTTTCTAGTGTGCGGAAGATTGTTTTGGCGCTCTCGCGCGGGTCGTTGAAGGCCCAGAGATTGTAGGATAGACCGGTCTCGACCAGGATGGGGCGGCCGTAGGCGAGATAGTTGCGGATGGTCCACGGCGCCATCGTCAGAATAGAACAAAGAACAAAGAACAAAGAACAAAGGATACCGCGCCATGTAATCGCGAATCTTGTTCTCTGTTCGCTGTTCGCTGTTCTCAGCAGCAGCCAGAACGCTACGACCGGCAGGAACAACAGTGTGATCGAGCGGGTCAGCGTCGCCAGCCCAAAGAGAACACCAGCGAGCGCCGACATCACAATTGGGCCACGTTTCTGAGTGCGAAACTGTTGATCTTGGCCGCCGGGTTCGTCATTTGTGGGCCTCTGTTCGCTGTTGACCCTGCGGGTGCCCGTTCTTTGTTCTAGAGCCAGGCACAGCAGGCCGCCGGTGAAGAGAAACGTGAACAGGGTCTCGGACATGTACAGGCTGGCGAATGTCGCAAAGGTCCACAATATAGCGGTAAGCAGTGCTGCAAGCAGCGCGCCCGCGCGCCGCCCGATCAGCGCCAGCGCCAAACGATAATTTAGGTAGACAGTTGCCACGCTGAGCGCGATGTTCGGCAGCGCGGCGCCGTGCAGGTCGCCGCCGGCGAACCAGAGCGAGCCGGCCAGGAATAGTGGGTAGAGTGGCGCGCGCAGCCAGTGATAGTGATCGTAGAACTGCCAGCCTCGGCCAGCTAGCAAATCGCGCGCGACGGTGATATACTCGACCTCGTCGTTGGCCGGCAGGTGTAGCGGCGCGCTCCACAGCAGCAGGCGCAGGGCCAGAGCTACTGCCAAAGTAAAAGGTAAAAGGTAAAAGGTAAAAGAAACGACCGAGCCTTGGCGCTTTTGCTTTTTGCCTTTTGCCTGTTGCCTTTCGTTCACGGTGCCACCATCTCAATAGCCCTGACCATCACGCCAAGGTCGCGGTTATCGGGGCTAGCGCGGTCGTAGTCGCGCGGGCGAAAGGTGTCGCTGCGAATCGTGATGATCAGCCGACGATCGGAGGCGATGAGCGCGGCTGGGAGGTCGACACGATACTCGCGCCACTCATTTTCCGGCGCGAGGCGCGCGATTTCCTGGCCATTCACCAGAATACTCACCTGCGGCGTTGGCACGCCCACGGGCCGGCCGGCGTTCAGCTGAAGCTCAAGGCGTGCTCCGTTCGCTGGCGGCGCGGTGAGCAGCGCTTGCGCGGCGGCGCGCGTCCAGCGCAAGCCATCGTCGGGCAGCCAGAAGCCCTGCACAAAGCCAAGGTCGCCCATACCAATATCGAGCGTCGTTGGAATGGCGGCAAAGGCGGTGAACACATTCCAGCTCCAGCTCTGGAGATCTTCCAGCGAATTTCGCTCGTAGGCAAACTCTGCCACAGCTCCCGCGCGGTCGCCCTGCTCGCGCAGAATCGCGCCGCGCAGCAGGTGGGCGTAGGGGTGCGCCTTCAGCACGGCGATTGCATCGTCGAGCGCCGCGAGTGCGCCGGCCCGATCGCCCTGAACCAGCGCGGCGCGCGCCAGCGCCACCCGCGCCAGTGCCGAGTCGCCGTCTAGCTTGAGCGCCGCGCTGGCCGCGGTTTCGGCGTTCGCGGCGTCGCCGCGCTCCAACGCCCGGTCGGCTTGCCACAGCCTGGTGTGTTTTTGTGCCAGCATCCAGCTTTCGGCAATGTAGGGCCGGTGCAGTAGTGTCATTCCTATGAGCAGCAATACAGTGAGCACTGCCCCGACGATTGTAAATTGTAAATTATAAATTGTAAATTTACTTCGTCCCCAATTTACAATTTGCAATTTACAATTTACACTCATCCAAGCCGCATACGGCAGCAGCACCGGGTAAAGCGGCAGGCGGTAGCGCAGTTCGACATGAAACAGCATGGCGGTGAAGAGCGTGTAGAGTGCCCAGGGGATGAACAGCCAGCGCGGATCTAAGGTAAAAGGAAAAAGGGAAAAGGATGTAATGCGCGGTGTTCTACCTTCAAGCTTTTTTCTTTTGCCTTGTGGCGCGGGCGCGAGCCACAGCCCGGCCACCCCACCCAGCAGCAGCGCTAGCCACATGCCGTCGCCCAGCAGCAGCCGCAGCCAGACCTCCGGCGGCGGCACCCAGATCGCCCGTCGCTCGCGCATGTCGTCGAAGTATTGCAGTGCAAAGAATGTTGTAGCCTGGCCCCATGCTTTTTGTACGAACCAGCCAGGATGATTAGAGAGCAAAGAACGAAGGGCAAAGAACAAAATATGGCGCGCTCTTTGGTTATCGATCTTGTGCTTTGTTCTCTGTTGTCTGTTCTCTGTTGTCTGTTCTCTGTTCTTACCAAGAGCCACAACGCCCCAAGCGGCAGCAGCGCCAGCGCCACCGAGCGCAGCAGAATCAGCGCGCCTAGTGTGAGGCCGGCGAGCACGGCAAATAATACATATGGATTGTTTTCAGCAGTTGTCGGGTCGCGCCTGTATGCCCAGCCCGGCCGTACAGTAGGCGTCGCGGCTAAGAGCAGCCAGAAGAATACTGTTACTCCGAACACGAAGAGCGTCTCGGTCAGGAGCTCGGTGGCATGGGCGGCGAGCGTGTAGTTGAGCGCGGTCAGCAGCACGGCCAGCAGCGCGATTCGCCGCGTGCTGAACAGCTGTCGAGTCAGCAAGTATATCGGCACGATCGTCAGCGCACTGATGATTGCCTGAATCAGGCGTAACCGCTGGATGAGCGAGTCGAACAGGTAGATGCAAGCCGCCAGGAAGCCGGTGTAGAGCGGCGGGCGCATCAGCTTCAGCTCGATGTACTGATGCGTCCGCAATAGCGTCAGCGCCTGGTCGAAATACTCTTGCTCGTCGCCGCCAAGCTGGTACTGCTCATGCCAGTGCCAGACCAGCAGGCGCAGCGCCAGGGCGATGGCAAAGACAAAAAGCAGAATAGCGAATTGAGAATTGAGAATTGAGGAGGCCATTCCTATGAAGCGTTTGCGCTTTTCAATAAGAGATCGTCGCTGTTTCATTCTCAATTCTCAATTGCGGCCATAGGCCGCAATTCGGCCCAATCCAGCCGCACGCCCAGGCGCTGCACCTGCCCTCCCACGGCCTTGCCCTGCTGTCGTAGGTAACGATCCGGTCCAGGAATGAATGTGTCGCTGCGCAGCGTCACGATCACATCGGCCCGGTTGGGCGCTGCTGGGAGTGCAACCGTGAACGTGCCTGGCTCGTACAGATCGGGCGTGAACGTACCGGCCAACTGATCGCCGACGAACACGCGCACCTTTGGCGGAACTGGGGCGTAGCCGGCCCAGCCGCGCCCGTCGGCGCGCAGCGCCAGCCGCTGCGGCGCGCCGGTGCCGGCGGCGGGGAAACGCAGCTGCGCGCCATCGGTACACCAGCGGAAGTTGCCCTTAGCCTGCAGATCGCCCTCGCCTAGGTAGCAGCCGTTGATATATCCCAAGTCGAGATTGCCGGCTATGTCGATATAATTGTTCGGCAGCGGGGCGGGGCGCAGCCAATCCCATGCCCACTCGACCGGGTTGTTGTTGTCGACAAATGTTTGGCTCAGAATCAATCGCGCGTCGCCGGCCCGGCCCGTGCGCCGCAGCAGATCGCCGAGCACAACGGCCGCCTCAACATCTTTGGTGGCGGTGATGGCCTCGATCGACGGCAACAATTTCGCGCGCGCCGTCGAGCTGGCCGGCTTGCAGCGCGGCGCGAAATTGCTCAGCGCGCAAGTAATTCGAGCGAGTGTCCAGCGCCAGCTGCGTGATCGCTAGGCTCGACGGATATGGGCCGAGATACGAGGCCCACTGCGAATCGGCGCCGCGCGCGCGGGGCTCCATGTAGGCATAGGGGGTTGCCGCGACCAGGAACAGTAGCCCTGCCAGCGCAGCGCACGACCCGCCATAGCGCGTGCGTAGCGCGCGCCAGCCGCGCGGCAGCGCCGCCAGGGCATACGCCGCGAGGATGAAGGCGAAGGGCAGCAGCGGCATCCGGAAGCGGTTGATCGCGAACAGCAGCGGTGCCACAGCCAGGTTGTAGATCCACCAGAGGCCAATCAGCGATTGGAAATTGTAAATTGCAAATTGCAAATTGAGCGGCCGATCGCCAATTTGCAATTTGCAATTTGCAATTTCCAATCTTCGCATCAGGGCCCAGCCGATCACCGCGAGCGGCAAAACCAGCACATATATGGTGTCGTCGAACACAAACAGGCTAAGCGCGTACCAGGGCGGTATGCGCCCGCTACTAAATTTGTTGGCGAAGCGTTCGGCGCCGGTCGGGTTGATCTGAAACAGGTCGATCAGCTCGGCCAGCGACTTTTGGATAAATGCGCCCGGCCTGGCGCGGATCAGGCATACTCCCTCGCGGGTCATGAACTGCTGGCGCTCGGCTTGGGTGGTGGCGCCGGTCGGTCTGCTGATCGCGGCCAGCAGCGCAGGGTCGTTTTGTTTGTAGAGGCATGAACCGGCTCGAAGGAGCGTTTTGTCGCTGTCATATTGGTCGTCGAGCTTTTTTTGGCGGTCTTCCGCTTTCAGCTGTTGGTCAAGCAGCGCCAGCACGAAATCACGCGTCGCCGCGTCGTTGCGGTTGCCATCGTAGGCAGTGCGCCCACCCAACAGAATGTTGAACGCCCCGCTTGTGTCGATCACTACCAGGCCGCCATACAGCCGCGACGAGTTGTAAATCGTCCACGGCAGAATCACCAGCGCAGCCGCCAGCGAGAAAGCGACACAGGACCAGAGATGAACGACGAAGGACGATCGCCAGCCATTTTGCGGGGCTGTCTTTCGTCGTATGAGTACCCATAGCGCCACAATTGGAATGAACAGCAGCGTCAGGCTGCGCGTCAGCGTGGCCAGGCCAAACAGCGCGCCGGCGGCGATCAGCCATGAATGGCGGATGATAAATGCCCACAGCGCCTGGAGTTTACCGCTTCTGAGTGCCGAGTTCTCGGTTCTTGCTTCTGACTCGTGACTCCTGACTCGTGACTCCTGACTCCTGACTCCTGAGTTCTCGGCCCAAATCGCCAACGCCAGGAACGCGCCCAGCAGCAACGTAACGAACAGCGTCTCCGACAGCAGCACCTGGGTGTAAAGGGCGAATGGGAAGTAGATTGCCATCAGCAGCGCCGATAGCGCAGGAATTGAGAATCGCGCAGCACGGCGATCGTTGGCTGCCACGAGCCGTTCAGCGAGGAAATAAACCAGCGCGACGTCGAGCAGACTGAGTGCGATCTGGGTGATATAGATCGGCCTCACAGTGTCGCCAAACAGCCAGAAGTGTGCGGCGACAAACAGCGGGTAGATCGGTGCGCGAGTCCAGAGGTAGCCGAGATACCAATCGAAGCCGCGGCCATGGGCAAGCCAGTTTGCGGCCGCCAGGTATTCGCCTTCATCCGAGATCAGCCCGGTGCGCGGGATACGATCCCACAGTAGCGCGCGGATCACCAGCGCCACCAGAAGTGCGATCAGCAGGCCGCCGTGGCGGCGCCAAGCCGGCGGCGTGTGCGATTGCTCGGAGCGCAGTCGTGGCGATTGTTTCGATAGCATAGTTCATCGGCGCTAGCCGGCGTGGCGTTCAAGGAATTGGCGCATGGTTACCAAGTAGCGCGCGTTCTCTTCTACGTAGGTCATATGCCCGCTCTTCGTGTTCCACGCATCTGCGAGCGCTATTCTACCACATCCGTCCTCGACTATCGGTCAAGTTTTGATCTCACGCAAAGCTCGCAAAGGCATCAGAATACGATTGCTCGCCAGAGGCGCACCAGCACGAAGGCAAGTGTCAGGCCGATCAGGTCGACCAACAGGTCGCGCACGTCGTCGTAGGCCAGGGGGCGCCACTTAAACAACAGCTGGAAGCCTTCCTGGCCCAGGCCGGCTAATAGGAGCAGACCAAAGTAGCGCCAACTGCGCTGCCGTAATGCAGGGAAGAGTGTGAGTGCGAGCAGCCCGAAAATGGCGAATAGCGTCGCATGGCCGATTGCGTGTTCTGTCTCGGTGGCGAAGGCATCATCGAGCGCATGGCCGAACGCCGGCCATAGCCTGCCGAGCCATTCAAAAGGGAACAGAATCAGCGCCAGCAGCGCAGTCAGCGGCGCCACGCGCAGCAGCGTGCGGCGATTGGCGATGGCCGGTTGGGTGGGGCTCGTTGGTGCTTCGCGCATGGTTTCGGTCCTTTCAATGCGAGCGTTTACGCGATCAGAGTGGGGCAGAAGCCTCGCCCTCCAAGCTACTGATTACGCGGGCCACTGCATAAATGTGTGTATTGCGACGATCATAGCGAATGTAGCGGCGAAGCAATAGGCCATAAGGCCGCTCGCCGACACACGTGAGTGCTTGATTAGAGCGCAGCCTTCGTGAGCGCTTGCTAGCGGCGCACGTGCTGGGACTGGCAACTCGCCGCCTTTGCAAAACCGAGACGGGTCGAGTAGAATAGCGGTCCAATCACGGATTCAAACTCAGGCGTGGAAGATGCCGGCCAGGGAGCGCATCGTGAAGCGTTCGACAAACCAGCGAGACGAGCGATGAAACTGATCGTACAGATCCCGGTGCTGAATGAGGCGGATACGATCGCCGCGGTGATTGAGGATATTCCCCGCGCGATTCCGGGCGTCGACAGCGTCGAAGTGCTGATTGTCGACGATGGCTGCACCGATGATACCGTAGCGATCGCGCTCGACGCCGGCGCCGATTTTGTGGTGCGGCATACCAGCCGCAAGGGTCTGGCGCGCGCATATCAGACCGGCAACGACGCGGCGCTGCGCCTGGGCGCCGATATTATCGTCAACACCGATGGCGATCACCAGTATCCAGGCGCCGAGATCCCGCGTTTGATCGCCCCTATCCTCGCCGGCGAGGCCGAGGTGGTGATCGGCGATCGGCAGGTCGGCCACATCGAGCATTTCTCAGCGCTGAAGAAGACCTTGCAGCATGTTGGCAGCGGTGTCGTGCGCTGGGCCTCCGAGACTGATGTGCCGGATACAGTCAGCGGCTTTCGCGCGCTCTCACGCGAGGCGGCGCTGCGGTTATTTGTCACCACCGATTTCTCGTATACGGTCGAAAACCTCATTCAGGCTGGTAAGAAGGGCCTGACCGTCACGACTGTGCCGATCTCGATCAACACAGTCGAGCGACCGTCGCGGCTGCACCAGGGCAATTGGAACTTTATCAAGCGCCAAGCCGCGATCATCGCACGTACATACGCGACCTATGAGCCGCTCAAGACCTTTAGCTATATCGCGCTGGTCTGGTTTGTTCCTGGCCTGCTGCTGCTGACATGGGCGGCGATTGTGTTCTTCGGGCGCCGGCTGAACCTCTTGCATGCCTCCAACGATCAATCCTTGATCGTCGGCGGTGTGCTGATGATCATGACATTGGTGACATTCCTATTTGGGGTGATCGCCGACCGAATCGGCGGCGTGCGGCGGCTGGATGAAGAGCAGCTCTACCGTTTGCGCGCGCGCGAGGTCGCCGACGAGGAGTGGCGCCGCAATGTGGGCGCGCGGCTCGAGGTCTTAGAGCGCAAGCTCGACGAGGTGCGCCAGGGCGAGCAGGAGTTGAGAGTTGAGAATTAAAAGCGTTGAGTTTTGAGTTCCGGGTGCCCTCTGGGCGTTTTGAGTTCACGCTTCGAACTATTCAAAACTCTTAACTATCTTTAGTCGGTGCTGCCAGTTTGCGCAGCAACTCGAATTCCTCGTGGAAGCCAGCGATGATCTGATCCGGGTCGGGCACCAGCCCGACATCGGTGGCGACGCCGAGCGTGACCTTGCCGGCGTAGCTCATAATACTGACCCCCAACCCTAGCCGGCCCGATTGCGGTACCCAGAACATGATCTCTTGTATTGGCGCGCCGGCCATGTAGATTGTCTGACGCGGGCCGGGCACGTTGGTCATCACCGCGGTGGCTTTGGCGCCGAAGATCGAGACCCCCAGATCTTGCAGCTGGGCCGGCGCCATGCCCATTGTGCCGAGGATGCCAAACGTGACCAGCGCCTCGGGCGAACCCTTGATCGCCTCCATACGCTCTTTCAAATCGAATAACCGGTCGAGCGGATCGTCGACGCCGATCGGCAGCGTCAGAAACACCAGCCCGAAGCGATTGCCAAGCGAGAGCGGCTCATCCGCTGGGCGCAGGTTCACCGGCACCGCCGCGCGGATGTCCAACCCATCGACCTGCTCGCCGCGGCCTTGCAGGTAGCGACGCAGCGCTCCTGTCGCGGCCGCCAGTAACACGTCGTTCACGGTTGCGCCGACCGCGCGCCCGATCGCCTTGACATTGTCGAGCGGCAGCGGCTGCGACCAGGCGGCGCGCTTGGCGATGCCCAGCGGGCCTTTGAAAGCGGTGTGCGGGTCGGGGCTCATGAGCAATAGCCGGCTCAGCGCGACTGCTCCGCCCAGCCCCAGCTTGGCGGACTCGACCATACGTGCCGGATCCAGCAACGAGTCGATGCCATCGGCCACGAGCTTTTCCGCCGAGCGTACTGTCGTATTGACGGTCTCGAGCGGCCCACTCGTCTGCCTGGCGCGCGGCTGGGCCTCCGGCGCGGGCGATAGCGGCGCGTCGGGCGTTTCATCGGTCATCGAGAGCAACACGCGCACCAGCGCGATTCCATCGGCGAGGCAGTGGTGCAGGCGCCCCAACAGCACGCAGCCGCCCTGGTAATTTTCGATCAGGTGGTACTGCCAAGGCGACTTGCTGAAGTCGATCGGCGTGCTCATGAAGTCGCTGACCAGCTCTTGCAGCGCCTGCTGATCGTGGGGCGCCGGGAGCGCGATGCGGCGCAAGTGCGCGCTGAGCGTAAAGTTTGGGTCGGCCTCCCAGTGCGACTCATCGCCAGCGGTGACTACGCGTTGCCGAAAGCGCTCGAAGCGCAGCAGCCGATGCTCGAACGTCGCGCGCAGCCGCTCGAAGTCCAGCGGCTGGTCGAAGATCATAATGCCTGTGACCATCATCAGATTGGTCGGGTGTTCCATCCGCAGCCAGGCGTGATCAACCCGTGCGAGCGGCTCGGATCGTTTGTTGTTGAAAAACATGCTCATTATTCTAGCATCCTAAGAGAAGACCGACTTTCGATTGGTGAGTTGCTCATCCAGCATCGCCTGAAGACGGTCGCGGACATGAGTGGCGAGTTGGTTGAGCACCTGCGGGTTCTCGGCAGCGTCCGGCCCATATTCACTGGTAGCGATCGGCTCGCCAAAGCTGATCGACCACTTGCTCGGCAGCGGCAGCAGCCCGACCGGGCCGAGCCACGGGAACAGCGGTGTGAGTGGGAAGAATGGCAGCCGTAACATCTGCGCCAGCGGGTGTGCGTCGGCGAGCATTGGGTAGGTTTCCTCGGCGCCAACCACGGCGACCGGTATGATCGGCGCGCCGGTCTTGATCGCTAGCCCGACCGATCCGCTGCGTCGGAAGCGCTGGAGCTTATAACGATTTTTGAACAATTTGCCAAGCGCGTTCACGCCTTCGGGGAAGACACAGACCAGCTGCCCGTCGGCCAGCAGCCGCAGCGCATTATCGGGCATATCGGCCACCTGCCCGAACATCGCCAGCGATCGCGTGAGGCCCGGCAACGCTCGAAAGGCCGGCGGGTACAGGCTGCGCACGACGCGCGGATTGGGATGTTCTTCCAGCACGGCGGTCGCTATCATCATACTGTCCCAGGGCAGCACGCCGCCATGATTGGCCAGCAGCAGCGCCGGGCCCTCGCTCGGTACATGCTCAAGGCCACTAGCGGCGACGCGCCAGTAGCTTCGATACATAAACGTGCTGAACGGTCGTACCAGATCGACCAACTCCTGATCCATGCCGAAATCGTCGGTGGTGTACTCGCCACGCATGCGGCGCTGGATGAGGCTCACGATCTCGTCGACTTGGTAGCGTAGCACCATGCTGACACCGCGCCAGAAATCTGGGTCGAGATAATCGCTCGTGACGTTCTCGCGAATCATGGCAGCGGCACGTTGGAACGCCTCGGGTCGCATGCGGCGCAAGTTTTCGCGAATGAGACGCACAACATACCCGGCCAGATCGCGGGTCTCGGGTCGTCCGTCGTCGTTGCGGATCTCGACCTCGAGCTCTTGTACGGCTGCATCGGTAGCGGCGCGCTCGTCAGCCGATTCCGCGACTGCGATTGGTATCTCTTCGTCGAATTGTGTAGCTGCATCGATTGGCGGCTCGTCGATGTTCGGCACAATCTGCTCGCTCGCGCTCGCCAAGCCAGCGTGGATGCGGCAGTATTGCTGGCCGTCGAGCGGACGGTTGCGGCACGGCTGGCCACTTTTGGTCGTCGCGTGGCAGCGATGTTCTATCGTTTCGATAGGAAGATCGGTCATAGGAGTCACCTGTATCGCTTGGTAGTTCCGTAGGATGCGATGATAGCATACAAACAAGGAGGAATTCGTTTACGAATTCCCCCTTATCCTAGCACGTATCTCAACTTTAGCAACATCCGGTTAGGCATAGGTCGCCAGACGTTCGCGCAGCCAGCGCTCCAGGCCCGCGCGATCGATATCGGAATGATTGATCGCACGCACGACTTGTAAGAATTCGGCCTGGCTCACATCGCCGAGGCTGGCGTGATTCAGCTCTAAGAAGCGCAACAGCGCCATCAGCGCAGTCGCCTCGTTCGCGCCCAGGAATGGACGGCTCTTCAGCAGCAGAAAGGTCAGCGCGGCCGCCTTGCTGGGAACATCGGGGTAGAGCTCGGCGCCAAACATCACCTGGCGTGGCGCATCGAGGGCGCTGGTCAGTCGATCTTGGCTGGCGATCCCCAGCCGCCCGCCGTAGCGGGTGATGATGTAGGCGTGCAAGTCGAGTAGGTCGTCTTTCGTAAGATAGTTCATAACAATTGCAAATTGTAGATTGTAGATTGTAGATTGCAGAAGCATAAGATCAATCTGCAATCTACAATTGCTAGATTCCTGTCAGCTCACGAAACGTCTGGTCGTATTTATCGCTGATGCCGCGGGCCCACTCGCGTAGCTGCGGGCTGGTCGGCCGGCGCAGCAGCACCTCGCGATCGGTGAAGATCAGTTCGATCACCTCTTCGTCGCCTAGGTTGATCGCGCGGAGCCAGCCCTGCACCACCTCCGGCAAATTCTCGCGCTCGATTGTCAATGAACGTGGCATACTTCCTCCTCTGGAGTCAGGAGTCAGAATTCAGGAGTCAGCATAACATAGCGATCCAGCGATGTACAAAGATATACAGTACTGTCGATCCTCGTATAATTCTGACTCCTAACTCCTGACTCCTCGCTACTCGGTCTGGCGCAAGTGTGGGAACAGCACCACCTCGCGAATTGTCGATTGATTAGTCAACAGCATCACCACCCGGTCGACGCCAATGCCAAGCCCGCCGGTGGGCGGCATGCCATACATCAGCGCATTCAGGTAGTCGAGATCCATTTGCTGAGCTTCGTCGTCGCCGGCGGCGTAGTCGCGGCCCTGCTGAAGAAAACGCTGCTCCTGGTCGAGCGGGTCGTTGAGTTCAGTGAACGCGTTGCCCAGTTCCATGCCCGCGATGATCGGCTCGAAGCGCTCGGTCAGCAGCGGCTGGTCGGGGCGCTTCTTGGCCAGCGGCGAGAGCGGCACCGGGTGATCGATAATAAAGGTCGGCTGGATCAGCAGCGGCTGAACATACTCGCTGAACAGTTCGTCGACCTGCTTGCTCCAGCTGGGCTTGGAGTCGACCTTCAGGCCGGCGGCGCGGATGGCCTGCTGCAGCGGCTGCAACCCGGTCAGTCGCATGATATCGATCCCGGTCCGCTCGACGATTGCTTCGGGGATCGAGACGCGACCCCAGCGCGGCCCAAAATCGATCGTGTGGCCCTGATATTCGATCGTCGTGGTGCCACACACCTCCAGCGCGATCGTGCGGAACATGTCCTCGACCAGCCGCATGATATCGTTATAGTCGGCGAAGGCCTGGTAGCACTCCATCATAGTGAATTCCGGATTATGGGTCCGGTCCACGCCTTCGTTGCGAAAGTCTTTACAGATCTCGTAGACCTTGCCCATGCCGCCGACGATCAGCCGCTTGAGATACAGCTCATCGGCGATGCGCAAATAGAGATTCTGCTTGAGCTGGTTGTGGTGCGTCACAAACGGTCGCGCTGTCGCGCCGCCATAGAGTGGCTGGAGTGTAGGGGTCTCGACCTCGACGAAGCCGCGCTCGTCGAGAAAACGGCGCATGGTGGTGATGATCTTGGCGCGGGTGCGAAAAATCTCGCGGACTTCGTCGTTGACAATCAGGTCCAAGTAGCGTTCGCGTAGCCGCGCCTCAACGTCGGTCAAGCCATGCCACTTCTCGGGCGGCGGGTTGAGCGCCTTGGCCAGCACGGCGATCGACTCGACGAAGATCGACGGCTCACCAGTCTTGGTGCGGCGCAGCGGGCCGGTCACCTCGACGATATCGAAGGTGTCGATGTCGTCGCGAAAGCGTGCGAACCATTCGTCGCCCACGTCGGCCTTGCTGATCCACAGCTGGATCGTGCCGGTCTCGTCGGCGATATGCGCGAAGGCGAGCTTACCCATGATCCGCCGCGCACCTATGATCCGCCCGGCCAGCGTCACGCGCTCGGCCCGCTCGATCCGGCCGTCGAAATCCACCAGCACGTCGGCGATTGTGTGGCTGCGCTTGGCACGCGGCGGGTAAGGGTCGATTCCCGCGGCGCGCAATCGCTCAAGTTTGGCGAGCCGCTGCCGTTGCAGTTCGTTTAGTTCCATATACTATATAAACACAAAACGTGAAACGTGTAGCTTATCTTTAGCGCTCACGTTTCACGTCTTAAGCTGTACGCTTGGCGCTACTGAATCTTCAGAATTGTGAGCTTCATCATACCGGAGGGCGTATTCACCGTGACTTTTTGGTTCCGGCGTTTACCAAGCATTGCCGCGCCTAGTGGCGATTCGTTCGAAATCTTGCCGTCACGCGGTTTGGCCTCGGCGCTGCCGACAATCACCCAGGTTTCGTCCTCGTCTTCGCCATCCATTCGCACGGTCACTTTCGAGCCGACCCGTACCTCGTTGCCCTGCCCATTCTCTTCGTCGATCAGCTGGGCGCGTGAAAGAATGCTTTTAATCTCACGAATGCGCCCCTCCAGGTGCGCCTGCTGATTTTTGGCATCTTCATATTCGCCGCTCTCGGAAATATCGCCAAGCTCTTTAGCGGCGCCAATGCGCTCGGCCACTTGTCTGCGACCATTGGTTTGCAGGTCTTCTAGCTCGGCTTCAAGCTTCGCGCGGCCATCACGGGTGAGGTATGCAGGTTTCTCGCTCATGGTCTCTGCCTTTTCAAATAGGCTATTATCCGCAGAACACAGTTTAGAGTTCTGAGTCTTGAGTTTTGAATTGTCAGAGCGACCGCAACTCAAAACTCAAACGCCCGCAGGGCACCCGAAACTCAAAACGTAACATGCGATCCCGCGATTTAGCCAAAAAAAACTGAGAGCCCGCTCTCAGTCCTAACCAAACACTTCCTGAAAGCTCCCAATGTGGAACTGTGGATCTGACACCGTTAACGATGTTGAATTATACGGTACAGCTCTGGATTTGTAAAGCGAGTTAGTGTTGACAACGGGTGTATCGCATGTTATACTCGCTTAATCGTTTCACTGCTTAATCGTTTCACTGTTTAATCGTTTCATGAGTCAGGCGTATGGTGGCGACAATCAAACAAGTTGCCAAATTGGCCGAGGTTTCGACTACGACGGTCTCGTACGTTCTGAATGGCACTGGGACGGTGACCGAAGCGACGAGGCGGCGCGTCTTAGGTGCAGTGGCGCAGCTGAATTATCAACCAAGTCACGCGGCACGCAGCATGCGCGGGCGCAGCCACACGCTCGGTCTGACGCTGCCGTCGCAACCTGGGCGCCTGGCCGATCCGGCGCTGGCCGAGCTATTAGCCGGCCTTTCCGACGCCGCCGCATTACGCGGCTACTATCTCTTATTGGCGACAGTCGGCGACCAAAGCGAGGTTGACCTTTGTCTCAATCTGGCGCGCACTGGTCGCGTGGATGGTGTGCTGCTGCTTGATCTGCAAGTCGACGATGCGCGGGCACACGCGCTGTGCGATGCGGGTATTCCGCATGTCTGCGCCGGCCCGGCGCCGGCCGGTGGCGCCAGCCCATTTGTGATGGTCGATGGGCGGGCCGGCGCGCTGACGGCAATGCGGCATCTGATCGGTTTGGGTCACCAGCGGATTGGCTTAATTCAGTTGCCGTCGGAGTTGGCTGAGAGCGAGCCGCGCTACCAAGGCTATGCCGATGCATTGGCCTCGGCCAATGTAGCGCTCGATCCGGCGCTGATTGTCGAGGCGGGCCGCCGCGAAGAAGACGGTTACCAGGCGATGGGCGAGCTGCTTGGCGCCCCAAAGCTGCCAACCGCGGTGCTGGCCTGTAGCGATGAGTTGGCTTTTGGCGCGATGCACGCGCTCTACGACGCGGGCTTGGTGGTCGGGCGCGATGTCTCGCTGGCGGGGTTCGACGATCTCCCGCAGGCGACGCACACGCATCCACCGCTGACTGCGCTGCGGCAGCCGCGCCGGGCGGTTGGCGAGCACCTGGCCGCGCTGCTGATCGATATGATCGAACGGCGCGCGCGGGCCGCGCAAAGCGCGACGCTGAACGCGCGGCTGGTGATACGGCGATCGACGGGACCACCGCGATTGTAGATTGCAGATTGCAGATTGCAGATTGAGGGAATCTCGGCCTGCTATCTATCAATTTGCGGTCACACTTTATCAGGAAGTTCGCAATCTACAATTTACAATTTGCAATTTGTAATTAGTAAAGGAGCAAAACCAATGGCAAGCATCAAGTTCGACCATGTGTGGAAGCGTTTTGGCGAGGTCTCGGTGTTGAAAGATCTCGACATCGACATCCCCGACCAGGAGTTCCTGGTGCTGGTCGGCCCATCGGGTTGCGGCAAATCGACCGCGCTACGCTGCCTGGCCGGCCTGGAGGAGATTACCGACGGCAACATCATGATCGGCGACCGGATCGTCAACGATGTGCCGCCCAAGGATCGCGACATCGCGATGGTGTTCCAGAGCTATGCGCTCTACCCGCATATGTCGGTCTACGACAACATGGCCTTCGGCCTCAAGCTGCGCAAGACGCCCAAGACCGAGATCGACAAGCGCGTGAAGGAAGCCGCCGATATGCTCAGCATCGGCCACTTGCTCGATCGCAAGCCCAAAGCGCTCTCCGGCGGCCAGCGCCAGCGCGTCGCCCTCGGCCGCGCGATCGTGCGCAACCCGGCAGTGTTCTTGATGGACGAGCCGCTCTCGAACCTCGACGCCAAGCTGCGCGTCCAGACTCGTGGCGAGATCTCGAAGTTGCACCAGCGCCTGAAGACCACCTTCATTTATGTGACCCACGACCAGACCGAGGCCCTGACGATGGGCAGCCGTATCGCAGTGATGAAAGACGGTATTCTGCAGCAGCTCGATTCACCGCAGATGCTGTACGATCATCCGACCAATATGTTCGTGGCCGGCTTCATTGGCTCGCCGGCGATGAACTTCTTTGAGGCCAAGCTCGATCGGGGCGATGGCGGCGGAGTGGTCGACGTCGGGCCGTTCCAACTGCCGGTTGCGGCCGCCCAGCTCGAGAAGCTCGGCGCACACGTCGGCAAGCCGATCTACTTCGGCATCCGCCCCGAGGACATCCACGACGAGCATTTTGTGCCGCGCGGCGTGGACGAGGCGGCCAAGCTGAAGGCCAATGTGACGGTGGTCGAGCCGCTCGGCTCCG
>WNFZ01003428.1_pt1 | contig 27208 bp, 29 predicted proteins | sample 5400081 | NCBI WGS metagenome assembly WNFZ01 (sample SAMN13153365, study PRJNA577476) | soil metagenome | isolation source: 80 cm soil or saprolite under grassland replicate 1 | place: USA:California | collected 2016-06-15 | reverse complement strand
GAACGACGGATGCAAGAGGGCAAGACGCGGCGCGAAGCAAGCCGCTGCCTCAAGCGCTACCTCGCCCGCAGCCTCTACCGCCTCCTCGAACACGGAGCGCCAATCGCGACTTGACAAACATAGAAGCATCGCTCGCCCAGGGCGGCGTCCCGCCGCGGGTCGACCGCCGCGGTTACGCCCAAGTCTTCACACTCGGGCGGCGCCAACTGACGACGGGCGCCCTGACACGCGCTCTCGGCTCGCGCGAAGAGTTCCCTGTTCTCGAAGAGCTGACGTACCTGAACACTGCCTCCATCGGCCTCGTGCCGCTTGCCGTGCAGCGTCAGGCAGCGGCTTGGGAGAAGGAGATCGGCCTTCGCGGAACGGTCGCACTCAACGAGGAGGCGGAGATTGCCGTCTTCGAGCGAACGCGGGAAGCAGCCGCACGACTCCTCGGCGTACGAGCGGGCGAAATAGCCATCCTGTCGAGCGCAACGCTTGCGATCGCTGAGATCGCCTGGTGGTTACGACCGGCCCGAGGGACGAACGTCGTCTCAATCGACCTTGAGTTCCCAAGCTCCACTTTCCCTTGGTTCCGTGTAGCCCAGGAGACCGGGGCCGAAGTACGCCTTGTTGCCGCTCGCGAAGATCCGACAACGCTCTCGCTCGAGCGCCTGGCGAGTCTTGTTGATGACCGTACCGCGGTCATCTGCGTGAGCCATGTTCAGTTTGCGACTGGACACCGCTTGGACATCAAGGGTCTTGTGGAGCTCGCCCGCGAACACGACGCCACTCTCGTACTTGACGCCACGCAGTCGGCCGGTGCTGTTCCGCTGGAAGGCGACGTGTCCGAAGTCGACTTCGTCGTGTCTGGCTCATACAAGTGGCTGTGTAGCCCGTTTGGGTCGGCCCTCTGTTACCTGGGACCGCGCGTGCGGGAGTCGTTTGACCCGCCTCTCGTTGGCTGGCGCAGTGTGATAGATCCCTACCGCCTCGACGCGCGCACGATGAGACTTCCTGCTGACGCGCGTCGACTCGAGTTCTCGACTAGCGGCTATGGCGCTGCAGTCGCCCTTGGTCACTCGATTGACTACGTTCTCGAGCACGGCGTCGACCGGATCCTCGAGCACAACCTGGCGCTAACCGAGCGTTTGATCACTGGCCTCGACCGTCTCGACGCGACAGTTCTTACGCCACGCGCAGCCGAAGAGCGCTCCGGAATCGTTTCTGCTCGCTTTCCTGGGCGAGACGGGGAAGCCGTCGCCGCAGAGCTCAACGCGCGTGGCATTGTTGTTTCGCCTCGCTTCGGATCGACGCGGCTGTCAGTCCACTTCTTCAATGACGAGACGGACGTCGACCGGGCTCTCGACAGGCTTGAGGCGGTTCTGGCGGAGTGACGGTTCGTGCGTCTCGCTGAGGACGCGCGCGTCCGCCGGATCGTCGTCTGGGCCTCGAGCTTCAACATCTCGTCGGACAGGCGCTGGATCGCGTGGTCGAAGACAGGCGGCCCGGACACCCCGGACACGGTCGGGGTGGTGCCGAGCACGGGCGGCGAGTGCCTGCTGGTGCCTAGGCCGAGCGACAGGGCGGACTCGCTCGCGTTCTTCAAGCCGGGCCTGAAGCGCGTCTTCTTCTTCCTGCGCGAGCCCTTCAGCGCGACTGCCGGCCAAGCCGCCTGGGGCCGGATAATTAGCGTGCCGATGTCGAGCCTGCGACGGGCTCCGGCAAGCGCCAGCGAAGGCGGGGTTAGGGAGAGCCCGCTTTCAGACGGCCCCCACTGTGGTGCCGCCTGAGGTGTCTGGGGCTGGACGCCATGGGTAGGCGGGGCCGCTGACGCGCGTTCCAGGAAGCGTCCTAGGCGTTCGGCTCGCCGCCCGGCCCAAAAATCAGGCAACCCCTCAGAGTGCTGCTTCGCTACAGGCGATTCGCGGGAATGGGCCACCCGGCCCATTGACCTTCAGCGCGGAATGAACGACCCTGCCGCAGCGGCCGTCATCTCGTCGAGCAGCCGGAAGGCCTCTGTGGGCTCACGAACGTTCGACTTTCGACGCGCGTGATTTCCGCGTCCATTGTCGACCGGAAGGAACAACTCAATGAAGAGCCTCTTCTCGTTTCCGACTGCGGAAAAGGCGACTCCGATGACCCGGGAACCAACCCCGCTGGGCCACGTGATGATCAGGTGCGCGGAATCAGGTGAGGGTGTGCCGGCCGGTATGAGTCTCGATCCTGCTTCCCTCAGGAGCAGCAACCTCACCGAGCAGACCTCCAGGTGTCCGCACTGTGGGCAAGAGCACACGTGGTCGGCGAAGGACGCCTGGGTCGAAGACCTCTACTAGAAGCGGGGCGACCGCGGTGGAAGGCGCTACGTCCTAGGCGTTCGGCTCGCCGCCCGGCCCCTTGTTCTGCCCTCACGTAGCCTCGCCCCATGAAGGCTCTCGGTCTCGACGCCTGTCGCGGCAAGTGGCTCGCCGTCGCCCTCGACGAGGGACACTTCGACCATGCTCGGCTCGCCTCTGATGCGGCCGCGCTCGTAAGCGCGTGGCCGAACGCCGCGGCGATAGGCGTAGACATTCCGATCGGCCCACCCGAAACGCCGCCTCGGGAGGCTGACCGCGTGGCACGCGAGTTTGTGGGCGAGCGACGTTCGAGTGTCTTCCCCACCTTCCCGTCGGTGGTGTTGGAGGCGCCGACCTACGAGGAAGCGAAGGGGATTTGTGTCGCGCGCGGATGGCCGAAGCCCAGCATCCAGAGCTTTGGGATGAGGCATCGCATCCTTGAAATCGCGCGTCTGGCGGCCGCCGATGAGCGAATCGTCGAGGTTCACCCAGAGGTGTCGTTCAGAGAGCTGCTCGGGCGGCCGCTGTCCCCGAAGCGGACGGGGTCGGGCGGGTCGGAGCGCCGCTTGGCGTTGGCGAGGGCCGGCATTGACCTCCCGGACTTGCCATATCCACTCGACGATGTCGTCGACGCCGCCGTGGTTGCCTGGAGCGCGATGCGGTACGCGCACGGGACGGCGCTCCCCCTACCGCAGGGCCATCAGGCTCGAGTCGGCGCGATCTGGCGATAACGAGTTCCGGGATTTGGGCGTTCGGCTCGCCGCCCGGCCCCGTTCCTACACTTCCGCTGTGTTCGCGACACTCGCCGTTCTTGACTTCCTCAATAGCCGCGAGAAGGCGCTCGTGGTCTGGCTCGTCGCCATCGTCGCGTTCGCTGCGCTCAAGAGCGGCGACCTCGGTTCATCGTTCCTCGGCGTGCTTCGGGTGCTGTGCTCCTCCAAGCTCCTGCTCCTCTTCGGATCAGCCGCTCTGTACTCCGCCGCGCTCGTGGTTCTTGGGAGGGAGCTCGGCCTGTGGCATACGAGCGCGATCAAGGCCACCATCTACTGGTTCTTCGGCACGGGGGGTGATCCTGGCGGGGAATGCGACTCAGGTCTCCCCCGAGGACCCAGCCTTCGTCAGGAAGCTACTGCGGGGCGCCCTCAGGCTGACGATCCTCGTCGAGTTTCTCTTCAACCTGTACGTGTTTCCGCTCGTGGTTGAGCTTCTGCTCGTGCCCCTGATTCTTCTGTTCATCGGGATGCAAGTCGTCGCCGAGTACGAGGCGGACAAGGCGCCTGTTCGCAAGGTCATCAACGGCCTGCTCGGGACCATCGGTGTCGGATTGATGCTCTACGTGGTGGTCACGGCGCTCGGCGACTTGGGCGGCTTCTGGACGAGGGAGAACGCCGAGGACTTCCTGGTCGCTCCGGTGCTCACGCTCGCGCTGGTGCCGTTCCTCTGCCTGGTCGCTTGGGTATCGAAGCGTGAGCTGGACAACCTTCGCAAGCGGCGATCGTGGCCGCTGACGCCGGCGACGAGAGTCCACGGGAAGGCCTAGACCTTCAACTCGGCCCTCGGTTTCACGAAGATCCGCGTCCTTCCAGCGGCAAACATGAGCAGCCCCTCGGTGTGGGAACCGCGCTTGAAATCGTCCTTCCGCATCACGAAGAACGATTTCCCGACGAAGAAGAGGATCGCCTCTCCGCTATGCCACCCCGTCGGTTGTCCTTCGACCGTGGTGAGGTCGGCCAGTTCGCCTCGCTTGAGCTCGCCGTAGAGCATCGCCAGCGGCCGCGGCCTGCGCTCCAAGCGGAGTTCGATGTGGACCGCTACTTCGCTACCCAGCAGTCCCTGTAGGGCGACGAGCATCGCCTCGTAATCCAGCGGCTCCGATTCCTCAGGCAACGACGTCGGCGAGCCTAGACTGTGCGCCAGTTGCGCGCCAGAAGGCGCCAGTCTCAGGCGGTCTCTAGCGGTTTCAAGCAGTAATGACGCACTGAGGCTGAGAGCTCCCCAAAAGACGCCGAAACCCGCCAAACGAAGCGGGTTTCGGTCAACGGAGCGGCGCAGGAGTCGAACCTACCGAGCCGTGGGTTGCACGACCGCACCGGTTTTGAAGACCAGCTGGGCCACCGGGCCCATGCCGCTCCGTAGCCAGCCTAACAAGCGGAGTTTCAGCCTCTCTGGGTTCTCCACGAGGCGCTTTCGAGCGACGGCTGCGGGCGGTGATGTACGAGATCGACACCGAAGACCGCTGGGCTGATCTTTGCCCCCTTCGACGCCGCTACGGTGGCAGAGCAACAGGCGGTGGTTGGCTAACGTTTGCTAGGGCGGTGGCTGCCAAGGTGGGAAGGGGATTGAGCGAGCCGCTCAACCTCTACAAGGTCGCCGTCGAGGGCGATCGCGCCGACCCGCCGGGATACCGTGTCAGGAGTGCCCCTTTTGGCCCGAGCATCGGCGCCGAGAGGCTCGGCGGGACGGTCTACGAGCTCGACCCCGGGGAGAGCGTCTGCCCGTACCACTACGAGGGGCACCGAAAGGAGTGGCTGCTCGTCCTGACCGGCACGCCGACCCTGCGCGACCCCGAGGGCGAGCACGAGCTGGCCCCGGGCGACCCCGTGTGCTTCCTGAAGGGCCCCGGCGGCGCCCACAAGGTGACCAATCGCTCGGACACCGTCGTTCGGATCCTGATGCTTTCGACGATCCCGGAGACTCGGATAGCCGGCTCGAACGATCCGATCAGTATCTGCGTGTATCCCGACAGCGACAAGGTCGGGGTCTGGCCCCCGGGCAAGCGCCTCCGGTTGACCGATACCGTCGATTACTGGGACGGCGAGATCTGACCCCCCTGATCAGCATGCACCGACCTTGCGCTCGCCCGGGCGTCTGTCGGGGTCTCACGGGGCGTCGGGTCGCTTGGCCAGAAAGACGCCCCAGTCGAACGACCCTTCACGGATGAACCGCACCAGCTCGATCTCCTTCTCGGTCAGCTTCGGCGAGCCGCCGGTGACCTCGATCTCGGAGCGCAAGTGGTCCTTGACGGCGGTCGCCGTGAAGTTCCGTAAGAAGTGCCTGATGCGACCCACTACTCCTCCTTAGTCGGGGCCAGTGCCGAGGGCCACCGGGCCCATGCTGCTCCGCGGCAAGGCTAGCCCTACGCGGGACGGAACGAGCGCCATAGACTCGCCGCGTGCACGGGGTCATCTTTACGAGCTTCCGCGACTACGTCGTGGCCGCTCACGGGAACGCCACGGCCGCCGCCGTCTTGGAGGCCGAGCCCGAGTACCTGTTCAGCGAGTCCTACCCGGATGAGAACCTGCTGCGCCTCGTGGCGCTCGCGGCTGCGCGCACCGGGGTCGAGCCTGACGAGATCGTCTTCGAGTTCGGCGTCTTCACCGCCGAGGTCACCTTCGCGCGGCTGTATCCGGCCTTCTTCGACGTCTCGCTCTCGTCCCGTGACTTCCTGCTCACCGTGGAGACGCGGATCCACGAGCTCGTGCGCGCGACCATCCCCAGCGCAGGGCCGCCGCAGCTCGATGTAGTCCCCCTGGGCGACGAAGGCGTCGCGATCGCCTATAGCTCGCCGCGGCGGCTTTGCGTTCTCCTGCGCGGGCTGACCGAGGGCGCGGCACGTCATTACGGGGAGCACGCGGAGATGGAGGAACGGACGTGCATGCTTCGCGGCGATCCCGTGTGCACGTTCGACGTCGCCTTCAGCGCCGGCTCTCCGAGCGCCTGACCGCTGCCTTGCATTGGCGCGCGCCTGGGTGGATGCTGGCGCTGTGAATCAGCCGGCCATCCGCCCGATCGTCTTCAGCAGCGATTTCGGCTTTCGCAACGAGTGGGTGGGTATCTGCCATGCGGTGATGGCGAGAATCGCTCCGGAAAGCCGGATCGTGGACCTCTCGCACGGCGTGCCGCCACTCGACGTCATAGCCGGAGCCATGCTGCTCGTTGACTCGCTGGCGTACATCGCGAGCGATGCGGTGCTCGTGGCCATTGTCGACCCGAGCGTCGGGGCCGACCGTGACGTGGCGATCGAGGCAAAGGGCGGCCGGCTGCTCGTAGGCCCCGACAACGGCCTGCTCGTCCCGGCCTGCGAGGCGCTCGGAGGGGTCGAGCGAGCGGTGGAAATCACCTCTGCGGAGATCGTGCTCCAGCCGGTGGCGCCGTCTTTCCACGCACGCGACATTCTCTGTCCCGCCGCGGCGCACCTGGCCGCCGGAACGGCGCTCGAGCAACTTGGGCCGGCCGTCGACGCAGCGACGCTGACGCCTCTCAGCCTTCCCGAGCCATTGGTCGAGGCTGGGAAGATCGAGTGCGAGGTGATCGACCTGAACCGGTTTGGCAATGCACAACTCAACGTGCGTCAAGCGCACCTGGCGGAAGCAGCGCTCGACTTGCTGGAACACCTCGAGGTCCGGACTCTGGCCGAGTCGGCCCGGGCGCGTCGCGCGAGAACCTACGCCGACCTGTTGCCGGACGAGTACGGCGTCATGTTCGACCCGCGCGGCTGGTTGTCTCTCATCCGCGGGAATCCCGGCAATGCCGCGGCGGGGCTGGGACTCGAGGTGGGCGATCTCGTGTGGCTCGGCGAGTCCGGCCACCACGAGTGATGTTCAGCGCCGGCCACCCGCCCGCCTGAGCACGCGCTCGTCGCCGACGCGGCGGGTGAGGCCGTCCGCGTCGAAGCGCTCGAGCAGGAGCTGGGCCGTGCGGCGCGAGACGCCGAGGGCGTCGCGAAAGCCGGCCAGTGTGATCGGCGTGAGCGTCTTCAGCGCCTCGCGTCCCCGCTCGTAGAGTGGCTCCGGCACAGCGAAGCCGTCGCCGACCCGCTTCAGCTTCCCCTGGGTCTCGAGGAAGGCTGCGAGGTCGCGGTCCTCGACGCGTACGAGATCCCCCATTGCGAGCTGCGCCTCGAGCTCCGCCACCGCTGCGGCGTGATCGCCCAGCTCCGGGGCCGCGCCCGGCGCGTAGGCCTTGCCGCCACGCCGCTCGACGTGCAGGAGCGGCGCGACCGAGGCGGCCCACGGCTCGGGCGGCAGCAGCTCGGCGAGCGGGATCCCCGGGTCGAGCGGCGAGCCCTGCGCACGCTCGGCCAGGCGCTTGTGTACCGACGCCCGCAGCTCCTCCAACCACTCCGGCGCGAAGAACCAGTCGCCGGCCTGCCCTAGCGACGCGAGCCCCTCTGCGAGCTCGGCCGCCGGCAGCAGCGCGCGCGCCTGCAGCTCAGCACCGGCCACGGGCTCGTAGACGCAGGCCTGCACGATCGCGGTTGGGTCGCCCTGCTCCAGGAGCTCCAAGCGCTCCGGGTCGAGCCGCCGCGAGGGCGCCGGGTCGAGCACGACGCCGCCGCCCACCGTCGTCTCCGCGCGGAGCACGACCCGGTCGCCGCGTGCGGCGACGACCGGCTCCCGCAGGCGCAGCTGCGCATAACGGCCCTCGCGCACCACTCGCGCGGGCACGTCGGTCGTCCCCAGATGCACCGTCACGGCGGCGGGCACCGGCTCGAGCTCCTCGAGCGCGACGTCGAGCCGCCAGCTCACGGGATAGTGGCCCGGCTCGACGAGTACGTCGCCCCGGCGCAGCTGCGTGCGCGTGACACCCGGAAGGTTGACCGCGACGCGCTGCCCAGCCTCCGCTCGGGCGACCGGCTGGTCGTGCACCTGGACGCTGCGTGCGCGGGACGGCAAGCCGGACGGCTCCACCCGAAGGGCGTCGCCGGGGGCGATCGAGCCCGACCAGAGAGTGCCGGTGACGACGGTACCGACGCCGTCGATCGTGAAGGCGCGGTCGACGTACAACCGCGTCGCCCCTGCGCCTCCTCGGGGTCGCACGGCATCGGCCGCGCGGCCGAGGGCGGCGCGCAGCTCGTCGAGACCGGCGCCGGTCTTCGCGCTGACCGCGACCGCCTCGGCTTCCGGCACGAGCTCCCGCGCCTCGGCGAGCGCGCGCTCGAGGGCCTCCGGCTCCACGGCGTCGGCTTTCGTCACGGCCACGACTCCACGCTCGATCCCGAGCAGGCGCAGGATCGCCAGGTGCTCATGCGTCTGTGGCCGCGCGCCCTCGGCGGCGTCGATCACCAGCAGGAAGAGGTCGATCCCGGTCGCGCCGGCGACCATCGTCCGCACGAAGCGCTCGTGGCCCGGCACATCGATCAGCGAGAGCCGCCGTCCGTCCGGCAGCTCCAGCGGCGCGTAGCCGAGCTCGATGGAGATCCCGCGCACCTGCTCCTCGGGCAGCCGATCGGTGTCCTTGCCGGTCAACGCCTTGACGAGCCAGGTCTTGCCGTGGTCGATGTGACCCGCGGTGCCGACCGTTAGCGCCACGAGGACGCTCCAAGTAACAGTCTGTTACTAGCGGCACCCGGCCCTGCGCCCGGGCTCCGAGGGCCTTTCCACCGGCCAAGTAACAGTCTGTTACTTGGCACGGGCGGCTTGAACGGACGCGGCCGTTTCGTTCGCCTCCGCGTCGCTCAGTGTGCGGCAGTCGAGGAGGAGGCGGCCGTCGCGGAGAACGCCGACCACCGGCGGGTCGACCTCGCGCAGCCGCGGCGCCAGCTCCTCCTCGACCGCGCAGGCGAAGCTCGGGAGCTCGGTGAGCGGCAGCGCGCCGCCGCCGACGCGGCCGACCGTTTCCTCGACCTTGCCGCCCACCGCGGCGGCCAGCCGCTCGGCCCGCGAGCGCACCGTCTCCGGCGGCTCGTGCAGCATGCGCAAGACCGGCACCTCGCGCAGCGCGCGCCCCGGCTCGAGGTAGAGGCCGAGCGTGCCCTCGAGCGCCGCCAGCGTGAGCTTGTCCGCCCGCAGGGCGCGCTGAAGCGGGTGCCGCCGCAGCGCCTCGACGAGGTCGGCGCGGCCGACCACGATTCCCGCCTGAGGCCCGCCGAGGAGCTTGTCGCCTGAGAAACAGACGAGGTCGGTGCCTGCGGCAAGGCTCTCCTTTGCGGAGGGCTCGTCCTCGAGGTGGACGAGGACGCCCGAGCCGAGGTCGTCGACAAGAGGCAGCTCGTGGCGTCGCGCCACCGCCGCCAGCTCCCCGACCGAGGGCTGCTCGGTGAAGCCGACGACGCGGAAGTTCGACTGGTGCACGCGCAACAGCACGGCCGTCTCCGGGCCGATCGCTCGCTCGTAGTCGGCGGCGCGCGTGCGGTTCGTGGTTCCCACCTCGCGCAGCCGTGCGCCGGAGCGCCCGAGCACATCGGGGATCCGGAAGCCGTCGCCGATCTCGATCAGCTCGCCTCGCGAGACGAGCACCTCGCGCCCCTCGCCGAGAGCGGCCAGCGTGAGGAGCACCGCGGCGGCGTTGTTGTTGACGACGAGCGCTCCTGCCGCGCCGGTCAGGCGCCGCAGGATCGAAGCGACATGATCCTGGCGCGACCCGCGGGCACCCGCCAAGAGGTCGTACTCGAGGTTCGAGTAGCCGCGCCCGATCTCGACGGCCCGCTCGAGCGCTGCCTCAGCGAGAGGGGCGCGGCCGAGGTTGGTGTGCACGATCACTCCGGTAGCGTTCAGCGCCCGCCGCAAGCTCGGAGCCCGGGCGGCGGCGAGCTCGCGCAGGGCCCGCTCGCCGAGGTCGCCGGGGTCGTGACCGGCGTTGATCTCTTCACGCGCGCGCGCGAGAGCGGCGCGGGCTGCTTCGATCGCCAGCGCCGGCGGCTCCCCCGCGAGCCGCTCGTCGCGAGCCAGCTCGTCAACGGAAGGGAGATCGCGCAGCTGCACTTCGGCTTCAGTGTAGGCGGCAGGCCCCGTGAGTAGACTCGTGCGGGGTCGATGGTGGGAGGAACGGTCATGCGAGCGACGCCGGCGACGCTGTGCGCCCTGCTGGGGCTGCTCGCGCTGGCGGGCTCCTCCGGTGCCGCCAGCCGGGTGGGCGTGGGGAAGATGACCGTCACGCCCGACAGGATCACCGCCGGCTCGGCAGGTAACGAGCTGACCTTCACCTTCCTGGCCGACTCGGCGGGGCTCTCGGGCCAGACGATCGTCGACGTCCCGCGCGGCTGGACTCCGCCGCAGCGCTCGAACCCCTCCGGCAACGGCTACGTCGAGCTGCAGCCGTCGGGCTGCGCGAGCGCGACCCGCATCACGGCGATCGCCGGCCGGCGGATCGCGATCGCGACGCAGTGCCAGCGGCGGCACTTCTATCGGCTCCTCTACCACCGCGCCACGGCGCCCCTGCTCTCGGCGGACGGCTACATCTTCCTGACCCAGACTCGGCCCGCGGCCCGCGGCAGGAAAGTGGTCTTCCGGCCGCTCGGCTCGCACAAGCAACCCGTCGTGCGTGTGCGCGGGGCCACTGCCTCCAGGCTGTTCATGACGGTGACGAGCATGGCAACCGCGGGAGTGCCGTTCGGTGCGACGGTCAGGGCGGTAGACGCTTTCGGCAACAACGCCGCCGACTACGTGGGCACGATCACCCTGACGAGCACCGACGCCGCGGCGGCGCTGCCCGGCCCTTACGCCTACGGCCCGACGGACACGGCCCAGCACACGTTCACGGGTGTGACGCTGCGAACCCCGGGGACCCAGCGCATCACCGCCACCGATTCGCACGGCCTCAGCATCGTGAGCGGGCCGATTGCGGTCTCGCGCTTCTCGAGCGGCCCCTAGACGCGCCGGGGGTACTGCGCGTCGACCTTCTCGGGCTCGGCCGGCATCTCCGCGGAGCTGCGTTCGTAGCTGTCGAGGATCGTCTTGGCCGCGTCGTCGACGGAGTCCGTCACGGAGAGCAGCTTGAGATCCTCGGGCGAGATCATCGCCTCGCCGAGGAGACGCTCCTGGATCCAGTCGAGCAGCGGTTGCCAGTAGTCGCGGTCGAACAGCACCACCGGAAAGTGCAGGACCTTGCCGGTCTGGATCAGCGTCAGCGACTCGAACAGCTCGTCGAGGGTGCCGAAGCCGCCGGGGAAGATGACGAAGCCCTCCGCGGCCTTCACGAACATCGTCTTGCGCACGTAGAAGTGGCGGAAGGTGAGGTCGATGTCGAGGTACGGGTTCGAGCGCTGCTCATGGGGGAGCTCGATGTTGAAGCCGACAGAGAGGCCGCCGGCCTCGCGGGCGCCGCGGTTCGCTGCCTCCATCACGCCGGGGCCGCCGCCGGTGACGATCGCGAAGCCGGCGTTCGCGAGCCGTTCAGCGGTCTCGCGCGCGGCGGCGTAAGCGGGATGGTCTTCGCCGATCCGTGCGGAGCCGAACACCGAGACCGCAGGCCGGTCGATTCGCTCCACGGCCTCGAAGCCCTGGAGGAACTCCTCCGCGATCCGCGCGGCACGGCCGGCGAGGTCGCCGTCGCGGCGCTCGAGCAGACTGCGGTCTTCCAACTAAAAGTCTCGCGGCACGTGGGTCGCGTGCATACCGAGCACCAGGGCGGCGGCGAGACCGAAGTAGAGCAGTCCCATGATCAGCCGCCGGTGCGGCTCGACTCGGTAGTACCCCTGGATCTCGGGGATCTTCCGCATCTTCCAGCGGTGCCACGTCTCGTTGGCGGCGACCAGCAGGATCAGGATCAGGATCGGGTTCGGCCGGAGGATCACGAGGCCCAGCAGGCCGAGGACTCCGAACAGCCACAGGGCGGGATGAATCGCGGCCACGATCCGCCCGCCGTCGAGCGGGCTCACAGGCAGGAGGTTGAAGAGGTTGATGAAGAAGCCGAGGAAGGCGAGCGCCTTCAGGTGCTGTGAGTCGTAGGCGACGCCCGCGAGGTAGATGACTGCGGCTCCGGCCGAGCCGAGCAACGGCCCGGCGATGCCGATTCGCGCCTCGCGCCAGGCGTCCTGCGGCATCTGCTTCATGGTGATCAGCGCGCCGAGGAACGGGATGAACATCGGCGCGGAGACCGGCAGGCCCTGATGCCTCGCCTCGATCACGTGGCCCATCTCGTGAACGAACAGGAGCACCACGAGACCGATCCCGAACCACCAGCCGCCGATCCAGACGTAGACCGCGGCGGAGACGAACATCGAGAACAGGAACTTGAACTTGAGCAGGACGACGCCGAACTTGGCCAGAAACGCGCCGATCGCGACGATGGGCGCCCAGAGCTTGCGCGCGAAGCTCTTCCAGCCCGGCTCGGGAGCCCGGCTCGGGATGGATCGGCTCGTAGTCGCGAAAGTCAGGCTCGAGCTCAGGCCTTGGCGTGAGCTGGCTCACTCGCTCATCGTAGCGGTGGAGGAGCCCGTGACCAGGGTGTCGTCCTGTGCCCGCAAGAGAATCCCTGTCACGCCGTCAGGACTTCACTGAAACCGAAAGGACGGGTCTCATGACCAAAGGGTTCCTGCGCTTCCTTCCCGCTAGTCGTAGGAGGTCGTAACCATGCCGCAAGCGCGCATCCTCCAAACCGTCCCTTCCGTAGAGGGTCGCTAATGCCGTATTCGTGTGGCCTGGGCGTGGGAATCGTTGTCAGGCCTGGCGTGCCGCTGTCGGGCAACTGGCACCACTTACGCAAGTCTCCCTTGGTTTCGCGAGTCCCTAAGCCCCGGCCAAGAAGAGGTCGGGGCTTCACTCACTAAGAAAGGACGGGTTACATGATCGGAAGGTCTGGGCGCTTCTTGCGCCAGAACACGATCGCGCTGCTCGCGCTGTTCCTTGCTCTGAGCGGCACGACGTACGCCGCATCAACCGCACTGATCGGTAAGAACACCGTAGCGTCTCGGCAGGTCGTCAACGGGTCGCTTCAGAAAGTCGACCTGAGCAAGAAGGCGCAGAAGGCGCTCAAGGGCAACAGAGGGCCGCGGGGCCTGACGGGCGCTCGGGGACCCGCAGGGCCTACGGGGGCGCAGGGGGCTCAGGGACTCCAGGGCGTGCAGGGAGTGGCGGGAACGCCCGCCACCAAGCTCTGGGCGGTCGTCGACGGGTCCGGAATCGTCCGCGGGAGTGGCGCAGTGAGCGCCACGAATCCAGGAACGGGTCGCTATACGGTCGTCTTCAACCAAAACGTCAGCGCCTGCACGTACCTCGCGACGCCAGGGTCGACTTCCGCGACAAACGGCAGCGGCAGCTACCCGTCGCAGGGGGAGGCGGCAGTCGGTCCCCTCTCCGGAAACGCGAATGGCATCGTCGTTACCCGAGCTAACGAGGCGGGGACGCTCGTGGACTTCCCGGTCTATGCAGCGGTCTTCTGCTGACGATTTACTGACGGGCAGATCGAGGAAACAAGGAACAGGCGCCTTGCGGCGCCTGTTCCTTGTCCTAGCTAGGTCCTCGCCCCAAGGTGCAGACGGCTTCCTCGTGCTGACATTCGGCGCGCCGGCGTTGCCGCCAGCGCCTTCGGCGGCCGGTTACCGCTCGAGGTCAGTCGTCGCCAAGCTCGTTGCCTTGCGCCCTGGCGCTTTCTTACCGGGCCCGGAGACCGAAAGCGCATGAAATCGGCCTGATTGATGCCGTAGTGTGGCCCCGGTGAGGCCTACCGAGGGCGTCTGAAAGCGAATCCCCTGCAAAACCGCAGGTGGATCATTTCCTGCCCGGAAACACGATTGCGCTGCTCGCGTTGTTCCTCGCCCTCGGAGGGACGACGTACGCGGCCTCGAGTTCACTCATCCGAAAGAACACGGTGGCATCGCCGCAAGTCGTCAACGGCTCGTTGGGGACGGTCGACCTGAGCACGAAGGCGCGAGCGGCGCTCAAGGGCAACAGAGGCCTGCGAGGTCTGACGGGCGCTCAAGGTGCCAAGGGAGCGACCGGCGCACAGGGCATGCAGGGAATTCAGGGCTCCGAAGGTCCGTTCCCGGGCACTCTGCCTAGCGGTAAGACCTTGCGCGGCACCTACTCGCTCACGGGGATCGCGACCGCTGGCAGCCAGGCGGTGCGGGATGGGTTCTCCTACGTCTTCACGCTCGCGTCCAATCCGGCCGTGCATTACGTGCCGTTCGCCACTTCTCCACCGGCTCAGTGCCCGGGGACGGCGGCGAGCCCTCAGGCGCTGGCAGGCAACCTCTGCGTCTTCGAGACGTACCGCGCGAACGCCGGGATCCCAGTGATCGCCGACCAGATCACTGGTTCCGATGGCTCCAACCGGCAGGGCTTCTACCTCGTGCTGACCTCGACTGCCGCCGCCGAGTATCGCGCCCAAGGAACGTGGGCCGTCACCTCTCCGTAGAGCGTCATCAACTCGACCCAGGGCGCCGCCCGCCGCCCTGGGTCGCTGGCCATCACTCGACTCAGGTGCTCGTTCGACTGCGAGTGACACCCGCCGATAGCTGCTGGCGCGAAAGGCCTGGAGAAGTGCAGTGACTGATGAGACCATGCCCGGCATCCCTCGACTCAGGGTGCTCGTTCGAGTGATGCGCACCGATAGCTTCAGGCATGCGCGCCTTCGCCCGGGCGCTCTGTGCGGCAGCCGCTCTGACCTGCGTCGCCGCGCCGAGTGCAAGCCCTTCCTCCAGCCCTGCTGAACGCCAGATCGTCGTCGGCTATCGCTCGGCAACGGAACTCGCTGCGCTCAAGGGCACTGGCGCTCGGATCGTGCGCACGCTGCCCGCCCTCCACAGCGCCGTGGTCGAGACGAGCCGTCCGCTCGCCGGCCGGCGCCCGGTCCTGCGCCGCGCCCTCACGGTCGAGGAGCCCGCCCTGGCCCAGACCTACCAACCGGGAATCGCCTGGGAGTGGCAGTGGAACGCGGCTCGCGTGGGCGAGGTGCCGGACTGGGCCCTGCGCGCCGCCTCGAGCGTGAAGATCGCCGTCGTCGACAGCGGCGCGGACCTGCGTGCTCCGGATCTCGCCGACAAGGCACCCGCGACCTGGAGCGTCCTCGGGCGCTCGCAGAAGGTGCGTGACCGGCTCGGGCACGGCACGTTCGTTTCCTCGCTCGCTGCCGGCTCGGTCGAGAACGGCATCGGCATCTCCGGCTTCGGCGGCGATGCGAAGCTCCTGGTCGTCCAGGCGATCGACGCCGACGGCTACATCACCGACGTCGACGAGGCGGCGGCGATCGTCTACGCCGTCAAGCACGGCGCGAGGATCATCAACCTTTCGATCGGCGGCACCGAGACCTCCGCGATCGAGCAGCGGGCGATTCGCTGGGCTACGCGGCAGGGCGCCCTGATCGTCGCTGCCGCCGGGAACGAGCACGACGAGGGCAACCCGGTCGAATACCCGGCCGCGCTGCTCCAGCCCGTCGGCTCTCGCGGGCGCGGCGGCATCGGGCTCTCGGTCGGCGCAACCTCGATGGACGGCTCGAGGGCGTACTTCTCGAACACGGGCTCCTACGTCTCACTCGCGGCGCCGGGCTACAACGTCTTTGCAGCCGAGTCGGCCGACTCAGACTGGCCGCGCGCGAAGTTCCCCTGGCAGTCGCCGGGCTACTACGGCTGGGCGAGCGGCACCTCGTTCGCGGCGCCCGAGGTCGCCGGCGTGGCAGCGCTCGTCTGGGGTGCCAACCCGCGCCTGACCGCCCGTCAGGTCGCGCAAGTCCTGAAGCAGAGCGCGGGCGGCGACACCTGGAACCCGGAGCTCGGCTGGGGCCGGCTCGACGCAGCGGCGGCGGTCGAGCTGGCGTTAGCGACGAAGGGCAGCGCGTTGCGCACGGCTTCGAACCCAGCTCACGAGCCGCGCCCCACCCACTCCTCCCCGCCCTCGTAGACCTCCTTCTTCCAGAGCGGCACCGTCTCCTTGAGGTGGTCGATCGCCGCGCGGCACGCTGCGAGTGCGTCCTGGCGGTGCGGCGCCGAGACGGCGATCACCACACTCGGCTCGCCGATCTCGACGCGGCCGACTCGGTGGTGGATCGCGATCCCGCAGAGGTCGTGGGTCTCGCCGAGCTCGGCCGCGAGTTGCACCATCACGTTCTCGGCCATCTCCGCGTAGGCCTCGTACGCGAGGTAGAGCACCTCGCGCCCGCGTGACTGGCGCCGCACGGTGCCCGTGAACGTGGCGATGCCGCCCGCGCGCTCGTCCGCCACCTCCGCGACCGCCGCCTCCAGCGAGAGCGGCGCTTCGGTCACCCGGAAGGCCCCGCCCGAGACCGGCGGGATCAGCGCCACCTCGTCGCCGTCGTGCAGCTCCTGCCCCGGCTCGGCGTATTCGCGGTTGACCGCGTAGAGCAAGCCGCCCGGCTCCTCACCGAGCTCCAGCGCCGGCCACACGTCGGCCACGCGCTCGACCCCGTCGAGCTCGCGCCGGGCCCAGCCCGCGCGCTCGCGCAGGCCGGCGAAGAGCCTCACAGTGACCGGCATGGCGATAGCCTAGTTTCGGTGGCGAAAACCGAGGACCGCGAGACAGACTCCGGCATCGAGATCGAGCCGGTCTACTCGGCCGACGACGTCGAGGGCGAGCTCGAGGGACCCGGCGAGTACCCCTTCACGCGTGGCCCCTACCCGGACATGTACCGCGGGAGGCCGTGGACGATCCGCCAGTACGCGGGCTTCGCCTCGGCCGAGGAGACGAACCAGCGCTTCCGCTACCTGCTCGACCGCGGCCAGACCGGCCTCTCGGTCGCCTTCGACCTGCCCACCCAGCTCGGCTACGACTCGGACGACGAGCGCTCGGCCGGCGAGGTGGGCCGAACCGGAGTCGCGATCGACTCGATTGCCGACCTGGAGCTCCTCTTCGACGGGATCCCGCTCGACCGGGTCTCGACCTCGATGACGATCAACGCGCCGGCTGCTCTGCTGCTGCTCCTCTACGAGCTCGTGGCCGAGGATCAGGGCGTCCCGCCGGAGAAGCTCCGCGGCACCGTCCAGAACGACATCCTGAAGGAGTACATCGCGCGCGGGAACTACATCTTTCCGCCGCGCCCGTCGATGCGTCTGACGACCGATCTCTTCGCCTACTGCGCGGAGCGGTTGCCTGCCTGGAACACGATCTCGATCTCCGGCTACCACATCCGCGAGGCCGGCTCGACGGCGGTGCAGGAGCTCGCCTTCACGCTCGCCAACGGCATCGCCTACGCGCAAGCCGCGGTCGACGCGGGGCTCTCGCCGGATGAGTTCGGCGAGCGGCTCTCGTTCTTCTTCAACGCGCACAACCACTTCTTCCAGGAGGTGGCGAAGTTCAGAGCGGCGCGGCGGCTCTGGGCTGAGATCATGCGCGACCGCTTCGGCGCCACGAACCCGAAGGCCCAGGCGCTGCGCTTCCACGCCCAGACCGGCGGTTCGACGCTGACCGCGCAGCAGCCCGAAAACAACATCGTGCGCGTCGCCGTGCAGGCACTCTCCGCCGTGGCCGGGGGCGCCCAGTCGATCCATACGAACTCGTTCGACGAGGCGCTCGCGCTGCCGACCGAGCACGCCGCCCGGATCGCCCTGCGCACGCAGCAGCTCCTCGCGCACGAGGTAGGGGGCACGGATACCGCCGATCCGCTCGGCGGGTCGTACTTCATCGAGGCCCTCACGGACGAGCTCGAGGCCCGGGCGCGCGAGCTGATCGAGCGCGTTGACGAGGCCGGCGGCGCGGTCGCCGCGGTCGAGCAGGGGCTCGTCCAGAAGGAGATCGACGACGCGGCCTTCGCCTACTCCCAGCAAGTCGAATCCGGCGAGCGCGTGATCGTCGGCGTCAACCGCTACGAGGAGGAGGAGGCCGAGCCGATCGAGCTCCACCGGCTCGACCCGGAGGCTGAGCGGCGGCAGCTCGAGCGCACCGCGAGGTTGCACGCCGAGCGGAGCGCCGGTGAGGTGGAGCCGGCACTCGAGCGCGTGCGCGAGGCGGCACGCGGGACGGAGAACCTGCTCCCGCCGCTGCGGGATGCGCTGCGGGCACGCTGCACGATCGGCGAGATCTGCAACGCGCTTCGCGACGAGTTCGGCATGTACGACGCCCAGACCGGACCCTGAATGCACGTAAGAAATCCGGAAAGATATGATTTGCCAAGAGGTATTCCGTTCGTGTATTCTCCGGCCTTCATTTCCGACAAGGAGGAGGCGACTATGAATATCAATCCGTCCAATCGCCGTCAGGCCTTCTCCACGGGCCGTGACGGTGGACTCGGCTCCATGGTCCTTGCTCGGAGGTGCTCCGGCTAAGACGTACTAGCTGCATAGCAAGTTTCGAGCGAGGGCGACCCAACAGGTCGCTTTCGTCGTTTTGGAAGCGCGCAAAGTCTACAAATCCACACAGGAGGAGGTGATTCCGCAAGTGGATCTGGTCAATGAACTGTAGAACGTATCGAGCCCTAAGTGGAAAGCGAGATTCCTCGCGCCGTTCGAGAAAAAGGCTGAAAAATGCCTGGCGTAATTAGCGATCGCATTTTCCGGTAGCCGCGCATAGATCCCGCCTTCCGTGTCGGACTCGGTGCTGACAACCCGTCGATCGAGACCGAAACACGAGAGGAGGACAGCGTGTACTACCACGACGCCCAATATTGGCGCCAGCGCCACCAAGAGCGCATGGCCGAGATGCGCGAGGAGTACCGGCGTGCGCAGCGCCCTCCGCGGCATGACGACCGACCGCGCGAGCGTGAGCGCCACATGCACCTGCGCGCGATGTGGCAGTGGATGCGTCAACACGCTATGCATCACGGTCATGCCCACCGGGCCTGAGCGCATCCGGTAGCGCAGCCGCGCCCCCAGGCTGGAGGGGCGCGGCTGCGTGCCGGAACCGTCAAGCTTGCGCCGGTGCGGATTCTGCTCGTATCGCAGATGTACCCGGGCCCGGAAGACCCCGACCTGGGCGTCTTCGTGGCGCAGCTCGAGCTGGCCCTGCAGGAGCGCGGACACGAGCTCGAGCGGGCGGTGCTCGACAGCCGCAGCGGCGGGAAACGCCGCTACGCGACCCTCACGGCCCGGGCGCTGAAGGCAGCGCGCCGCTTCCGGCCCGACGTCGTCTACGCCCACTTCCTCGTCCCGGCCGGACTTACCGCCGCGCTCGCCTCGCGCGCGCCGCTCGTCGTCACCGCCCACGGCCGCGACGTGCGGAACGTCGGTGCGATCCCGGGCATCCGGGCGCTCACGCGCCTCACCGTCCGCCGAGCCACAGGGGTGATCGCCGTCTCCGACTACCTCCGCCGCGAGCTCGAGACCAAGGTGCCCGAGGCGCGCGGCAAGACGGAGGTGATCGACTCCGGCGTCGACCTCGAGCGGTTCCGGGTCGAGCCGGCACCGCCCGACGGGCCCGCGTTCCTCTGCCTCGGCGCGCTGAGCGAGCGCAAGAACGTCAGCCGACTGGCCGAGGCCTTCGAGCGCTTCGGCTCGGGCTCGCTCACCTTCGTCGGCGGAGGGCCCTTGCGGGCACGGCTCGAAGGCCGCCCGGGCGTCCAGATCGTTCCGAGCATCCCGCACGACGAGGTACCGGCCTGGATCGGCCGTGCTCATGTTCTCTGCCAGCCGAGCCTGATCGAGCCGTTCGGCCAGGCGCTGCTCGAGGCGCTGGCCTGCGGGCGCTCGGTGGTCGCCACTCGCATCGGCGGGCCGCCGGAGTTCGTGCCGCCCGAGGCCGGCGTGCTCGTGGATCCACTGGATGTGGAGGGGATCGCCGATGCCCTGCGAGCGGCGGCCGCGCTTCCGTGCCCTAATCCGGCGGCCCGGGCCGCGGCCGAGACGCACGACGTCAGGAAGCAGGCCGGCCGGGTCGAGGAAGTGCTCGAGCGGGCAGCCGGGTATCGTGGAGTCGAGGGCGGCAGAAAATCGTTGTAGGCAGCGGAAGCCGTCGCCAAATGCCTTCGAAGATCCGCGTCCTCATCGCCGACGACCACGGCCTTTTCGCGGAGGCCTTGGACGCGATCCTGGCCTCTGAGCCGGAAATCGAGGTCGTCGGCCGCGCCCGCAACGGCGAGGAAGCCGTCGATCAGGCGCTCGCGCTCGAGCCGGACGTGATCCTGATGGACATCGCAATGCCGGTCGTGGACGGCGTCGAGGCGACGAAGCGGATCCGCCAGAAGCTTCGCCGGGCCTGCATCCTGATGCTGACGGGCTCGAACTCGCGTGAGGACGTCGCCCGTGCGCGAGACGCGGGGGCGGCTGCCTACGTCACGAAAGACCGCATCGCGGCCCAGCTGATCGAGGCGATCCGCGAGTTGGCCGCCGACTGACCGCTGGTATCCTGCGCCCGTCGTGCTGCAATTCTTCGCGGTCATACACGTCATCCTCTCGGCGGCGCTCATCGCCCTGATCCTCATGCACTCGGGCCGCGACGCCGGCCTCGGCGGCATGGGGTTCACGCCCGCTTCGCAGGGCGGCACGCACATCGTCGAGCGCAACCTGACGCGCCTGACGGTGGTCGTCGGGATCCTGTTCGCCACGAACACCGTCGTGCTCTTCCACCTGCTCAACTAGCGGGATGGCAGCTCGGCGGGCCGTGGTGGCCTTCGCCCTGCTCGCGCTTCTGCTCGCAGGCTGCGCCTCGAGCGAGCCTCAACGGCCCGAGCGTCTGCCGGCCGGCGGTCCCGGCGGGGTCGTGCGGATCGGGCTCGCGCGGGTTCTCTGGCCGCTCGACCCTACGCACGCCGAAGGCCGGGACGAGGTGACGCTGGCGCGCGCGCTCTTCGCGACGCCGCTCCGCACCGATCCGGCGACCGGGGCGCTGCGGCCCGGTCTCTGCTCTGCCTGGCACGGCAACGGCCGCACTTGGCGCCTCCGCTGCCGCCATTCCGGCGCGATCGCTGCGCAGCTCCGGCGCGCGACCCTCTTCCCGGCGCGGCGGATTTGGGCAACCGACGAGCACACGCTCGTGATCTCGCTGCCGGCCCCCCGGGCCGAGCTGCCGTACCTGCTGACCGAGGTCGCGGCCGCGCCGCCGGGCGTGCCCGGGCCCTTCAGGCTCATCTCGGCGAGCCCCGAGCGGGTGGTCGCCGAGCGGCGCGGGCTCCGGCTGGACGTGCGCAGGCTCGAGCCATACAAAGCGCTGCGTCTCTTCCGGGCGGGCAAGCTGGACGAGGCGCCGGTGCCGCTCGGCGACCTGCGCGCCTCCAAGCTCGATCCGCAGCTCGCCGGCGCGCTGCGCGTGCGTCGGCTGCTGGCTGCCGATGTCGCGATCTTCGACCCAGCCGTCCCGCGAGAGGTCCGTCGCGTCTACGACGACACCGCCGATCGCGCCGACTACCAGGCGCTCGTGCCGGAGTTCGAGGCTCCGCCAGCGGAGGACCTCGTCCACCGCGGGCCACCGAAGGCGAGCGCCGCCGTGATCGCGCTGCGAGACGCGCGTGAGGAGATCCCGACGCTCCCGCGTGTGGCCGTTCGCTTCGCCCGACCGGCCGACCCCGACCTGGCCTACGGAGTCGATCTGCTCGTCGCCGCGTGGCGGGATCTCGGCCTGGGCGCGGTCGTGGGGGGCGGCCGGGATGCCGGCTTTGAGCGCCTGTTCGCGCCCTATCCGCGGCCGAGTGCGCTCTCGGCCGCTGCGCGGAGGCGAGCCGTCGTGCCGATCGCCTGGGCCGTGGACGCGCGCCTCGTTTCTCCCCGCTTGCGTGGTTGGCGCGAAGACGAGCTCGGCTCGATCGACTACACGCGCGTGAGCAGGCGCTAAACGCCGGGCCCGGAACCGACGCCGGTGACGTCGAAGCGCGCAGTCGCGACCGCCGGCGAGAGCATCCCCTGCGGGTAGCGCTCGTCGTAGTAGGCGCTCTGGTTGAGCAGCACCGGCTCTCGCGTGAGCCCTGGAAGCTCGGCCAGCAGCTCGGGCACCGAGACCGTGAAGCGGAGGTTGACTAGAGGGTCGGCGATCCGTCCGCCCTGCACGCGGAAGGTGCCGTCGCGCGTCATCCCCGTGATCACACCTTCGCGCGCGTCCACGATGCTGAGGTAGTGGAGCCGGGTGACGTAGATCCCGTCATCCACGAGCTCCACCAGCTCCTGCGCGGATCCGGCCTCTCCGCCCGCGACCGAGAGCCCGAACGGGAGCGGGCCCCAGTGACGCAGCGAGCTCGGCGGCGCGTGGCCGGTGCTCTCCTTGCGGTTGCCCGCCCGCTTGGCTGTGGTGCGGTCCCAGACGACGCCGGTGAGCACGCCGTTCTCGACGAGCGCGACGCGCTGCTTCGGCGTCCCCTCGAAGTCGAACGCCTTCGGCAGGCCGCGCGGGTCGAGTGAGTCGTCGGCGAGCGAGAAGCGCTCGTCGAAGACCTTCTCGCCGAGCCTCCCGGAGACATAGCTGCGCTCCTCGATCAGCCCGAGCGCGCTGAAGGCGTCGTAGCCGAAGTAGAGGAGCAGCTCGGCGAACGCGGGAGGTTCGAGCACAGCGCGGTACGAAGCCGGCTCGAGGGTGACGGCGCCGCGCGTGCGCTTGGCCTTCTCGACCGCCTGCTCCGAGGCTCCGGCCGGGTCGATGCCGCCCAGCCGCCACGAGGTCTGCTCGGCGTAGCCGGAGGCACCGTCGACCGCGGCCAGCGCGAGGACGCTTGCGTCGGTCATCGTCTGAGAGACGGCGAGGCCGCTCGTCGAGGCGAGTGCCAACTCGGTGACACCGCTGGTGAAGAAGCCGTACAGGTCGAACTCGGAGGCGTCGATCGCAGCAGCCGCCAGGCGTGCCTGGTCCTCGGGCGAGAGGCCGGCGGTCTCCTCGTCGTAGCCTTCGACCTCGGGCGGGTCGGCGGGCGGGGCGAGCCCGGCGAAGTCGGGGTCCGCGGGCGCGCTGTCGGCGGCCTCTTCCGCCCTGGCGGCGAGGGCGCGCAGGCCCTCCACGTCGGTCCGGTTCGCCACAGCGATCCCGAGTCGCCCGTCACGGACGACCTGCAGCTCGAGCACGCCGTTCTCGATCAGCGTCGGCTGGTGCACCTCCGAGCGGGCGAAGCGCGCCATGCCCGAACGCTCGCTGTGCACGAGGGCCAAAGCGTCGTCGCCTTCGGCTACGTGCAGGAGGCGGCCGGCGAGCTCAAGGGCCTCGTTCAAGGTCGAAACCCGACCTGGACATTGCGGAAGCGGGCGGGAGAGGCGCCGTGCGAGACATGCGCGTGCTGCCCCGGCTGGCCCTTGCCGCAGTTCGTCAGCCCGTTCAGCGCCCATTCCTCCGGGCCGGCCACTCCGTCGAGCGAGCCCCAGAAGACGGGCGTCTGGCCGGTGTAGGTCGCGTCGCGCAGCATCCGGCCGAGCTTGCCGTCCTTGATCTCCCAGGCCACCTGCGTCCCGAACTGGAAGTTGAGGCGCTTGTCGTCGATCGACCAGCTCTTGTTCGTCTCGAGGAAGACGCCGTCGTCCACGCCTGCGATCAGCTCCTCGAGCGAGCCTTCGCCGGGCTCGAGGTGGAGGTTGGTCATGCGCACGAGCGGCATCCGGCTCCAGTTGTCGGCGCGCATCGAGCCGCCGGAGCCGTTCCCGATCGTCGCCGCAGTCTCGCGCGAGGTGAGAAAGCCGCTGAGGACGCCCTCGGCGACGATTGGCTCGCGCCCGGCCGGGACGCCCTCGTCATCGAAGCCGAAGGTGCCGAGCCCGCTCGGCGTGGTCGAGTCGGCGGTGACGTTCATGTGCTCGGAGCCGTACCGGAGCGAGCCCAGGTCCTCGGGCTTGAGGAAGCTCGTGCCCGCGTAGGCGGCCTCGGTGCCGTAGACGCGGTCGAGCTCGGTCGGGTGCCCGACCGACTCGTGCACTTGGAGCTGCGTCTGCTCGGCGTCGATCACGACCGTCGTCAGCCGCGAGGGGCAGGGCTTGGCCTGCAGCAACGCGGCCGCCTGCTCGCCCACGCGCGGGGCCTCGCGCTCGAGCCCGAGCGACTCGACGAACTCCCAGCCCGCCTGGGAGCTCGAGCCGCCGTGGGCGCTCGGGTAGCTGCGGATCTGGGTGGCGCCGTCGCGCGACGCGAGCGCGTCGATCCCGCCGCCGCATTCGACGAGCTCCTGCTCGGTCGCGGCGCCCTCGGAGGAGACGAACACCTTGTGTTCACGCTGGGCCCGCACGGACGCCGAGGTGACCTTGACGTCGTCGTGCTGGAGGGCGCGCTCGGCCCGGAGGCAGAGCTCGACCTTGTCGGCGAGCGAGACCTCGAAGGGATCGCGCTCGAAGGGTGTCCGGAACTCGCCTTGCGCCGGCTCGACCGGCGCGAGGTCGCGGCTGTGCCCGCCCGGGGCGGCCTTGGCGAAGGCGCAGGCTTTCCGGGCCGCCGCGCTCGCCCCCTCGGCGCTCAGGCGCCGGTCACAGGCGAAACCCCAGGCGCCATGCACGAGGACGCGGACGCCGATTCCCTCGGTCTCGCTGTCGTCGAGCCGCTCAACTCGTTGATTGCGGGTGCCCACGACCTGGGACCGGCGGACGACGACTCGCGCATCGGCGTACGATGCCCCAGCCCCGAGAGCCGCGGCCACCGCTTGCTCGCACAGCTCCCGCACGGCGCGTACCTTAGTTGTCGGCGGCGCGTCGCTACAATGGCCGCCGCGCGCTGGTGGCGGAATTGGTAGACGCGCAAGGTTGAGAGGCCTTCAACGTCCCGAAGTCCGCCCGCTGCGCGGGCATGACGACTTCGGGCCGGGTGCCTTCTCCGACTTCGCCGGTGAGCTGAGCCGAGCAAAGCCCGGCTCAGCGACGGTTCGGCGGGGCGGGGTCGCCGCTACAATGGCCGCCGCGCGCTGGTGGCGGAATTGGTAGACGCGCAAGGTTGAGGGCCTTGTGGGGTTAATACCCCGTGGAGGTTCAAGTCCTCTCCAGCGCATGTCGTCGTGCGAAGTCCGGCCTCCGCTTCGCGGAGACCATGTCGACTTCGCACGAGATGGTCCTTCGGAGAGCGTCGGCGAGCGGAGCCGAGCAAAGCCCAGCTCCGCGACATTGGTGGAAGACTGTCGGTGTGGATCAGCGTCTCAGTCTCGTCACGCTCGGAGTCGCGGACCTTGACCGGGCACGGCGCTTCTACGAGGCGCTCGGGTGGACGAGCGGCTGGAAGGAGGGCGAGGACGTCGTCTTCTTCCAGGCGGGCGGGGTGATCCTCGCGCTCTGGGGCCGCGGGCAACTCGCCGAGGACAGTGGCGTCGCGGATGGCGGCGGTTGGGGTGGAGTGACGCTCGCGCACAACGTGCGCTCTGCGCAGGAGGTCGACAGCGTGATGGCAGAGGCCGAGCATGCAGGCGCCACCATCACGAGGCCGGCGGGCGAGACGTTCTGGGGCGGGTATTCCGGCGCGTTCGCGGATCCCGACGGGCACGCGTGGGAGATCGCCCACAACCCGCACTGGACTCTGGCCGAGGACGGCTCCGTTCGGCTCTCGCAGTCTTGAAAAGAGGACGCCTCGTGAGGAACACCTCGCGACCGGTCGGTGTAAGAAGGGCATGCGAAAGCTGCTGCTGATCCTCGGCGCCGTCCTGGTTGCTCCCCCAGCGGCGAATGCGAAGGTCTGTGCGACTGTCCGCGTGCTGCCAGAACGGCCTGTGGCCGGGAAACGCGCCGAGCTCAGGCTGACGACGTGGATGCCCTATTGGGTGCAGGGCCATGCCGAATTCGGACGGCATGCGACTCTGCCTACGCGAGATCCCTTGCGCATCCTTGTCTCGCCGCCGCGCGGAGCGGCGTTCAATGTCCGGCTTCGACGGGACCCCGCACGTCGATGGCTGTGGCGTGCCTGGCTGAGATTTTCCGTGCCTGGAAGCTGGGTGCTTTCGCCGGATGAACGGCGCTGGGCGTACGCACCTCGAAGTTGCGCCCCGACGCTGCGCGTACGCGTATCCGAGCCATAGTTCTTGACGCCGTCCGGGAGGAGGGCTACCCTCTGTGGCGAACGTATGTTCGTTCCCTGCTCCCGACCCCGAGGTGGCTTGATGCTGACAGGCCGACAGCAAGAGATCTGGAAGTTCCTGACCGACTATGTCGACGAGCACGGCTACCCGCCCACGGTGCGCGAGATCGGCGAGGCCGTCGGGCTCGCCTCGCCGAGCACAGTGCACGCGCATCTTGCGAACCTCGAGCGAGCAGGCCTGATCAAGCGCGACCCGACGAAGCCGCGCGCGCTCGAACTGCGCCGCGACCCCAAGCCCGACGCGACTAGCGCCGACGACGTGCACCGGCTGCCGCTCCTTGGCGAGATCGCCGCCGGCGGGCCGCTGCTCGCCGAGCAGAACGTGGAGGACTACGTCGCGGTACCCGAGCCCCTTGCCCGCGGCGGCGAGGAGTTCCTGCTCCGCGTCAGGGGCGACTCGATGGTGAACGCCGGGATCCTCGAGGGCGACCTGGTCGTCGTGCGCCGCCAGCAGGATGCGCGCGACGGTGAGATCGTGGTCGCGCTTGCCGGCGCCGACGAGTTGGCCGACGAGGCCACCGTCAAGCGCTTCTTCAAGGAGGACGGCCGCGTTCGGCTGCAGCCCGAGAACGATGCGCTCGAGCCGATCTACGCCGACCACGTTCAGATCCTGGGCAAGGTGACCGGGGTGTTCAGGAGCCTGTGACCGTTCGGCCGCTCAACCGCACGCTCGACCAGGAGTTGAATGCGCTCCTGCGCGGGGTGAATCTCGAGTGCCTCGTGTGCGGCGAGTTCGTCCTCCACCGCGTGGACGGGATCGCCTGCCCGGAATGTGGCGCCGAGTACGGTGAGCCGGCAGAACCGCGGCTACAATTGAGCTCGCAGGCCGGGTGACCGCGGGCCTTCGTGGCTCGAGGAAAGTCCGGACACCGCAGGGCAGGACGCTGGGGCGACCCAGGCGGCGAAAGCCGACGGAAAGTGGCACAGAAAGGAGACCGCCAGCAGCGATTCTCCGGAGACGCTGAAGGTAAGGGTGAAACGGTGGGGTAAGAGCCCACCAGCGCCGTGGCGACACGGCGGCTAGCCAAACCCCGTCCGGTGCAAGGCGAACAGGCTCCGCTCGAGACGGCCCGCCGAGGAGCCGGGTAAGCCGCAAAGACGGATGGTCATCCTCGACAGAATCCGGCTTACAGGCCTGCTACGGAAAAAGCCCTGGTAACGGGGCTTTTTCTATGGTCCCGATTCGCCGGCGACTCGTCAGGCTCGCCCCGCGGCGGGCTGACCGCGGTCTCCGTGGAACCGCTCGGCGCGGTCGCCCGGCGTGGCCTCGGAGGCCGTGTCGGCTACGAGCCGCTCCGCGACAGCGGACGCTACCACGATCAGCGTCGGTGTCGCGATTAC
>WNFZ01003881.1_pt1 | contig 27226 bp, 32 predicted proteins | sample 5400081 | NCBI WGS metagenome assembly WNFZ01 (sample SAMN13153365, study PRJNA577476) | soil metagenome | isolation source: 80 cm soil or saprolite under grassland replicate 1 | place: USA:California | collected 2016-06-15 | reverse complement strand
TTCGGCTACGACCCTGTCTTCGTCCCCGAGGGCGAGGAGCAAACCGTCGCCGAGCTGGGTGACGATTGGAAGCGCGAGCACAGTCACCGAGCGCGTGCGGCCCGTGCTTTGCGGGAAGCGGTAGGCGGCAGCGGCGCGGAGTTGTAGGCTCCCCGCGTGCTCTTCTCGCACGACACCAAAGCGGACGCCCTCGCGCGCTGCCCGTTCTTCGCAGGCCTCTCGCGCGGCGACCTCCTTGAGCTGGCGAAGGTGACCGAGGACATGGAAGTCGAGGAGGGAAAGGTGCTCACGCGCGAAGGTCAGAGCGGGAGCGAGTTCTTCGTGATCGTTGACGGCGAGGTGTCCGTCACGAAGAACGGCCAGGAGATCCGCACGCTCGGCCCGGGAGACTTCTTCGGCGAGATCGCGCTCCTGGAGGACACGCCTCGAACCGCCACCGTGGTCGCGAAGACGCCGCTTCGGTTCTTCGTGCTGACGCGCCGGTCGTTTCGCAGCCTGCTCGCGCACCAGCCCGAGCTCGAGCGGAAGGTGCTCGCCGCGCTCGAGGAGCGCGTCCGCGCCACCTCAGAGAGCTCCTAGCCTACGCAACTCCCACGCCCTCCTCGGCAGCGACGGCCTGCGCGCGTCCGCGGGTGAGCCACCAGTTCACCTCGGCGCCCAGCACGAGGATGTTCGCCATCAGATAGAGCCAGAAGAGGAGGAGGGCGAGCCCGCCGAAGGCCTGGAGCGCAACGAGCTCGCCGGCGGTCAAACGGACGAAGACCGGCAGGATCTGAAAGCTGGCTTGGAGGAGCACCGCCGCGATCACCGCGCCCGGCAGCGTCTCCCTCCACGTGAGCGCGGCGTTCGTGAGCAGGTTGTAGAGGCTCCACAGGAATCCGAAGATGAGCGCGGTCGAGATCGTGAGCGCGTACACATAAGAGAGAACGCCGCCCGCGACGCCTGCGTCCTTCGTCAGCTTGACCCCGACGGAAGCGACGACCAGCGCGACGAAGAGCACGACGAGGGAGCCGGCCACGAGGACGAGCACGAACAGCTTCTGCCGGACGAACGACCGGTTTGGAAGCCCATAGACGATGTTGAAGGCCGACTCGAGCACGCTGAAGAAGCCGAGCGAGGCCCAGAGCAGCCCGATGCCGCCGATGATCGAGAGCGAAGTGGCCTGCTCCTGGATCGAGTGCACCACGGTGACGAGCCGGTCGACCGAGCTCGCGGGGAAGGAGCGGCGGAGCTCCTCGATCAGGTAGCTCGACTCGCTCTGCTGCCCGGCGAGCGCGATCAGCGACAGGGCGAGGAAGAGCAGCGGAACGAAGGACAGCAGTGCGAAGTACGCGATCATCGCGGCCAGGTGAGTTCCCCGGTCCGCCAGGAACTTGCTCAGGATCTGACGCACGCGGCGAGGAGTCTAGGAGGGACCACTGCTGTGGTAGCTTTGGCCGGCCATGGACGCCGCCCAGGCACTCGCCGATCTGACCGAGATCTCCGCCCAGATCGAGGCGGCCGTCCTCGCCGGAACGGATGGCTCCGTCGTTGCTTCCACGTTCCAGCAGGAGGGCCGAGGACAAGAGCTTGCGCGAGCCGCCGTCGAGCTCGTGGCTGCGGCGGGCGAGGGCCGCGGCGAATCCGGCGCGCCCGAGCTCGTCCAGATCCAGGCGGCCACGCCGCGCGGCTCCGTTTTCGTCGTCCGCGACGGAGGCCACGTGGTTGCAGCCGTGACCGGCTCGAAACCCACAGTCGGTCTCGTGTTCTACGACCTCAAGACTTGTCTGCGCATGCTCGAGCGCGAGGCGGAGAAGCCGGAGAAGTCGGCTAAGGCGGACAAGGCCGAGAAGCCGACCGCGACGACGGAGAAGGTCGGCAAGGCGTCCACGCCTCGCAAGCAGCCGACGACGAAGAAGAAAGAGGAGGGCGGCAGCGATGAGAGCTCGTAACGCTCTCGCGACGCTCGGCCTCGCGGCGGGCGCGGCAGCGGCGGCGGCTCTCTGGCTCCGGCGCGGAGGATCTCCGCGCGAGCACGTCGATCTCTATTTCGCAGACGGCTCGATGATCTCGTTCGTACCCGGGTCTCCCGAAGGAGACCGGCTGCTTCCGATCGCGCGCCGCGTCCTCGCGGCCGCGCGCGGATGACAGACGCCGAGCTCGCCCGCCGGCTTCGCGAGCACGCCCTTCTCGAAGGGGACTTCGTTCTCCGCTCGGGCAAGAAGTCGACCTACTACCTGGACAAGTACCGCTTCGAGACGCATCCCGAGCTCCTGCGCGAGCTGGGGGAGCGGATCGGCGCCCGGGCGCGAGAAGCTGCGCCCGAGGCCTCCCGTCTCGCCGGGCCGGAGCTCGGCGCCGTCGCACTCGCTGCCTCGGCCTCGCTGGCCTCGGGGCTGCCCTTCCTGATCGTGCGGAAGGAGCAGAAGGATTACGGCACGGCTCGCCGTCTCGAGGGGGACTTCGAGGAGGGCGACGAGGTCTGTCTCATCGAGGACGTGGTCACGAGCGGAGGGGCGGCGGTCGAAGCCGTGAGGGCTCTCAGGGAAGGCGGGCTCACGTGCCGGACGGCGGTCTGCGTGGTCGATCGGGAGGAGGGAGGAGCCGACGCTCTCGCCCGCGAAGCGGTCCGGCTGACGCCGCTTTTCCGCGCTCAGGAGGTCATCGAGGCCTGAAAAGGCCCGCAAACCCGCATGGTTGCGTGCTGTTACGACTTGCTGTTAGGCTCCCCCGCGGTCCCGTGGCAACCGAGTAACTGGAAGGAGAGCATGTGACAAAGGCTGACTTCATCGACAAGGTCGCGTCGAAGAGTGGGCTCTCGAAGCGCGACGCGACGAAGGCTGTCGACGCTTTTCTGGATTCCATCACCGACGCGCTCCGGAGTGGCGAGGCTGTTTCGTTCACCGGCTTCGGCAAGTTCTCGCCCCAGCAGCGCAAGGAGCGCCAGGGCGTGAACCCGCGCACCGGCGAGAAGGTGACGATCGCTGCCGCCCGCGTTCCGAAATTCTCAGCAGGTAGCACGCTCAAGCAGGCCGTCAAGGGCGGCTAGCGGGGCAGGCCCCCTCCTTCCTAAGCGACGTTCCGAGGGCCGCCAGGGTGCGGCCCTCGGCGTTGCTGGTCTCGGAGGGTTTGACGAAACATCATCTGTGCCGCCGGAGGCGCGCCGCTCGCCCCCAGGCTGTGTCCTCGGTCGCCCCCGTATCTAAAGTCGATACGAGGGCTCCCTGCGTCCTTGCCTCGGAACGACCGTCCCGTCCCGGCGACGAGTGACGTTCCGCCAAACCCTCCTTGCGTACGAACGTATGTTCGCCTATCCTGTGAGGGGTGCAGCTCGCCTTCGACGCCGCCGACCGCCTCGTCGAGCTGGTCGAGGAACGGCGGGGACCGCTCTCCGTCGAGGAGGCGGCCCGCTGCCTCTTCGCACTGCGTCAAGCGCCCGCCGCCCTCGCCCGGAGCCTGCTCGAGGACGTCGTCGCCGGCGACTCACGGCTGGCCTGGCGCGGAGGCCGTGTCAGCCTTGCGTCCGAGCCCGGGGAGGAGGTGCCGCTCGAATCGGCCCGCTTCGTCGTGGTCGACCTCGAGACCACAGGGCTTCGGCCGGGTCAGTCGAGAATCTGCGAGATCGGCGCCGTTCGCGTCGACGGTCTCGTGCCGGCGGGAACGTTCGAGACGCTCGTGGATCCGGGGGAGCCGCTCCCGCGGCTCGTAGCCTCGCTGACCGGAATCGCGGACGCCGACCTGGCCGAGGCTCCTGGCTCCGCCGAGGCGGTGAGGAGGTTCCTCGCGTTCGCGGGCGACTCGGTCCTCGTGGCCCACAACGCCCGCTTCGACCTCGCTTTCCTCGACCGGGAGGTGGAGCGCCTGACGGGAAGGCGGGTGGCGGCGCCCGTCGTCGACACCGTGGGCCTTGCCCGGCGGCTGCTTGCGGGCCGAGTCTCCCGCGTGAGCCTCGCGTCGCTCGCCCACTTCTTCGGCACCTCGGTGCGACCGTGCCACCGGGCCTTGCCCGATGCCCAGGCGACCGCCGAGGTTCTGATCGCGCTCCTCGGCCTGGCGCAGGAGCGGGGGGCGCAGACGATCGCCGACCTCTGCCGGCTCGCCGCTCCGCGGAGGCGCCGGATCTACGACAAGCGCTCGCTTGCGTTCGGTGCCCCGAGCCGCCCGGGCGTCTATCTCTTTCGGGGTACCGGTGACCAGGTGCTCTACGTCGGCCGCGCGCGCGAGCTGCGCGCCCGGCTCCGTTCCTACTTCCGCACTGAGCGGCAGCGGCCGGCGGTCGAGGCGGCGATCGCCGCCGTCGAGCGGATCGAGTGGCGCGTTCTCGGTTCCGAGCTCGAGGCGGCGCTGGAGGAGCTTCGACTCCTGCGCGAGCTGCGGCCTCCCGCGAACGCGCGGGGGTCACGACCCGACCGCTACCTCTACCTGAAGCCGAAGGGGGAGAGCTTCTCCGTGACTTCGGAGCCCACGGACCTCGGCCCGATCCGCAGTCGCCGCCGGGCCGAGCTGGCGGCACGCGCGCTCGCGGGCGCGACGCCTGGCGAGCTGGCGCTTCTGACGGCGGGCGGGCCGCTCCCGCGTCTGCGCGCCAAGCTTCGAGATCTTTCAGAGTCGCTGCGCTACGAGGACGCCGCGAGGCTGCGAGACCGAATCGCTGCCCTCGAGCACGTGATCGCCCGCCTCGCGGAGCTGCAACGCCTGCGCGCCGCCGAGATCTGTCTGGTCGTACCGGCGGTCGAGGAGGGCTGGCGCCGCGCATTCTTCGTCGCGCACGGCCGGGTGGCGGCGGTCCGCGCCCTTCCTCAAGGGCCGGGGGCCGCGCTCGAGCTCGACGCAGGCGTTGCCGAGGTCCGCGCTGCGACCGCCTCCCTTGCGCCAGAGGACGCCGACGAGCTCCTCCTCGTCGGCTCGTTCCTGCGTCGGCCGCCGCCGGAGCTGACCGTGCTCCGCTTCGAGGAGATCGCATCCGGGTATGACCTCGTCGATGGCCGAGCAGCCGTGGGAGCCTGAGACCCCTGATGAGGACCTGCCCCAGGATCCGGGGATCCCGNNNNGGATCCCGGGCGGGTCGCTGGGCCCCGAACAGGACGAAGACCGCGGCATGAAAGACCCGGACGCACCGCCCGATCCGCACGGGATCGACGGGCCGGACTCCCCCTCCGAGCCTCCACCGATTCACTAAGACCGCAGATGACGCTTGTAAGCTCAAGACATGGCGCAGGACGCGGGGGTCGGCACCGAGACGACTGTCTCAGTCTTCGCTGACCGCTTGGCGGACGCAGTCGACCGGAAGCGAAGTCAGCTGCTCGTGGGCCTCGACCCACGGGCCGACCTGCTGCCTGTCGAGCTACGCGGAGAAGCGCACGTCAGCCGCGCCGCCGCCGCCGATGCGTGCGCGCGCTTCTGCAGCGGACTCGTGGACGCGGTCGCGCCGTACGTCGTGGGTGTGAAGCTCCAACTCGCCTTCTTCGAAGCGCTCGGCTCTGACGGGATGCGCGCGTTCGAAGAAGCCTGCGCGTATGCGCGGACCGCAGGTCTCCTCGTGGTCGCCGACGGGAAGCGCGGCGACATCGGCTCCACCGCCCGCGCCTATGCCGACGCCTACATCGAACAACGGAAGGGAGCGGACCCGCCCGTCGACGCGCTCACGATCAACCCCTACCTCGGAAGCGACTCGGTCGAGCCCTTCATCGCGGCTTGCAGGCGCTCCGGGACGGGCATCTTCTGCCTCGTCAAGACGACCAACGCGGGCAGCGCCGACCTCCAGGACGTCACCATGTCGGACGGCCGTCCGCTGTGGCAGCACACGGCCCAGCTCGTGAACGACTGGGGAGCGGCCCTCGTGGGCAACCGGGGTCTTTCGAGCGTCGGCGCCGTTGTCGGGGCGACATACCCGCGCGCCGTCGCCGAGGCCCGCAAGCTGATGCCCCAGGCGGTGCTTCTCTTACCCGGGATCGGGGCCCAGGGAGCGACCCCGGCCGATGTCGCGCGCGCGTTCACCAGTGGGCCCGCGAGCGCTCTCGTCTCGGTCTCCCGCTCGGTCATCTACGCCTTTCGCGTGGACGGCGCCGACTGGAGGAAGGCGGCCGCAGCGGAAGCCGCGAGGCTGCGCGGAGAGGTCTGGTCGGTTTCGGGGTGGTAGACCAGGAGCCTCCCAGTCGACTGTGGGCGGCGCGCGTCATCGCGCCACTTGCCTTCTTCGCCGCGGCGACAATCCTCATCGTTCTCATTCAACGCGGGCTCGACGGCGGTTCGACCGATACGGCCACCACCGCGACACCGCCGGTCACGTCGCCCACGACGTCGGCCGGCACGCCCTCGACGCCGGCGAAGAAACGGTTCTACCGCGTCAGGCGCGGCGACACCCTGGAGTCGATCGCCGCGAAGTTCAACACCACGGTCGACGATCTCCTCACTCTCAACCCCACCGTCGACCCGCTCGCCCTCTCGCCGCGGCAGAGGATCCGCGTCTCTTAGGAGGGCTAGGCCTTGCCCTTCCGCGTTGCGCGCACGGCATGGACGCCGGCGAGCGCGATCGTCATGAGCGGGTTCCCGAGGGAGCGGACGCGAAGGGTGCCGGCGTGGAGCTCCCGCTCGCGGCGGGGGATCATCAGGCTGCGCGGCGGGCTTCCGAGAGACACGACTCGCTGCCGCTCGGAGCGCTCCTGCCCCAGCCAGACGAAGAGGCGTGTCGGGCGCAGCTCGAACCCGCCGAGGCCGCCGAGCTGCACCTCCAGCTCGCGCTCCTTGCCCCGCACGCGCGCCGCGCTTTCCCGTCGCTCGATGCGACTCATCCCGCGATCGACTCTATACGCTGGCCCCCTGTGAGGCGCTTCGCGCTCGTCCTGTTCCTCGCCGCGACGGCGCTCACCTGGCCCGCCTGGGGCTCAGCGGCCAGTCCGCCGGCGGTCAAGGCGAAGGCGGTGGTCGTTGGCGACTCCTCCGGAACCGTGCTGTACGAGCTCCACGCCGACCAGCGGCTCGCCATGGCCAGCATCACGAAGATCATGACCGCGCTGGTGACGCTGGAGCAGACGCGGCCGGCCCAGCGCGTTCGGATCAAAGAGCAGGCGCCTTCGATCGGCGAATCGACCTTTCACCTGCGCCCCGGGGAACGCCTCCGCGTGCGCGACCTTCTCACCGCGGCGCTCGTGCAGAGCGCCAACGACGCCGCGTACGCACTTGCTGCCTACGTGGGCAACGGCAAGGTCAAGGCCTTCGTCCGCCTCATGAACGAACGGGCCGCGGAGCTCGGTCTCAACGACACGCACTACGCCCGCCCCGACGGTCTGGACGCCCACGGTCACTATTCGACCGCGCTGGACACGCTGAGGCTGGCGCGTGAAGCGATGAAGAGACGCCTCTTTCGGAAGATCGTGCGTCTGAAGGGCGGGGTCGTTGCCGGAAGAAGGCTGTACGTCTGGAACGATCTGCTGCGGCTCTATCCCGGCACCATCGGCGTCAAGACCGGGCATACGGACCGGGCGGGCTGGAGCGAGGTGGCGGCGGCCAAGCGAGACGGGCTGACCCTCTACGCCGTCCTGCTCGGGAGCCCGAGCCGAACGCGCCGGAACCGCGATCTCGCCAGCCTGCTCGACTGGGGGTTCGACCAGTATGGCCGTGTGCGGCTAATCAGCCCGGGCCGCAACTACGCGACCGCCGCGATCCCCTTCTCCGACGAACGCCTTCCTCTTGTGGCTGCCCGCGGCAGCTCGGCTGTCGTCAAGCTCGCGCGCCCGCTCGTCGAGCAGGTCTCGGCGCCGGAGGAGGTCGACCTGCCGATCGCCCGCGGCCAACAGGTCGGCGAGATCCGGATCTACGACGGTGAACGGGTCGTTGCCAGGCGGCCCCTGGTGGCAGCCGTGGCCGTCGATGAGCCGGGCCTCCGGCGGCGGGTCGGGTGGTACGCTGGGCGGGCCCTCGACGAGGCCGGCGACATGCTTTCCAGCCTCTCTCCCTTCTGATGATCGTTACCGTCACGCTGAACGCCGCAGTCGATCGGACTCTGCTCGTGCCGAACTTCCAGGTCGGGCAGCGCCATCGCGCCAGCGTCGGGTTCCTGAGCGCGGGGGGCAAGGGGATCAACGTAGGCCGGGCACTCAAGCGGCTTGGGGTCCCAGTCGTCTGCACCGGCCTGGCCGGTGGGCGGAACGGCACGCTCCTGGTCGAGGAGCTGACGCAGGAGGGGATCCTCAACGACTTCGTTCGGATCCGGGGCGAGTCGCGGACGTCGACAGCCGTTCTCGACCCGACCTCGAACGTCTACACGGAGATCAACGAATGGGGGCCGGAAGTCGCCGAGGACGAGCTCGACACGCTCCGCGAGAAGCTCGCATATCTGACGCAGGGCGCGGAGTTCGTCGTCTTCGCCGGGTCGCTTCCACGCGGCGTCGAGGCTGACTTCTTCGCCGAGGTCGTCCGTGACGCCGGGAGGCGCCATCAGCTCGCAGTAGTCGATACCGACGGCGAGCCACTCCGCGTGGGCACTGCTGCCGAGCCTTACCTCGTCACCCCCAACGTGCGCGAGGCCGAGGAGCTCGTCGGGCATGAGTTTGTGGACGAGGAGGATCTTGCGGGCGCGCTCGACGAGATCGCCGAGCTGGGCGCCCGGAACGTGCTCATCACGCTCGAGGCAGGTTGCTACGCGCTCCTGCGGGAGGACCGCAATGAAGTGCGCCTGCGAGCTCAGGTGCCCGAGCTCGATCCGGTCTCGAGAATCGGGGCGGGCGACACCCTGCTCGCTGGGTTCCTGGCGGCTCGCGCCGCGGGGCGCTCGTTCGAGGACGCCGTTCGAAGCGCCGTTGCCACCGGCGCCGCGTCGGTGCTCGAGCCCGGCCCGGGCCGCTTCGACCCCCGCGAGGCGAGCCGCCTGACGCCGCTCGTGACCGTCGAGCATCTCGAGCACGTCGCCTCTTAAGGACACGCCGGGGCCTGACCCCGACGATGTCCTATTGAGACACCGGGGTCTGACCCCGGGGCATGTCCACTGGGATCATGTCTCTCACGTCAGCGGGCCCACGGAGCCCGCAGTCCGCCGTGCTCAGTCGTCCGAATAGGGCACGACGGGGTCTGACCCCGGCGTGTTGCTTCGGGCCGTCTGCGATGAGGGCATCTCGACCGATTGGTACGATCGAAGAGGTGAGCGTTGAGCTGCGTCCGGACGAGGTGGAGCGGCTTCTCGCGCTCGAGCGCAAGTTCGCCAAAGAGGGCCTGACCTTCGACGACGTCCTCCTCGTCCCGGCCGAGTCGGCCGTCCTGCCCAACGAGGTCTCCACGCGGACCAAGTTCACGCGCCAGATCGAGCTCGAGATCCCGATCGTGTCGGCCGCGATGGACACGGTCACGGAGGCCCGCATGGCGATCGCCCTCGCCCGCGAGGGCGGCATCGGAATCGTCCACCGCAACCTCTCCGTGCAGGCACAGGCCGGCGAGATCGACAAGGTGAAGCGCTCCGAGGCCGGAATGATCGTCGAGCCCGTCACGCTCCGGCCCCGAGACCGGGTCGCCGACGCTCTCGCGCTGATGGAGACCTACCGCATCTCGGGTGTCCCCGTCACGGACGAGGCGGGGCGCCTCGTCGGCATCCTCACGAACCGCGACCTGCGCTTCGAGGACGACAACTCGCGACCCGTCTCCGAGGTGATGACGAGCGAGAACCTCGTCACCGTGCCCGTCGGAACGACGCTCGAGGAAGCGCGCGCAGTCCTCCACCGGCACAAGGTGGAGAAGCTCCCGGTCGTGGACGACGACGGCCGTCTCAAGGGGCTCATCACCGTCAAGGACATCGCCAAGAAAGTTCAGTACCCGCACGCGACGAAGGACGAGCAGGGACGCCTGCGGGTCGGCGCGGCCGTCGGCACGGGGGCGGAGGGAATGGAGCGCGCCGAGGCGCTCGTCGCCGAAGAGGTGGATGTGCTCGTGGTGGACACCTCCCACGGGCACTCCCAGGGCGTCCTCGAGATCGTCCGCGAGCTGAAGGGGCACTTCGATGTTCCCGTCGTCGCCGGCAACGTGGCGACGCCTGAGGCAACGGAGGCTCTCATCGACGCCGGCGCCGATGCGGTCAAGGTCGGAATGGGCCCGGGCGCGATCTGCACGACCCGCGTCGTCGCGGGGATCGGAGTGCCGCAGGTGACCGCCGTCTACGACTGCGCCCAGGTGGCGGCGCGCCACGAGGTTCCAATCGTCGCCGACGGTGGGATCAACTTCTCCGGGGACATCGCCAAGGCGATCGCTGCGGGGGCTGACACGGTGATGGCCGGAGGGCTCCTCGCCGGCACCGACGAGAGCCCGGGCGAGGTCGTCTTCCACCAGGGCGAGCAGTTCAAGGAGTATCGCGGGATGGGCTCGCTGGGAGCCATGCGCGAGCGCTACTCGAGCGACCGCTACTTCCAGGCCGACGTCGACGAGATCGCCAAGCTTGTTCCCGAGGGAATCGAGGGGCGGGTTGCCTACAAGGGCCCGCTCCGGAACGTCGTCCACCAACTGGTCGGCGGTCTGCGCCAGGCCATGGGCTATTGCGGCGCGGCGAGCGTCGAGGAGCTGAAGAAAGCTCGGTTCGTGCGGGTGACGGCGGCGGGGATGCGCGAAAGCCACCCGCACGACGTTTCGATCACGCGGGAAGCGCCGAACTACCGCCCCGGATCCTGATGGCCGAGACGAACGTCCTACCGCTCCCGGAGCCGGCTCCCGAGGAGCGTCCCGTCCTGGTCGTCGACCTCGGTGGCCAGTACTCGCAGCTGATCGCGAGGCGGGTACGCGAATGCCGCGTCTATTCGGAGCTGGTCCGCCATGACGCGCCCGCGCAGGCGCTGCGAGCCCGGCACCCGCGCGCGCTGATCCTCTCCGGCGGACCCGCGTCGGTCTACGCCGAGGGCGCGCCGTCGGTCGACCCCGCGATCTACGAGCTCGGCGTCCCGGTGCTCGGCATCTGCTACGGGATGCAGCTCATGGCTCAGGAGCTGGGAGGCCGGGTCGAGCCCACGGGCGTCTCCGAGTTCGGTCGCACAGAGATCGAAGCCGAGCAGGGGGAGCTCTTCGCCGGCCTTCCGCCCGGCCAGGTGTGCTGGATGAGCCACCGGGACTCCGTCACCGCGCCGCCCGAGGGCTCGCGCGTCGTGGCGGGCTCGCCGTCGACGCCCATCGCCGCCTTCGAAGACCCCGAGCGGCGGCTGTACGGCGTCCAGTTCCATCCCGAAGTCCTACACACGGCCCACGGCACCGACATCCTGAAGAACTTCCTCTACCGCGTCGCTGACGCCCCACCCATCTGGACGGCGGCCGCCGTCATCGAGGAGGAGACCACGCGCATCCGGGCCCAGGTTGGCAACGCTCGCGTGCTCTGTGCGCTGTCGGGCGGGGTCGATTCGGCCGTCGCCGCCCTGCTCGTGCACAAGGCGGTGGGAGACCAGCTGACGTGCGTCTTCGTCGACCACGGGCTCCTGCGGAAGGACGAGGCCGCTCACGTCGTCGAGACGTTCGGCCGTCACTTCCACGTGCCGCTTGTCCACGTCGACGCGCGTGAGCGCTTCCTCGGCAGGCTCGCCGGCGTCACCGATCCCGAGGAGAAGCGGAAGATCGTGGGTGAGGAGTTCATCCGCGTCTTCGAGGAGGAGGCCGAGCGCCTGGGAACGACCCGCTACCTCGTCCAGGGAACTCTCTACTCGGACGTGATCGAGTCGGGTGGCACCGAAGGGGTCGCCGAGGTCATCAAGTCCCATCACAACGTCGGCGGCCTCCCGGAGCACATGGACCTCGAGCTCGTCGAGCCGCTCCGGATGCTCTTCAAGGATGAGGTACGCCGCGTGGGCGAGGAGCTCGGCCTGCCGGACGAGATGGTCTGGCGGCACCCTTTCCCCGGCCCCGGCCTCGCCATCCGCATCATTGGGGACGTGACCGACGAGCGGCTCGAGATCCTGCGGGAGGCGGACGCGATTCTCCTCGAAGAGGTTCGCCGGGCCGGTCTCTACCGCGAGCTGTGGCAATGCTTCGCGGTCCTACCGGCGATTCGCTCGGTGGGCGTGCAGGGCGACTCGCGCACCTACGCGTACCCGATCGTCATCCGCGCGGTCACCTCGGAGGACGCGATGACCGCGGACTGGGCGCGGCTCCCCTACGACCTTCTGGAGACCGTCTCCAGCCGGATCATCAACGAGATCCCGGGTGTGAACCGTGTGGCGCTCGACCTCTCTTCCAAGCCGCCGGCGACGATCGAGTGGGAATGAGTGGGAACGCGCTAGACTTGGTCTACTAAGGCTCGCCCGACCTCTTTGACCCTTCAGACGGCCAACCTGGCCTGGAGGGCCGGAAGGGGAGGCCGTGGAGACTGACGCAACGAAGCAACGCGTTTCCCGCTTGGTCAATGACAGGGTCTATCAGGTGCTGTTGGACTTCGCGGCGGACAATGGAGAGTTCCTGTGTGAATGCGAAGGTTCGTCCTGCTTCGAGGAGGTCCCGATGAGGCTCTCGGAGTATGTGCGCCTGCGTGACCGGGAAGAATTCGTGTACGCACCTGGTCACGGCGAGACCGCGTAGCCCGGTTCCGGCCCTCGTTTACTAAGGCCCGCAGCCAAGGGGCACGATAGCCTCGCGGGCGGTGGGCCGCTACCGCTGGACGATCCTCGCGCTCGGCACCGGCGCTCAGGCGGCCTATTCAGGAGTCTTCCTGGGCATTCCGGTGCTCGCGCCGGCGCTCCGCACCGAATACGCCCTTACGCTTCCTGAAGTCGGGCTCGTGATTGCGGCCGTCAACGTCGGCTCGGTGGTGACCCTTCTTCCCTGGGGGCTGCTGGCCGATCGGATCGGCGAGCGATCCGTGCTGGCCGTCGGGCTCACTGGGGCCAGCGCGGGGCTCGTCGTGGCCGCGTTCGCTCCGTCCTTTGCCGCCTTCATCGCGGCCATCACAGTGGCGGGCGGGTTGGGAGCCGGTGTCAACGCGGCGAGCGGGCGCGCCGTCATGGGCTGGTTCGAGGAACGGCAGCGGGGCTTTGCCCTGGGGATCCGCCAGACGGCGGTGCCGCTGGGAGGGATGGCCGCGGCGCTCGCGCTGCCGCCGATCGCAGCCGCCTGGGGTCTGCGGGGCGGGCTCGTCGCGCTCGCCGGCGGGTGTTTCGTCGCGGCGCTTGCCGGTTTGAGCGGGCTCCGCGAGGCGCCCGAGATCGAGGAGGAACTGGGCGACTTGGCTCACCCCCTCAAGGACGTTCGGATCTGGCGGCTCTCCATCGGGAGCGGGCTCATCCTGGGCGCCCAGGCGAGCATCCTCGGATTCGTCGTCCTCTTCCTGCACGGGGAGCGCGGACTATCGACGGCCGAGGCCGGAGGCATCCTGGCCCTCATCCAGCTCCTCGGCGCCGCGCTCCGCATCCTCTCGGGCCGCTGGTCGGACCACGTTCGCGCGCGAATCGCCCCGCTCCGCCAGCTCGCGCTCGCTCTTGCCGTGTCGCTCCTCGTGACCGCCGCATTGACGGAAGGGCCCCTCGCTGTGCTGCTTCCGGCGCTGGTCGTGGCCGGTGCGCTCTCGCTTTCGTGGAACGCCCTCTCGTTCACCGCTGCCGCCGAGCTGGCCGGACGCGCGCGAAGCGGGGCCGCGCTCGGCTTTCAGCAGACGGCGCTCTCGGTGGCCAGCACCGCCGCTCCTCCGCTCTTCGCGGCCGTGGTAGCAGCGAGCTCGTGGGGTGTCGGCTTTGGGCTCGCCGCCCTCTTTCCGCTCGCGGGGCTGGCCGTCCTCCGGCGCCTCGCGATCTAAAGACTAGGTCTCCGAGTCGAGCTCGTCCTCGGCCTGTTCACCGTGCTCGACGATGTCGCCCTCCTTGAAGAGGATGTCCTGGAGCACCGTGCGCCATTTGTCGTTGCGCCGGGCCAGGAACTCGAGGTTCATGGCGAAATGCTTGAACTCCTCCTGCTGGGCATTCTCCATGATGGCGTGGGCCTGAGGATCCTTCTCGAGTGCGAGACGCTGCTCGTACCAGCCGATGGCCTCCGCCTCCTCGATGAGCGACGTGCAGATGCGGGCGAACGTCCGCACCTCCTCGGATAGCTCGCCGGCCGGTTCGTGGTACTGCTCGAAGGGCACGTTCTGATTGTTCCGCTTCGTCACCTGCGCAAACCGTCAGCAGCTAGCCTCTCGCGCGTGAGCTCCGTCGAGACCGTCCGCGCGCGACTGGGCACGCCCACCACGCAGCGCATCCTGCGGTGGGGCGGACCGGTTGTCTATGGAATCGCCCTGGGCGCCTATCTCTGGAGAGACGGGCTGCCGCTCTCGCGCGACCGGCTGCTCATGTGGATCCTGCTCGGTCTCCTCGCCTTCTCGATCACGAACGTCCGCGGCTGGATCCGGAGCGTCGTTCTCGAGTGGATTCCGTTTGCCCTCATCCTCTGGGTCTACGACCTGCTGCGGGGCCAAGCCGACGGGCTCTTCTTCCAGGCGCACGTGGAGCCCCAGCTTCGTGCCGACGAGATCCTCTTCGGAGGCACCGCGCCGACTGTGTGGCTCCAGGATCATCTCTGGAACGCCTTTCATCTCCACTGGTACGACTACGGCGCCTGGCTCGTCTACGTGAGCTATTTCGTCGGGACGTACATCGTGGCGGCCTTCCTCTGGTGGGTGAACCGGCCGCTCTTTCGCCGCTACGTCGTCACCGTCTCCGTGATCGCGATGATGGGCTTCACGACGTATGCGCTCTTCCCAGCGGCACCGCCGTGGATGGCCAGCCAGCTCGGCGCGCTCGAGCCGACGACCCGCTCGATCGGGATCATCTGGAGCCACATCCCCGTCGCGCACTTCAACACGCTGTTCGAGAAGGGGACGCAGTACGCCAACTCGGTCGCCGCCGTCCCGTCGCTGCACGCGGCGTACACGCTCCTCATCGCGCTCTTTCTCTGGCGCTTCACACCCTGGTGGGGCCGCGTCCTCCTCGCGCTCTACCCGTGGGCGATGGCCTTCGCGCTTGTCTACACCTCGGAGCACTACTTCGTCGACATCCTCCTCGGCTGGGGCTACTGCCTCATTGGCTACCTGGCTGTGAACCGCATCGCCGACCGGATTGCGAAGCGGCGTGCGGAGCCCGCCGCAGCTACCTGATCGAGAAGCCGGTGAGGCCCTGCGGCTCCTCGGCGCACTCGTAGACACGCTCGACTCGCGCTCCCTCGGGGCCTTTCCACGCGAACGCGCTGAGGCGCGCGACCGCGTCTTCGTCCCCCTCGAGGACGGCTTCGACCGTGCCCTCCGGAGTGTTGCGCGCCCAGCCCGCCACCCCGTTGCGCTCGGCGAGCGTTCGCAGCGTGTCGCGGAAGAACACACCCTGGACGCGCCCGTGGATGACGAGCCGGCGCCTGACCACGGGGATAGGCTACGCGCCTTGTCTGAGCCGGCTCCGCCCATCCGGCGCAATACGATCCTTCTTGCCGCCTCGCTGGCAGCGAACTCGGCGATGCTCCAGCTTTCGGCCGCCGTGGCGACGCTCACGGTGGTTCTCGTCGTGGGTGTGAAGGGACTCGTCGGCCTCGGACCGGCGATCGTGCTGGGAACCGGCGCTCTCTTCGCGCTCCCGGCCGGCCGGGCAATGGACCGCTTCGGCCGCATCCCCGTGCTTGTCGCCGGTTTCGCCCTGGGCGTCGTGGGCGGTGTGCTGGCCGCGGTCGGCGCAGGGCTCGACCTGGCGCTTCCGGTCCTCGTCGGCCTCGTGTGCGTCGGCGCGGCGAGCGCCACGGCCTTGCTCGCGCGGACGGCGGCGGGCGACATGTACCCGCCCTCGCGACGCGCGCGGGGTATCTCGTATGTGCTCTTCGGGGCCGTCTTCGGCGCCATCCTCGGGCCGGCGGTCTTCAGCCCGCTGCTTACAGACAGGGAGCTCGACGCGGATGCGCTCGTCCTCCCCTGGATCGCGGCGGCCGGCTTCATGGTCCTCGGCCTCGTGCTTGTCGCAGCGGTCCGTCCGGACCCCCGGCGCATCGCGCGGATGATCGGGGCGCCCGAGCGTGGGGAAGTTGGCGGCGTTGCCGCGCCGCTCGCAGAGATCCTCCGCCGCCCGGGTGTTCTCCCGGCGCTGCTCGCCGCGCTCGCGAGCTTTGCCGTGATGGTCGGGATCATGACTCTGACCGGCGTGGTCGTCGTCGAGCAGGGCCACCCGGCACGGGTCGTCTTCCCGATCATCGGCGCGCACGTGATCGGGATGTACGCGCTCGTGATCGTGGTCGGCGGCCTGATCGACCGCGTCGGCCGTACGCGAGCCCTTGTCGGCGGGCTTCTCGTCATGGCCGTCTCGGCGGTGAGCCTCCTGTGGGTGACCAGCGTCGGCGCCTTCGCCTTCACGCTGTTCGCGCTCGGGCTCGGCTGGAGCTTCTCCTTCGTCGCGGCAACGGCGCAGCTCGCGGACGCGACGGCTCCGGCCGAGCGCGGCCGGCTCCTCGGCTTCAACGACCTGCTGGCGGGGCTGACGGGTGCAGGACTCTCTCTGCTCGGCGGCTACGCCCTCCATGCGATCGGGGTCGCGGCCCTCGGGGTCGGCGGGCTTCTGCTCGTCCTTGCCCCTGCGGGCTGGATCGTGCGCTACTCGTTGCGCCTGCGCGCTCTCGGGCTGGCGCCGTCGAGGGCCGACTGACGCTGCTAGAATCGGGCCTCGGCGGGCATCCGGTCCGCCGCTTTTTCTGCCCGATGAAGACCTACTCCGCCAAGCCGAAGGAGATCGAGCAGCGCTGGTACCTCGTCGACGCCGAGGGCCAGACGCTCGGCCGTCTCGCCACGCGCATTGCCGACACCCTTCGTGGCAAGCGCAAGCCCGTGTACACGCCCCACATCGACACGGGTGACTTCGTGGTCGTCGTCAACGCGGAAAAGATCGCAGTGACCGGCAAAAAGCGCGAAGAGAAGATCTATTACCGCCATTCCGGCTATCCGGGCGGCCTGCGGGAGCGCACCTTCGCCGAGGAGATCGAGCGCCGGCCGACAGAGGTGCTCCGCAAGGCGGTCAAGGGCATGCTCCCGCGCAACCGTCTCGCGCGTCGGCAACTGACAAAGCTGAAGGTCTACGCCGGCCCCGACCATCCGCACGAGGCCCAGAACCCGAATCCGCTTCCCGAATGAGCCAGATCGCTCAGTACCGAGGTACCGGCAAGCGCAAGACTTCGATTGCGCGCGTGATCCTGCGTCCGGGGGACGGCGGGACGTGGGTCAACGGCCGGACGATCGAGGAGTACTTCCCGCGGGCGGCATTGCGCACCATGGCCACCGCCCCGCTCAGGGTTGCCGGGGTCGAGGGGCGCTTCGACATCCGCGCACGCCTCCAGGGCGGGGGTCCCACCGGCCAGGCCGGCGCTCTTCGCCACGGCATCGCCCGAGCTCTGGTCGAGGCCGATCCCGAGCTGCGGACCGCGCTCAAGCGCGAGGGCTTCTTGACGCGCGATGCTCGCATCGTCGAGCGCAAGAAGGCAGGGCTGCACAAGGCGCGCAAGGCGCCGCAGTTCTCCAAGCGCTAGCACTGGGTTTGGCACGCGGCCTCTTCGGGACCGACGGGGTTCGAGGCGTCGTCGGTCAAGAATTGACTGAAGAGCTCGTCGAGCGACTAGGGCGCGCGTTCGCGCTTTGGACGGAAGGCGCGCCGGTGCTTATCGGACGAGACACCCGCGCGTCGGGGCCCGCGCTCGAGCGGTCCCTGAGCTCGGGCCTGTCTGCAGGAGGCTCCGCCGTGATGCTCGGCGGCGTGCTGCCAACGCCGGCCGTAGCCCTTCTCGCCCGGGACGGAGGCGCGGTTGTCTCGGCCTCGCACAACCCGCCTGAATACAACGGGGTCAAGTTCTTTCTCGAGGGGTGGAAGCTCGACGACCGTGAGCAGCAGGAGATCGAGGCCCTGGTCGAGACCACGCCGATGGACGGTGGGGGGACGGCGCAATCGGAGCCGCCGGATCTTTCCCAGCGCTACGTCGACCTTGTGTGCGAGCGCTTCGGCTCGCCGCTGAAAGGCCTTCGCGTCGTGGCCGATTGCGCCAACGGCGCCATGTACGAGGCTGCGCCGGCAGCGTTCACGCGACTGGGTGCTCATGTTGTCACTGTAGGCAACCGACCGGACGGCACGAACATCAACGTCGGTTGCGGCGCGACAGACCTCTCGCTTCTCCAACGGACGGTCCAAGAAGGCGAATTCGACCTGGGCGTCGCCTTCGACGGCGACGGGGACCGGATGCTGGCCGTCGACGCTGCCGGCGGCGAGCTGGACGGGGACCAGATCCTTGCGGTCGTCACCCTCCATCTGGGCGTCGATCTCGTGGCGGTCACCGAGATGACGAACCTCGGCTTTCACCGGCTGATGGAAGAACGCGGCGTGCGAGTGGTGACGACAGAGGTCGGAGACCGCTACGTCGCCGAAGCTCTCCGCCGCGAAGGCGGCGTGCTCGGGGGCGAGCAGTCCGGCCACCTCATCTACCTCGAAGGACATACGACCGGAGACGGGCTCGTCGCCGCACTCTTGCTCTGCCGCGCAGTCGTGGAAAGCGGCTGCCCGCTTGCGGAGCTCGCAGCGGAACTGGCGAAGCTTCCGCAGGCGAAGACGAACGTTCCTGTGCGTTCAAAGGAGATTTCGCCCTCGCTTCGAAGGGAGATCGACGAACTTGCAGGCGGCGGGCGGGTAGTCGTCAGGGCGTCCGGGACCGAGCCGGTCGTGCGGGTTCTCGCGGAGGCGGAGACGGAAAAGGACGCCTCGGCCCTCTGTGCTAGGATCGCGGCTAGCGTCTCGAATACCGAGGCTACGACTCGGCCGGCATCGCCCTGCTCGAGGACGAGGGCCTCGAGCACGTCCGCGCGGTCGGCAATCTCGATCAGCTGAAGGCGAGGAAGGAGCTCGACGGCTCGGCCTCGGGGACTGGGGTCGGCCATACACGGTGGGCGACACACGGCAAGGTCTCGTACGAGAACGCGCACCCGCTGACAGGTTGCGTCGAAGACGAGGTCGCGATCGTCCTCAACGGCATCGTGGAGAACTTCCGAGAGCTGAAGGAATCGCTCGAGCAGGACGGCCATGCGTTTTCCTCGGAGACCGACGCCGAAGTCGTCGTTCATCTGATCGAGCACCACTACGCGGGCGACCTCGTCGAGGCCGTGCGGGACGCGTACGCGGAGCTGGAGGGCCATTTCGCCTTCGTTGTCATTCACCGCGACCATCCCGACATGCTGGTCGGGGCGCGTCTCCAGTGCCCACTCGTGGTCGGGATCGGGGAGGGGGAGATGTTCCTCGCCTCGTCGATCGCCGCGTTCCTCCGCGACACCCGCCGCGTGCAGCTGATCGAGGACGGCGAGGTCGTCGCGATCACGAAGGACGGCGCCAGCTTCTACTCGGTCGAGGACGGCCCGCGCGAGCGGGAGGAGTTCGAGGTCGACTGGGACGACGAGGCGGCCGAGAAGCACGGCTACGAGACCTTCATGCTCAAGGAGATCTACGAGCAGCCCCAGGCAGTCGCGGACACGATCGGCGACCGAATCCGCGCCGGGCGTCTCGAGTTCGAAGACATCGGGCTGACCGACCTCGAGACCCAAAATCTCCGGCGGATGGTCGTCCTCGCGACGGGGACGGCCTACCACGCCGGGGTCGTCGGCCGTTACGTAATCGAGGAGTGGGCGCGCCTGCCCTGCGAGCCCGACATCGCGAGCGAGTGGCGCTACCGCAATCCCGTGCTGACGAAGGACACGCTCGTCGTCGGCATCTCCCAGTCCGGCGAGACGCGCGACACGATCCACGCGATCCGGCTCGCGCGCGAGACCGGCGCCCGCACCGTCGCGATCACGAACATGATGGGCACCCAGATCACCCAGGAGGTAGAGACGGTTCTCTATACGCGTGCGGGCATCGAGATGGCTGTCGCCGCCACGAAGACCTTCACGGCGCAGGTCACGCTCCTCTACATGCTCGCGCTGAAGCTCGCCGAGATCCGGAACACCCTTCCTCCTGAGGAGATCGCCAGCCTGGTCGCAGAGGTGGATGGGCTTCCCGGCAAGATCGCGGCTTACCTCGACGGCGACCATCCGATCGAGGAGATCGCGCAGCGCCATCACCGCGCGCCTTTCTTCCTCTACCTCGGACGTCACATCGGCCTGCCCGTCTCGCTCGAGGGCGCGCTGAAGCTGAAGGAGATCTCCTACATCCCGACGGAGGCTTATTCAGCGGGCGAGATGAAGCACGGGCCCATCGCTCTGCTCGATTCCGAGACGCCCGTCGTCTGCGTCGCCACCGACTCGCACGTCTACGACAAGGTGGTCTCGAACATCCAGGAGGTGCGCGCACGCGGCGCCGAGGTGATCGCGATCGCGACGGACGGCAACGAGGACATCCAACACCACGCCGACGACGTCGTCTTCGTGCCGCGGACGCATCCGTTCCTGCAGGCGACGCTCGCGGTCATCCCGCTCCAGCTTCTTGCCTACCGGATCGCGCGCCTGCGCGGCCTCAACGTCGACCAGCCGCGCAACCTCGCCAAGACCGTCACGGTCGAGTAGCCGGCCTGTCGCCCGCCCCCGGTGTAGGAGGGGCGAAAGGAGGCGGGTATGCGAGCACTTCTACTCGGGGTCGTCGTCGTGACGACGCTCGTTGCGGCAGAGGCAGCGAGCGCGGGTTGCTGGGCAACCGTCGGGCTTGCGCCGCCGCCCCCGGAACCGCTCCCGGGGAGGCATGGGCGGCTGAGATCACGGTCTTGCAGCACGGGCGAAACCCGCTGCCGGAGGCGGCAAAGGCGCGGCCGCAGGTGACGATCGTGAACGCCGACACGGGGGCGCGGAAGACGTTCACGGCCGTCCCGACCGACGTGAGCCGCGGCGTCTACGAGGCGAGCGTGGTCTTCCCCTCGGCGGGCAGCTGGCGGTACGAGGTGTTCGACGGGTTCACGCCGTACCTGCGCGCAGACGCACACGTTCTCGGCCGTCTCGATCGGGGGCGGGGCGAGCGCGAGCGGGCCGGGAGGACCCGAGGCGGAGTCCTTCCCGCTCTGGGCGGCCGTGGGCGGGGGCATCCTGCTGCTCGGGGCGCTCGGCGCCGCCGCCTTCGTCGCTTCGCGGCGGAGCGGGCTTCCCCGCGGAGGCCAGGCCTAGGAGGCGGGACCGGGAGGGCGGCGCAGGCGCTTCGTCTGCCCGCGCCGCTTCTTCTCCTCGAGGCGTCGCTCCCGCGCCGCGGCCGTGGGCTTCGTCGGCCTGCGCTTGCGCGGCACGCGAACACCGGCGCGGATGGCCTCCCCAAGGCGCTCGAGCGCGAGCTCCCGGTTCCGCGACTGGCTGCGCTCGTCCTGCGCGATCGCCCGGACCACGGGCCCGGTCCGCGCAGTCAGGCGCTTTTTCTGACCCTCAGACAGCGTCGCCGAGCGGGCGACGTCGAAGACCGCCTCGACGCGCGTCTCCGTCTTCTGGGCGTGCTGGCCGCCCGGCCCGCTCGAGCGGGAGTAGCGGAGCTCCACCTCTTCGAGGGGAATCGCCAGCCTCGAGGTCACCTGAATAGACTCGCGCGGAATGACGGCCATTCTGCTCGACATCGACGGTGTGCTCCATGTTTCCGGCGACCCGATCCTGGGCGCGGCCGACGCCGTGCGGGCCCTGCGCGCGGACGGCCACCGGCTCCGCTTCGTCACGAACAACACCACGCGCGCCCGCGCGGGCCTCGCTCGCGAGCTGCAGGCAATCGGCATCGAGCTCGACCAGGACGAGATCAGCACGACACCCATCGCCGCTGGAAAGCTGCTCGAAGGGATGCGCGTGCTCGCGCTGACGATGTCTTCCGTCCGGGAGGATCTCGCCGCGCACGTCACTCTCGTGGAGGAAAACGCCGAGGCGGTGCTCCTCGGCGGAGCAGACGAGACCGCCGAGACAGGCGAGGTCTTTGCCTACGAGAACCTCAACCGGGCCTTTGCGTCTTTGCGCGAGGGCGCGAGGCTCGTCTGCTTGCACAAGAATCGCTGGTGGCAGACGGCCGACGGACCGCGTCTCGACGCAGGAGCCTTCGTGGCCGGGCTGGAGTACGTGGCCCAGGTCGAAGCGGAGGTCGTCGGAAAGCCGACTGCCGCGTACTTCGAGGCCGCGCTCGCCGAACTCGACTCGAAGCCGAGCGAGGCGGTCATGGTCGGCGACGATGTCGAGGCGGACATCGGCGGCGCGAAGCAAATCGGCATGCGCGGGGTGCTCGTCCGGACGGGGAAATTTCGTCCCGCGGCGCTCGAAGAAGCGGATCCGCAGCCCGATGCCGTCATCGGTTCCATCGCCGAGCTTCCCGCCTGGATCGAAGCGGAGGCGGCGTGAAGGTCGGCCTCGACGTAATCGAGATCCGGCGGGTCTCGGGCGCCCTCGAGCGCTACGCGGCGTTTCGCGAGCGCTGTTTCACCGAGGCCGAGCGCGCCTACTGCGACTCCCGTCCCAATCCCGCACAGCATTACGCGGCCCGCTTCGCCGGCAAGGAGGCGGTCGGGAAGGCGCTGGGGTTCGGCGTCGCGCGCGCCTTCGCGTGGAAGGATGTCGAGATCGCCGGCCGCCCCAAGCCGGACGTCCGCCTCTCGGGCCGAGTCGCGCAGTGGGCCCGGGGCGTCGGTGCCGGCCCGATCGACCTCTCCATGACCCACTCCAAGGACATCGCCGCGGCCGTCTGCGTCGTCGCCGATGCGCACTGAGCCGCTTTACACCGCGGACGAGATGCGCGCCGCCGAGGAGGCCTACGAGGGCACCACCCTCGAGTTGATGGAGCGCGCTGGAATCGCGACCGCTGAGGCGATCCTCACGCATTACCCGGAAGCCGCCACCGTCTCGGTCTGGTGCGGCACGGGCTCGAACGGGGGCGACGGGTTCGTCGTCGCCCGCAAGCTCCACGAGGCCGGGCGCACCGTCGAGATCCGGCTCCTCGGCGATGAGGAAAAGGTGGCGGGCGACGCCGCGGAGAACCTGCGACGCGCGCGAGAAGCGGGCCTTCCGTTCGTGGAAGTGGGCGAGGAAGGCGAGGTCGTCGTCGACGCCCTCTTCGGAACGGGCTTTGCCGGCAAGCCGCGCCGGGAAGCGGCCCAGCGGATCGAGGAGCTGAACACTCTCGGCGCGCCGGTGGTCGCCGTCGACGTCCCGAGTGGTGTAGATGCCTCGAGCGGGGAGGTTGCCGGCCCCGCCGTCCGCGCGGAGCTGACGGTTACCTTCCACGCCCGGAAGGTAGGCCTCGCGGTCGCTCCGGGGCGCTTCCACGCAGGCGAGGTCGAGGTCGCCGACATCGGCTTGCGACAGTTGGAGACTCGTCACATGCGTGTCCGCCCGGAGATTCTCGAGCTCGTACCGCGGCGGGGGCCCGAGGACAACAAGTACTCGGCCGGCTCGGTCCTCGTGGTCGGCGGCTCGAGGGGGAAGACTGGCGCTGCCTGCCTAGCCGCCGAGGCCACGCTGCGGGCCGGAGCGGGGATCTGCACGGCTTGCGTCCCTGCCTCGCTCGAGTCCATCTTCGAACAGCGGCTGCTCGAAGTAATGACCCGGGCGTGTCCCGATGAGGACGGCGTCATGACCATGGACGCCGCGGACACGATCATCGAAGCTGCCGAGCGCGCCACCGCCGTCGCTCTCGGCCCAGGGCTTGGCCGCACGGACGGCACGCGCGCGCTCGTGGGCTACCTCCTCGATCGCCTGGACAAGCCGATCGTTCTCGACGCGGACGGTCTATGGGCAGTCGCCGGCCACCTCGACTGGGTGTTCAGCCGCGACGCTCCAACTGTCCTCACTCCTCACGAGGGCGAGCTCGCGAGGGTGCTGGGCCGCAAGTCCGAGTGGGTCCGGGCGCGCCGGTTGCACGCCGCCCGGGCAGGCGCGGACGACGTCGGCGCCGTCGTCCTCCTCAAGGGGGCGGACACGATCGTCGCGGCGCCCGGCCGAGGCGTGCTCGTCTCCGATCTCGGGAATCCCGGGCTGGCGACCGCGGGCGCCGGAGACGTGCTGACCGGGATCGTGGCCGCCTTCCTCTCCAAGGGAATGGAGGGGCGTCTCGGCGCTGCAACCGCCGCTGCCAGCCAGGGCGTGGCAGCCGATCTCGCCGCCGAGCGTCACGGGGCGGCGGGACTCCTGGCGGGCGACGTGGTCGAGGCTCTCTCGCTCGCTCTCTCGTGAGTCGGCGCTCCGAGCTCACGATCGATTTGGGCGCGCTCCGGCGCAACGTGGCCCGCATGCGAGAGGCCGCCGCGCCGGCGGAGCTCTGGGCGGTCGTCAAGGCCGACGCCTACGGGCATGGGCTGATCGACGTCGCACGCGCGGCGCTCGGGGCCGGCGCGGGCGCGCTCTGCGTCGTGACGGCGCAGGAGGGCGAAGCCCTGCGACGGTCGTTTGCCGACGCTCGGATCCTCGTGATGGCGCCGCTGGCGACCGGAGAGGAGGCAATCGCGCGGGCTGCGCAGCTCGAGGTCGCGCTTTCCTCGCCGGCGGCCCCCGAAGGCCTCGCTCTCCATCTCAAGGTCGACACCGGCATGGGCCGGTGGGGGATGAGCGTGGAGGAGGCCGAGACGGTCCCGCGAGAGCGCGTTGTCGGGCTCATGAGCCACCTGGCCACCGCCGACGAGGACGATTCGACTTACGCGCGCGAGCAGATCGCACGCTTCGCGGAAGTTGCGCGGCGGTTCGGCGGCGTTCCGGCGCATCTCGCGAACAGCGCCGCGACGCTCGCCTATCCGGAGGCTCGCTTCGCCGCGGTGCGCTGCGGCGTCGCGCTCTACGGACTCTCCCCATTCGGCGACGATCCCGCGAACCACGGGCTCGAGCCGGTCCTCTCCTGGCGGAGCTACGTCGCCGTCGCCAAGACGGTCGCGGGAGGCGGCAGCGTCGGCTACGGACGCCGCTTCGTCGCCGAGCACCCGACTCGCGTCGGAGTTGTCCCGGTGGGGTACGCGGACGGCTTTAGGAGGGGCCTGATGGGCACCCAGGTCGTCGTGGGAGGCTCACGCCGGCATGTGGTCGGGGCTGTGTCGATGGACGCCCTCGTCGTCGAGCTGGACGAGGAGGAAGCGGGGGCGCCCGTGACGCTGCTCGGCGACGGTGTCCTCGCCGAGGAGCACGCCCGCCACCTCGACACGATCAATTACGAGATCACGACGGCAATCCGCTCGGATCCGCTCCGGACCGACCGGAGGGTCGTCGATGGATGAGCGCATCCGCACCGCGGTGGCAGGCGTCGAGGCCTACGTGGTGGGCGGTGCCGTCCGGGACGAGCTCCTCGGGCGCCCGGTGGTGGATATCGACGTCGCCACGCATGACCCCGAGGTGGCCGCGCGCATCTATGCGGGCCTGGCCAAGGCGGCCCTCTTCCCGCTCTCCGAGCGGCATGGAGCCTGGCGCGTGGCCTTCCGAGGCGGGAGAACCGTCGACTTCACGCCGCTTCGCGGGGGGATTGAGGACGACCTGCGGACGCGGGACTTCACCATCAATGCAATCGCCATGCCGGTCGCGGGTGGGGAGAGAATCGATCCGCTGAAGGGCTTCCCGGATCTGCAGGCGCGTCGTCTCCGGGCCGTGTCGGAAACGGTCTTCGAGGACGATCCGCTTCGGCTTCTACGTGCCGTTCGGCTGGAGGACGAGCTGGGCTTCGCGCTCGACGAGCAGACTGAGCGGCTTGTGCGCGAGCACGCCGAGCTCGTGACGGAACCCGCGGGCGAGCGCATCTTCGGCGAGCTCGAACAGCTGACCCCCGACGGTTTTCGCCGTGCCGAGGAGCTCGGCCTGCTCGCCCCGCTCGGCGGCTCGCTCGACCGTCTTAAAGAGGTCGATCTCGTCGACTCGCCGGGCTTCCTGCTCGCCACGGTCTTCGGCGAGAACCTCGAGCGACTGCCGATCTCGAACGAGCTGCGCCGCTTCGCCCGAACGCTTCTCCGTGCGGAGCGTCCGGCGGACGATTCCGCCCGCGCCGTCTACCGTTTTCGTCACGCGACCGAGCCCTGGGCGCTCTCGGCGCTCGCCTACCTGGGCGCCACCGATCTTTACGCGGCGGTCCGCGCGGCGCGCGCCGAGGACCCGACCGAGCCCCTGCTCCGGGGGGAGGACATTCTCGCGCTCGGCGTCGAGCCGGGCCCCGAGGTCGGCCGCCTGCTCGACCTCGTCGCCGAGGAGCGGGCCGCGGGAACCATCTCCACGCGCGACGAGGCGCTAGAGCTCGTTCGGCGAGAGCTGCAGAACCCCTAGGAGCGCCACTTGATGGTGCAGCCGACAGGCGGCACCTCGGCGGGGTCGGGCTCGCCGCCGTCGAGCACCGCGTCGAGAGCCCGACGCAGGTAGGGATCCGCGCCATCCGGATCCTGGTGGTCGGAATCCGGTGTCCCGTGGTAGGCGAGACGGTGCTCGCTGTCGAAGAGGAACACCTCAGGCGTGCGGGCGGCTCCGTATGTCGACGCCACTTCCTGCGTCTCGTCGTAGAGGAACGGGAAAGCGAAGTCCTTCTCCTCCGAGCGTTGCTTCATCTCGGCGATACCGTCGCCGAGATAGCCCGCGTTCGAGTTCACGGCGACGAGGCCCGCGCGCCCCCCGTAGTCGCGCGCGACGTCGTTCAGCCGATCCTCCCAGGCGACCACGTACGGGCAGTGGACGCAGGAGAAGACGACGGCGACAGGCTGCCCAGGGAAGTCGTCGAGCGAATGGGTCTTCCCGTCGATTGCCGGGAGCTCGAAGGGCGGGGCGGGGTCTCCGAGCGCGAGTCGGGCCATGCGCGCCATGCTATCGACGTGAGGCCGCTCTACGACGCCGTCGGGGTGGGGATGTGGGCCTACTCCAACGCGGCCTTTCGCGTCGTCGTCGTCGGCCCGCGGCGCTTCCGCCTCGAACCGCGGACGCTGATCGTCTCGACGCACCGTCGGGAGACCGACGTGCCCGTCATCGCCCCGCTTCTGTACTTCGGGGCCCGGCTCTGGCGCCATCGCGACGAGCGGATGAGCTTCGCCGCCCGCGACGACATGTTTCTCCCCGGCTTCTTTGCCGGGTTTCCGCCGGACCTCTCTCCGAGGGCGCGCCGGCTGCTCTTCCCCATCGGAGTCAGGAGATTTCTCCCGCGTGTCCAGGTGCATCCGATCTCAAGCGCGAGCGTCGCCCGCGCCGGAGAGCTTCTTCGCTCCCACCCTGACAGCCCCTTGGAGAGGCTGGTGCCCGTGACCCTTGCCGACGAGTTCCGCTCGCGCTCCGGCGGCCACCGCTTACCCCTTCCTCAGAGTGGCGGCGACGTGCTGCGCGGTGAATATGCAGACCTCCTCTGGCTGCCGGTGACGCGGCAGGAGGTGCCGGACCTGGACGGTTTCT
>WNFZ01001006.1_pt1 | contig 27248 bp, 29 predicted proteins | sample 5400081 | NCBI WGS metagenome assembly WNFZ01 (sample SAMN13153365, study PRJNA577476) | soil metagenome | isolation source: 80 cm soil or saprolite under grassland replicate 1 | place: USA:California | collected 2016-06-15 | reverse complement strand
CGCGTCGATGATCGCTCGGGAGCTCGAGCCCGGCTCGCGCGACAGCAACATGAACTCCGAGAGTCGCGCCGTTGCGAGCCTGCCGTGCCTTAGCGGCGCGAGTCCCGGCTTCGCGACGCCGACGATCTCGTCCTCGAGGAACGGCTCAAGCGTGATGCGGTCGTCAGCCTCCACCGCGCCGACGAGCGCGAGTTGGACGCGGCCGCCGAGCAGGCGCTTGAGGATCTCGTCGCTCGCCGCGATCTCGACCTCGACCGACACGCCGGGATAGGCGCGGCGGAAGCAGCCGAGCGTGTCGGGAAGGAGGTACACGCCGGGAGCGGTCGACGCGCCGAGGCGGATCGTGCCCGTCTGCAGTCCCGCGAGCGCACCGAGCTCCTCCTCCGCGGCGCCGAGCGAGAAGAGCGCCTGCGCCGCGCGTGCGGCGAGCACCTGCCCTGCCTCGGTGAGCCGACTGCCCCGGCCGGTGCGCTCGACGAGCCGTTGCCCTGCGGCGGCCTCGAGCAGGCGCAGGTGCTGGCTCGCGCTCGGCTGCCCGATGCCGATCGCGGATGCCGCCGCGGACAGGCTTCCCTGCCGCCCGATTTCCACCAGCAGTCGCATCCGCGTGGTGTCCCAAAGCTCCCGGAGCGGCGTCGTTGCACTCATTCCGTCTACCGATAGCAGCTATCGGCAACTTCGTCTAGCTCGATCATGGAGACGGCCCTACCTTGGTGGCGTGATCGTGCGCCCGTTCCTGTACAACGCGGTCACCGTCATTTCGTGACCGCTCAGGTCCGGCTGGGACTGCGCGCGAACGCGGCGCAGTTCTCGATCCTCGTCGGCCTCAACGCACTCGTCGGCGCCCTCGTCGGGCTCGAGCGCAGCGTTCTGCCCCTCATCGGGCAGCGCGACTTCCACCTCGCCTCTTCGGCCGCCGTGCTCGCGTTCGTCGTCGCCTTCGGAGCCGCGAAGGCCGTCGCGAACCTGGCCGCGGGAGCGCTCGCCGACCGCACCGGACGCAAGCGCTTGCTCGTGATCGGTTGGCTGCTTGCCGCACCCGTTCCCGTCCTGATCGGGGTCGCGCCGACGTGGTCGCTGATCGTGTTCGCGAACGTGCTGCTCGGCGCGAATCAGGGGCTTGCGTGGTCGATGACGGTGCTCATGAAGATCGACCTCGCAGGTCCGGCGCGCCGGGGCCTTGCCCTCGGCCTAAACGAGTCCGCCGGCTACCTCGGGCTCGCCGCCACCGCCTTCGCAAGCGGCGTCCTCGCATCGACGATCGCGCCGCGAACCATCGTCTGGGTCGGCGCGCTCGTCGTCACGCTGTCGGGCACGCTCGTCTCGATCCTCTTCGTGCGCGACACGGGGGCCCACGTCACCCACGAGCAGCGCACAGCGGGCGAATGCGGCCCGCTGCCGCTGCGCTCGGCCTTCGCCGAGAGCAGCGTGCGCCATCCGGTGCTGCGGGCCTGCTCGCAGGCCGGACTCGTCAACAACCTGAACGACGCACTCGCATGGGGACTCGCGCCGTTGTACCTCGCGGCGCACGGTGTCAGCGCCGCGCGAATCGGCGCAGTCGCCGCGACGTATCCGGCCGTGTGGGGATCCCTCCAGCTCGGCACCGGCTGGCTGTCCGATCACGCCGGCCGCAAGCCGCTGATCACGGTCGGGATGCTCGTGCAGGCAGGCGCGCTGGCGCTGCTCGTCGGCGGCGGCGGCGCATTCGCGCCCGCACTCGGCGCGGCGGTCCTGCTCGGCGCCGGCACGGCTCTCGTCTATCCAACGTTGATCGCCTCGGTCTCCGACGTCGTCGAGCCGCGTCGACGGGCGTCCGCTCTCGGCGTGTACCGGTTCTGGCGGGACGGCGGCTTCGTTGCCGGGGCGCTTCTCGCCGGCTTCGCCTCGGACGCGTTCGGCGCGGGCGCGGCGATCGCTACGGTGGCTGCCCTCACGGCGGCGAGCGGGCTGCTCGTGGCGGCGACAGACTTCGCCTCAGTCGATGGGGGGTATCCACAACTTGCTCTTGGCCGATGGAGATCCGCCCCGTAGAGTCGGCTGATGGCAGTCGGCGCCGGCATCGACGCGGCCGTCCTCAAGACCGAGATCAAGAAGACGTACGCGTCCGTCTCGGAGGACCCGGACAAGGACTTCTTCTTCCCCACCGGACGTGCGTGGGCCGAAGACCTCGATTACCCCGCCGAGCTGGCGAACGTGCCGGAACGTGCCGCGGAGTCGTTCGCGGGCGTTGCCAATCCCTTCTCACTCGGGCGGCTCGAGCCAGGCGAGCGCGTGCTCGACCTCGGCTGCGGCGCGGGGACGGATTCGCTCGTCGCCGCGCAGATGGTCGGCCCCGAGGGTCGCGTCACCGGCATCGACATGACGCCGCAGATGCTTGCGAAAGCACGCGCTGCTGCCGCGGAGCTCGGCGCGCGGAACGTCGTGTTCGTCGACGGCGAGGTCGAGCGGCTGCCGTTCGAGGACGCGGCGTTCGACGTCGTGATCTCGAACGGCGTCATCGACCTCATCCCCGACAAGGACGCCGTCTTCGGTGAGATCTTCCGCGTGCTCGCCCCGGGAGGCCGCCTCCAGATCGCAGACGTCACGATCCAGAGCCCGGTCAGCGAGGAAGGGCGCCGCAACATCGACCTCTGGACCGGGTGAATTGCCGGTGCTCTGCTGGAGGCAGAGTACGCCAAGGTGCTCGAGCGACACGGGTTCGAGCGAATCGCGTCCGGTGATCTCGTCAACACATACCTGCGCTCGAAGTTCGAAGACACGCGCCGCAAGGCGCTGAAGTTCGGCGCGCAGGGGTCGACGGTCAAGGCCTACAAGCGAAACGAGCGTGATTAACTAGCGCGTCTGCGGGAAGCCGAGGTCGACCTGCGACGTCGCCGGATCGGGCCAGCGCGACGTGACGACCTTGCCGCGCGTGTAGAACGAGATCCCCTCCGGCCCGTAGATGTGCAGGTCGCCAAAGAGCGAGTTCTTCCAGCCGCCGAACGAGTAGTACGCGACCGGCACCGGAATCGGGACGTTCACGCCGACCATCCCCGACTGCGCGTCGAACTGGAACTGTCGCGCCACGCCGCCGTCGCGCGTGAAGATCGCCGTGCCGTTGCCGAACGGGCTCTCGTTGACGAGCTTCAGAGCCTCGTCGTACGTGTCGACGCGCGTGATGCCGAGCACCGGCCCGAAGATCTCGTCGTCGTAGCACTTCATGCCCGGCTTCGTCTCGTCGATCAGCGTCGGGTTGACGAAGAATCCTTCGCCGTTCGTCCCTTCGCGGCCGTCGACGAGCACCTTGGCGCCCTCGGCCGGCGCGTTCTCGATGTAGGACACGACACGATCGCGGTGCTCGCGCGTGATCAGCGGGCCCATCTCCACGCCGGCCTCGTCGCCGGGACCGACCTTGATCTTCGGGATCCGCTCCTTGATCGCCTCGATCAGCGGCTCCGCCGCATGACCGACGGCGACGACCATCGAGATCGCCATGCAACGCTCGCCCGCCGAGCCGTAGCCCGCGGAGACGGCCGCGTCTGCCGCCATGTCGATGTCCGCGTCCGGCAGCACGACCATGTGGTTCTTGGCGCCGGCGAGCGCCTGGCACCGCTTCCCGTGCGAAGTCGCGGTGGTGTAGATGTAGCGCGCCACCGGCGTCGACCCGACGAACGAGATCGCGGTGACGTCCGGGTGCTCCAGCAGCGCGTCGACCGCGACCTTGTCGCCGTGCACCACGTTGAACACGCCGTCGGGCACGCCCGCCTCGTGCAGAAGCTGGGCGAGGTAGACCGACGCCGACGGGTCCTTCTCCGACGGCTTGAGCACGAACGTGTTCCCGCACGCGATCGCCGGCGCGAACATCCACATCGGCACCATCGCGGGGAAGTTGAACGGCGTGATCCCGCCGACGACGCCGAGCGGCTGGCGGATCGAATAGACGTCGATGCCGGTCGACGCCTGCTCGGTGTAGCCGCCCTTCAAAAGGTGCGGGATCCCGCAGGCGAACTCGACGATCTCGAGCCCGCGCGCGACCTCGCCGAGGGCGTCGGAGCGGACCTTGCCGTGCTCCGCGGTGAGAAAGCCCGCGATGTCCTCGCGGTGCTGATGAAACAGCTCGCGCACACGGAACAGGATCTCCGCGCGGCGCGAGAGCGACGTCGCTCGCCAGCCCGGGAACGCGGCCTTGGCCGCCGCAACGGCCTCTGCGACCTCCTCGGCCGACGCGAAATCGACGGCACCCGTCTGGCGTCCCGTCGCCGGGTTGTAGACCGGCCCACTGCGGCCGGACTTCCCCGCAACCGGCATGCCGCCGATCCAGTGGTTGATCGGCTTGACCGCGGTCGGCGCCTCTTGGAGCGTGTCGGTCACACGGGAAGCGTAACTCTCCCGCGCTAGGATCGGGCGATGGCAATTGTCGAGACGAATAGCGAGCTCGGGCAGCAGATCGTCGCCGACGCGAAGCAGTACGTCCTCCATTCGTGGTCGGTCCAGGACGCCGTCAATCCAATCCCCGTCGCCGGCGGCGAGGGCCGCTACTTCTGGGACTACGACGGCAAGCGCTACCTCGATTTCGCGTCCCAGCTCGTGAACCTCTCGCTCGGCCACCAGCATCCGAAGCTGATCGCGGCGATCAAGGAGCAGGCGGAGAAGCTCTGCACGATCGGCCCGCCGATGGCGAGCGAAGCGCGGTCGACGCTCGCGCGTCTGCTCGCGGAGGTCACGCCCGGCGATCTTGCGATGTCGTTCTTCACGAACGGCGGCGCGGAGGCGAACGAGAACGCGATCAAGCTCGCACGCTGGTACACGGGACGGCACAAGGTGATCGCGCGCTACCGCTCCTACCACGGCGCGACGGCGGGTGCGATCACGCTCACCGGCGACCCGCGCCGCTGGGCGGCGGAGCCGGGGCTGCCCGGCGTGGTGCGCATGTTCGACCCCTATACGTACCGCTGTCCGGCCGGACATCCTGATCCGTGTCCCGTGTGCAGCGGCGCGCCGCACCTCGAAGAGATCCTGCAGTACGAAGGACCGGACACCGTTGCCGCCGTGATCATGGAGACGGTCACCGGGACGAACGGAATCATCGTCCCGCCGGACGGCTACCTGCAGTCGATCCGAGAGGTCTGCGACCGCCACGGCATCCTCCTCATCTTCGATGAGGTGATGGCGGGTTTCGGGCGCACCGGGAGATGGTTCGCGTGCGAGAACTGGGACGTCGTGCCCGACATCCTCACGGTCGCGAAGGGAATCAACTCCGGCTACGTGCCGCTCGGCGCGATGGTCATCTCGAAGAAGCTGCGCGACTGGGTCCGCGACAAGCCGTTCGCCGGCGGTCTGACGTACAGCGGCCATCCCCTCGCATGCGCGTCCGCCGTCGCGTCGATCGAGGTCTTCCGCGAGGAGGGAATCGTCGAGAACGCGGCGGAGCACGGTCGCTACCTCGCGGACGCGCTGCGCTCGCTACAGGAGCGGCATCCGTCGATCGGTGACGTGCGAGGGCTCGGCCTCTTCTGGGGGCTGGAGCTCGTACGGAACCGCAAGACGCGCGAGCCGCTCGTGCCGTTCAACGCGGGCGGCGAGGCTGCGACGCCGGTCGTGCGCCTGACCAAGGCGGCGCTCGACGCAGGCCTCTACCTCTTCGTTCACTGGAACGTCGTCATGCTCGCGCCGCCGCTGAACATCACGCGCGAGGAGCTGGACGAGGGCCTCGCAATGCTCGACGAGGCGCTCGCGATCGCCGACGACTACAGCGCGTAGTTCCGCATACCTACCACCGGACAGCTGACCGGCAGATCCTCACCCCCAAGAAGTTTTTTCGGCACGTCTTAGAGGGGCGCTTTTCCGCAACTTCGCGGGATGAAACCTGCCGAAACTTTGACTGACTAATCAGTCAGATCAAGCGCTTCTCCAGGAAGGCGGCCAGGCGCGTCAACGGAAACGAGATCACGAAGAAGACGGCCATCACGAATACGAAGATCGCGAGCGCGTGCGACGAGCCCGTTGCGAACAGGAGCCGCTCGGCGGAGCGGTTGCCCGTCTCGAGCACCTCGCCGACGCCGATGAGCCCCACGATCGTCGTGTTCTGAATCACGTTCACGAGCAGCCCGATCATCGGCGGCAGCAGCCGCCTCGACGCCTGCGGAAGAATCACGAAGGCGTGCCGGCCGACCCAGCCGAAGCCGAGCGCCGACGCGGCCTCGTGCTGCTCGCGCGGGATCGACTGCACGGCGCCCCGCGTGGCCTCCGCGACTTGTGCGCTTCCCCACAGGATCAACGTCACGGTTCCGGCCTCGAACAAGCTGAGCTGCCTGCGATGGACGGACTCGACCGCACTCTCGAGCACGTTGACGCGCGGTAGTGCGTACGTGACCAGGAAGAGCGTCACGATGATCGGCAGCCCGCGCCACACCTCGATATATGCACGAATCACCCCACGCGAGGGAAGAAAGCGGATCGTCAGCAGCGTGCCGAGCAGAATGCCGATCGAGGCAGCGCCGAGCACCGAGAGCGCCGCCATCCGTGCCGTCTCCTTCAGCGCATCGTGGAGGATCTGGTGCTGGACAGGGTCCCACCAGGGTGGCCGGGTCTGGTACTTGTGCCACAGCCACGGCACGGCGACGCCGACGGCGGCGAGGATCATCACGACGCTGATGACACGGTTCGGATCGCGCGGGCGGCGGATCACTTCGCCTCCTCGAACCTGAGCCGCCGCTCGAGCAGGCGCACGAAGCCCGAGAGGCTCCAGACGAGCGCGAGGTAGACGACCGCGACCGTCCCGAGCATCTCGACGTCGCGGAAGTTCGACGCCGAGATGGAGCGCGACGTCCCGGTCAGCTCCTGGAAGCCGATCGCGGTCATCAACGACGTGTTCTTCAGCACCGAGATGTGCGTGTTGATCGTCGAGGGCAGCGAGATGCGGCCGCCGATCGGAAACGTGACGCGGAAGAAGGTCGCCAGGCGGCTGAAGCCGAGGGCGAGTCCCGCCTCGCGGTAGCGATAGGGCACAGCCTCGAAGCCGGCGCGGAAGTTCTCCGTGTTGAACGCTCCGCCCCAGATCGTCACCGCAAGCCACGCGGTCGTGAATCCCGTAAAGCGCAGGTGCGCGCTCAGGAACGGCAGCCCGTAGAAGAGCAGGAAGATCTGCGCGAGAATCGGCGTGTTGCGCACGACCTCGACGTAGGCGGCGGCGAGCTGGGTCAGCACGGGAATCCTGTGCGCGCGCACCGCGCCCAGCACGATTCCGATCGCGGTCGCGCCGGCGATGCCGATCGCCGAGACCTGGATCGTCCGCCAGAGGCCCTCGGCAAGATCGCCGCGGTTGTCCCAGATCGTCCCCCAATCGAAGCTTGCGAGCAGGGTCATGCGAGGCGTTCCGGGGCGGCCGCGAAACGCGCGGCCGCCCCGAAGCGTGGTTCGGCTAGCTGCACTCCGACGTCGGGTCCCTGCCGATCGGGTACTGGAAATTCGTCGACTTGCGCGGCACGTTGCCGAGGAACGAGCTCCAGTAACGCTTCGGCACGTTGCTCTTGAGGATCGCCGCGAACTCGTCGCGGCCCCGCATATACCGGATCACGGCGTTGACGTACTTGTTCATCGCGGTGTCGCCCTTGCGGATGCCGATGCCCCACGGGACAGTGAGGAACTTGTCATTCAACAACTTCAGCGTCGGGTCTTGCGATGCGACACCGATCAAGAACGCGTCGTCGAACATGAAGGTGTCGGCGCGTCCCTCCTTGACCGCGGTCACCGCCGCCGCCGTGCCGTCCACCTCGAGCAGCGTGCTGCTCTTGAAGCAGTTCCGCATCCACGTGGCGTAGAGCGCGCCGCGCGTCGTTATGACGGTCTTGCCGGCCAAGTCACGCACCGAGTTGATCGACGAGTTGTTCGGAACCAGAAGCCGACCGGTCGCCGAGTAGTACGGAATCGAGTAGTCGATCACCTGGGCCCGCGCGGCCGTCCACGTGAGCGTCGAGATGATGATGTCGACCTGCGACGACTGGAGGGTCGGAATGCGGCTCGGCGTCGTCACGCAGACGAGCTTGACCCGGTTCGGGCGGCCGAACGAGATCGTCGCGAAGCGACGGGCTACCGCGACGTCGTAGCCCCGGTGGCTGCCCTGATAGTCGTAGTAGCCGAACGGTGGGAAGTCGCACTTGACGCCGATCACCCACTTGCGCCTCGATTTGACGTACGACGGAAGCGCGGGAAGCTTCGCGGCCTTCGACGCGCTCACGTTGCCGCCCTTGCTCTCGGTCGCCGGCGTGCCTGTCCCGGCGAACGTCAACGAGGCGGCCAGCGCCAATACGAGCGCCGCACCTGCAAGATGCTTCATTCGACTTCTCCTTCCTCGGTGAGGGATAGCTCCTCCAGGGACTCTGGGAGTTGAAGCGTCCGCCGCAGAAAGCGCCGCGTCCGCTCCTCCTTAGGACGATCGAGCACGTCGGCAGGTTTGCCCTGCTCGACGATCACTCCCTCGTCCATGAACACGAGGTGGTCCCCGACCTCGCGTGCAAACTGCATCTCGTGCGTGACGACGAGCATCGTCATGCCGACCTTCGCGAGGTCGCGCATCACGATCAGCACCTCGCCTACCAGCTCGGGATCGAGTGCCGACGTGACCTCGTCGAAGAGCATCACGTGCGGATTCATCATCAACGCGCGTGCGATAGCAACCCGCTGCTGCTGGCCGCCGGAGAGCTGGTGCGGGAACTGCCGCGCCTTCTCCTCGAGCCCAACCCGAGCGAGCAGCTCGTGCGCGGTCGCCTCGGCCTTCGCGCGCGGCAGCTTCCGCACGCGGCGCGCCGCGAGAGTGAGGTTGTCGATCACCCGGAGGTGCGGAAAGAGGTTGAACTGCTGGAAGACGATGCCGATCCGCTGACGCACCGCCGAGACGTCGACGCCCTTCCGCGTGATCTCCGCTCCCTCGAGAAAGATCCGGCCGGAATCGATCGGCTCGAGCATGTTCACGCAGCGCAGGAGCGTGCTCTTGCCGCTCCCGCTCGCGCCGATCACGACGAGCACGTCGCCCTGGGAGACCTCGAGATCGATCCCGTCGAGCACCACGAGGTCGCCGAAGCTCTTCCGCACCTCCTCGAGGCGGACCATCGCAGTGCCGGCGCGCGGCGCCTCGCGCACGACCTCGGCCGTTTCGCTCATCAGACGTTCCCTCCCTCGATTGCCCCGCTGCTCGCAAGCATGTAACGAGACGCCGAAGTCGAAGTCAAGGTGGGCGCCTCGGTCGCGCGTTAGGGGCGGCGCTCGTCGGTCTCGTCGAATCCGCGCTCCCACGGCGGGAGCTCGGCTTCGGCGACGGCCGTCTCGGGCGGCGGGAGCACGCGCACGTGCTTCGGCACAGGCGGCAAGTCGTGCGGCGGCTCCTCGAGCCTGTGCCGCCGCAACCGGCGCCGCCTCGGAATTGTGCCCGTCTCGGCCTCGGCGACGTCGGCGACGGGCTCGACGTCCATTTCGGGCTCAGGCTCGTGCTCCGCCACCGGTTGGACATCGCGCTGCGGCTCGGGCTCCGGTTCCGGCTCCGGCACCGGCGCTTCCTCGTCCGCCGCCGGCACGGGGGCCGCCTCGGCGAGCTGCTCCTCCGCAGCGAGCTTCGGTTCCTCCGGCTCGATCGGCGGCTCGTCGACATCGAGCGCGCCCATGAGCGTCAGCGGCTGCGGCCCCGCTGGCTGCGCGAACGCTGCCCAGCCTTCGCCGTCGTCCGCGGGCGCCGACTCAGCGTCCGGCTGCACCACGACCGCTAGCTCGTCTGTCCGCACCGGCTCCTCGGTGTCCGCCGCGACCGGCGGTTCGTCCGCCGTCGGCGCCTCCGCTTCCTCCGCCGCCGCGACGACGGGTGCCGGCTCCTCTCTCGCGATCTCGGCCGGCGGCGGCTCCGGCTCCTGAACGGCGCGCGCCGGCGTCATCGGCGGCGCCGCGGGAATCGGGGTCATGCTCCGCCGCTCGCGTGCGGCGATCAACTCCACGAGGAACGTGATGACGACGGCGCCGGCCATCACCGCAACGATCTCGAGCGATGAGAACTTCGCCACGGCGACAACGGCTGCCACGACGATCAGGAAGACGACCTCGAGCGCAATCCGCGGCACGGCGTCGGGCACAGAGCCGAAGAGCGAGCGTTCCGGCGCCAGCGTGTAGCCACGCGGATACGGCGCCCAGCCGGCCGCGCGCATCGAGCGGAGCTCGGCGCGCAGGTCGCCGGCCTGCTGCCGGAAGACGTCGACCGACTCGAGTGTCCGCAGCGTCGCGTCCAGCTGCGCGATGTGGCGGTAGAACTCGTCGAACGCCGCCTGCACCCGCTCGCGGTCGTAGCCTTCCCATGCGACCGGCAGGTCCTCGATTCGCGGCAGCGGGTGTGGCTCGTGATGGTGTGGCGACGGCCAGTCCTGGGCCATGCTCGCAGTATCACCGAAGCGCCGGGCAGCGGAGCCGCTATTTCGGAGTCGGCTCGAAGCGATAGCCGACGCCGTAACGGGTCTGGATGAAGGTGTGGCGCGCCGCGCGCCGGTCGATCTTCTCGCGCAGTTTCCGGACAAAGACGTCCACGGTGCGGTCGCGATACGTGTGCCGGCGTCCCCAGAGCGTCTGGAGGAGCTCGTCGCGGGTAACCACGCGGCCGCGCTCGCTGGCGAGCATGTGCAAGAGCCGGAACTCGGTCGGCGTCAGGTCCAGGCTCTCTTGACCGACGAACGCCTGCACGACCGACGGGTCGATCCGCAGCTCGTCGATCTCGATCGTGTCGCCGCGCTCGGCGACGAGCGGCCGGGCGCCGCGCCGCGCCGCCGCTCGCACGCGAGCGACGAGCTCTTCCATCGAGAACGGCTTCACGAGGTAATCGTCCGCGCCGAGCTCGAGCGTGCGCACGCGATCCTGCTCACTCCCGCGCGCGCTGACCACGAGGATCGGCGTGCCGATTCCTTCCTTGCGCGCGGCCGCGATGATCTCCCAGCCGTCGAGCTCGGGCAGCATCAGGTCGAGCACGCAGACGTCCGCGTGCTCGTAGCGCAGCCGCGCAAGCGCTGTCCTTCCCTTGCCGACCCACACCGGGTCGAAGCCCGCCGCGCGCAGGTGGCGTGACATGCCGTCTGCGATGACGTAGTCGTCCTCGACGATCAGGACCTTTGCCATCGTTTCGATCATGTGTCCTGACCGGTATGCGGTGGGTTCGCGCATGGTGAAGAACTGGTGACCGAGCGGTGAACGCCGAACGCCTCCAGGGCGACCTTCTCGTACGATCGGGCGCGTGACGGGGACGAGCGACATCGAACGCGAGGTCAAGCTGCAGGCAACCCGCCGAGTGGATCTCGATCAGCTCGGCGGCACGCCCCTGGAGCGCCGAACGTTCACGTCGACGTATCACGACACTTCCGACCGACTGCTTGCACGCGCCGGAATCACCCTTCGCCGCCGGCTCGAGCACGGCCGCAACGATTGGCAACTGAAGCTGCCGACGGACGGCGCACGGCGCGAGATCGGAGCGCCGGGCGGTCCGGCCGGGCCGCCGGCCGCGATTGCCGACCTGCTCCCCGCGTTCCTGCGCGGTCGCAAGCTCGTTCAACTCGCGACGCTACGCACGGCGCGCGACGGCGTGCTCGTACGCAGCGACACCGGGATTACGGAGGTCGTCCTCGAACGAGGTCGCGGTGATGGAGGGCCAGCGCGTGACACAAACATTTGACGAGTTGGAGATAGAGCTCGTCGCAGGCGACCAGCGTGCGCTGCTTGCTATCGAGCGCACCTTGAAGCGACTCGGCGCACGGCGAACCGACGGCCGCACAAAGATCGCGCGCGCACTCGGGGTGGACGAGGGGAAACTCCCCAAACCGCGGACCGACGACGAGCGGCTTCGCCTCTTTCTCGCCCAGCGCTATGTCGACCTCCTCGCAGCGGACCCCGGCGTCCGGCTGGGCGCCGACGTCGAGCCCGTGCACGACCTTCGCGTGGCTGTTCGCAGGCTACGGGCCGTTCTCCGTGCCGCTCGCCCCTTCGTCGCCGTGGAATGGGCGAACCGAATGCGCGAGGAGCTCGACTGGCTCGGCCGCTCGCTCGGTCCTCTGCGCGATCTCGACGTGCTCACCGAGCGACTGCGGCAGGAGACGAATGCCTTCGACGATGAAGACCGCGCAGCTTTCGCGAACGCCTTCGTTGCTCTCTCCGCAGGCCACGACGCGGCGCGGGCGAACGCGATGGCGGCGCTCGACAGCGAGCGCTATCTCGCCCTCCTGGACGCGCTCGCCGGAGCGCCTCCGCTGCTCGAGGCCGAGAAGACGCTGGCTCAGGTCGCGGCGCGAGAGTTCCGCCGGCTCCGAAAGACGATGCGTGACATCGGACCCCACTCTCCAGACGAGCTCGTGCACAAAGCTCGCATCCGTGCGAAGCGTCTGCGCTACGTCGCGGAGGTCCTCGGCAAAAAACGCGTCGTCCGGCGGGCGAAGCAGTTCCAGGACGTCGTCGGCGAGCATCAGGACGCGGTCGTGGCAGAGCAGCGACTCCGCGAGCTCGCGAGCCGCGTTCCCGACGCGGCTGTGCCACTTGGCCGGCTGATCGAGCGCGAACAGACGCGGCGCCTGCGCACTCGCGGCGATCTTGCGAACGCGTGGAAGCGCCTTAGCCGCGCGGGCTCCTCCGCCTGGGTGTGAACGGCGGAGTCGTGCGCGCGGCGGGCGGCGTCCCGTGGCGCCGCAGAGCAGGACGGCTGGAGGTGCTCCTCGTGCACCGAGACAAATACGACGACTGGTCGTTTCCGAAGGGCAAGAACCGAGCCGGCGAGAGCGACGAGGACTGCGCCGTGCGTGAGGTCGCCGAGGAGACGAACCTGGACGTCACTCTCGCGGACGAGCTCGCCACCGTGGTCTACGAGGCGAAAGGGAGGCCGAAGCGCGTGCGCTACTGGATGGTCGACCCGGCGGATCCCAGCGAGGCCCGTCCGAGTAACGAGGTCGACGAGCTCGCCTGGCTCGAGCCGGACGCTGCCTCGAAGAGGCTCACCCACGAGCACGACCGCGCGGTGCTCCGCTCGTTTCTCCAGCACCTGTGAGAGCTTCTAAGCCGCAACCGCGGCGTCTGCGAGCAGCTCGAGCGCGACTCCCTCGCGGAGGCCGCCGCGCGCGACCTCGAGTGGAACACCGAGCAGACTCCGCACAGCGGCGAGGAGCAGCGTGCCGGCGACCAGCGTCCGCGCTCGCCGTGCCGAGAGCTCAAAGGTCTTTGCGAGCCGGCGAGACGGTGGCGCGGTGACGATCCGCAGCGCCACCGCCAGCTCCTCTGGCCCGAGGCGGGGCCCGACGAGCTTGCCCAGCGCCCGAGCGCTGCCGCCGGTCGCGAACCCGGCCTCCGGTAGCGGCGGCACCAGCTTGGCGATGAGGGGCTCGATCACGGCACGCGCGCGATCGACTTCGCGCGCGGCCGGCGGATCGTCCAGAAGCGCGCGGCGGGTCAGACGCAGCGATCCGATGTCGACTGATCGCACCCAGGCGGGGCCGTTTGCACGCGAGCCGACGACGATCTGCGTCGAGCCGCCGCCGACGTCGCAGACGGCGATGCTCTCAGGCAGGCCGGCAAGGCCTGCCGTGGCGCCGGCGTAGGCGTAGGCCGCCTCCTGGTCGGCGCTCAGCACGCGGACGGTGGCCCCGCGCACACCTTCGAGCGCGGCAAGCAGGTCACCCGCGTTGTCCGCCTGCCTTCCCGGCGACGTAACGACGGTCTCGACGAGGTCGGAGCCGAGTCGCTGTGCGACGGCCGCCTGCTCCCCGGCCGCCTCGGCGACGAGTTCGAGCTTCGCGGACGGAATCGTCCCCGACTGCTCGATGTCCTCGCCGAGCCCCAGCTCGACGCGAGAGTTGTGCACCGGGCTCACAGCGGAGCCGTCAGCCTCCGCGACAAGGAGCCGGAGCGTGTTCGCCCCAACGTCGATGACGCCTACACGCATCACGGTCATTCTCTCGACCGCACCGGCCGTTAAGCCCTCGCGCCGCTACCGCGAGCGGCTCGCGAGCCGCCGCCGTGCGCGCGACAACGCTTTGCGCATGAGGACGCCCTGCGTGCCGCGCGCGCGCTCGCCCTTGTTGGGTTTCGCACGCTGCCACCTTCCGTCGGAGTCGAGCTCCCACGCGTCGCGGTTGTCCGCGAGCAACGTGTCGAACACGCGCACGATCTCACGTTGCGCGTGGCCGTCCTCGACGGGGACGACCACCTCCACACGGTTGTCGAGATTCCGCGGCATCAGGTCGGCACTGCCGAGGAAGACCGTCGTGCCGTCAGGCGACTCGAAGAGGAAGAGCCGACTGTGCTCGAGGTAACGGCCGAGCACGCTGCGCACGCGGATCGTCTCGCTGACGCCCGGGATGCCCGGCCGCAGCGAGCAGATGCTGCGCGCGACGATCTCGACCCGCGCTCCCTTCTGCCCTGCGGCGTACAGCTCCTCGATGACGCGGGGATCGCTGAGCGAATTGACCTTGATCGCGATCCGGCCGTCCTTGCCGTGTTTCGCGGTCGCGCGGATGTGCTGGATGAGGCGATCGCGGAGGTCAAACGGCGCGACGAGGATCTTCCGGAACGCCCGCGGTCGCCCGAAGCCCGTGACGTAGTTGAAGAGGTCGGCGACGTCGGAGGCGATGTCTTCGTCAGCCGTGAAGAGCCCGAAATCCTCGTAACCGCGGGCCGTGCGCGCGTGGTAGTTGCCGGTACCGACGTGGACGTAGCGCTTCAGCTCTTTGCCCTCGCGACGCACGACCAGCGTCGTCTTGGCGTGGATCTTGAGGTTCGAGAAGCCGTAGACGACGTGCACGCCCGCGCGCTCCAGCGCCCGCGACCATTCGATGTTCCGGTGCTCGTCGAAGCGTGCCTTCAGCTCGACGAGGCACACGGATTGCTTCCCGTCCTCCGCGGCCTCGATCAGCGCCGGCACGAGCGGAGAGTCGTCGCTCGTTCGGTAGACCGTCGCCTTCAGCCCGACGACGCTCGCATCGTCCGCCGCCGCGCGCACGAACGCTTCGAAGCTCGTCGCAAACGACGCGTAGGGATGGTGCACGAGGACATCACCCCGGCGCATCTCGTCGAAGAGCGTGCCGTTCGGCGCGGCGAAGCGCGGATGTGTGATGCCGACCCACGGCTCGTACTTCAGGTCCGACCGTGGAAGGTCGTAGAACTGGCCGACGTCGGCGAGATCGAGTAGGCCCGGGATGATGTAGGTCTCCTGCTCTCCGGCGCCGAGCCCGCTCTGGAGCCGGCCCAGCATCCGTCCGGACGCGGAGCCCGCCACCTCGACCCGCACGACCTCGCCGAAGCGCCGCCGAAGCAACTCGAGCTCGACTGCCTCCAGCAGGTCGTCCGCCTCGTCGGAAACCTCGAAGTCGGCGTTCCGGGCGACGCGGAACGTCGTGCATTCGACGATCTCCATCTTCGGGAAGAGCGCCGGCAGAAAGTGACGGATCACGCTCTCGAGGGGGACGTAAAGGCGCCGGTCGCCGACGGAGAGGAACCTCGGCAAGAGCTCCGGCACCTTCACGCGCGCGAAGCGCTCCTCACCGGTCGACGGGTTGCGCACGAACAGGCCGAGGCTGAGCGACAGGCCGGAGATGTACGGGAACGGCTGCCCCGGACCGACCGCGAGCGGCGTCAGCACGGGAAAGATCTCCCGCTCGAACCGCCTCTTCAGCTCCTTCAGCTCGGCGTCGTCGCAGTCCTCGACGTGTCCGACGACGATCCCCTCGGCCGCGAGAGCGGGCCGGAGCGTGCGTTTCCAAAGCCTGGACTGCGCAGCCGTTAGCTCGAGCGTCCGCTCGCGGATCTCGAGGAGCGTCTCGAACGCCGTGCGGCCGTCCGGCGACCGCATCCCGACCCCGGCGTCCACCTGGCCGCGCAGACCGGCGACGCGCACCATGAAGAACTCGTCGAGGTGTGAGGAGAAGAGCGAGCAGAAGCGGAAGCGCTCGAGCAAAGGGACGTTCGGATCGCTCGCGAGATCCAGTACGCGTGCGTAGAACTCGAGAGCCGAGAGCTCGCGGTTGAGCAGGCGGGACTCGTCGGTCCGGGCAGCGAGGGTCTGCGCCATCGAGCGTTCGATCATCCCAGCGTCCATGTATCGCGTGGGTTAACGAGTGGTGAAAACGCTCGAACTCCGAGTGCGCGGCCGCGTGCGGCACAATTCATGCGATGGCGAACGTTCTCTTCGTCTGCGTCCAGAACGCCGGACGCTCTCAGATGGCCGAGGCGCTCTTCCGCCGCGTCGCAGGGGAGCGACATCAAGCGCGCTCGGCCGGCACCTCGCCGGCCGCCCGGGTCCATCCGGAGGTCGTCGCGCTGATGCCGGAGCTCGCCGACCGCGTGCCGCACAAGCTCGAGCACGCCGACGCGGAATGGGCCGACGTCGTCGTGACGATGGGCTGCGGCGACGCCTGCCCGTACATTCCGGGCAAGCGCTACGTCGACTGGGAGCTCGAGGACCCGGCAGGCAAGAACGCGGAGGAGACGCGGCGGATCAGGGATGAGATCGACCGCCGCGTCAAATCGCTCGTCGACGAGCTGGCACTCGCCGCGTGAAGCCAGCCGTACCGGCCGCGACCGCGCCTGACTCGCGGCGGGTCGCCGCGTGGACCGTCTACTCGGTCGCCTTCCTGTTGCTCGTCGTCGCCGTCGTCCTCGCCGCATTTCGCGTCGGCGAGCGTGCCGGCCAACTCTCCGACTGGCAGGCGCTCGTGCTCGGCATCACGCAGGGCCTGACGGAGTTGCTGCCGATCTCCTCCTCCGGCCACCTGATCCTCGTTCCGTGGATCGCGGACTGGCGCTACCTCGAAGCTCATCCCGACTTCAACAAGACGTTCGACGTCGCGCTTCACCTCGGCACACTCGTCGCCGTCGTCGCGTACTTCTGGTCCGACGTGGTGAGTTACGTCGGCGCGTGGATCGCGTCCGTGCGCCGTCGCTCGATCAAGACACCTGACGAGCGGCTCGCATGGGGCGTGTTCTTCGCGACGATTCCCGCGGCGCTCGCCGGCGCCGCCGGCGAGGAGACGATCGAGAACCATCTCGGCCAGCCGTGGCAGATCGCGATCTTTCTCGCGGTCTTCGGCGTCTTGCTCTGGGTGGCGGACCGGCGGCCGCAGCGGCGCGGTCTCGGCGGTCTCGGCGTCGGAACCGCATTCGCGATCGGCGTCTCGCAGATCCTCGCCCTGATGCCCGGCGTCTCCCGCTCGGGCATCACGATCACCACCGGCCGATTCGGCGGCCTCGACCGCGACGCGGCGGCGCGCTTCTCGTTCCTGTTGCTGATCCCGATCGTGTTCGGCGCCGTGCTCTACAAGGGCGTGAAGCACGTCGTCCTCGAGTCGCTGCCCGCCGGCTCGACCGGTCCGTTCGTCGTGGGGACGCTCGCAGCCGCGGCGGTCGGGCTCGTCGCGATCGACCTCCTGCTCGGCTACGTCCGGCGACGCGACTACTCGCCGTTCGTGCTCTACCGGTTGCTCGTGGCCGCCGCGATCCTGATCGTGATCGCGACGGGCGTGAGATCGGCGACCTTCTAGGCGGCGATGGGCGTCGCGACCGGCCGCACGCCGAGCGGAAACGGCGCCAGATAAAGCCGCTGCGCCGAGCCCAGGCAGCCGACGACCGCGGCCTCGTCCCGTGCACAGGGCAGCAGCGTCTTCCACGTGTTCAGGTGCTCGCGCCGGTGGAAGTCGCCCGTCGCCACAGCCGGCAAGCGCGCCTCGGCAACCCACGGATAGAAGTCGTCGCGGTTGACGAGCTCGAAGCGGTCGACAAGCCGCGCGAGCCGCTCGCGCTCGTGCCAGAAGCGACACGTACGCCGGCCCGCGTCCTCGGGACGGTGCGGATGTGCGGCGACGAGCGCGGCGCCGGCCCTGCGCGCCTCCTCGAGCGCGTAGCGAATCCCGAGCTCGATCGTCACGAACGTCCGCAATCCAATCGCGAGTGCGTGCGCCGAACGCAAAGGATCCGGATGGTCGTCGGTCAGCTCGAGTCCCGGAACGAGGACGAGGCCGTACTCGCGGCGCGCACGCTCGGACTCGCTCGCGAGCTCGTCGAGGTACGCGCGCCAGTTGTGCACGCCGACGTAGCCTCGAGTGCCGTTGTCCGCCGGAAGCGTGTGATCCGTGACGCACAGCACGTCGAAGTTGTGGCTCCCGTAGAGGTCAACGAGGGCAGGAAGCGAGAGCGTCCCGTCGCTCCAGGTCGTGTGCGCGTGCAGCTCGGCGAGCAACAGCTGCGACTTCACAGCACCAGAGTGCGCGCAAACTCGCATGCCGTGGCCTGACGAAAGGTGAACGCGCGGAGGCCTTCCGGTGAAACGCGCCTGACTTCACGCCGTCGTCCAGGAACCACGACACACGGGGAGGAACAAGGAATGACGGGCGGTCGCGGGGCACGGCTCCGGCCACCGGAAAGCCACCAGCCGTTAACGACGCCGACCCCCACCGCTGCAGCATGCGGCCGCACAGTGCGAGGCGTGAGGATCGGCATCGTGTCGCATCACGCGTCGCGGACGAACGTCGAACTCGCCGCGGCGGCACCGACTGGGGTGCAGGCGTTCGTCATCACGCCGGAGGATGCATTGCGAAGGCTCAGGCCCGGCGATGTCGCGCTGGGACGTCTCGACGTCCTGCCGAGCTTCGACGGCGTCGAGGAGGGCCTCGTCCACCTCAAACGGCTCGAGCTCAACGCGATCTCGGTCCTCAATCGTTCGCTCACGTTGCGGCTCGCGCACGACAAGCTGGCAACGGCCGCCGCGCTTGCAGCCGCAGGCGTGCCGCACCCGCGCACGCGGTCGGTCGGACCGCACTCGAAGGCGCCGCCGCTGCCGTTTCCACTCGTGCTCAAGCCGCGCTTCGGAAGCTGGGGCGGCGACGTCGTCCGCTGCAACGACGCGGCCGACTACGCGATCGCGCTCGAGGCCTTCCGCCGCCGCAGGTGGTTCCACGCGGCCGGCGCCGTCGCGCAAGAGCTCGTCCCGCCGCTCGGGCACGATCTTCGGCTCGTCGTCGCCGGCGGCGAGGTTGTCGGGTCGGTGCGGCGCGTCGCGCCGCCGGGCGAATGGCGGACAAACGTCGCGCTCGGCGCGCGGCGTGAGCCGATCGACGCGCCTCCTGCCGCATTGGAGCTTGCCCGCGCGGCCGCGCGGGCGCTCGACGCAGATCTCGTCGGCGTCGACCTCCTCGCTCGCGGCCCGGGGCGCTACGTCGTCCTCGAGCTGAACGGCGCGGTGGACTTCTGCCGCGACTACGCGCCGCACACCGACGTCTTCGGAAGCGTGATGCGCGCGCTGGTGCCGAGAATGCCGCGCCTGCAGGTCATGCCCGAGCTTGCGGAGGCCGGCGCCTGGTGAGCGCTACGCGCGCGGGCTGTCCGACCGCCGCGAGGCGTCGGTGAACTCGCGGAACTCGCCCGTCACGAGGTAGGCGACCTGCTCGCCGATGTCCACCGCGTGGTCGCCGATTCGCTCGAGACAGCGCGAGACGGTGATCATTCGCAGTCCCCACTCGAGTCGCTCCGGATCTGAGCCGAGCGCGAGCACCTGGCCAACGACACGCCGGTTCGCGCGGTCGATCAGCTCGTCGAGCTCGACGAGCGACTCGGCCGCATCGACGTCGCGCTGCGCGAATGCGTCGAGCGCGACGTGGATCATTCCCTCCGCGCGCGCGCCCATGTCGGCAAACGCATCGATGAGCGCGGGCTCGGGATCGAACTCCGAGGCGAGCTTGACCAGCTTGGCGATCGTCACGCAGTAGTCGCCCATGCGTTCGAGATGGAGATTCGAATAAAGGAGCGCCAGCACGAGGCGCAAGTCGCCGGCGACGGGCGTCTGCTGTGCGAGCAGCGCCTGGATCCCTCCCTGGATGTTGAAATAGAGCGCATCGACCCGGTCGTCGAAGGCGATCACCTCGTCGGACAGCTCGGGGTCCTGCTCCCAGAGCGCGTTCAGCGCGCCGCGCAGCGCGCGCAGGACGAGCTCCCCCTCCTCCTGCAGCGCGGTCTCGGTGCGGTCGAGTTGCTCCTGGAAGGAGATCCTCATCCGAAACGTCCGGTTACATAGCCCTCCGTCCGCGAATCGGCGGGCTGGGTGAAGATCTTCTGCGTCACGTCGTACTCGACGAGGATGCCGCTGCGCGAGCCGTCGTCGCGCACGTCGAGGCTGAAGAACGCGGTCATGTCGGCGACGCGCGCCGCCTGCTGCATGTTGTGCGTGACGATCACGATCGTGTAGTCGCGCTTCAGCTCGTGGATCAGGTCTTCGATGCTCGACGTCGCGATCGGGTCGAGCGCCGACGCCGGCTCGTCGAGCAGGATCACCTCGGGCTCGACGGCGAGCGCTCGCGCGATGCACAGGCGCTGCTGCTGGCCTCCGGAGAGTGCAAGCGCGCTCCGCTTCAGCCGGCCCTTCACCTCGTCCCACAGCGCCGCCTGCGTCAGCGCCCGCTCGACACGTTCGTCGAGGTCCTTGCGCAGGCCGAGCATCCGGGGCCCCCAAGCGATGTTGTCGTAGATCGACTTCGGGAACGGATTCGGCTTTTGGAAGACCATCCCGATCCAGCGCCGCACCGAGACCGGGTCGACGCCGGGCCCGTAGAGATCCTGGCCGTGGTAGAGGATCTGCCCCTCGACGTGCGCTCCGGGGATCAGGTCGTTCATCCGGTTCAGGCAACGGATGAACGTGCTCTTGCCGCAACCGGAGGGGCCGATCAGCGCGGTGACCATGTTGCGGTAGATCTCGAGGTTGACGTTCTCGATTGCGGGATTGCGCCCGTAGCGAACCGTGAGGTCGCGAATGTCGAAGACCGTCTCTTTGCTGGTCGTCGGGACGCTTTCGCGCTGTGCGACTTCGATTGGGGCCACCGTGGCGATCGTATCCTCCTTCATCGCGAGAGTTTCCTGCGGGTTCGCGCCAGGACCGCCTTCGAGAGGAGGCTCACCGCGAGCACGAAGCTCATCAGCACGAGTGCGGCCGCCCAGGCGCGAGCGTGGTCGTCGGGATTCGGAGACTCGAGGTACTGGAAGATCGTGAGCGGGATCGACTGCAGCGCCTCGCGCGGATCCCAGCTGACCTGGTTCGTGGTCAGCGCGCAGGTGAACAGAAGCGGTGCAGTCTCGCCCGCAGCGCGCGCGACTGCGAGTGTCGCGCCCGTCAGGATGCCGCCGAAGCTCGTCGGGAGGATCACGCCGAGCACAGTCCGCCAGCGGCTCACACCGAGCGCGAAGCTCGCCTCGCGCAGAGTTTCCGGCACTAGCGCGAGCACCTCCTGCGTCGAGCGCGCGACGAGCGGCAGCATGATGATCGCGAGCGCAACGCCCGCCGCGATCGCGCTCTGCGTGTGGCCGAGCACGAGCAGGCCGAAGATGAAGATTCCGATGACGATCGAGGGCAGCCCGTTGAGCACGTCGAGAACGAAGCCGACGAAGCGCCGCACCTCGCGGGGCGCGAACTCGCTGGTGTAGATCGCGATCAGGATCCCGAGCGGAAGCGCGAAGACGGTCGCGCAGGCGACGATCACGACCGAGCCGACGATCGAGTTGGCGATGCCGCCGCCGGTGGAGAAGAAATCGGTCGACGGCCCCTTGGTGAAGAAGTCTGTCGTCAGCGCTCCGTGTCCCCGCGAGACGACGGACGCGACGACGAGCACGAGAGCGGCGACTGCGGCCAGCGCCGCGGTCAGCATGAGCGCCTCCATGAAGAGGTTGAGGAGCTTGCGGCGGCGCAGTTGCCGCGTCGGGGCCAGCGAGAAGCCGACGCGGTCCGACATCAGTCGCCTCCGATTCGCTGGAACTCGAACCTGCGCACGATCAGCTGTGCCACCACGTTGGTGACGAGCGAGAACACGAGAAGAACCAGTGCGAGGTAAACGAGCGCCGCGATGTGGATGTTCGTCGCCGCGGCCTGGTACTGCGCTGCGATGCGGCTGGCGAGCGTGTCCCCGTTCCGAAACAGCGAGACGTGGATGCCCAGCGTGTCTCCGATCACCTGGGTCACGGCGATCGCCTCACCGATTGCACGTCCGAGCCCCAGCATCACGGCGGCGACGAGCCCGGCGCGCGTGTGCGGGAGCACGACGCCGCGGATCATCTCCCAGCGCGTGGCGCCGAGCGCGAGCGCAGCCTCCTCGAGGTCTTTCGGCACCCCGAGGAAGAGCTCGCGGGCGATGCTCGCGGTGATCGGGAGGATCATGATCGTGAGCACGATCACGGCCGGCAGATAGCCCGTCAGCTGTGGCGTCCCCTTGAAGAAGGGAAGGAAGCCCAGCGTGCGCTCGAGGAACGGGCCGAGGTGCTCCTGCACGAACGGCCCGAGGACGAAGATCCCCCAGAGCCCGATCACGACGCTCGGGATCGCAGCGAGCATCTCTACGAGTGCGCCGACGACCCCGCGGACCGCCGGTGGTGCGAGCTCGCTCAGGAACAGCGCGATCGCGATCGCGAGCGGGGCCGCCAAGAGAACGGCGAGGAACGACGTGAACGCCGTCCCGTAGATGAAGTCGAGCGCTCCGAAGTCGAACTTGACCGGGTCCCACGCACGTGAGGTGACGAAGCCGAGGCCAAACTCGGTGGTCGCAGGCCACGCCTGCCTGACCAGTTCGTAGACGAGCAGGCCGACCACGACGAGCGCAGTCAGAGCCGCCCCGCCGGTCACAACGTGCAGGAGCAGATCGCCGATGCGATCGCCGATCCGGCGGCGGCCGAGAACGACGCGCCCGGGTGTCGATGCCGCGGGTGCGCTCACCTCGCGCGACAGTACTGCTGGACCGTGGTCGTAGAGCGGCCGTTCACCACTCCGTCACCAGAACGCCACCGAGCTTTTGCCCACACCTTCAGCGGAAGCGACCAAGCTTGCAGTGCAACCAAATTCAGGAGGAGAAGAACCTGTGAAACGCTTCGTTGCTCTAACCGCGATCGGCCTGGCCTCGATCTTCGTGGCGACCGCGGCCGCAAGCACGAGAGGCAGCTCGATCAGAGGCGCAGGCAGCACATTCGTCTCGCCGCTGCTGACGACCTGGGTCCAGCCGTACGAGTCGGCGACGGGCGTGCACATCGACTACAACCCGATCGGGTCCGGCGGTGGCATCCAGGCGATCACGAACCGCACCGTCGACTTCGGAGCGAGCGACGCGCCGCTCACGTCGGACCAGTTCAACGCCTGCAACGGCTGCGTCCAGATCCCGCTGACGATGTCCTCGACATCGATCGCCTACAACCTCCCCGGCGCCCCGCCGCACCTCCGGATCACCGGACCGGTGCTCGCAAACGTCTACCTCGGCAAGATCAAGAAGTGGAACGACACCGCGCTGAAGAAGCTCAATCCCGGCGTCAACCTTCCCGATACCGACATCACGCCGATCTTCCGCTCTGACGGAAGCGGGACGACCTACAACTTCACGGACTATCTCTCGAAGGTAAGCCCCGAGTGGAAGTCGAGGGTCGGCCGCAGTACGCAGGTGAACTTCCCGGAGGGCGTCGGCGGCCGCGGCTCTTCGGGAGTGTCAGCAGTGCTCTCGCGAACCGTCGGCGGCATCATCTACGTCGACGTCGCGTTCTCGCTGCGGAGCCACTTCAGCTTCTTCCGCGTAAAGAACAAGGCCGGCGTCTTCCAGCTGCCCGGCACGCGGGCGATCAAGGCCGCCGCGGCGACCGTGACGAAGGTGCCGGCAAACAACGAGCTGCACATCGTCGACCCGCCGAAGTCGCAGCGGCTTGCCTATCCGATCTGCACCTTCGTCTACGTGATCCTGCCGACGAAGAGCGAAAACGCGGCTGCGCTGCGCAAGTTCGTTGTCTGGGGGATGACGAACGGGACGAAGAACTACGGCCCGAAGCTCCTCTTCGTCCAGATTCCGAGAGTCGTGCTCAGCGCCTCCGAGAAGACGCTCAAAAAGGTTCAGTCCTAGAAAATTCCTTGCAGGGGCCAGAACACGGCGGCGGCGACCAACGCCGCCGCCGGGATGGTCAGGATCCACGCGATGACGATGTTGCCGGCGACGCCCCAGCGGACCGCCGACAGACGCTTCGTCGCGCCGGCGCCCATCACGGCTCCCGAGATGACGTGCGTCGTCGAGAGCGGGTAGCCGAAATGCGTGGCGAGATAGATCGTCGCGCCCGCGGTCGTCTGCGCGGCGAAGCCGCCTTCGGGCGTCATTCCGTAGATGCGCTGGCCGAGTGTTCGCATGATGCGCCAGCCGCCGACGTACGTTCCGGCGGCGATCGCCAGGCCCGCTGCGATCTTCACCCACGTCGGGATGTAGAAGGTCGAGATCGAGTGATGTGAGTACAGCGCGAGCGCGATCACGCCCATCGTCTTCTGCGCGTCGTTCGCGCCGTGCGTGAACGCCATCCACGTGCCCGAGACGAGCTGGCCGAGGCGGAAGCTCCGGTTGGCGACACCCGGGGTCATCCATCTGAAGATCCAGTAGATGGCCAGCAGCAAGCCGAAGGCCGAGAGGAACGCGAGGGTCGGCGCGACGAGACCGGGGATTGCGACCTTGTGGGCGATGCCGTGCCACTCGACGCCCTTCGATCCCGACTGGACGAGCGCCGCTCCGATCAGCCCGCCGATCAGCGCATGTGACGAGCTCGAGGGTAGCCCGAACCACCACGTGATCAGGTTCCACACGATCGCGCCGATGACGGCGGCGAGCACCGTCTTCTCGTTCGCGAGGCCGCTGTCGATGATGCCCTTGCCCACCGTCTTCGCCACGGCGGTCGTGGCAAACGCGCCGGCGAGGTTCGCGATCGCCGCCGTCAGCACGGCCATCCGCGGCGTCAGCGCCCGTGTCGAAACGGATGTTGCAACCGCGTTCGCGGTGTCGTGAAAGCCGTTCGTAAAGTCGAAGCCGAGCGCGACGACGATCGTGATGATCAGAAGTGCCGAGTCCACGACTCAGCGGTTCTTGACGAGAATCGCCTCCAGCACATCCGCCGCGTTCTCGCACGCGTCGACGGCTTCCTCGAGCTGCTCGTGGATGTCCTTCCAGCGGATGATCGACACCGCGTCCTCGTTCGACGCGAACAGCTGGGCGATGCCCTCCCGGTTGAGCCGGTCGCCGTCGTCCTCCAGCTCGCGCAGCTCGATCAACTCGCGCTTCGAATCCTTGAACCCCTCGAGCTTGAGAACCGCCTCACGCAGCTTCGTCGCGGCCCGCTCGATGATGGCCGCCTGCCGGTGAGCGTTCTCCCGAATCTTCGTGACGCCGTAGCCGAGGATGTTTCCCGCCGCCTCGTCGATGTGATCGCAGATGTCGTCGAGCGCACCGGCGAGCCGGTACATGTCATCACGGTCGAAGGGCGTCACGAACGTCCGGTTGAGCAGGTCGACGACGTCATGCGTGAGGCGGTCGCCCTCGTGCTCGGCGTCCTTGATGTCGCGCGCGAGCGTGTCGCGGTCGTTCGGAAAGCCCTCGAGCAACCGCACCAGCAGCCGCGCGATCTGGACGTTGTTCTCGGCGGCGCGGTTGTAGAGGTCGTAGAACTCGCGACGCTGCGGAACGAGGTTGATCCGGGCCATCTGCGGCGCCGAGTATGACGTTCAGCGCGGGAAGGTGCAGCGGACCTCGAGACCCAGGCCGCCGGGACCGCGGCGCGCCTCGACCTCGCCGCCGGCCTGCGTGACGACGTGCTTCACGATCGCCAGGCCGAGCCCGGTCCCATGCGTCGTCCGTGCGCGATCGCCGCGGAAGAAGCGCTCGAACAGCCGCGGCAGCTCCGCGTCTGGAACGCCGCGGCCGTTGTCCGCCACGGAGAGGAGCACGACGTCGCCCTCGGTGCGGGCGGAGATCGTGCAGCGCGCGCCGTCACCCGCGTAACGGATCGCGTTCGCGAGAAGGTTCTCGATGAGCACGCGCAGGATGCGGGGGCGGACGGCGACCACAACGTCATCGGCGACGAGCGTGGCGAGCTCCTGTCCGTGACGTTCCGCGCTCGCGCGTTGCGCTTCGACGACATCGTGGACGATCGGCGCAACGAGCACGTCGCCGAGCCCGACAACAGCGCGGCCGGTCTCGAGCTCGCTGAGGAAGAGAACGTCGTCGACGAGCTCGGCCATCGCCTCGACCTCCTGCCGCGCCTGGGCGAGCAGCGCCTCTGCGTCCGCGCCTGGCAACGACGCGCTGTCGAGCAGTGCGTGCAGCCGCGCGAGCGGCGTGCGCAACTCGTGCGAGACCGCGGCTGTGAAGCCGACCCGCAGTTCCTCGAATGAGTCGGTCGTTGGCGTCTCAGCCATGATCCCAGTATGGCCAAGGTCCTGATCGTCGAGGACGACGAGGTCGTCGCGCAGTCGATGATCGACCACATTGCCGCCGCCGGGCACGAGGCGAAATGGACGGCGAAGGGCGAGCAAGGTCTGGCGGCGTTGCGCTACGACGCGCCCGACGTGGTCATCCTCGACCTGATGCTCCCGCAGCGAGACGGTTGGAGCGTGATCGAGAGCGCGCGCGCCGAGGGAATCGGCACCCCGATCCTCGTCGTCAGCGCACGCGGCACCGAGCACGACCGCGTCCACGCGCTGGACATCGGCGCCGACGACTACCTCGTGAAGCCGTTCTCGATGGCGGAGCTTGTCGCGCGGGTGAATGCCGCGGTGCGGCGCGGCGTGCGCGCGCCGGAGCCTGAGCGCGGCGACGTGATCGAGATCGAGGAGCTCCGAATCGACCCGCGCGAAGTACAGGCATACGTCGACGGCGAGAGCTGCGAGCTCACGCCCACGGAGTTCCGCCTCCTCTACCAGCTCGCGCTCGACCACGGCCGCGTCGTCACACGCGACGAGCTGCTGCAGAAGCTCTGGGGCAGGCGCGAGTCGCGCCGCGACCGAACGGTAGACGTCTTCGTCCGGCGCCTGCGCGACAAGGTCGACCGCCGCGCGAAGCGGCATACGTTCATCCAGACGCGCTACGGCGTCGGCTACAAGCTCGAGCCGGTGGCCAAGTGACAAAGTGTCACAAGGCGAGAAGGGCGATGCCGCCGGCGACGAGGACAGCGCCGGCGAACCGCACCGGGCCGACATGCTCACGCAGGAACACCGCCGCCAGCACAGCCGCGATCACGACGCCCGTCTCGCGCACGGCCGAGACCGCCGGGGCCGACGCGCGCCGAAGCGCGAGCAGCACGAGGAGGTAAGCCGCGGCGGATAGCACGCCGACGGCGACGCTCGTCGGCGAAACCGCCGCGCGCACCCGTCGCAACCCGACGAACGGCGGATAGGCAGCCGCGGGGCCGAGCATGATCAGCAGCGCGTACGAGAACGCATCCGCATGCCGGATTCCGTA